>Ga0098062_1000340_pt1 | contig 26117 bp, 20 predicted proteins | sample 23_taG_FD_81592 | JGI IMG/M metagenome (GOLD analysis project Ga0098062, IMG submission 81592) | Marine viral communities from Cariaco Basin, Caribbean Sea - 23_WHOI_OMZ | ecosystem: Environmental > Aquatic > Marine > Oceanic | place: Caribbean Sea: Cariaco Basin | collected 2014-11-11 | reverse complement strand
GGTTTTGCGGGGGCGGCAATTGCAGGCAGTAAACCCATGGAGACTGGCTTCCAAGCTTGGAAATTTGCTAAAGGTCTCTATTTAATTCCGCTATTTATGGTGTTTAATCCAGAAATCATTGTCGGTGGCCCCTTGCCGGTGGTGGTTTGGAATGCGCTGATTGCTATTCTGGCACTTTGTGCGTTTGCTGCCGCGCTTGAAGGTTATCTGTTTACCAGAATGTCTTGGTTACCGCGTTTGGCGATTGGCGGCGCTATCGTTGGCGTATTTTATCCCAGTCTACTAACTGAAATGGCTGGCGTGGTGGTGATGATTGCCGCGATGGGGGCCAATTGGTTGGCCAGTAGGCAGGCGCCTCAACCGATGAGTGGTTAATCGCAGCACTTAATTCTTAGCATTAAAAAAGCCCGGAGACCGCTAGGTCTCCGGGCTTTTGCTTTGTGCAGGTACGGCTTAGAAAATGGACTCTGCGGTACCAGACCCCTGCGAGCCGCTCGCTTCTTCCAGTTCACGACTAATGCGACGTTGCTGGTAGCCGGGAAGATGGTCACGGTGAAAGAGCTCAGAAATGCCCCCTGACTGACCATCCGCTAAGCGGTATCCGGTGGAGGGGTCTACCCGTGCGCTAACAACAGTATCCGGGCGTTCGGGGATCGCTGAGGGGGTGCCTTCTAGTGCATCGCCCATAAAGTCAACCCAGATAGGTAGTGCGGCGTTAGAGCCATATTCAGCGGTGGACTCGTTGCTATCTTTGCCTACCCATACGGTGGTGACTAGGTCGCTGTTAAAGCCTGCGAACCAGGCGTCACGCTGGTTATTGGTGGTACCCGTTTTGCCGACGATATCGTCGCGGTTCAGGCTAAGAGCACCACGACCGGTGCCAGACGTAATGACGTCACGCAGCATGTCGCGCAGGATATAGACAGCAGCAGGGTCAGCGACCCGAGCAGCTACAGGGTACTCTTTGCCGTCGATTTCAACTGTTTCCTGCCCCTCAGCGCAGCTAGGGCAGGCAACCTGAGGCGTTGCTTCATCGACAAGTTCCTCATCATCGTTGCGCGTGACGCGTTCAATAAACCATGGTGCGACCTGAAAACCACCGTTGGCAAGAACGGAATACGCGTTGGTCATTTCCAAGGGCGTTAAACTGGCGCTGCCCAAGGCGAGAGACGGCCCGCGTGGTAGGCGGTCGGGGGAGAAGCCAAATCCTTCTAGATAGCGAATAGTATGATCCAATCCCGTCGCTTGAAGCACACGAATGGTGACCAAGTTACGCGAACGAGCAAGCGCTGTTCGCAAGCGCATCGGGCCTAGGAAATCACGGCTTGAATTGACTGGGCGCCATAATGAATTACTACCGTCATCTAGTACGACGGGGGAATCATTGACCACGCTTGCTGCATTCATACCGCCATCTTCTAGGGCAGCAAGATAGATGAACGGTTTAAAGATGGAACCAGATTGGCGTTGGGCCTGGATGGCACGGTTGAACTTACTGGCATTAAAATCAAACCCGCCTTGTAAGGCTAAAATAGCGCCAGTGCGCGGATCTTGTGCAACCAAGGAACCTTCGGCGTCGGGGCGCTGCGACAAGCGTAGCGATCCATCTTCGTTTTCAATCACGCGGACTAAGTCGCCGCGAACCGCAATTTGATCCGCGCTACTTGGTTCGGCACCACGACTGCGTGGGCTCAAATAGGGGCGTGCCCAGTTCAGGCCGCTCCAGGCAATCGTTTGCAGTTCGCCACCGCGCGTAAGAACCTGCATTTCACGGCCACTGCTCTCAACCACAATCGCCGGCTGAAGTAGGCCATAGTTGGGTGTGCGCTCTAATACTTGTAACCAGTTGCTGACGTCGCCATCGACACCCTCAACTTGTGTTTGGCTGCGCTCAGCTGCTTGGCGGGCCGTTTGACGAATTTCCGGTGATTCTGCAAGTTCCTCTTCGAGCCCTTGAGTGGCCGTTTGCTCTTGAGCTTCTACCAAGCTGGCTGCGATATCTTGCTGTTCTGAGCCGCGCCAGCCATGGCGAAGGTCGTAAGCCAGCAGACCATTTGCTAATGCTTGGTGCGCATGGGGCTGTATTTCGCTATCAATCGTGGTGTAAATCCGGTAGCCACCGGTATACGCCTTATCTCCAAATCGTTCGATGGCATATTGGCGAGCCATTTCTGAAACATACGCCGCGTCGACTTCGGTTTGGGTGTAGTGCCGACGAGCTGTCACCGGTTCCTGTACGGCCGCTAGGTAAGCCTCATTATCAATATGTCCTAGCTCGCGCATGCGGAATAGAATCCAGTTGCGGCGAATCAGCGAGCGTTCAGAATTAGCCAGTGGGTTAAAGGCTGAGGGGGCTTTAGGAAGTCCCGCGATCATTGCCGTTTGAGCCAGCGTTAATTCAGCCAATGGCTTGTCATAATACGTTTCTGATGCGGCTGCGATGCCATAGGCGCGATGACCGAGAAATATCTTATTAACGTAGAGCTCGAAGATTTCGTCTTTATCAAGAATCTGCTCCATTTGCAGGGCTAGCAGAATCTCGCGAATTTTACGCGTGAACGTCTGGTCAAGCGTCAGCATATAGTTACGCGCAACCTGCATGGTAATGGTCGAGCCGCCTGACTGAATGGAGCCGCCACTCTGAACCAGTTCAAACGCTGCCCTGGCGATACCCCGAGGGTCAACGCCTGCATGATCAAAGTAACTGGCATCTTCCGCTGCGATCAGCGCGTTGATCATGTCCTGTGGGATATCAGCAAAGTCGACGGGCATGCGGCGCTCTTCGCCAAATTCACCAATGAGTTTGCCATCATTGGTGAAGATGCGAAGCGGTGTATGTAGCTCGAAATCTTGCAACTGACGGACATCAGGCAGGCCTGGGGAAAAATAGATAGCGGCACCCACCACTGCCAACACGGTAGCGCCAATGAGCGCAACGATTAGCGAAAAAAGTGACAGGATGAGGGTTCGAAAAAACATCATGAACAGAGTGCACCCGTGAAAAGTAGAATAGACACGGTAACTAAACGACCGTATCACGCAATTGGTTGCCATTATAGGAAGGCGAGGCAGCAGTCACCAGTGTTGATATGCCGTAATGTCATTCGCGTGTGACTTCACTAAAAATCATGTAACCTCAAAATTCGCACGATAGGCAGGCGGAGCCGAACTAAACATGCGATTACTCAAGCCTGGTAAAGGGTTGATTGGCGTCGATATCACATCGGCAACCGTCAAGCTGTTAGAGCTCAAACAGTATAACGATAACTACCAAGTAGACAGCTACGCTGTTCAACCGCTGCGCGAAGGTGCCGTTGTTGAGCGCCGCATCCGCGACATTAATGAAGTGGCGAATGTGCTTCGGCGTACCGTCGAGCGTGCAAAGCCCCTTACGCGTAAAGCAGCAGTGGCCGTTCCGGCGAGCGCTGCTATTACGAAAACGCTTATTTTTCCTGCTTCGTTAAGTGAAGAGGAAATCGAAGAGCGCATAACCGTCGAATCTGACCGCTATATTCCCTTTCCGTTCAGTGAGGTGGCGTTTGATTTTCAGTGCCTAGGTCCAGCCCCTTTCGATGAAGGCCAGCAAGAAGTTGTGTTAGTCGCGAGTCGTCAGCAAGACGTGACTCTGTTAACCGAAACGCTAGAGCGTGCGGGACTAGAGCCTGTCGCTGTCGATGTAGATACGTTCGCTCTAGAGCGCGTATTGGCCGAACTGCGCAGGCAATCAAGTGTGGAAAACGATCCAGCTGCTTGTGTAGGGCTATTCGATATCGGGGCCAATATGAGCGCTTTCCATGTCGTGCGGGGTGGGCACATTGTTTATAGCCGTGATACGGCGTTTGGTGGACGCCAGCTGACAGAGGCCATCCGCGACTATTACCACATGAACATCGCTGAGGCCGGAGTTGCTAAAAAGCGTGGCGGTCTTCCAGACGACTACCAAGAGAAAGTGCTCACTCCTTTTCTAGACACGCTGGTACAGCATGGGAGACGCTCGCTGCAGCTTTATTACACTGTCGATCGTCAGCATGAGGTACAACATACGGTACTCGCGGGTGGTTCAAGTGTCATTCCAGGCCTCGCTGAGCGTATTGCTAATGATAGTGGCATGTCGGTAAGTATTGCTAACCCATTTCAACGTTTGCGCATTAACAAACGGCTAAGTGAAGAAACGTTAAATAATGATGCCCCAGCGATGCTAACGGCGGGTGGGTTAGCGATGCGAGTTAGCCAATGAGCATTAATATTAATCTTTTACCCTGGCGCGAGGGGTGGCGAGCGAGACAGACGCGACAGTTTTATAGCGTTATGTTGTTTGTGTTGCTGCTGGGCGTGGCATCTGGTGTTGTGGTGTTGCACGTCTACCAGCAGCAGTTAGCTGCCCAGCAACAGCGTAATGCCCATATCGCTACTCGTATTGAGCAGCTAGGCAATGAAATCGCTGATGTACGACGCTACCAAGGTGATATTGAGCGTTTGGAAGAGCAGCTGACGCTGTTCCACATGCTTAATAACGAACGCATGAGTACAGTAAGGCTGTTTAACGATATTGCCGCTAGCGTCGCAGATGGGGTTGTCTATCAGCGCCTGTCTCGTAGCGGTCAGCGAGTTAGACTTTCAGCAGTTGCCATCAATGAACGCCAGGTCTCTGAGCAACTACGCCAAATTGCAGCTATTCCAGGGTTGGACGTACCGCTATTTTCTGAAGTTGCTAGTGGCCAAGATGGCAGTCTGCGTGTTTTTCAGTTTGAGGTAAGACAACTGTCTCCTGAAGAAGCCGTTGCCATGGAGAAAGCGCCATGACGTCTATGCGTGACAGCATTAAAAATAGCTGGCTGCACTTGCGCAACGTTGAATGGCAGACGTTGGATGTTAAAGAGGCGGGCGGGTGGCCTTGGCTGCTTAAAGCCCTAATCGCATTACTTGTTTTTTTAGTTGCTCTACTGGGTATCAACTGGTGGCTAGTGAGTGGGGTTCGCGATTCGCTGGCAGCAGAGCAGCGTCAAGAGGAACGCTTGTTGGATGAGTATCGACGTAAGGCTTCTGAAGCAGCTTCTCTGTCGGATATTCGCAGCCAGTTGATTAGCCTTGAAGATCAAATGGTGCAAATGCAGGCGATGCTGCCTACCAGCGCAGAAATTCCTTCTTTACTAGATAGTATCAGTGACGCTGCTATCGAGAATCGGCTTACCATTGAAACGATCCGTTTGCGGCCTACGGTGATTAACACGCACTATATTGAGCACCCTTTGGATATACAGGTGCGCGGTGATTACCATGCTTTGGCACACTTTGTTGCGGATATCAGCGATTTGGCGCGGATTATTACCCAACATGATTTAACCCTAGTGCCTGCTGCTCAGGGTAGCAACATGTTACGGATGTCGCTGCTTGCACGCACCTATAGCAACAAGGCTGCGCCATGAAGCGTTTGGTAGTCCTGCTATGTATTGCTGGCCTGGCTGGCTGCAGCGACCCTCAGCTAGGGCAGTTAGATCAAACCCTTGCAGACATGCGTCGCGCTGCTGATGGGAAAGCGCCCGAGGTGATGGAGGCGTTGCCAGCGTATCAGTCGCTTGATTATCGCTTTAGTGATACGCGCAGTCCCTTCTTGGCGCCGCAGGAGGTGCGCGAAAACGTATTAGCAGTGGCGCAGACAATGAGCGAGCTTGCTCCTGATCAGCCGCGCGCTCAAGAGCCTTTGGAGCGTTTCCAACTCCAGTCATTGCGCTTAGTGGGTACGCTGCGTATGGGGGAACAGCAGGTTGCATTGATCGAGCCTCCCGAGGGGGAGGTGATTAGCGTTCGAGAGGGTGATTATTTAGGCACTAACCACGGTCTTATTAACCAGATTGGCCCCCAGGGAATCACTATTGTTGAACGTGTTTTTAGCCCTCAGCAAGGGTGGCAACAGCGCCAGATAACGCTCACCCTTGAAGAATAGCTTGTTCACTCGCTATCAGATATGGATATCGCTTATGGCTGCTATATGTTGTCGAATGTTGCTGTTATTAATTGCGGTCGTGCCATCGGTCTGCATGGCATCGCTGCTTACTAATGTCGATGTGCGCCAAACCAATAATGGTGACGTAGAGCTAGTGCTGCAGTTCAGTGGCGGCGTTGCCCAGCTAAGCGGCTACCGACTAGATACACCTCCTCGTTTAGCGCTGGATTTGGCAGAGACACAAAGTGCGATTGCCCAACGCCGTATCGTCGTTAGCAGTGGTATTGTTGAACAAGTGACGGTGTTAGAAGGCAGTGGGCGGACGCGTCTCGTGGTTGATTCGAATGTGCCCCTTGATTATACGGCGCGGGCAGTTGGTGAGCAGTTAACAGTCACGCTGGCATCAGGTGGTTCTGTCTCCTCGACACCCCAAACGGCTAACGCTATCCAGACTTCCGAGTCTCTCCAGGGGCCGCGTGTTGAAAATCTTGATTTTCGGCGTGGAGACGATGGTGCCGGACGTCTAGAGGTTACATTTGATCGTGCCGATGTGGTGACTCAGGTGCGTGAAGGGCCGGTGCGTGAAGGGAGTGGGGGGAGCGTTATAGCGGAGCTGCGTAATGTGGTGCTGCCTAATGCGTTTAACCAGGTTTACGATGTCACCGATTTTGCGACGCCGGTTAGCCGTATTACCCCTTATCTAGGGGGCCGTGATGTGCGGCTGGAGCTGCACACTAACGGCCCTTTCGCGATGGTTTCATCACAAAATGGGCGTACGTTAACGATTGAAGTGCAGCCAGTAAGCCAAGTTACACAGCAACCAGAGCAGCAGGGAATATCTTTCACAGGAGAGCGGCTAAGCCTGAATTTTCAAGATATTGAAGTGCGAGCAGTGCTGACTACCCTGGCCGAGTTTACTGGCCTGAACCTAGTAGCCAGTGATAGCGTTTCCGGACGCATTACGCTTAACTTAAACGATGTTCCCTGGGATCAAGCGCTAGCGCTGATCTTACAAAGCCAAGGGCTGGCAAGCCGAGAGCAGGGTAATGTGATCGTTGTGGCGCCTGCCAGCGAGCTAGCGGCTCTTGAACGACAAGAGCTAGAAGCGCGCCACCAGCGCCAAACGCTTGCACCGTTGGTCACTGAGTTTGTTGAAATAAAATATGCCCGCGCCGAAGACCTAGCGCAACTGCTGCGTGGCGGCGACGGCTTTGGGCTGTTAACCGACCGAGGGCGAGTTAGTATTGATCAGCGTACTAACATGCTACTGGTACAAGATACGGCAGAGCAGGTGCGCGCTATTATCGCTACTTTGGATCGCTTGGATGTCGCCGTCCGTCAGGTGCAAATTGAGGCAAGAATTGTCATTGCCCGAGATACGGCGTCCCAGGAGCTGGGGATTAACTGGGGAGTGGCGAGCGCCCGAGGCTTTTCAGAAAACGATGATGGCACGTTTTCTCGGCGTAACATTAACCCTAACGGCATTAACCGTGCCCAGGGTGGACTTGCTGTAGATCTTGGCTCAACGGCGGCCGCCAGCACAGGGGTTAGTTTTGGTTATCTATCGGGAGATGTTCTACTAGACCTTGAGCTGCGCGCGTTGGAGAGTGAGGGCAAAAGCCAGACGATATCTCAACCCCGAGTGATCACAGCTAACCAACGAACAGCTATTATTCGGCAAGGTGAAGAGCGTGCTTTTCAGAGTGTCGATACAGAGGGAAATCCAGATACAGAGTTCAAGGAGGCCGAGCTTTCCTTGGAGGTAACGCCACAAATTACTCCGGATAACCGCATCATTATGGATTTGGTGATTAAAAACGATAGCTTCCGGGAAAGTGAATTTGGCGGTGAGCCGCCGATTGATACCAACCAGATAGAGACCCAGGTACTGGTCGATAATGGGCAAACGGTGGTATTAGGCGGTATTTTGACAACAGAGCAGTTGAGCCAAATAGCGAAAACACCGCTGCTAGGAGATATTCCTTGGCTGGGGCGGCTGTTCCGCTATACCGAAGAGAGCAATGAAAAGGTAGAGTTATTGGTCTTTATTACTCCACGACTACTTGATGATGGTTTGGCGGTTCGCTGATGCAAGAGTTACCCAATATTTTTTTAATTGGCCCCATGGGGGCTGGCAAGAGCACGATAGGCCGCTTACTCGCGGCTGAGTTGTCACGCTCGTTCTTTGATAGCGATCACGCCATACAAGACCGCTGTGGTGCGGATATCCCCTGGATTTTTGACGTTGAAGGTGAACCCGGCTTTCGTCAGCGCGAAAGCCAGATGATTGACGAGCTCACTCAGTTGTCCGGCGTGGTAGTGGCTACCGGCGGTGGCGCGGTGCTGCGCGAAGAGAATCGACGGGCTCTGCGGGAGCGTGGTGCCGTGGTTTATTTACTGACCACCGTTGACCAGCAACTGAAGCGCACTGCTAAAGATCGAAATCGACCACTATTACAGTGTGATAATCGTGAACAGGTGCTAAACGATATGTTCGCCACACGAGATCCGCTGTATCGAGCGACATCGGATATTACGGTGCGCACGGATCGGCGCAGCCCTCGTGCGGTGGTTAACGAAATTCTGCGTCGTGTCCATCGCATGGTAGACCCTCTGGAAATTGCGCGGGCTCAAAGTAAAAAGGTATCACAATGACTGAAATGACAAGTGCCCAGCGTACGCTAACCGTCGCATTGGAGGAGCGTAGCTACCCAATCCATATTGGTGTTGGGCTGCTAAAGCGCGCCAATGTGCTGGAGCCTTATCTGGCGGGTCAGCAGGTAATGGTAGTCACCAATGAGACTATCGCACCGCTTTATTTAGAAACGCTTTGCGCTGGCTTGCCTGGTCATTTAGACATTCGCACGGTAGTGCTGCCTGACGGGGAGCAGTATAAAACCATCGAGCAGGTAAGTCGGATTTGGGATGCGCTGTTAGAGGCGGGCTTTAATCGTCGCTGTACGCTGATTGCCTTAGGGGGCGGTGTGATTGGCGATATGGTCGGTTATGCGGCGGCAGCTTATCAACGTGGCGTTGCCTTTATTCAGGTGCCTACTACGTTATTATCCCAGGTAGACTCTTCGGTGGGTGGGAAGACCGGTGTTAATCACCCGCTGGGTAAAAACATGATAGGTGCGTTTTGGCAGCCAAAAGCCGTCATCGTGGATATCGACACCTTGACCACACTGCCTAGCCGGGAGCTTTCCGCAGGCTTGGCAGAAGTGATCAAGTACGGGTTAATCCGTGATGAGCGCTTCCTAAGCTGGTTAGAAGAGAATATGCAGGCGCTACGGAGTGTTGAGCCTGCGGTGATTGCTGAGGCGATTGCTCAAAGTTGCCAGATTAAAGCCGACATTGTGGCGGATGATGAGACTGAACAGGGTGTTCGTGCGCTGCTGAACCTGGGGCATACGTTCGGCCATGCGATTGAAGCTCATCAAGGTTATGGCAATTGGTTGCATGGTGAAGCCGTGGGGGCAGGCATGGCGATGGCAGCAACGCTCTCGCATCAGCTTGGCTGGATTGATAGCAATGCACTCGCGCGTGCTAAAGCGGTTGTCGAAAGTGCTGGACTACCACTAGCCGCGCCTGCCGAAATGTCGGTAGAGGACTTTTTAGCCCGCATGAAGCTGGACAAGAAGAATATCGATGCGCGTCTACGTTTGGTGCTGCTCAATGCCCTGGGTGATGCCTGCGTCAGTGACGCCACGCCGCCTGATGTGCTGCGTGAGCTACTTCACCACTATCCGCGTGGCTAATCTAAATATCTAAACGTATGCCATATAGATAAACAATCGGCAGCCCGTATGGCTAAACAGTTTTAACAAACAAAGCTGCACGTAAAACCCACCATCGCGTGGGTTTTTTGTTGTCTGGCGTTAAGTGATGATCATTCTGTATGTAATCAGCATGCCTTATGCGCTATCGGCATGGGGTTTTTCGGCAAATTGAGACTAAAGTCTAATCATCAATTTTTATCGTTTAAATACCGTTTGATTGGTTTGCAAGTGGTTGAAGTTAATATGTTTTTTTATTGTCTTCGAATGCAAGTGCACGATTTGACAAGGTTTTTTAAGGGTTGGCGGGTTTTGAATGATTGCGCTACACGCAGGCAAATAGCTATGCTGAGTGACCTTTTCTTGATGCAGTGAAAGCGGGAAATGCCTTTTTTTGATGGGCTGTAGTGGATAAAGAAATAAGAAAAACCCGTAATCATAACATGAAAAAGCTGCTAAATAAATATACGTTGACTAGGGGCACGCCCATGAATAGAGGTCTTCACCAGCCTGGCGAGTTTCGCGATAACTGTGGCTTTGGCCTTATTGCCCATATGGAAGGGCAGGCCAGTCACGACTTGCTGAAAACTGCTATTGAATCACTTACCTGCATGACCCATCGCGGCGGTATTGCGGCCGACGGTAAAACCGGCGACGGTTGCGGCTTGCTGCTGAAAATGCCGGTGCAATTCATGCGCGCTGCCGCGAAGCAAGCGCTTGATAAGGAGCTTGGCGAGCGTTTTGCTGTAGGCGTTATCTTTTTGCCAGATGACGATGCACGTGCCGCTCATGCTAAAGAAACCCTTGAGCGCGAACTAAGCAGCCGTGGTTTAGAGGTATTGGGCTGGCGCGAAGTGCCCACTGATTCGAGCGTATGTGGTCCGATGGCGCTGGACTGTCTACCGCGAATTGAGCAGCTGTTTGTTCAGCCGGCTAGTAGCGGAGACTTAAGCAGTGATCGCTTCGACGTCGATCTGTTTATGGCGCGCCGTTATGCAGAGCAAGCGCTACGTAGCGATGAAGACTTTTATGTTGCTTCGCTCTCATCGGAAGTTGTTTCCTATAAAGGCTTGGTTATGCCGGAAGACTTGCCGGCATTCTATAAGGATTTAAATGACCCAAGCCTGGAAACCGCCATTTGCGTGTTCCACCAGCGTTTCTCTACAAACACTGCACCACGCTGGCCGTTGGCTCAGCCATTCCGTCTATTGGCGCATAATGGCGAGATCAATACGATTGAGGCCAACCGCGGCTGGGCAAACTCGCGTAAAGCCAATTTTGTTAATGAGCGCCTGCCTGATATTGCTGAGCTTGAGGAAATTGTTAATACCACCGGGTCAGACTCCTCAAGCATGGATAACATGCTGGAAGTGCTGTTGACTGGCGGTATGGAGCTACATCGTGCGGTGCGCATGATGGTGCCGCCTGCTTGGCAAAACGTTGAGACCATGGACGCCGAATTGCGCGCGTTCTATGAATACAACTCCATGCACATGGAACCTTGGGATGGCCCGGCCGGTGTGGTAATGACTGACGGTCGCCAAGCTGTTTGTATGCTGGATCGTAATGGCCTTCGCCCAGCACGCTGGGTGATTACCAAGAATGGCTACATTACGCTTGCGTCTGAGATTGGCACTTATGGTTATCGCCCTGAGGACGTTGTCGCTAAGGGGCGCGTTGGCCCAGGCCAGATGCTGGCGGTAGACACTCAGACCGGTGAAGTGCTGCACACCCAGGATATTGATAATCGCCTGAAGTCGGCTTACCCCTACAAGCGCTGGCTCAAGCAGGAAGCTAATTACCTCGAGTCAGCGCTGACTGAGCTTGCGCGTTTCCAGACAATGGACACTGACGCGCTTAATGTTCAGCAGAAAATGTTCCAGGTGAGCTTTGAAGAGCGTGATCAGGTGCTGCGCCCGCTGGCAGAAAGTGGCCAGGAGGCGGTTGGCTCGATGGGCGATGATACCCCTATGGCGGTGCTGTCTAGTCGCCCACGTCTATTAACGGATTTCTTCCGTCAAAAGTTTGCTCAGGTGACCAATCCGCCGATCGACCCTCTGCGTGAAGCGATTGTTATGTCGCTGGAGACCTGCTGTGGTGCGGAGCTGAACGTTTTTAAGGCAACGCCTGAGCATGCCCACCGTTTGATTTTGACAACGCCTGTACTATCGCCTCGTAAATTTACGGCGCTGGTCAGCCAGGATGACCCTGCCTTCGCTAGCCACACACTGTCGCTCGGCTACGACCCGGAGCACACGAGTCTGCAGCAGGCAGTGACTTTACTTTGCCGAGAAGCTGAAGCGCAGGTAAAAGCGGGCAAAGTGATTTTGGTGTTGACCGATGCTGACCTTCCAAAAGGGCAGTTGCCCATTCAGGCGGCGTTGGCTGTGGGGGCTGTTCACTCTCATCTTGGTCGTTTGGCGCTGCGGCCGAATGCCAACATTGTGGTGGAAACTGGCTATGCAAGGGATGCCCATCAAATGGCCGTGCTATTTGGTGTGGGCGCGACGGCAGTGTACCCGTGGCTCGCTTATCAGGTTATGGCCGATATGCATCGCACCGGTGAGCTAACAGGCAACCCTGCCGATGCTCGCGAGAATTACCGCAAAGGTCTGCAGAAAGGGTTGTTCAAAATTCTTTCGAAGATGGGTATCTCAACGTTAGCTTCCTACCGTGGCTCTATGCTGTTCGAAGCGGTGGGGCTATCCGACGAGATTATGGAGACCTGCTTTGTCGGCATGGCATCCCGGATTAAGGGCGCTGGCTTTGCTGAGCTGCAAATGCAGCAGGAGTTACTGGCCAAGGATGCCTGGATTGCCCGCAAAGGCATTTCTCAAGGCGGTATGCTGAAGTATGTGCATGGCTACGAATATCATGCCTACAACCCTGATGTCGTGAAGTCGCTTCAGGCGGCGGTGCAAGAGGGCAGCTACGCAAAGTGGAAAAAATTTGCTCAGTTGGTCAACGAGCGTCCGGTTGCCACGATTCGTGATTTGCTGAAGCTCAAACCTGCTGCAACGCCCATTCCATTAGAAGATGTTGAGCCGGTTGAGGCGTTGATTCCGCGCTTTGATAGTGCCGGGATGTCGCTAGGCGCGCTGTCTCCTGAAGCTCATGAGGCGTTGGCCCAAGCGATGAATGAGGCGGGCGGGCGCTCCAACTCTGGCGAGGGTGGTGAAGATCCTGCCCGCTACGGGACCATCCGTAGTTCGAAAATCAAGCAGATTGCTTCTGGCCGCTTCGGTGTTACTCCGGCCTATTTGGTCAATGCGGAAGTGCTGCAGATCAAAGTCGCCCAGGGTGCCAAGCCCGGTGAAGGTGGCCAGTTGCCAGGCGGTAAAGTGAATCAGTTGATTGCCCGGCTGCGCTACGCGGTGCCAGGTGTGACGCTGATTTCACCGCCTCCACACCACGACATTTACTCGATTGAAGATTTGGCGCAGCTGATTTTCGATCTCAAACAAGTCAATCCAGATGCCCAGGTTTCCGTGAAACTGGTCTCTGAACCAGGCATTGGCACCATTGCCACTGGTGTGGCGAAGGCCTATGCAGACCTGATCACTGTGTCTGGTTACGACGGCGGTACCGCGGCAAGCCCGTTGACCTCTATCAAGCACGCAGGCTCTCCTTGGGAGCTTGGGTTACCTGAAGTGCACCAAGCGCTGCGTATTAACGGCCTGCGCGATAAGATTCGCCTGCAGACTGATGGTGGTCTCAAAACGGGGCTTGATGTCGTTAAGGCGGCGATTTTGGGGGCTGAAAGCTTTGGCTTTGGTACTGCGCCGATGGTGGCATTGGGCTGTAAGTTCCTGCGTATATGCCACCTGAATAACTGCGCCACCGGCGTAGCAACGCAAGATGACTTCCTGCGTGGTGAGCACTTCCGCGGCACTGTCGATATGGTCAAAAACTACTTCCGCTTTATTGCTGAAGAAGTGCGTGAGCTGATGGCGATGTTAGGGGTGCGTCAGCTGACAGATCTGATTGGCCGCACCGATCTGCTTGAAATGTTGGAAGGCAACACGGCTGCTCAGCGTAAGTTGGATCTAGCGCCACTCCTTTCGAATGATTTTGTGCCTGCAGATGCACCTCAGTTCTGCAAGGTGAGTCGTAATGTGCCCCATGACCCGGGTGCTAAGAACCAGGAAGTGTTGGCAGCACTAAAAGAGGCCATTGAAAGCCAGTCTGGTGGTGAGTTTGACTTCACTATTACTAACTGTGACCGCAGCGTAGGTGCATTGAGCTCTGGCGTAATTGCCAAACGCTACGGTGAAGATGGCTTGGAATCCGCTCCGCTCACTGCGCGCTTTACCGGGGTGGCTGGACAAAGTTTCGGGGTGTGGAACGCCCGTGGCTTAAACCTCTATCTCGAGGGCGATGCCAACGACTACGTGGGCAAAGGCATGAACGGCGGCAGCATTGTGATTGTGCCGCCCAAGGTTAGTCAGTTTGAAAGCCATAAAACCGCCATTATCGGTAACACCTGTCTGTATGGTGCGACAGGCGGCGCGCTGTTTGCTGCAGGTACTGCGGGTGAGCGTTTTGCCGTGCGCAACTCTGGTGCGACTGCTGTGATTGAAGGGGCAGGTGACCACTGTTGTGAATACATGACTGGGGGGTTGGTCTGCGTATTGGGTGAAACGGGTGTTAACTTTGGCGCGGGCATGACCGGTGGTTTTGCTTACGTATTGGATGAAGACCGTACCTTTGTGGACAAGTACAACCACGAGCTGGTCGAAATTCACCGGGTCAATACCGAAGCGATGGAAGCGTATCGCCGTCATTTGCGTGAAATGATCGAAGCCTACGTTGCGGCGACAGGGTCCGCTAGAGGTGCGGCGATTCTGGAAGACTTCGGCGACTACGCGCGCCACTTCTGGCTAGTTAAGCCAAAAGCGGCAAGTTTGGGTAGTTTGCTGAATCAATCTCGGCGTCAGCCGGAATAACCCGCCAGAGTCTACGCTTCGAGGAGAGAAATCATGGCTAACCGTTTAAATAACGATTTCCAGTTTGTTGATGTGGGTCGCCAAGACCCACAGAAAAAAGCCGCACATACACGTTCCAAAGAGTTCGCTGAAATTTACGAGCCCTTTAAGCCCACCGATGCGGCGAGTCAGGCACACCGTTGCTTGCACTGTGGTAATCCGTATTGCGAGTGGAAGTGCCCGGTACATAACTACATTCCCAACTGGCTTCAGCTAGTGGTGGAAGGCAATATTATTGAAGCAGCCGAGCTTTCACATAAAACCAACTCATTGCCGGAAGTGTGTGGCCGCGTATGCCCGCAAGATCGTTTGTGTGAAGGCGACTGTACGCTGAACGATGGTTTTGGTGCGGTGACCATTGGGTCGGTAGAGAAGTACATCACCGACACCGCGTTTGCGATGGGTTGGCGCCCGGATATGTCTAAGGTGGAGTGGACCGATAAGAAGGTCGCCATCGTAGGTGCGGGGCCTGCGGGGCTTGGTTGCGCTGATATTCTGGCTCGTAACGGTGTCAAGCCCGTCGTTTTTGATAAATATCCCGAGATTGGCGGTCTGCTCACCTTTGGTATTCCAGAGTTCAAGCTTGAAAAGAACGTCATGGAGCGTCGGCGCGCTGTTTTTGAAGAGATGGGTGTCGAGTTTCGTCTGAATACCGAAATTGGTACCGACATCGAATTCGATACGCTGCTGCAGGAGTACGATGCTGTTTTCCTGGGGATGGGCACTTACAAATATATGGAAGGTGGCTTCCCTGGCGAAGATTTACCTGGCGTATATAAAGCGCTCGACTTCCTAATTGCCAACGTGAATCGTCGCTTAGGTTTTGAAAAAGATCCTAACGATTATATCTCGATGGAAGGTAAACGAGTGGTAGTGCTTGGCGGTGGCGATACGGCGATGGATTGTAATCGTACCTCTATTCGCCAGCGCGCCGACAGCGTGATTTGCGCTTATCGCCGTGATGAAGAAAACATGCCCGGTTCCCGTCGTGAAGTTGCTAATGCGCGAGAAGAGGGCGTTGAATTTCTGTTCAACCGTCAGCCGGTTGCGGTGGTGGGAGAAGAGCAGGTCGAAGGAGTTAAGGTCGTGCGTACCCGTTTGGGTGAGCCTGATGAAAATGGCCGTCGCCGTCCTGAAGTCGTGCCTGGGTCTGAAGAAATTATTGCCGCCGACGCAGTCGTGGTAGCGTTTGGTTTTCAAGCAAGCCCTGCACCGTGGTTCGATAGCGCCAACATTCAGGTCGATGAGCGTGATCGCGTAAAAGCGCCAGAGCATGGTCAGTACGCTTACCAAACCAGCAACGAGAAAATTTTTGCCGGTGGCGATATGGTGCGCGGCTCTGACCTGGTGGTCACCGCGATTTACGAAGGCCGCCAAGCTGCTGAGGGGATTTTGGATTACCTAGGCGTTTAATTTTGATAGTAAGGGGCGTCTTCGCCCCTCTGCCACCTGCAGTTCAAATTGAGCCTTTAGGCGTACTCTGCTATTCTGTCATCCCATCCTGGTGTGGCTTTCTGTTACGCCTTTTGATCACGTTTCGACAGGTTTTCCATGACACGATATATCTTCGTGACCGGCGGCGTTGTGTCCTCTCTTGGCAAGGGCATCGCGTCGGCCTCGCTGGCGGCGATTCTAGAGGCCCGCGGCCTTAAGGTCACCATGCTCAAGCTCGACCCCTACATCAACGTGGATCCGGGCACCATGAGTCCTTTCCAGCACGGCGAGGTGTTCGTCACCGAAGATGGCGCCGAGACGGACTTGGACTTAGGGCACTATGAGCGTTTTATTCGCACCAAAATGACCCAAGGTAATAACTTCACGACGGGGCGCGTGTACGAGAATGTACTACGCAAAGAGCGCCGTGGTGATTACTTGGGCGGTACCGTTCAGGTCATCCCGCATATTACCGATGAAATCAAACAGCGCGTCTATGCTGGCGGTGAAGGCTTTGATGTGGCGCTGGTAGAAATCGGTGGCACGGTGGGTGATATTGAATCGCTGCCGTTCTTAGAGTCTATTCGTCAGATCCGTAGTGAGCTTGGCGCTAGCCGGGCGATTTACATGCACCTGACGCTGGTGCCGTATATCAAGACGGCAGGCGAGACCAAGACCAAACCGACTCAGCACAGTGTCAAAGAGCTACGCTCGATTGGTATCCAGCCGGATATTTTGATTTGCCGTAGCGAAGTAGAGCTAGAAGAGAGTGAGCGCCGTAAAATCGCCCTGTTCACTAACGTGGAAGAGCGTGCCGTTGTGCCGTTGCAGGATGCCGATACTATTTATCGGATTCCTCTGATGTTGCACGAGCACGGTCTGGACGACATTGTTTGCGATAAGCTGCGTCTTGAAGCAGAGCCTGCCGACCTTTCCGAATGGGTCAAAGTGCTGGATTCCAAATTGAATCCGCTGAAGTCGGTAAGCATTGCCATGGTCGGTAAATACATGGAGCTGCTGGACGCCTATAAGTCGCTTAACGAAGCGCTTATTCACGCAGGCATTCAAGGGCGTATTAAGGTCAATGTCGACTATATCGACTCCGAAGATATCGAGCGTCACGGTACCGAGCGGTTAGCTGGCAAAGATGCCATCCTGGTACCTGGTGGCTTTGGCGAGCGCGGTGTGGAAGGCAAAATTCTTACTGCTCAGTTCGCGCGTGAAAACAACATTCCCTATCTGGGTATTTGTTTAGGCATGCAGGTAGCCGTCATCGAATTTGCCCGCAACGTGGCTGGTTGGACAGACGCTAACTCAACAGAATTCACCCACGACACCAAGCACCCTGTGGTGGGCCTGATTACCGAGTGGATTAACGCTGAAGGTAAGATCGAGCTGCGTGACGCCGCGTCTGACTTAGGCGGCACTATGCGTCTAGGCGGTCAGGTCTGCCACTTGAAATCCGGCAGCAAAGCACGCGAAGCCTACGGTGCTGATGAGATTGTTGAGCGTCATCGCCACCGCTTTGAAGTCAATAACCAGTTTATTGATGAGTTAGAGCAGGCAGGTCTGGTCATTTCTGGCAAGAGCGTCGATCAGTCCTTGGTAGAAGTCGTCGAGCTGGCTGATCACCCTTGGTACGTGGCGTGTCAATTCCATCCGGAGTTTACCTCGACACCACGTGACGGGCACCCGCTGTTCTCTGGGTTTGTTAATGCTGCCTTAGAGCACAAAACGGCACGTACGCGCGCTCATACAACGACTCAGGAATAAGAGGGAGAGCGAATAACATGGCTTCGACTTCTCAATCATCCTTTCCAGAGCGTCATATTAACGTTGCCGGCCTAACCGCCGGCAATTCTTTGCCGCTAGTGTTATTAGGCGGCATGAATGTGCTGGAGTCGGCGACGCTGGCTGATGAGGTGGCACAGGCCTACGTTAATGTGACGCAAAAGCTCGGGATGCCTTATGTCTTTAAGGCAAGCTTTGATAAAGCAAACCGAAGTTCTATCCACTCCTATCGTGGGCCTGGGCTAGAAAAAGGTTTGCAGATTCTAGCGGATATTAAAGCGCGCTATGGCGTGCCCATCATTACCGACGTACATGAGCCCTGGCAGGCAGAGCCTGCGGCTGAAGTCGCTGACATTATTCAACTGCCAGCGTTTCTTGCCCGTCAGACCGATCTAGTGGTGGCGATGGCCAATACCGGCGCGGCGATTAATATCAAAAAACCACAGTTTCTAGCACCCCACGAAATGCGTCATATCCTTACCAAATTTCAGGAAGCTGGTAACGACCGTCTGATGCTATGCGAGCGTGGTACCAGCTTCGGCTACAACAACCTAGTGGTGGATATGCTGGGTGTTGGGGATATGAAACAGACCGGTTACCCGGTGTTCTTCGATGTCACCCACGCCTTACAGCGCCCTGGTGGCCGTGCGGACAGTGCCGATGGTCGTCGTGCTCAAGTGGCAGAGTTGGCTCGTGCGGGGGTGGCCGTTGGTTTGGCGGGGATCTTCCTAGAAGCTCACCCTGACCCAGATAACGCTAAGTGTGATGGACCCTGCGCACTGCCATTAGATCAATTAGAGCCATTTTTGACTCAGCTTTCGCAGTTAGACGCCTTGGTGAAAGGGTTTACGCCTTTGACCATTCGTTAACCGCGCCAGCAAATATGGTATACATTGGACCCACAATCATCCATTAGACTGACAACCAAAGGATACTGTTATGACCAAAATTGTTGAAATCAGCGCACTAGAAGTGCTTGATTCCCGCGGCAACCCGACCGTTCAGGCCATGGTTCGTCTGGAAAGTGGTGCCGTAGGTGAAGCATGTGCGCCAAGCGGTGCTTCTACAGGCTCCCGCGAAGCGCTCGAGCTGCGCGATGGCGACAAGACACGCTACCTTGGCAAAGGCGTTTTAAAAGCCGTTGAGGCCGTGAATGGCAAAATCAGTGGTGCGTTGTTAGGAATGGATGCGCGCGATCAGCGTGGGCTGGACGACGCAATGCTAGCCCTAGATGGCACTGAAAATAAGGCGAATCTGGGGGCGAATGCCATTCTAGCGGTGTCGCTGGCTGCTGCTAAAGCCGCTGCTAACGCTAAAGGTGTGCCGCTATATGCGCACATTGCCGAGCTTTATGGCCAGCCGGGTCAGTACAGCATGCCGGTGCCGATGATGAACATTCTTAACGGTGGTGAGCACGCCGATAATAACGTTGACATCCAGGAATTCATGGTACAGCCAGTAGGCGCGGCAAACTTCCGCGAAGGCCTGCGAATGGGTGCGGAAATTTTCCACGCGCTGAAAAAAGTACTGTCTGCTAAAGGCCTTTCTACGTCCGTGGGTGACGAAGGCGGCTTTGCCCCCAACCTAGCATCTAACGCAGATGCCCTAGCGGTCATTAAGCAAGCTGTTGCTGATGCCGGTTATGCACTGGGTAAAGACGTTACCTTGGCGCTAGACTGTGCCTCTTCCGAGTTCTATAAAGATGGCCAGTACAACCTTTCCGGCGAAGGCAAAAGCTACGATGCCGAAGGGTTTGCTGACTACCTGGCGGGCCTCTGTGCGGACTATCCGATCGTTTCCATCGAAGATGGTATGGATGAATCAGATTGGGCAGGCTGGAAGGCACTGACTGACAAGTTGGGCGATAAAGTACAGCTGGTTGGCGACGATCTGTTTGTTACCAATACCAAGATTCTTAAGCGTGGAATCGACGAGAAAATTGGTAATTCAATTCTAATCAAGTTCAACCAGATTGGTTCGCTATCTGAAACGCTGGATGCGATCAAAATGGCCCAAGACGCTGGTTTTACTGCGGTTATTTCACACCGTAGTGGCGAAACTGAAGATACTACGATTGCCGATTTGGCCGTGGGCACCTGTGCTGGCCAAATTAAAACGGGCTCTCTGTGCCGTTCCGACCGCGTCGCGAAATATAACCGCCTGCTTGTTATCGAAGCGGAATTGGGCGATGTGGCGTACCCCGGCTTGAAAGCCATTAAAGGACAGTAAGCGAAAATGGGTGCCGGCGTGTAAGAGATGTCTCAAGATTTTGTAAGAGATATCTTACAAATGCCGGTGCTAACTGCTCAAATGTCTTCTCTGTTTTTTGTTATGTTTTTGATTTTTATTGGTTTTTTTATAGCAGGCGAGCCGCAGTGGTTCGCCTGTTGCCGTTTTGGTCTGCTTGAGTTGTAACGGCTTTCTGCCACAATGCATTCAGGACAGGGGAGGCAAGGATGCTTCAGGCAGGATGCAACGGGATGCAGGTCAGATACGCTAGGTGACACAGTGATGTGGGCTCTGGCAAGGATTGTATCTGAGGAGTTTGACACAGGGAGTGGTCAGAGGAAGTGCTTGGAGCGGGCGGCCTACGGGCCGCCTTTTTTTTTGTGGTGCGCCCAGCGCGCGGCACACAAAAAAACCAGCGCGAACGCTGGTCCGGAAATGTGCGGCTTATAGGATTAGCGCTCTAGCTTTTCCAGCTTACCTGTTTTGCCATCCCACTCTTCGGCATCGGGAAGCGGGTCTTTTTTCTCAGCAATATTCGGCCATACATCGGCTAGTTCGGCATTAATTTCTATAAACTGCTCTTGGCCATCCGGTAGCTCATCTTCTGAGAAGATAGCTTCTGCGGGGCACTCCGGTTCACACAGGGCGCAGTCAATACACTCGTCTGGGTGAATGACCAGGAAGTTGGGGCCTTCGTAGAAGCAGTCGACCGGACAGACTTCAACACAGTCGGTGTATTTGCACTGGATGCAGTTCTCGGTAACGACAAACGTCATCTTGCTATCCCTCTTGCGGGACCGGGAGCTTCCCGGTCGTGGTCAATAGTTAATGGTTATAAATCGGCCGTTTCTTATAATATAAAACAGTATGGGCGACATTCTAGTGGTGCCCTTACGCGGCGGCAAGCGCTCATGGCTTTCCTTTTCATACCATTACAGCAGCTCTCGCCACTGATATAGCAGTGCTAGCGCTTCGCGGGGTGTTAAATCATCTATATCGGCCTTGTCTAACGCTTCCACCACGGGGTGCGGAGCACTGGCGAACAAATCGTTTTGTTGCGGTGTTGCGGAAACGCCACTTGGGCGCTGTAACTCATCCACATCACGCTGCTCTAGGGCCATTAGCTTCTCACGGGCTCTACGGATCACATGGCTGGGAACACCTGCCAACTGGGCTACCTGTAAGCCATAGCTCTGGCTCGCAGGACCCGCTTCAATGCGGTGCATAAACACGATGCTGTCGCCGTGCTCGGTGGCGGTTAGGTGAATGTTTGCCACACCTTCGGCCTGTTCCGGTAGTGCGGTCATTTCAAAATAGTGCGTGGCAAACAGGGTGAGTGCCTTTGCGTCGGCTAGGTATTCAGCGCTTGCCCAGGCCAGTGAAAGGCCGTCAAAAGTGCTAGTGCCACGACCAATTTCGTCCATTAATACCAAGCTATGCTCAGTAGCATTGTGCAAAATATTAGCGGTTTCGGTCATTTCCACCATAAATGTAGAGCGACCACCCGCTAGATCATCTGACGAGCCTATGCGGGTAAAGATGCGATCTACAGGGCCTATTTCAGCGCTATCGGCGGGTACGAAGCTGCCGCTATGCGCTAACAGTGCGATGAGCGCGGTCTGACGCATATAAGTTGATTTACCGCCCATGTTGGGGCCGGTGATAATCAACATGTGCTGGTCGGGTGTTAGCGTGACATCGTTGGGTACAAACGGTGTATCGCTGACATGTTCGACCACGGGATGCCGTCCAGCGGTAATTCTAAGGCCAGTGGCATCTTGTAGCTGGGGCCTTACCCAATTGAGTGCCTCTGCACGCTCGGCAAAGGCGCAGAGCACGTCAAGTTCAGCCAGTGCCCGCGAGGTGCTTTGCAGGGCGTGAAGCACTGCGTTGAGTTCGCCCATCAGGCGCTCGTAGAGCCATTTCTCTCGCGTGAGGGCTCTGGATTTGGCCGAAAGTGCTTTGTCTTCAAACTCTTTAAGTTCTGGAATAATAAAGCGTTCAGCATTTTTTAGTGTTTGACGACGGATGTAGTCGGCGGGTGCCTGCTGAGCTTGAGAACGAGGTAGTTCAATAAAGTAGCCATGAACCCGGTTATAGCCGACTTTCAAATTGGCCAGGCCAGTGCGTTCGCGCTCGCGAAGCTCCAACTGTACTAAGTAATCACCGGCATTTTCAGCCATGCCGCGGTGTTCATCTAGCTCGGCGTCAAAGCCGTTCGCAATTACGCCGCCATCGCGAATGACTACCGGCGGGTTTTCAACCAGTGCGCGAGTTAAGGTATCGGCTATTTCTGGGTAGGGGCGAATGTGAGGTTTCAGGCCATCGATAGCGCTACCGCTATCGACTTCGCTTAGTAATTGCTCAAGTGCAGGTAGCGTTGCCAGGGCGTCGCGCAGGCGCGCCAAATCTCTGGGGCGCGCGCTATACAGGGCGACGCGGGCCAGGATGCGCTCGACATCGCCTACATCACTCAATGTATCGCGTAGCGGTAGGTAGGCTGCTTCAATAGAGAGCAACGCTACGCCCGCGTGACGTCCTTCCACAACATTACGTTGGCGCAGCGGTCGGTTAAGCCAGCGCTTTAGTAACCGTGAACCCATCGCGGTGGTGCAGGTGTCTAGCACGCTGGCCAGGGTGTTATCGCTGCTGCCGCCGAGGTTAATGTCAATTTCCAGATTACGTCGGCTGGCTGCGTCAATCACTACGGCATCATCGCGATTTTCGACACTAATGGCCGTTACGTGGGGCAGTCGAGAACGTTGAGTATCTCGGGCGTAATCAATCAGTACGCCTGCGGCGATGAGCGCGCTGGTTAAGTGCGCACATCCAAAGCCGCGTAAATCCTGGACTTCAAACTGATCGCATAGGCTGCGCGTGGCGCTGTCTAAGTCGAACAGCCACTCTCCTTGGCGTCGTAGGCTGCGCTTTTGTGACCATGCGTCGGGCAGGGTCAAGCTTTCGGGTACTAACAGTTCGGCAGGCGACAGGCGGGTCAGTTCTGCCAGCATCTCGGCTTCACTTTCTACTTCCAGGACATTGAAGCGCCCACTGGAGAGCTCCAGCCATGCAAGGCCCCAGCCGTCTTTGCCAGGCGCAACGGCGACCAGTACGTTATCTCGGCGAGCATCCAGTAAGGCTTCATCGTGAAGCGTGCCTGGGGTGACAATACGCACTACTTGTCGATCAACGGGGCCTTTACTGGTGGCAGGGTCGCCGACTTGCTCGCAAATAGCGACGGATTCACCGGCTGATACCAAACGGGCTAAATAGCCCTCAGCGCTATGGTAGGGCACACCTGCCATAGGAATCGGCTTGCCGCCTGACTGACCGCGCTGGGTAAGGGTGATATCCAACAACATTGCGGCGCGCTTGGCATCATCGAAAAATAACTCGTAAAAATCCCCCATTCGGTAAAACAGAAGTACCTCGGGGTGATCGCGTTTGATCTTAAGATACTGCGCCATCATTGGCGTATGAGCGGGGCTGGCCTGTGACATGGGTGTCCTGGTTGAGCGTTGCGCAAGCAGTTTCAGCTTGCGACATGTTCTTTGGCAGTTACTTTAAACGGCTTCTTTGCGCAATTTCTTTGAGCAATTTCTTTGAGAAAGTTAAACACGGTATTCTACGCTGAACTGAGGTCTCACATGAAGGAGTCACCATGGCACCTAGCGTTTCAAGCCTGAAGAATCTTGACCTATCACTGCTTGCTCAACGATTGGGAAGGCTGTGTCAGCAGCTTGGGATTGAAATTTCTACTGGAGAGTCTTGTACAGGCGGTGGTATCGCTAGCGCAATTACCTCTGTGGCAGGTAGCTCTGCGTATTTTACAGCGGGTTATGTAACCTACTCCAATGCGGCTAAAACGCGTATGTTGGATGTGCCCGAGGCGCTTATCAATGCCCATGGCGCGGTCAGCGAACAGGTAGTCAATGCAATGGTCAAAGGTGCTTGTTTAGCAAGTGGGGCTGATTTAGCGGTTGCCGTCAGCGGCGTGGCTGGCCCTGATGGTGGCAGCCAAGAGAAGCCTGTGGGTATCGTATGGCTTTCCTGGGGCAGTGCAGAAAGCCAACAGGCAGCGTGTTTCCACTTTCATGGTGACCGACAAGCGGTACGCGAGCAAGCCGTACGTGAAGCCTTGGCAGGCCTAGTTGCGCGCTTGATGGCTCAGGCCAACGACAGTGAAAAGAAATAACCATTAAATATGGCGCTGAGGATTTGTTTAGCCGCTAATCTTTGGCATACTACTGTCTAATTATACAGTTTGTGATGAGGAATTTCTGCATGGCTCAGGATGACAACCGCACCAAAGCGCTAAATGCTGCACTTAGCCAGATTGATCGCCAGTTTGGTAAGGGAACCGTTATGCGCCTTGGCGATGCACCGCGCGTGATAATGCCGTCTGTTTCCACCGGTTCATTGGGGCTTGATATTGCGCTTGGTATCGGCGGGCTGCCGTTTGGGCGCGTATGTGAAATTTATGGCCCCGAGTCATCAGGTAAAACGACGCTGACTCTGTCAGTCATTGCGCAGGCGCAAAAGCAGGGCAAAGTCTGTGCGTTCGTCGATGCAGAGCACGCTCTGGACCCAAGCTATGCAGAAAAGCTCGGAGTTAATCTCGACGACTTGCTGGTTTCCCAGCCCGATACTGGTGAGCAAGCGCTGGAGATTACCGACATGTTGGTAAGGTCCGGCGGGGTAGATGTGATCGTGATCGACTCAGTGGCTGCATTAACGCCGCGTGCTGAAATCGAAGGTGAAATGGGCGACTCCCACGTTGGTCTGCAAGCACGTTTAATGTCTCAGGCATTGCGTAAAATTACCGGTAATATCAAAAACGCTAATTGTTTAGTGATGTTTATCAACCAGATCCGCATGAAGATCGGTGTGATGTTTGGTTCGCCCGAAACCACGACCGGCGGTAACGCGCTTAAATTCTATTCCAGCGTGCGTCTGGATATCCGGCGTACAGGCTCCGTAAAATCGGGTGACGAAGTCACTGGTAACGAAACCCGAGTGAAGGTAGTTAAAAATAAAGTGGCGCCGCCATTCCGTCAGGCTGAGTTCCAAATCCTCTACGGTAAGGGGATCTACCATGCGGGTGAGGTTATTGACCTGGGCGTCCAGTGCAGCTTGGTAGACAAGGCGGGCGCGTGGTATAGCTACAAAGGCAAAAAAATTGGCCAGGGCAAAGCCAATGCAGCTCAGTATTTAGAAGAGCATCCTGAAACCATGGAAGAAATTGAAGCGCAAATCCGAGCGCAACTGCTTGCTCCGCCGGATGCAAAAAAAGAAGAAGCCCCTGAGGTAGATGTCGCCGCTGAGAGTGATGATGATTTGCTGTAAGTCTCTTTATGTTGCTGTTCTCTAAGCCGTTAATTAAACGACATGTTTTCTTTCAGCGGTGATTTGACGCAACGAGAAGTGGCGATTCAGTTGCTATCTCAGGGCGAATACTCTCGCGCTGAACTAGCGGGCAAGTTGCGGCGAAAACCTTTTAAACTTGATGAGATTGCTGCCGAGTAGTAGCCAGCTAAGCTTAGCGATGAGCTTAGCCTATATTTTTAGTATGAAAAAAGGGGTGCCTAAAAAGGTGCCCCTTTTGCTTTCCTGAATGAGAAAAATGGTACTGCAAACTAGACTTTTGATCCGTTCATGTGCTTGACAGAAAAAAGCACGTCGCTTATTTTTTTAAATGTAACTTTTAATGTCATAAGGTTTCTAAGTGTAACTGCGACTGGTCGCCGTTACTGCTAAGTTTCTACGACTGCTACGCTTCTACGGCGAAACTTTGATTATTGTGGTTAGGGGATATTTATAGAATTATAAAGATGACTTGGCCGCAGAAATTGAGTGCAACACCTGAGCATTTCGCTAAGGTGTTGTCCCATGTCTTACCTCGAACTCAGCATTGAAGAACGTGCCAGCATCCAAGTGGGTCAAGCCCAAGGGATGAGC
>Ga0098062_1000311_pt1 | contig 27582 bp, 38 predicted proteins | sample 23_taG_FD_81592 | JGI IMG/M metagenome (GOLD analysis project Ga0098062, IMG submission 81592) | Marine viral communities from Cariaco Basin, Caribbean Sea - 23_WHOI_OMZ | ecosystem: Environmental > Aquatic > Marine > Oceanic | place: Caribbean Sea: Cariaco Basin | collected 2014-11-11 | reverse complement strand
TTCAGGGTCTACCTTATAAGCTAGTTCAGACCACTGCCATTCCGTTGTACCGTCTTTCTTTCTAGTCATGATATTAACACTTTTGCGATGTAGTTAGGATCAGAAACGAAAGGCCATTGCGGTTCATAAGGGGTAAACACAAGATTCCCAGCAGAATCTATAGTAAATGCATAAGTAACTCCAACAGTTGGGAACAAAGTTCCTGTTCCCCATGTGTTTGAAGTACTAGCCCAATCCCCGGAAGTATCAGCCCATGAAGTTGTACCAAGGCCAGTTAAGTTAGCTGCATCTGGAGTAAATATATGCCCAGCAACTTCTGTCGGAACAAATCCGGTTAATGCAAGACTACCAGATGGTACATACCATAGTTGTGCTAAATTAAAGGTAGGCGCTGATCCTGTAAGAGTTAAGGAACCAGCATCTGGTTGATTCTGACCAGTTTCTACAGCACTTGGAGCAAACGCTACATCATCCCAATTTGTAGCAGCATCAGCCCAATCACCTCCATAATCGCTCCAAGAATATGTTTGTAATAACTGTATTGAAGCATTTTCAGGAGATATAACAAACCCAGTTCCATCAGTTGGGGCAAATCCTGTTAAGGTAAGAGTTGGCGCAGTTACTACAAATTTGTACATCCTCCCAATATCTGGAGCATATGCAGTAAACGTAAGGTCTGCTTTATCTGGGGATATCCCACCAGCATCAATAGCCATTTGAGGAACAGGACCACTGTTCCAATCACCAGTAGAATCACGCCAAGAACTTGTTAATTGATCCCACTCATAAGATTGTACTATTTCAAGGTTGGCAACACCGGGAGATATGAAAAACTCTTTCTTCCCAACGGGAATAGAACCACTTAAAGTTAAGTCTCCTTTTGCTGGAACAATAGCAGGGCCATCCCAAGCCCTTTCAAACGCTGGGTCGTCCCATGCCCCTCCAGTAGCTGTCCATGAAGTTATTGACATCTACTTTTTTCACCTACATTATCTACGGGAATTAAAGCCATTTTTGAATCCTAGTTTTTCTAACGCTTGATTGTATTGATAGAGGTTGCCACTTTCTTTGGCCCACTCAACGCAATTAAAGTTCTTGCATAATCTTGGCCTCATATTATATATCCCACACGAATAAGTACCATCTTCCTTATGTTCTAAATGAATGCACGCAATCCTATACCCATTCTTTGTTTTAGTAATCTTACCATTATCAGGTACACCTTGGCTCATTAAGAAATTAACATTCTCATTAATAAACGCTAAACCCTCTTCTGGTATACCATCCAGAGGAGGTAAAGATACATTAACTTCTATAGAACAGCATATAGCGCATCTCTTGCAAACATCCGATGTTATATCTTTTTCTTTTAAAGGCCAATCATCCATATCACGAATAATAATTCTCTTTTAAGAAATCGTAATGATCTTGTTTTGTAGATACAATATTATTCCAAGCCTTTTTTCTAGCCTCCATCAAAAATATACTATGGTCAAATATTCCCTCAATATCAAAATTATAGTCTGTATTTCCATACCTAAGAGAATGAATGTCTGTTGGATGCCAATTCATTCCTGTGGCTATACAGGCAATTCCTGCGTTGTTTGAAAATTTGTAGTGATTAAATTTACTATTAAGCGCTGACGTAAATCCATATTCAAATGACTGCATATAGTTACTATAAATCTCACTAGAATAATCCCTATTAAAATTTGCCTTCCAATACGGAGTATCATCACGGTGAGAAAGAGCGTAATGTAACGCAACAAATTCACTAAACTCTTTAAACTGCCTCTTACAAGAAAAATTAAAAGTATCCTTATCCCACTGGCTTACTTTTCCCCTATCAAGCACCCTAGTTAGTGCTAACAAAAACTCATGGGTCGTATATAACCCATTAGACTCCAGAGGCTCAATAAATCCAGCACTCATTCCTATAGCGCAAACATTTTTAACCCACAAATTTCTATGAATACCTGACCTAAATTTTATTTTCCTGTAATCAAGATCATTGCCACGTTCTCCCAGATGATTCTTAAACTCAATCAAAGCGTCATCGTCTGAGATGTATTTATCTGAATACACATAGCCACTTCCAATCCTTGACCACAATGGAATGTTCCAAACCCAACCATTACCAATAGCATGACAATTTGTGTAACTAACTAATTCTTTCCTCTTATCTTTGTAAGGAATCTTAGTTGCCCACGCTGAGTTATTAGGGAGCAAATTTTCCAATGATTCAAATGGTTCATGCAACGTCTTTTCTATAAGAAGAGAGGAAAATCCAGTACAGTCAATAAACAAATCGGCAGTTATTCTTTCTCCGCTTTTTAAGGATAAAAATTCAACCCCATCCTCACCAGACTTTACTTCCTTAACTTCGGAGATTATGTGGTTTACACCCTTTGGCTTACAATAATAATCTCTTAACCATAGTGCAAATTTTGTTGCATCAAATTGATATGCGCTATACTTTAAAAAATTAAAATCATCCAATTCATTATTTTTATTGGTAAAGATTTTGTTCTGATTGACAAGAGCCATGTTTGGGTAAAAAACATCAGCATAGTCTGTGATTGGGGTTTCTGGATATAGCATCCTTTTAAAGTACCAATCATTAACACCATTTATATAATCACTTGTAACTACATGGCCAAACGGATAATGGAATCCACCAGCACCCTTCTCATAGAAGTCCTCAAACCTGATACTTAATTTATAAGTTGAATCGCAATGAGGCATAAAATCACAATCATTTATGTTCAGCATTTGCAACCAATTATTAATCCCGCCAACCGTACTTTCGCCAACCCCAACGGTCTTTATATCTGGAGACTCTATTAAAGTAATTTTTTTATTTGGAAAACTACCAATTAAAGTAGAAGCAGTCATCCATCCAGCAGTACCACCACCAACAACAACAATGTTTTCTAGCATATTATGACTTAGGGTATCTAGTCTTTACCTCCGTTACCTTAGTTTGCCATGCCTCCAGACCATTCTCAGTAATATATTCTAATTGCTTATGTACTGGGCCATAAGCGTCCAGACGGGACTCGTCATAAGAGATATTATCCCACTGATACTCCCTATTCCATTGGCTTCCATCCCAAACTGGAAGCACCTCTGTGGCTCTTTGCCCCTCATGCCCCGGATAGACAACGCCACGGTGTTCATAAACCTCACCAACCTTTTCCTCCTCTGTTACCTCGGTTGGGTCTTTTAGAACCAACTCCCAGACTTGTGTGCATACCCCACCAGAAAATGTAGGTGTCCCTTCAATAGCTTTATGCCCGGAAAGAACTGGCTCTTCAGACTCGACTACATTATAAATCCCGTATTGTTCTCTGATATCCGAATTAGAAAGAGAATTTTTTGGGAATGATGTATTTGGATTATCACTCCTTAAATTCGTCATTCCATAGGGATACGCAGTAACATTATTATCTACTACTTTTGCATATGCCATTTTAATCCTCTCTATTAATCATTTATTGTTGCTGTATGTGTACCGCCAGCACCGCCATTACCGCCGGCATGACCATGACCATAACCGCCTCTCGGACCGCCAGCCGCAGAAATAGTTCCACTATTTGACAATGTTCCAGCATGGAGTACAAAAACTGATCCTCCTCCAGCACCAGCGGAACCATAATGGGATGAATCATAACACTCAGGGCTTTGTGCAACTACTCCACCACCGGATGCTATAGTTACATCGCCTTTAACGACTAACCATATTATGCCACCAACACCATTACAAGAGGTGACGCTAGTTCCTGTCCCACCGGGATTTCCGCCGCCGCCGCCAACACCTTCTCCTCCGTGGAGGTCACCCCTAGCTCCTCCAGCGCCTCCATAAGACTGTCCGTCTGCACCCTGAGCAGCCCGTCCAGAACCACCCCCAGCGCCTCCCGAAAATGCACCACCACCGCCACCAGCGCCCTGATGACTTGAGCCACTGCCAAATCCAGCGCCTCCGCCACCAGTAGAAAGTGTGGTTCCTCCGGTAGTTCCAGCAGTACCAGAGGCCCCCATGGAAGTCCCTCCAGCACCACCCGTCTTAGACATAGTATAGATAGAACCATTACCAGATATCCCGTCCTGATTAGCAACAGCCGCCACAGATGCTGTTCCAGAACCAGCGAAATCAGCCGCCGCCAATGTATCAGTACCTGCTGCATTAAATAATGGCAATCTTAATCCAGTAGAACTTACCGCTGAAGCATCTCCTCCCCCACTTGTAGTCGGATCAGAATGACCACCCCTAGAATTCATGGATATATAACCATTTATTACAGCATCTCCAGAACAATAAATTAACATCCCTCTGCATGGCCTAACAGTAGTTATAGTGGTACTTGCATCGACAGTAAGATTAGTAAAATTAAGTACAACCATATCACCATCATAAGTTCCAGATGTATTTGCAACTGTAAATTCATAGCAAGCGCTAGAATTTGGAACAAGTTGGTTTGTATCGCCGTTTCCATACGAGGAAGAACCGGGACCACCAGCCTCACTGCCAGTTGTTAGAACGGTATCTATAGCGGTAGTATCCCCACTTTGGGTTATAGAGGAAGCACCAAACTGGCAATCTCCCAAACTTTCGTCACCAAAATAGTTATTATTTGCAACACCAGCCCCGAAAAATCCAATTTTGCTTCCTCCTATAGGCATAATCTATCTCCTTAACCCATCGCCAATCCAGCAGAGAATCCATACCATATAGTCCCAGCATCCAACGTAGTGAAGACAAGAACATCTATTCCACTAGTAGTTAATGTAGGAGCAGTTGCAGCAGGCCAATCAACTGAACCGGGCCAGTTTACAGTTTGTGATCCACCATTGGTTAGAATAAGCAGAAAAGAACAACTCCTGCCTGTTGCCGATGGATTGCTAAAAGTAAATGTAGTTGTGCTTGTATCAACAGTTCCAGTAACAACATTTCCAGAAGTAAGATCAATGTCCTGAGTACCGCCTCCAATTGACCCGATAGCATTTACAGTCTCGGCAATATCTAAAAAATACGGCCTCTGAACTTGATAATCAGCATGATTAACAAGACCAGCAGCAGATGCTGTTACTGCCTTAGACGTTTCTACAGTCCCTAATGAAGAAACATTGGTGTAATCTAATTCAGTTGTACTTGCGCTTAATCCATCCAGTTTGTTTATCTCAGCAGCCGAAGAAGTAACTAAAGTTCCAGCTAGTTTTAAACCGCCGTCTACAAGATCATGTGACGCAATATTTAAAACCTGATCACCAGCTGCCCCTCCTATCGTAATTACACCTCCTGCTGACTGGGTAACCGCCTTAGAATTCTCAGAAGTTCCAAGAGTAGTTATATCATTATAGTTCAACTCGGCATACGTTGCTGTAACCCCATCAAGAATATTTAATTCTCCAGCGGTTGTTGTAACTGCAGTAGCACCAAGTGAAGTAAATTGCTCCTGTAGAACATCTTTTATAAGACGCAAATGGTCGTCGCCCTGTGAGATAGGGTCTGTAGCTAGAGGATTTGTAGCGGATAATTGACTAATAAATGTAGCCGTTTCTAGTCCCATGATACCCTCCTATGCTAACTCAAATATGCCACTGGCACTTGGAGTTACGGTAAGCGTGTTATCTTCTGCTAAAGTAAACTGAGATGTGGTCAGCTTAGAAAAGCACACCAATTTCCCACCAGACTGATAAACAACTGCGTACTTAATATTCGCAATTGTTCCTCCAGTAGCAGTCCATACAACAGCAGTTGAATCAAAACGATACTTATCTGTCGCTACAGAAGCCCATGTCCGTGATGTAACGGATGCGCCTCCAGTCGTATATCCATTACCACTAGCGACCTCATTAGCGAGAGATGCTTGTGTGGATAACGTCTTTGTATTAACATTGGCACTAGCAGCGCTAGTATGCAACGCCATATAAAAACCAACACTTGTACCGTCTAAATCAAACTGACCATTGCCGATATATTCCCTAAAGGAATTGTAAAAACTCCAAGCAGTAGCAGCCATTATTCTACCTCCTCTATTTTCTTCAACGTATGGGGATTTTTAATTATATGTGAAATTAGGCCATCCCCATGTACAGCCAAATCGTAGTGTTCGCCAGTTTTAGAAATCATATCAACGAACTCTTTTGCTTGATGATAATGGGCTGCAGTACATTTAAACTCTTTCCCAGATACCATAATGCTTAAAACTCCCTCATCATCATTTTCAGATTGCTCATACGCATGATGATGCTCCATAACACAACTATCGAATCCATAAATCTCCATCTTAGGAAATCCCAACAACCTTAATAAGTGAATCGCCCTAGAAGTAACTGTAGAACCACCCATTACTGGAAAATAATCGTTCCCGTAGGTCTCTTTTAAGAGATCAAAATTATCATCGCCAGCGCAATGCCATATATACACATCTCTCCCTTTAAGCTTTTCAAACATAGTAGGATGACATTGAGAGCTAATAATATATTTGCACTTATCAATAATAGGGTCAACGAATCTGTTATTAAATTCTCTACTATCTAATACAATCTGAGCAGATGGTTTAATGCCCCTATCTAAACACCACTTATAAGAACCATTAACAGTAATAACCTTCATGCCTCTTAAATACTTATCCAAAAGATGTTGATAAACTTTTTCATCATTCAAAGAAGCGCCGCCACAAACCAAATTTACAGTCTTTTCCCATTGAGTTTCATGCGGTCTTACCTGTGGCAAACCCAACTTTATATTACACTTTATATTTTCCCTTATCTTATCCTTATCTTCATTTACTTCACAAATAATCTCTGGTATTGGGTGCAGTTTTTTAACATCAACCAAAGGTGGTTCTGAATTAACGCCTATTTGAAGACTCATGTATTAAACACCATCCTTATTTCTAATCCTAAAGTATTTGTGGCTACAACATCAACATCTATTCTAATAACATCAGCAGTCGAGACTCCCCCATAAGAGCCTACTACAGAAGGAGTAGCTGCTGTAGAAGAATCTTTCTCTCCTGAATCAATAGTTATAGCGGTTGAAAGCATATCCTGACCATCTGTTAGATTATGCAATTGAACAGTCGTCGTGCTTCCAGTGCCTGCCGTGTATACATGCGCTTGAGCAGATTGTAAATTCTTGCCATCAAGAGTAGACGGTATTGTAACATGCGTAATACCGTTTCCTACGGTTGGACCAATAGTATCAGCAACACATTTAACAACTATAGTTCTTTCTGAAAAAGCTGTAAGTTTATTAAATAAAATTGATCTAGTAGCGCCAGAAGATGTATCATAAAAAGATATCTTATCCGTAGCCATATCTGCGCTAGTAACAATAGTTAAATTAGGAATTGTTTCCTGCTTATCATTGTTTAAATTTTCAAAATTAGCATCTGCTTCTGCAAATGTAAGGGGGCTTCCCTTTGTTTCTCTTAACGTAATTTCTGCCATTATGCATCACTCACATAGTTATCAACCACATAGTAGTTTTGGAAATAAGGCATATTCCCATAAGGGAAAGTCCTTGGGCTTTTTTCGTAAAATTTACGACCATTCGTCATTCGATAGGCCACTCTCCGTGGCGGACCTACTCGTCTTCCCCCAATTCTAAATCTTCTCATTAGAACCTAGCCTCCGCGTCAGGCTCCAATGAACGTCTATTTCTAGAAATAGGTGGCATTGGCTCCATGTCATATATCCTTGAAAGCGCATCTAAAAAATCCGGATGAATCGTGGGAAATAACATGTACTCATTCCTTCTAACCCAGTCTACCAGATCATACACTTTTCCTTCCTCGTCCCGCCTTAATATCTTTTTTGAAATAAGGTATTCTTGTTTTTTAATTTTATAATCTTTCTGATGAGAGGTTAATCTTTTCTCATCTGTTGGGAAAGGAAAGAAAAATGAACCATCCTTAAGATCGGGCTCAAGTCTTTGAATGCGATCCCTTTTTGATTGTGGGCCACCACCGCCAGTCCAATTTAATTCATAGACAGGAAATGAACTTCCATCAATCCTCATCATTTCTTTAAAATGTTCTATATCTGATTGAGCTCCATATCTTTCATAACCAACCTTAACCTCTCTAATTCCGGGAGCCCTCTTCCATTTTGATCTGAGCATCTTTAAAGCATCCCATCTTTCAGACAGGGAAAGCCTATGACAAACCCCATCAAGAAGAAACTTATTGTAATTCCCGTCAATCCCAACAACAGCAATTGCCGTTCTGTTTGATTCCCTCTTTCTAGAATGAGCGGGATCACACATAATATAAGCATTCATCGTATAAGGACGAATTTCCCATTCATTCCACCACTCTTCCTTAAACGCAACATCTGAACCTGCAATAGGATTCAACAATTGTTGACAAGCTACTGTATAAGTAGATGTAGTCTTCTTAATCTCCTCCCATCTTTCCGGCTGGAGAAACACAGGCTCGCCATCCATTTTACCATTTATTGTAGCTGGATGAATTCTGGGCTTTACCGCTGCCCTCTGAAGAATAGTCCCGTAAGTATCCCCATACGAATATCGCGTACCTGCGTACTGATATCTGGGATTATGAGTAGAGCCCAAGTTTAGAGAAAGTTCCCACTGAGTCGTGGTCTTCTTAATCTGTTCTGGTGTTGTAACGGAATCCTGAACTACTACGTCGTCATAAATAATAAGATCAAAATGTCGTCCAGTAGGCTGACCATCCACAAGTCCGTGGGCCTCAATAGTTTGTTCCTTCGGGTTAGCAAATCGCCTAACACATATCCCTTCATTCTCAGCCCATTTGGGAGCTTCAAGTCTAGGTTTCTCCCAGAGAATATCTGGGTAGAGTTGTTTAAGTTTTTCATTTGAGTCAAATTCCTGCATAATCTGGCGAAGGAATGGCTTCGCTTGTCTAGCAGAAAATGACAACAACCCTATCGTAATATCAGGATTTAATAAAACTTCTTGTATCGTTCCTAAAAAGGTAATGATTGAACTCTTGTAATGAAATCGCGCCCATAAGTCTAGATGACTATCCGGGGCTGATTCTACTTCTCTGCATCTTTCATATATCCACGGGTGAACCATATCATGACGGTTACACAAAAAGACCCCAAGATAATAACGATCCAACTGGCCCAGAGTCCTAATAAAAGAATCGTCAATATTAGGATCGCGGTGACAGTCGGCATAAGCTTCAATAACTCGATTAAACGGGGCAGTGTGAGCCCATTCAGCAAACTTTTTTGCAGCGTCAGCATTATTGTTTTTATATTCAACGCTCTTTGCTATCTTGGGCAGCACACCAGCCCCCTAACCTTTATAACCAGAAGCATAAGCAGCACGAGCCTGTTTCTCAGCCTGTTTTCTAGTTGGGTAACATTTCCCCTTATCACCCCATTTCCACCCTTTCTTCCCCTTAGGAAGAGCACATCTCTTAATCGGCATTTTTATCCATACACCCACGAATCTGACACTTCATTTTTCCAATTAGAAGAATAGGATGTCGGAATAGGTTGTTTATTGACATTCAGGTTAATAAGATATCTTAAGTAAGCTGGCTCTCTTGCTGCAGCTGCAGCCACATCCATAGGAGCCCCTCTAAGAAAAGGATACATATTTCTAACGAGTTGAGCTGCGCTGACTTCGGCGCCTACCTTCTCATATTTCTCAGGATTCTCTTTCATGTGATCTAAAAGGTCTTGGGGAGAACGTCTTTCTGTTTTGCCTAAAGAGTGGAAATAATCTTCAATACCGGATAGAAATTTCGTCGGCCCAAGGCTAGATAAAAATGATCTATTGACCTTTCCATAAGATTTCATATAAATGTCAGACCTTTCCCACATTCTTACATCAGCTTCTCTACCCCTTAGTATGCTCCTAGCCTTTTTCGCTTCCTTAGATTTTTTCCCATGATCTTTTATCTCTTTAGCTAATCCCGATTTAGCAACCTCTACTCTGAAATTTAATTCATCTCTAAAGGCAACATAACTTTTTTCAGCTTCTCTCCTTGCAAGAACATTAGCCTTCTTCTCTTCCTTCGTGAGTCTTTTACTCTTCTCCAAGACTTCCTTCTTTACAACCTTTTCCAAGTCAGCCACACTATTTATTTTAGACAATTCTTCTGCTGTTATCTTTCCTTCAATATAGTCGTCTACATCCGGATCATTTACTGTGCGCCAAGCCATCTCTTCAGTATTGGCGTCCGATCTCATAGACTCCATGGCATCAGAAACACTTACCTGAATATTGGGATTGACCTCAGGGAATCCAGCATTCACATTCATGGTCGAATCAAATTGTGGGCCTAACCCACCGGGCATAACACCCGCATCAAAAGGGGATGCTGCTATAGAAGCAGCTCTTCTCTGCTGTTGTCTGGTCGGCATTTCGTATTCATCGAAAGCAAGAGAAGCATCTACCGCTCTGTCATATGGGTTTACTGTGCCGGAATAAGTACCCGGAGCACCCATAACGCCTTCTGCTATAGAGGCTTGAGTAAGTCCAATATTAGGCATTCCCGGATCATCGCCACCCGGATAGTCAGCTACTGACGTAAGAGGAGAAGGGTTTAATGGATTAACCCTAACATCCTGCATTCCAAATTCATCGCCAGCTGGATAATCGGCCACAGATGTTAATGGAGACGGATTATTAATCTCCCAGCTTCTTCTCGCATTTGGATCGGGAAGCCCCGGTTGGCCTAAAACATCCTGATCCCATCCTGTCCATCCCTGTTGGACATTTCCCATTCCCCACTCATCGGGCTGAGACCATTCAGAGGGCCACGCTTGAGTCGCATCAGACGCCCGTACTGATAAAGCATTTAGCCTATCTAATTCACCCATAAGTTCCTGACGACGGGTATCTATCGCCATTGCGTCGGCATAATTAAGACCAGCGGAAAGATTTCTTTGACCAACAGGATTTTGCCCAGCTTGGGCATAATCATTATAATTTTGACTTACATAAGGATTAGACCAAGTATCTAAAACGGATGTAGTATTCCCTAAAGGGTCTTGAGTTTGATACTGATCTTGAAGATTTATTAGAGCCTGAACCTGAGCATTACTCAATCTGTCACCCTGCTGATTAACAGCTACTGCAGCAGGCGCTTCAGTACCGGGGCCAAATTGCGTTTCTGCAGCAGCAGCATTTAATTGATCAGCTATTGCAGCAATAACATCTGGACTCGGCATGTCTGGATTATCTGGGCCCGCTCTGGTATCTGGACCTATTCCGCCTAATCTACCACCTCCCATTCCAAAATCTTGTTCTTGTTCGTCACCGTAAGCCATAACTAAATCCTCTGGTGGAGGTGGCGGGAATCGGACCCGCTTCCAGAAAGGGAATTAACTCTTCTTCCTGTCGAAACCATTGCACCCCCTAATGAATACTCTTTTTAACTTCTTCCGCGCTCTGAGCAAAAGCCTTCTCAAGAACCGCATCAACATCAACTGACTTTTTAACCTCAACAGCACCCTTATACTCGATCTCTTTCTTTTCTTCTTTCTTATTAGAATTCCAACTGAACCTGTTAACCATGTTCAGAGCCCAAAGACTATTATTGAAACTTCTGTTATCTATATTCTCTCTGCCCTGCTGGAGCCACCAAGCTTCAGAAGCTTCCTTTCCAAGTTTAACAATTTCTCTGAAAGGCTTCTTTAACGCATCAGTACCAGTTATCCAAGCATGAAAAGTGCTTCGGCTAATTCCCATCATTCTGCTGACTTCAGCAATTGAACCGCCAGAGTCAAACAAATTAGACACTCTTCGGCTCATAGCCTCTGTCCATACAGATTCATATTTACTTTTTTTTGCCACGTTTCTTCCTCGGCCTTCCCGGACTCACGCTCCGGTTGGTCCTTTTGCTTGCCATCTTTAAATTACCCAATGAATTGTTTCTTGGATTCCCATCCCTATGATGAACATCCATTCCTTTCTTATGTCGCCCGGCCTTTTTCATATCTCGCGCAGCTTGAACTCTAGCACCCCTTCTTTTTCTCTGCGCTGGCTTCTTATGATAATTATCATATTCCTTACGATAATTTCTTGCCATTATTTTTTTCTCTTTCTTCCCTTAAACTGAATAGGTCCGGGCATTAACCAAGAGAAGACCATCGGCACTATTATTATTAAAATTAATGCCCAACCTCCCATTTCAATTAACTGTCCCAGCAGCGTCCAAAAATTCGCAGGGGCTTCTTGAATAACTGTGTCAGCATTCACGTTAATAGGTTCTCCTTTAGTCTGGGGTCCCGCAGTTATCGCAGAGACAGTCGCAGCCGTCACTCCCCCGAGAACCGCTGGAGCAACAATCGCAGCCGGAACTAAGGCAGTCGTCGCAGCTACAATTCCCGCGGTCGCTGCCCCAGTCTTCAGGTGTGAGCATCCTGCTACACTGCAGGCGGTGGCGATGACCACCAGCCAGTAACCCAACCTACTACAGCGATTACTACAAGCACGCCTACGCAAACTAAAAATTTCTTTCTCTTTGATAATTCTTTCCATTTTTCCATGATATTTCCTATAAAGTAAATGATGATCCACACCCACAAGACGATGCTCCTGTAGGTGGTGTGAAATGAAAGGATGGCCTGAAAGGATCGTTATCCCAGTCCATTACTGCGTCACCTAATAACTCCAAAGAAGTAGAATCAGAGAATATTGTCGAAGACAACATCTGCGCGTCTGGTGGCAAATCTGCCTCTGGTTTCAACTTTATCTGATATCCAGAACATCCGCCACCTTCTAAATAAACGCCTAAGAAACCTTCCCCATTCAAAGTCTGGTCTACTTTTTTCTGGGCGGATTCCGTAATAGTCATTCATAATCCTCCCTCGGTTTTCTAGATTCTAACTTCTTCTCTACAACCCCTAAAAATATTTTAAAATTATTTTTATGGTTACTCATTATTTTTAAAGCCGTCTCGGAATCGCAGAAACTTTTATAATGATCTAAAATAATTTTCTGTATTTTTGTCATTCATGTTTCCTAGACTTCAGCTCCAAGTCTAATGAATTAACCCCACTAGAGACTGTGGATGTAAATATAAAAGGTAATATTCCATGAACCAAAGCAATCAATGACATAAGAAATAATTTCAAAGCGAGTATCCATGCAAACCTCAAGTGCATTGTATAATTCATACCAACATCTTCTAGGTGTTTTTTCATAGTACCTTTGCTACCACAATGTTCCCCTCTTTGTTTGTCTTTAATTCTACTGTGCGTTTCTCGCAAGTGAATCGGGTCTTCCCTGATGCCGTGTCTTTCCATCCATTTCTTTTCAAAGTACGTTTCATACTCAGGCATCCAGACATACCCATCTCTTCCCACTGACCAGTACTTGGGTTCTCCCAATGGCCCATCCATTCTTTTAGATTATCGTTCATGTACAAAAGCAATACAAACATAACTTCCATTAATGCGCTCCGTTATTTCAAATAAATAAGTTTTCCTTTTAGTCTATCATTCTTTAAGGACGCAACATTATTCGCCCCATAAGCCACCAAACAACTTGGGGCGTTAGAACGATCCAAGGCATTAGGCTTCTTACCATCAACTTTGTAAAAACTTATACGTCCTTTGAAGAAAAATATTGCATCGGCCTTGCTCCATACTTGTTCGTGGAATCCAATGGTTTCTGTCCTAGCAAAAACTAACGCTATACCATTCCCATGAGCAGCCAATTTTTCCAGCCACCTAAAAGCCTCCCTGCCATAGGGTGGATTGCACCAAACCCTGCCAACCCATTGTTGATTTAGGCCATTCATCTCCTGATGAAAATGTTTCTGCGCCGTTCTCCAAGGCCGTTTATCAGGGTGGGGAGAACACGGGTCTAAGTCAAACTCCCCTAATGCTTTTATAATTTCAGGGGGTGTCAGCCATTCGTCATTGTTATCTGTATTTGTATTGAAGTTATGGTGTGCGGAGCTAACCATTAATGCGCTGCCCCATTACTGAATTTAATTTGTGCAACCTTATCCTTTAGTATTTCCACCTTGGCCTCAAGTGCTTCTATTCTCTGCCTGTAGAAGTCAAGTGTAAGCGCCTGTTGTCTGTCGAATGGAGCATTACCACCCTCAACATTGTTTAATAACTTCTCAAACTCACCAGAGAGGTGTTCAATAAGCATGAACTGTTCAGCGTCCGCGGGCAAGGCCCCGAGCTCGCCTCTTGGCCATTTTTCAGTGAAGGTCGAGTTCTTTGTTACATCGGCAGACATAAGTATCTGGTTTGTTTCAACCACATTCAGTCTTTCCAGTATACCAAAGTAACCCCATGCTCCTACACACACTGTACCTATTAAACCTATAAGGTTTCTTATAGGCATTCCAACTGAAGTTTTATCGCTTAAATTAACTCCATCATCCGCCATAAGGATTTCCCTTGGCTGTCTGCTCTGCCTCTCCTTCAGCTAACCAAGAAAATATTTGTTCATGCTGAACCATTATCTCATTATCCACATCACGTAAAACATTATCAGCTTCTTCCAACCTTTCAATAGCCTTCCATAGTTCCTCAACCTTGAAGTTAAGGACATCAAGACCAGATACCGCTCTCTGTATCTCAGTCTGGAACTGGTCTGACTTGTCAACAAGGCCGGATAATCTCTCTACCTCAGACGATAGACCACTAGCCCACCATATAGCGCCTACAGATTGGGCAATAAGAAATAAAGCTAGTGTAATTATTCTAGAATCTACGTTCATTATGACTCCTCAAAGTCTTCTATCTCTACTTGCGGAGGAGCCATACCCTCCGGCCTTTCAAACATATTTAGATTTTGCCCGGAAAATACCAGACAAGTCCTAACCTCACTAACATGTAAAACCGCAGCAGCCCTAGTATTAGGGTTATGTACAACTACTATACCCGTAATAGGACTTTCCTCAAACGTCATTGAAATATGCACTGCATAGTCCTCAGTTAGCGCTGACATCATTTCAGTCATACCCGGAGTACATATGGAAGGATATGGGATCATCAGCTTCTGTGCATTCTCAGGAGGACCAGCCTTAACCTCATAGAGCATAAAGCAGAACATCGCAGCAGCTATTCCCGTCAGAAGCTTTTTCATTTAATCGCCCCTGAAATTTCTATTCTTATATGTGGAGTAGGATGGTTTTAATCTCTTGACTCTTTTATAAGTGGGGGTTTTAAAACTTACCGCCTTCCCTCCGGAAGAGCTTTTAAAGCGGGGAGACCCTCCGGGAGTTGCGCCCATAGTTTGGCCTTTCGTCCTCTTTACCTTAGTGAACTTAGGCATCAGTACCCTTTCTTTTTCTGCACCTTCTTACCGCTCTTCTTGGCATATTTAACAGCTGCAGCTTTTCCTTTAGCTGTATATGCAAATTTCTTCTTTCCTACTTTAGGCATTAGAGCCTCCTAATCATGAATATCAAAATTAAAATTATATCCCGTAGAACCCGGATTAGTCATCTCCTTATAAACCAACTGCATCCACTCATTCATCTTCTGGTTCTTATTTGGAATCTGCGAAGTACCCAACAAAGAACTAAGATTTTTAGTCATCGTTCCTCCGGGACGCATAAATTTGTTAGCAAGAATATTATTTATATAATCACTCGGCTGTCCACTACTTCCAACATTCTCAGTTAATTGAGCAGGGATCAGGCCAGCCTGAGTCGCTAAAAACCCATGCCTAGCAAGATCATACATAGTATATCTATTTGCATGTGGTGGCAATGTTGGTCCCGGCACACCACTAGACATCTCGTATGTATTCATAGCAGCTTCCTGCTTATTCTTTGGAAGACCATACATATTCGCATACTTATCCGCCAACATATTCGCTTCAAGTATACTCCTGTTGTATACATTCCCAGTTTTGCTATAGTCACTATACGGATTCCATTGCCCAAAAAATCCGCTATTTTTAATAGCTTCTTCTTCTAATTGGGCAAGCCTATGCTTGTTTTTATCAAAAGCGGGTAATGCATCTAGCGCATCTTTCTGACCCGGACCTACATAATTTTCAATATTACTCGGAGACTTTTGCAGTTGATAAGCCTTTTCTAGAGCCTCACGAATTTGCCCATAAGTTGAATTCTTTTGTCCGGGACCACCCATAACACTGGAATAAGTAGAAGGATCAATATATCCGGGTTGCTGTGTAGCTAAGGGCCTTTCCCAAATTGCTATGGGCGTAGTATCAGTCCAGCCCACCTTTGTTGGGCCTACCTTATTATAATCAGACCAGAACTCATTAACCATTGGCATGTTAGTGCCCATTATTTGCAACTGAGTTTCAATCGGAAGACCGCTCATAAAATTAGGCATGTTACCTTTACGATTTACTAAATTCTCGACGGTGTAGTCTTTAACAGCTCTTGTTGGGTTATCTGTAACTACAGACGAATCGTAAACAGGCTGGTTCCCAACCATATCCGTAAGCGTGCCAAGTACAGAAGACCAATCCCCATAATTCTGCATATCACTTCCAGCTGACCCAGTTCTCACCGCATCTGCTTTCTCTTTCTCTTTAGCCGGGTCTCTCAGATTTAATCCAACTTTTGTCATACCAGTACCTGAAGATGTATCCACTGATCTGGTTGAAACTGGATCAACTCTAGGCGCGTGCTTTTTTTCTTCAAACTCTACGGGATAAGTCTTATAAGCTGGAGATGAAACAGAAGTAACTGGTGCCACACTAGGAACTACATCTTCCAGATAGGTCTGTATAAGACTTGGTCGTGGTGCAGGAGTTTTCCCCCCAATCCATCCGCCTCTTTCGTGAGAAAAATAACCCCCAACCTTTCCCTCACTTCGAGGATCAACCTCATATCCTATACGGTCAGCTATTCTACCACTATCGTCTCTTTCTCCTCCATATCCTCCACGATCACCAGCTCCCATCCCGGAGCCTCCTCTGGCTCCTCCTGATCCTGCTCCCGGTTCTGGCATTAAAAGTCTCCCCTAACACTAAGCATTCCTGTAGGCTCTTGACCAAGCCGTTTCTCAGCATTAACATGCAAAGGCCCAACCCATTTATCTAAAGGATGTTTAAATTGCCCCTCATAACTTACAGAAGGGCTTACTAGATTAAAATTCATTCCCGGAAATCTCTGTCCATAAACATTAAAGTTTAGACCCTCAATTGGGGAAACTCTTAAATTACCCCATGGGGATATTTGACCACTGGTTCCATAACCCTGAACACCTACTTCAGCATTAAACCAATCAGGTTGGTTTTCAGGATTTAAAGTCATCCCCCAACGACCAATTCTAGCATCTGGTGTAATACCCATCTTTAGATCAAATGGAGAACTTTCATAACTAACACCTTGACTATTCTCTCCCAAATAAAAACCGACCTTATCGGATTCTCTCTGCTCTATAGATGATTTATTCCCGCTAAAATTAAAACCCGGACCCTCTGCCTCTTGAAGGCCGCCATGCATTCCCCAAGCCATTTATCTATTCCGGCTTAAGTTCTGGTGTTTCATGGCTCTGATCTCGGCAGCATGTTTCCTTCTCTCTTGATTCTTAAATTTCTTGTTCATTGGCGACCACTGATTAGGAAGAGTTTTATTACTTCTATGCGTTTTCTTGTCTTTAGCCATAATAATATAAAATTTTCCCAAAAAATTCTAGAATCTTATCTATTCCCTCTATCGTAAGACACCCTGCGTCCCTTAGGTTTAGCCCTCGGTCTTGCAGGTCTAGCTACAGGTCGACCACGTGTTGGTCTTGCAGGTTTAGCTTTAGATGGTGTAGACTTTTTTGGCCCCGCAGGCATTGTCTTAAATGAAGTTTTTGGAGTTTTAAACCTCGGAGGTCTTCCCGGTTTGGTTCCCGGTTTGGCGGGGAATGTTTTCGAAGGCCTTCCCGGTCTAACCCGGCTTTTCGGACCATTTACTGGTCGAATAGATACCATTCTATCCTCTGGTCTGCCCGGCTTTGGTTTGGGCTTTGCGATTGGTCTGCCCGGCCTTGGTTTTGGCTTTGGTTTTGGCCTTGACTTATCAGGCTTTGGCTTTGGTCCAAAGGAGGGCCGTCCCGGTTTAATTTTGGGCATTGGCATAAAAGTTCCGCCGGGTTTTGACTTCGGCCTTGGTTTAGCGCCCGGACCCGGTCGAGCCTCTGCAGTCGGTTTAGCTTTAGGCTTAGGCTTAGGCCTAGCACCCTGTCCCGATCTAGGCCTAGGGGCTCTTCTAGGACTTCTTTCGTCATCCAAGCTCTTTGCTGGTTTTCGCTTCTTTATTTTTGTCTTATATGCCACGGTAAAATCTCCTTAATATAAATTTTCCCAAAAAATTCTAGAACCTGCGACATCAGGGGTCATAGGCTGTGTGTGAGCGTGTGCTATCCGGAACGGCGGAGGGGGCGGGCGGACCGCTCCACTGAAAGCGCGGACGCGGATCGCGGGCCAAGAGACTCCTTTTCGGTCTCTAGACTGATTGCGGGGACTGTTAGTGAAGGGCACGGCATGGGGCCGTAGGTTATCCCTTCCGAACCGATACGCAAACGGTCAATACCCTGTCAATTCGTTGACAGGTTCCCAACGTGGGACGTTGGTCGGTCTGTGTATCACAACAAGACCCTATCAATTTGTTGACAGGGTCGGGAGTTTATTCAAATGGCTATAGCCAATAACACTGCTGAAAATACTGAACCCGTTGGTCTGGTAATGGATCAGACTTGTGATGATCTGATGGAAAGATCAGACCGTGCTAGTCAAACCCTGTTCGCTCTCGCGATCGCAAGGTATTTCTACATCAATAGCACAGCGGGTGCTCATCCCGTTGGATGGAATGGTAACGGGTCTGCCGTTGGTGTTGAGAAATACGTGACAATATCCCGCAATGCGAAAAAGCCGTTTTGTGATCGGTATCATCGTGGTGAGTCTACGTTTGGTGAGACATGGAAGGCACTTATCAACCATCCCGATCTGTTGGCGAAAAAGATCATCGTCAACGATGCTGAGAAAAAGCTCATCACCATTGATTGGGATAAGCTGGTAGCACTGGATGAAAAGGGAAAGCTGGTTGTCAAAATCGAGCGAAAGACTGGTGACGATGACAAGACCCCGCCAACGATGAAGCTGGTATCTGATCGAAAGATCACAGCACTCGCCAATATCGCTGAAGTTGCGAAAGTTGGAAAGGTGCAAGTTGACAAGAAAAAGGTCAACATCTCAGCACCTCAGAAATTGGCAATGTTGCATCAAGCCTTGGAAGTTGTATTTCATCTCGATCCCACAATGTTGAGAGATGATGCTGTGAAAGCTGTCAAAGAGCGTATTGATTCTCGCAATAGCTAATCCCGCCATGATAATCCCGTCCCGCTTGGGGCGGGGTTTTCATTTCCCGATTTCGGACTGATCGCCAGAACCGCTATTTTATTTGTCCGAATCGACAATTTAGACCTGTCAATCTGTTGACAGGGTGTTTTTTTGTGCCTTTTTTATTTGCCCCACGCTTGCGTGGATATTATTCTCCCCCCAAATGTTGATAGTATAAAAAGGGGGGGGTGCAGTTCAAACCAGTTCAAACCAACCGGTTCAACCCGAACCACAACTATGGAGAGTAAACCATGATGCAAGTAGATAACCTTGAGCAGTTACTAGCATGGGTGAAGTCATCCCCGTGTCAATTCACAGTCTCGTCCATGTCCGGTGGCTACGTTCATGTTAAGTTCCTCGTACCATGTGATAAGGAGATAACACGGACTCGATGCTATAACACTCTCGACCTACATGAGAGGCACGGAATGACAGTTCCAAAGGAAGTCGAGTTCAAAACGTGTGCGGAACTTGGTGACGATGACAAGTATCGCAAGGGCTATGCCGATGGGATAGCAGAAGTAATCGGCTATGTTAGGTCTGAACTAGATCACTTTGGAGGCTAACCATGAGATACTACGAATCACACAATATGGTTCACGTTAAGATTGTCTATGCGTTCATGGCAATCAACCTCGTCCAGACTGTACTGTTGGGCTTGATCCTGTTAAACTGATGGACGATTACAGAATGTCCATACAGGCCCGTATAACGGCTGAGTGTCCGTGCACGGGATGCGAACATGAGGAGCACTGTAGCACTGGCTACTCATGCCCACAGTTTAGATACTGGGAAGGTAAGCCCAGATCGAAACTTAACCGTAAACTTACCAAGGTTCCAGATAAGAGGTATCCATAGCCTGTCAATTCATTGACAGGTCAACCAACTCGTGAGGTGATACACATGAGATTATCTAGTACGTTAAAGCAAGAGATGTGCGATGGTATTACGTTGGGCTACCGTGTTCCCGAATGGCTCGACTGGGAGCAGGCAGAGCGGGATCGGTGGCCTCATTCTATGCTCAACGAGTATAGAGATTCTTTACCCCATGAGGAGCATCACTGGGAAGCGATTCTACTCAGCCACGTTAATGCTTGGGCAGAGTTTGTCGAAGATCGTGGTGGCACACTCGACTTCATCGAGTTCATGATGAAGTGGTTCACGACAGAGGACATTCTGTACTACCAGATTGCGTTCGACTCTGATGGTACTTATATGCTGTCCTACTATAACGAGGGTCGCAAGAACCGTACGAAGATCAAAGCGGGTAGATGGTTCCAACACCACTATGATCGGGATGCAAAGCTGACTCGGCAGTTTGCAAAAGAGTGGAGACAAATGGCTATGAAGTGTCAGGATATATATAGCCAGTACACTGTCAATGTAGTCACTCAGCCCGTGTCAATAGCGCATCGGTACAGGAGTTTCCACAGGACTGATCTGAATTCATGTTGCTCATATCCACCGAGTCAGTTTTCCACTGGTGGTGAGCATCCGTGCATGGTGTACGGTGGAGACTCTGGTGTGCATCTAGCAGTCATCGTAGATGAGGATGGCAGAGACTTTGCCAGAACCCTGATCTATAATGGGAAATACATCCGTATCTATCCTACTGGTAGATCACACGAGTGCAATGTAACAAAGGGTGTGCTCCAAGCTAACGGTATCGCCAATGGATTGGGAAGCCTAGACGGGGCAAAGCTGAACTACGTCCCGCATCGTGACGCTGATATGGGTGAGCATGTGGTTTGCCCATATCTGGATGGTGAGGCTTCCATTGTTTCAGTGGGTGAGAGAGACAATGGTGATATGTGCTTGGATGTGCATATCAACAATCCATCCTGTCCTGCAATTGATACTCAGTCAGGTAATATGCACGAACGTGCTTGCTTTAATTCAAGCAATATGTATATCACTGGTGAGGACTGGGATTACTACTGTGAGCGATGTGAAGATGGGTTTAATCAGTTTAGTGACTACGCTGTATTCCCTGTCGCCGGTGGTTATTACTGTTCAGATGACTGTGCATCCGAGTCTGGATTAGTCATGGCTTGTATTGGTCATGGTGACACGGGATGGTGCTCGGAATATGATGTCCACTATGACCATAATTCTGGTGAATACTACACCGAGAACGGCCTGACGCACGCCGGTCTGGTGATCGAACAGAATGGCATGGTAGTCAAGCAGGATGATTGTGTGTTCACTCAATCTCAAGGGTGGTTGTTGAGTGTAGATTGCCTGTTCATTAATACCCCACAGGAATATCAGGATACCCCTGATAATCTGCGTCCAGTCTGGATGAAAACAGACGGGTCGGGTGAGGTAGGGACAGGAACCCTTGAGAATTATTTAGCCGACACTGGGCAACACCGCTCATTAGTCGAACAACATATAGGAGAATCGTAATGGCATACGCACTTAAAAGTATGCAGGAGTTGTTGGATATGCTCGCGATGACTCGTCCCCACCTGTCGAAGGGTGAGGAGGAGTATATCCGAGCATTCATTGAACCGTGGACTGACTACACCGATTCGTTCGGTAATCTGCACAAGACAGTATTCGAGATCGGAAAGAATGGGAAAAAGATTGAACCTAATATCCTTTTCTCATCCCATACCGATACGGTTCATCGTAAGGATGGAGGACAAGTCCTAAACCTGTACAAAAACAAGGTTGTCACAAGTGAGTCAACCTGTTTGGGTGCTGATGATACTGTCGGCAATTACCTAATGATCAGCATGATCGAGAAAGGTATTGCCGGAAAGTATATCTTCCATCGTGGCGAGGAGCGTGGTGGCCTTGGGTCTAGCTACATCGCAAAGGAAACTCCAGAAATTCTGGAACCCATCGACTTTGCAATCGCGTTTGATCGTAAGGATACTAACGATATCGTTCAATACCAGAATGGTGAGCGTTGCTGTAGTAAGGAGTTCGCATCGCAACTCGCCAAGATTCTAGGTATGACTGGTGGCGATCCTCATGGTACGTTCACTGATACCGCTAACTATGTGGATGTTGTCGCAGAGTGTAGCAATGTCAGCGTGGCATATTGGGATCAGCACACCAAGCATGAGCGTTGCGATCTGAAAGAGATCGCGAAGATAGAGGAACGTATCCTCTGCGCTGATTGGAAATCGTTAGTAGCATACGAGTTCACACCGGAGTACGAATTCGTATACGAAGCCTATGGTTACTACTCCGGTAGGTATGGTGATCTCAATGGGTCTGTGTATCAGCCCAAGATCGACAGAACCCATAACGATAAATCAATATGGGATTTGCACGATCTATGTGTTACCGATCCATACGAAGTGGCATGGTATCTATCGGAGAATGGCGTGACCGTTGAGGACATTGCCAATGGTATTGATTTCGGATCGCCTACTCCAACGGATTACCCATGCAGTGATTGTGGTGGAATACATCCGCGTCAAGACTGTCTGGAGTTCTACAATGGATAGGTTTGATCGGATTGTACTGAGGGTTGGTCAAACCCTCATCATCCTGTTCTTCGTGGCTTGTTGTCTAGCCATGATGGACTTAATTTAACTAGCTATGAGGTAAAGCTATATTATGCGTATATTCAAAATCCCTGTAGCGGGAGAGAAAGCTACACGGTGGCGACCAACAAACCACCAAACGCGCCTACCTGAGTTAGAGGTAGGGGAATCCTTCATCGCTTTTCCCAGTAAGAGGGACAGTGTCCCCGAGGATATTGGGTTCGTTCAACGGTGTACATCTCAGATGATATACCGCAAGCGGAAACGTGGTGATCAAGACTACAAAGCACACACCGAGGTAAGGGCTTTACAAACCCAACCGGATGTAATCAAACTCGGTGAGAAATGCGTAGTCGTTCACCGCATTAAGTAACGTCATGGGAGGGTGGTTATCGGGATACGGTAGTCTCGTTACAGGGTGGGTATCCTTCCATGTACATCACCTCCTAGTGCTCACCCTGATCTACCGTATTGATTAACAGTCGGGTGACTCCTCGTGGTGAGTGGTGGCATCATGACCAAACAGTTTAAGCGTCCCGACACCTCATCAATTACGCTTTTGCTGATCCACCACACCTCTGTCCCCATCGTCTAATTGGCCTAGGACATTACCCTCTCAAGGTGAAAATGTGGGTTCGACTCCCTCTGGGGACGCCACTAACCCTGTCAATTGATTGACAGGTTACCAATAGGAAACCATTATGAACACAGTAACAGCGCAAGACTTTCGAGACTTGAAAGAGGCTCGGATCAAAGGCAGTCTAAATGCTAGGATAAACGAACTCGAACAGAGAGTTCATGAACTAGATCAAATGATCCAGTCTATGTGTGATTTGTTAGAGGCTCATAAACTGGTTGACTTCTCAGTCCTCAAAAGTATTGAAGTGGACGAGGATACACCAGACGAGTATAATAGAATGAACCACGAAAACTATGGAGGTTCCAAGTGAACCATATTCTCAAGCCATTAATGACCGAGCCATGTCTCGAACCCCCCGAATCTTTTCCACCTCCGAAACCTAAAAAGAGTTGGAAAGATATGGAGATTCCTCCAGAACTTCACGCTCTACATGAGGAGACGATGAGAAAGTTTTTCATAAAAGAAAAACATCTCGAAGATTCTCTTAAAGAGCAAGAAGATAACCATTAACCATGAGGTACGTATATGCACTTACTTGACAATACAAACGGCACTATCCGAATGGCATACGCCACCGGAGAAAAGCCTTGGCATGGGTTGGGTTACGAGGTAGACCCGAACGATCCTCCAGAAGTATGGAGACAAAAGGCGAATATGATGTGGGAGAATGTAAAGATTCCCGCATTGTATAGATGGGAAGGTTCCATTAGGAATTCAGATCAATTCTTTATTGCTCGGAATGACAATGGAAACATCCTCTCGCCACGTACTGTAAGCCCAGATTACTGGGTGCATAGTATCGGTGACATCATCGCGTTCATGTCTGACCTCTGCAAGGAAGCAGGGTATCAGATGGAAACGCTTATCTCGATCCAAGGTGGTAGAAAGATCACAGCGTTAGCCAAAGCATCGGCAGATACTGTGGTTGGACGCAGTGGGTTAGCTGTTGGGTATCTCCCCGTCAACAGGGATGTTATTCAGAACTACGTTCTCATTACCACATCATTTGATGGAACCTTAAAGACAACCATCACCATCACCAGAGTTAGGGTAGTGTGTTGGAACACATTACAACAGGCACTGGCGGAAGGTCTGGAAGTCTTGCGTGTATCTCACCGTGCTAAATTCAAGGCGGAGAGTGTCCACGAACAGTTAGGATTCATCGAGGAATCTCATCAACCATTCATAGATTTAGCAAGTGAAATGTCAGAGGTTAGGTTAGACGATGAAGAAAGAGAAAATTTCTTTCTGCGTGTGGTGTCTAACAATACCGATCCATACTATATCCGTGCGTTGGATAGGGAAGACCCAACTCGGAAGGCTCTTGCTACAAAGGTGAACCGTTTGATTCACTACCACAATATCGAAGGTTCTGGAAGCGATAACATCCGAAACCTCCCAACCGCGAATGGTACTCTATGGGGTGCGCTCAATGATGTCACTGGCGTATCCGACCATTGGGGTACAAAGCGTGGCAAGGAGGGTAGGTTCGCATCCTCTACATTCGGCGCACGTAGAAAGCAGAAAGACCTAGCGTGGGAGGTAGCTAGTAGAATCATTACCCAAAAAGCTGCCTAATGCGTGGTGTAGTATTTCGTTGCCGAGGCTCAATAAAATCTCTTGATAAGGAATATTTCTACGTGATTGCTAATGGTGTCACCAAGTTAAACTGGCAGGATGTACATAATCCAGCCAACATAAAGGTGATTAAAAAGGTGAAGCGGAGAGGCGCGGACTCGATTAGTTTCAAGTATGCGCTTGACGCTATACCTAGCCAGAGAAATCGCAGGACGTTGTTAATGTGCTGTAGGGAAGTGTTAATGTTCGGAGGTGATGTAGAGTTTCTAGGTAACCAAGGCAACTGCTCTGGCATTGGATGCTTGAAAGGTGTTCAATGGCAGAATAACCATCCACTTATTTATTATCTCCCTGAGATAAAAAATTATTTTACCGTGGTCACTGTTGATTCCAATAGGATCACAGCAATTAAAGATTAACCCTGTCCCGCAGGATATTGCCCCCCATCTTCTGGGGGGCATTTTTTTTCGCCCAAAATCTGACACAAACCCTACCATCGCTATAAACGTGCCATTCTGCGATTCCATCCCTAATACTGAGGCGACACGATTGCCTCCCCCACTCTCGGGTCTGCACCAAATACCCTGTCAATCAATTGACAGGTTCCCTCTCAAGGTTCGTATAACTTGGCCTCCCAATCCTCATCCTCTTGATCCGCCGGACGTTGCGATCCTAACTCGTAACCTCTCTCCTCCGGCTCTCGATCAGCCAAATCCAACTCTCTCATTTTGTGCCTAATAGATAATCCAAGATCATCCGTATAAAAACTTTTCTTTTTCCCCATAGCTATTCCATCGTATAAACGCATTATACCATATTGGGGGGTAAAAAGCGGATGCTACCTCCGACCCTGTGCCGTGGGTTTTGTATTTATTTTCTAAAATTTGTATAATACTCAATATAATACCCCAGTATGTGTTGGCACTCGACCAGACTGAGGAAAGAATCACACGCATGGAGGAGGAAGTAAATGGAATTTACTAGGTCGATGTTGATAGTATAAGAAAGGGAGCCGAAAAATTAAACCCCACACAGACCCTCGCACTCAGCACCAAACATATCCAGTTGGTCATCAGTTTTATCAAACTTCACCTCATCTAAAGGGGCGCATGACCAATGTAGAAAAGGAATTCCTTTGACAACTTCGCACTTCTCTGTCGCGGATTGCATTTTTCTTTCATGCAAAACAGCCCGTTCAAAATCTAAAGGGGCTTCAGTTTTAAGTCTATGCCATTCCTTGTCAGAGTGATAAGGGCAAAAAACACAAGCGGACCTCGGAGGGACTAGGGAAAATTTTTCCTTCATCCATTCCAAACAGTCTTCTCGTGATATATTTCTTTCAATCAGGGGATAAATATACTCTAGATATTTATAACTAGAGACGGTCATTCTATGGGACTCATCAACACTTATCCCCATCCACTGTTTAACCTTTACTTCCTTCTCTTTCCGTTTTATGTTTGCAAATTGACGCAGAAATCTAACAATTGGCCTAATCTTAAAATCCCTAGTACATTTTCGATAGAGTATTCCACTCTTGCCGTTAGACTTGAGAATGTGAGCCGGAATCTGACCGTCCCTGTAAACTTTTTGAGTCACTTTTGATTTGCGAATGCGTAAATCATATTCGCTTAAGGATTTGTCATCGTCTCGCCTGACCACATATACTGGGAAAGGGAGCATTTCTTTCAATTGGTGCAGCCACTTATAAACCTCTTCTGGCTCATCTCCCCCCACATCTGCAAATACCGCACAATCCGGCATAGGGGTTATTTCACCTCTTGCTGCCATTAAGGCCATAGTAGATGATTGAACACCCGCGCCCAGACTTATTGCATGTATCATGGTTACAATCGCTTTCGCAAAGCTTCTTCAATCTCAAACTCTAGAACGTCAAAGATGCCGAGTACATGTTGCCTAAACCTAGTTCTCCACGTTCCTCTCCAATTCCTTTCGTTTATCCTCACGTATTTAGCCCTGAACTTATCGGTTTTCTTTAGCACACCACTACCTTCACAACTGAAACAATCAATCTTCTTGTATCCAGTAGGTATCCATCCCTTCCCATTGCATCGTCTGCAAAGGTCGCTCATCGTGGCCTCTCGAACCGCTAACTCAGTGAGTAGAATAGGGAACATAATGTGAGGATATTTCCAACCGAACTTCTTTATCTCCTTGTAAACATATTTGAGTAGGTATCTCTCGTGGTGCATCTCTCCTACATATTTAAGCCTAGCGTATTTAGACGCTGGTCTACTAGCCCCGGCTAGAGCATAGGCCACATCAGTCCAAGGTCGTCTGGGATTATGCCAAACGCTAGATGTTGGGGCTGTTAAGGATTTAAAATTCTCCTTTGAGTTCTTCCTCAAAATAAATCTCCATGAATATATCTTTGGTTGGGTTTCTAGGGAGGGCCAGTTCTACCTCCCCTGTTTCAACGTACCACTCGAACTGCTCACACGCAACCTCATGGATAGCACACGTGTGATAATTTTCACAATCATTACAGGGGGAACTCCCCTCGCTCATCATTCTCTTCCAAACTACGTTAGCGTTCATTTGTTGAT
>Ga0098062_1000309_pt1 | contig 27667 bp, 29 predicted proteins | sample 23_taG_FD_81592 | JGI IMG/M metagenome (GOLD analysis project Ga0098062, IMG submission 81592) | Marine viral communities from Cariaco Basin, Caribbean Sea - 23_WHOI_OMZ | ecosystem: Environmental > Aquatic > Marine > Oceanic | place: Caribbean Sea: Cariaco Basin | collected 2014-11-11 | reverse complement strand
CTCAAAACGGTTGGAAGTTGTGCTGGCTTTGGAAGAGCGCAAAGAGAGTGAGGCGCTGGATCGCCTGGGCGAAGCCCGAAAACAGGTTGAAGCGCATAAAGAGCAAGTTGAGAATCTGGAACGTTACCAGCAAGAATACCGCGACCAGATTCGAGCGAACCAACAAGGGGTGGTTGCGGTTACCCGTCTGCAAGCGTGGCAGGCGTTTATTGGTCAACTCGATCAGGTCATTTCCCAGCAGCAGCGACAGCTCCAGCAAGCAGAACAGGTGTTTGAGGCGCGGCGGCAAGAGTGGCTGCAGGCCTGGGAGCGAAAGCGGGGCATGGAGCGTTATATCGAAACCTGCCGCCAGCAGGAGCAGCAGGCCCAGGACGCCAAAGAGCAAAAACTGGCAGACGAAGCAGCGGGCAGGGCCTTTGCCCGGCGTCAGCGTTAACGCCAGGCAAATCCGGGGTGCGTTCCGGCACTCGTCAGTGCATTTCCACTAATCTTGGCTATCCTTAATCTGACACACCCGCGGCAGAATAAGGAGCAGCGATGATCGTTAAGCGAAAGCGCAAAGAGGAATGCGTATGTCGGTAAGTACGCGGCGAAGTGATGACGGTCAGGTGCTGATGATTCAGGTGCATGGTCGGTTTGACTTCAGCACTCATCAGGCGTTTCGGGATGCCTACGAACACTCTGATGCGCCAGTGAAAGAATACGTGGTTGATCTGACACACACGACTTATCTTGATAGCTCTGCGCTAGGCATGTTGCTGTTGCTGAGAGATCACGCTGGCGGAGATGTGGCCAGTGTAGTGATCGAAAACTGCAATGCAGATGTGCGACGCATCCTCTCCATCTCTAACTTCGAGCAGCTGTTCAGCATTCGCTGAAGCGTGCACCGTGAATCTTTTAATCGCGGAAGACAGCCACGGCGATCGGATGATTCTGGCAGCCTTGCTCCGTCGTTTGGGGCATCAAGTGTATGAAGCTTCTGACGGATTGGAAGCCGTCGCCATGTTCGTGAAGCTCGAGCCGGACATCGTGCTGATGGATGCGTTGATGCCAACCATGAGCGGTATGGACGCAGCACGACGAATCAAGGCACTGGCGGGCACACGCTTTGTTCCCGTGATTTTCATCACCTCATTGGCCAGCGAGCGCGAACAGGCAGGTTGCCTGGAAGCCGGAGGCGATGATTTTTTGCTCAAACCCTACAGTCGCGTGATCCTCGAAGCTAAGATCAGCGCCTACAGCCGCATGCTCAACCTGCATCGCTCGGTGATGCAGCAGCGTGATCAAATCCGGACGCAAAATGAGCAGATGCTTTCAGAGCAGCGCCTCGCAAGGCGGGTTTTCGACAACGTTGCGCATACTGGTTGTCTGGATGCGTCGAATATTCGTTATCACGCCTCACCACTTTCTATTTTTAACGGCGATGTTCTGTTTGCTGCTGAGCGCCCCGGCGGCGGGACGCTGATTTTCATGGGAGATTTCACCGGACACGGTCTACCCGCCGCCATCGGTGCCATGCCTGTTGCCGAGGTGTTTTATGGCATGGCCGCAAAAGGGTTCGGGGCGGCTGACCTGCTCACAGAGATAAACCAGAAACTGCGCAACATTCTGCCCGTCGGAATGTTTTGTTGTGGTGCGTTGTTTGAGGCAGACGGCAAGCAGGGATCAATCCGTGTCTGGAACGGTGGGTTGCCTGACGGTTGGCTGGTTCGCGTCAACGGCGAACGGGTCGCCATACCATCAATGCACTTACCCTTAGGTGTTCAGCCGCCGGAACGATTCGACGTGACCATGGAGCTATTCCCGGCAGCCACCGGGGATTACGTGGTTTTGATGACCGACGGCTTTCCCGAATCTTGTGACGCTCAGGGAGAGCGTTTCGGCGAAGACTCGGTACGTCAGGTACTTGAGGGGCTTGATGCGGGTGATCACCCGTTTGACGCTTTGATGGCCCGATTGCAAGCGTTCACCGGGCATCCGGATCCTGCCGACGATATGACGTTGTGTTGTTTGGAGGTTGGCATCGGGGGGGGCGTTACCGATGTGGCGGAATCTACCCCCGAATCGGCACTGTCTGGTTCGGGAAGCTGGCATTGCGTTTACGAAGTTCGCGACCGGGCGCTGGCAGATTTCAACCCGTTGCCCCTGCTTTTGCACATCTGTATGGAGGTGCCTGGCTTGCGCCGGAAAAGTGGTGATGTGTACACGATTTTGTCGGAGTTATACAGCAACGCGTTAGAGCACGGGGTTTTGAAACTCTCCTCAGAATGGAAAAAAACCGCAGAAGGTTTTAGCCTTTACTATGAGGAGCGAATGCGGCGCCTGTCAGACACACAGGGGCACTATGTCCGGTTTACATTGGATCATGAGCCTCGGGTAGAGGCGGGCAGACTTAGAATCCGCTGTGAAGACAGTGGTCAGGGGTTTGAGCGACAAGAGAATACCATGGGCGCCCGTGCGGCTTCCGTTCACGAATATGCCGGGCGAGGAATGGGGATCTTGAAGCGTTTGGCCAAAGAAGTCAGCATCTGCGGTTCGGGTAACTGTATTGAAATCGTCTATGATTGGGAATTCCCGGCGCAAGGCGCTACAAGCCAGTGACGACAGATGCTGAACGCAACCGCGAGGATACGCAATGAACGACATACCCCGTTTGGATGAAGAGGCCTTGGCGGAGCTGCAAGATGTGATGGAAGATGAGTTTGGCGTGCTCATCGAAACTTATCTGGCGGATTCACGCACCCGGATTTCCGGGTTGAAAGAAGCCGCTGATACCGGCGATGCGGAACGTCTCAGAAAAGCGGCCCATAGCCTGAAGGGCAGCTGCATCAACATTGGCGTGCCGAAACTGGGCAACCTGTGTTTTGAGTTAGAAGTGCTGGGCAGTGAAGGGCGCCTCGAAGGGGCTGAGCGTTTACTGACCGCAGTCGAACAGGAATTTGAAGAAGTCGCGCGGGAGCTGGAAAACTTTAATCAGTAAACCCGGATGAGGCCGGGTTTGGCATCGCTTTTGCTTCGTTACAGGTTGGGCCCCATCGGGGGTGCTCCTGAGACATAAAGCGGCAAGAGGTTGCCATGCAGCAGACAATTCTTTCCCAAATGCCATCTTCCGGCACCCAGCAAGACGCTGTTGCGTCGAAGGCTGTTGCTAACGGACGGCGTTCAGAAAAAGGCGAGAGCGCTTTTGAGCAGGTGTCGCGAGCCGAACAGGATCGCCTTGAAAAGCGTCGTCTGGAGCAAAAGCGCGCCGATCGTAAAGAAGCATCTGATACTGCGCAAGACAGTGCCCGCGCTCAAGATGCCCCTCCCAACGACCGAACGGCCAGCAATAAAGCTTCCGTTGAAGCCGGCAAATCTGCCAAGAGCGATGATGCGGAGGCCGGTTCGCAATCGGTAGATGAAACGGCCGGCTCCGGATCAATCGGAGAGTCTCAGGATCAGGCCCACTCTCAAGCCCCTCTTACCTTCGCCAGTCTGCAGTCTTTGATGCCCGCCAATGGGAGTCCCGCAACCGCTGAGGGTGCTCTCGGTGTCGCAATGATGAACGGCGGCCTGCCCGGAAAACCACTCGGGGCCAACGGGCTGAATAGCCAAAGTGCAGGCACGGGTGGATTCATCTCTAGCAGTCAATTTTCGGATTTACTGGCAGCTAATGTAACCGCCGACACGGCCCGGCCCGTTGATCCCGCCAATCTACTCTCGTCGCCCCGCTTTCAGGGTGCCCTGGATAGCGCTGCACAACAAGCCATGCAAGGCAAGCTGGCAGGCGACGCAAACCTACCGTTGCGGGGCTATTCCACCACAGTCGATGTGCCGGTTGGGCAGGCTGAATGGGGGGATAAGGTAATGGGTAAGCTAAGCTGGCTTACCGCTAAAAATCTGCAGGTTGCTGAAATTCATCTCACGCCGCCCGACATGGGGCCTATGGAGGTGAAGGTAAGGGTTCAGAACGATCAGGCAGCGGTGACGGTGCACGCAGCAAACCCGGTGGTGCGTGAGCAGTTGGAGCTTCATTCCAACCGATTACGGGATATGCTGGCCGAGCAGGGTGTTGCGCTGAGTGAATTCGATGTCTCTGATCAGCCGGCTGGTCAAACCGATGCCCAAGGCGATGGCTCCGAGCAGGGCGGTGGGTCCCGACAGGGGGCTGGAGGGTTGAATGCGGTAGAGCTTGAGGGGCAAGAAGTTACATCAGGTCACCTCGATCTGGCCTGGAAAGGCGAGGTTGATATCTTTGCGTGATGTTCCCGCGCCGAAGGCTTGGCTCGGTGCCTTCAAAACGTTTTTGCCCATCGTCGTCCACGGCGCTAAACTGCTGGTTTAAATAGCAAGGATGGCGTGTTTGGCCCGTCCCTTGCTTTAACCCTGAAAGCCCACCCTGAACACCTCAGGGTGACGAAAATCTGACAAAGCGGACATCATGGCAGAAAACACTACTGCACAAGAGCCCGAGAAAAAGGGCAAGCTGAAAATCATCATCACGGTGGTGGTGATCACGCTACTGGCAATCGGTTTGTCCGTCGCCGGCACTCTTTGGTTTCTGAAAGGCGATGCCGCCAGCACGGCCGAGGAAAGCTCGACGGAGCCAGCCGAGCCAGAGTTTCAGGCCAGTGTTTACAGCGACATCCAGAAACCCCTGAGAACCACAGTGCAAGCGCAAGGTCGACAGCGCTATGCGCAGATTTATTTGTCGTTCGAAGCAAAAGACCCCGCGGCACTGGAGGGGGCTAAAAAGCACATGCCGTTGATTCTGAATCAGTTGAACATGTTGCTGGGAAGTACGCAATTCTCGGATTTGCAGGCGCCGGAAGGTCGGGTTGCTCTGTCTGAAAAAATGCTGGAAGCGGTCAACAAAATGCTGGAGCAAGAGGGAGAGCCTGCTATTGCTCGGGTGTTGTTCCGGAACTTTGTTGTGCAGTAGGCCACAGTCAGGGCAGGACCAGATATGCAGGATTTATTATCACAGGAAGAAATCGATGCGCTTCTCCACGGTGTGGATGATGGCGATATCGATACCTATGATGAAAGCGACGACACTGGCGTAAAGAATTACGATCTTGCCAGCCAGGACCGCATCGTCCGTGGCCGCATGCCAACGCTCGAAATGATCAACGAGCGCTTCGCCCGATATACCCGTATCAGTTTGTTCAATTTGTTGCGCCGTAATGCGGATGTATCGACGGGCGGCGTGCAGATCATGAAGTTCGGTGAGTACGTCCATACCCTTTACGTGCCAACCAGCCTCAACCTCTGCAAGGTCCGTCCACTTCGTGGCACGTCACTGTTTGTGCTGGATGCCAAGCTGGTGTTCAAACTGGTTGATAACTTTTTTGGAGGCGAGGGGCGTCACGCAAAAATTGAAGGCCGCGAATTCACGCCGACTGAAAACCGGATTGTGCAGATGGTGTTGAATCAGGTTTTTGCGGATATGAAGGAAGCCTGGCAGGCGGTTCTGAATATCGATTTCGACTATCTGAGCTCGGAAGTAAACCCGTCGATGGCTAATATCGTTAGCCCGAGCGAAGTGGTGGTGGTCAGCACCTTCCACATTGAATTGGATGGCGGCGGCGGCGAGCTTCATCTGGCAATGCCTTACGCCATGATTGAACCTATTCGTGATGTTCTCGATGCGGGTGTTCAAAGCGACATTGATGATGTGGATGAGCGCTGGGTTAGCGCCTTGCAGGAAGACATCAAAGACATCAGCGTGCCGATCAATACTACGGTTTGTCAGCGCAGAATTTCACTGCGGGATCTTTCTAAATTGAAAGCGGGGGATGTTATTCCCGTCGAGCTTGCGGATCATCTCACGGTAACGGCTAACGGCGTTCCCGTTTACAAGGCGACGATGGGAACGCGTGACGGCAAGTTGGCGCTACGAATTCATGAAAGGGCGAAGTTGCCCAAGGTGAAGAAACAACTGAAGGTGGGACGCAATGGCTGACGACGACAAAAAAGACGATAACGAGCTCACGGAAGACGAAAAGCTGGCGGCCGAGTGGGAAGCAGCTATGGGTGAATCCGGTGATGCGGGCACCGAGGAGTCTACGGAAGATGCCTGGGCGGAGGCGATGGCCGAAGCCGAGGGAAGTAAGGCTGAGGGAGCCGCGGAGCAGCAGGTCCGTACCGCGCCCATGGAAGAATTTTCGGAAGACAGCAGTTCGGCAGGAGGCGCGGGCGCGCCGGATATGGACGTTATTCTGGATATCCCGGTAACCATCTCAATGGAAGTGGGTAATACCCAGATTCCGATTCGCAACCTGTTGCAGTTGAATCAAGGTTCGGTCATCGAGCTGGACCGGTTGGCCGGTGAGCCGTTGGACGTGCTGGTAAATGGCACGCTGATCGCCCACGGCGAAGTGGTCATGGTCAATGAAAAGTTCGGTATCCGGCTAACAGACGTTATCAGCCCGGGCGAGCGCATCAAACGGTTGCAGAAATAACGTGTTTTATTGGTTACGTTGGCTGCTACCGGCCCTGTTGAGCACGCCCGCGATTGCTGAACAGACCGCGGAGCCTGCTCAGGACGTTGTGCGCAACACGCCAGACACGGTCGGCATGATTGTCAGTCTCGGGCTCGGGTTGGTGGCCGTTATTGCGGTTATATACGGATGTGCCTGGTTGATTCGTCGCATGACCGGTATGGCGGGCATGAACAACAATGCAATTCGTGTGGTTTCTGTTCTCGCCATTGGCACTCGCGAGCGCATCGCTTTGGTTGAGGTGGGTGGCCAACAAATCTTGCTGGGCATCACCCCGGGCAGCATTCGAACGCTGCAGGTGTTTGACGAGCCCGTTGTCGACGCCAGTAATACAGGGACCAGTGACTTCGCCCGCAAGTTGCAGGGGTTGATAGGGAAATCCTGGACAGCCCCGGAGCCTAAAGAGTAACGCTATGGTGAATGCCGCGATCCGATCGTATCTGCCTATACTGGCCCTTCTGGCTGGCTTGTTGTTGCCCGCTGTCGCCTCGGCGGATTTGCCGGGCATTCCGGCCTTTTCTGTGCAACCGGGCGAAGACGGCACAGAAGAATATTCAGTAACTCTGCAAATACTGGCGCTGATGACAGCGCTGACCTTCCTGCCCGCGATGTTGATGATGATGACATCGTTCACACGTATCATCGTGGTGTTCGCAATCCTGAGGCAGGCACTGGGGCTGCAGGCCACGCCCTCGAACCAAATTCTGTTAGGGCTGGCACTCTTTCTCAGCATTTTTATCATGAAGCCGGTTTTGGAAGAAGCCAATCGGGTTGGCCTGCAACCCTATCTTCAGGAGGAAGTCACGTCACTGGAAGCCGTGGAACTGGCCAGCGAGCCGTTCCGGAAGTTCATGCTGGAGCAGACGCGGGAATCGGATTTGGCGTTGTTTATGCGGCTGGCGGAGGTGGAGTACGAAACTCCGGAAGACGTGTCGTTTTGGGTGTTGATGCCGGCTTTCGTAACCAGCGAGCTGAAAACGGCCTTTCAGATCGGCTTTATTCTGTTTATACCCTTTTTGATACTCGATATGGTGGTTGCCAGTGTTTTGATGGCGATGGGTATGATGATGTTGTCGCCGATCATAATTTCGTTGCCGTTCAAGATCATGCTCTTCGTGCTGGTTGATGGCTGGGCGCTGATTATGGGTACCCTGGCCGCCAGTTACGGCATATAGGAGGCACGACATGACGCCTGAAACCGCGATTGATATTGTCCGTGAAGCACTCTGGATGATTGTTCTGTTCGCAGGCGTCATCATTGGCCCCGGCCTGGTGATCGGTTTGGTGGTCAGTACCTTTCAGGCCGCAACCCAAATCAACGAGCAAACGCTGAGTTTCCTGCCACGGTTGCTGGTTACCCTGATCGTGATCATTGCAGCCGGGCCATGGATGCTTACCACCTTGCTGGACCACGCCCGCGGGCTTATTTCCAGCATTCCTTATCTGATCGGCTAGCGGATGTTTCCGGCGGAGTTCAGTGCAGACCTGTTGGGGCAGTGGGTAGGCCAGCACCTTTGGCCGCTGTTCCGCCTTGCCAGCTTCCTGATGGTTATTCCTATCTTTGGTACCCAATTGGTGCCAGCGCGAGTGCGTCTTGGGCTGGCGCTGCTGATGACCATTCTGATTGTTCCTATGATTCCTGAAGTGCCCAAGGTCGAAGCCCTGAGTGCCGATGCGGTCGTGATCACGCTTCAACAGATTCTGATTGGTGTCGGATTGGGGTTTGCGCTGACCGCTCTGTGGCAGTTATTCGTGATTGCCGGCCAGATGATCGCTATGCAAATGGGTTTGGGCTTCGCCTCGATGGTAGACCCCGCCAACGGCGTGAATGTGCCAGTACTGGCGCAGATCTATACCATTACCATTACTCTTTTGTTTTTGTTGATGAACGGCCATTTGGTGGCGTTCGAGATCTTTATCGAAAGCTTCCATACCATGCCGATTGGTCTGGATGGCCTGGGCCAAAGTGGGGTATGGGAATTGGCGCATCGGATCAGCTGGATGTTCGCGTCGGCTATGTTGCTGGCGCTGCCGGCGGTAACCGCGGTGTTGATCGTGAATATTTCATTTGGTGTGATGACGCGGGCCGCTCCGCAGATGAACATTTTTGCGTTGGGTTTCCCGATTGGTCTGATTTTCGGTTTGTTCGCCATTTGGGTGTTGCACGGGAATTTTCTGCCACACTTTGATCAGTACACCCGTGAGACGTTCGACTTTATGCGTCAGTTGCAGGGGCGTTAAACATGGCTGAAGAGAACGACAACAGTCAGGAGAAAACCGAAGAACCTACCCCCCGAAGGCTTGAGAAGGCCAAGGAGGATGGTCAGGCTGCCCGTTCGAAAGAACTGGCGACCATGGCGGTGTTGCTTGCCGGGGCGGGTGGTTTGCTGATGTTTGGCACGCAATTGGCGATTACGTTCGAAGGCATCATGCGGGATGCGTTTGTGATTGAGCGTGCGTCGATTTTTGATACCCGCCATATGAGTGTGCAGTTGATTGTTTCGGCCAAAGAGGCCGCTTATGCATTGTCTCCCATTCTGATTCTTCTGCTAATTGCTGCCATTGCCGGTTCGATCGGTATTGGTGGTTTGTTGTTCAGTGCCAAGGCCATTGCACCGAAAGCCAATCGGATGAACCCGATCAAGGGGTTGGGCCGGATGTTTTCGATGCGTTCGCTGATTGAGCTGGTGAAGGCGATTGCCAAGGTGGGGTTGGTCTTGGCAATCGCTATTCTGATTTTGAATCTGCGCACCGATGATTTGTTGAGCATCGCTGAGGAGCCGGTGGTGCCGGCGATGGAGCATGTGCTGTGGACCTTGGGCTGGAGCTTTTTGGTGTTGTCTTGCGCTACGATCATTATTGCGATGATCGATGTGCCGTTTCAGATTTATGACCATCAGAAGAAGCTTCGGATGACGAAGCAAGAAGTGAAGGACGAGTATAAGGACTCTGAGGGTAAGCCGGAGGTAAAGGGTAAGATTCGTCAGCTTCAGCGGGAGATGGCGCAGCGCCGGATGATGCAGGATGTGCCTACGGCGGATGTGGTGATTACGAACCCGACGCATTATGCGGTGGCGTTAAAGTACGATCAGGATTCGATGGGGGCGCCGGTGGTGGTCGCTAAGGGTGCTGATGAGGTGGCGTTCAAGATTATGGAGGTGGCTCGGGAGTATAAGGTGGAGGTGTTGCGTACGCCGCCTTTGACTCGGGCGGTTTATCATAATTCGGAGATTGGTGAGGAGATTCCTGACGGGCTGTATATGGCGATCGCTCAGGTGTTGGCGTATGTGTTTCAGTTGCGGCAGTTCCGGAAGGGGCGCGGGCCTAAGCCCGGGATGCCGGACTTTCCTATTCCGCCGGAGATGCGGCGCGATCTTTGATTTTTCTTACGGGAGCGGGGCAAAAGTAGCCTGAAAGGTTGGTGCTGCGTGGCACTGGGCCGCCCTCCCAAAAACCGCTACGAGCACATCCATGTGCGCTTTTCTCAGGCCATCCTTGGCCTTCGATATTTTTGGGAGGGCGGCCCAGCGCCACGCTGCTTGGCTGGGCCAGTATAGGAATTACTTCGGACCGCTTACTCTGCGCTGCCTTCCTGCATCCGTGTGCCCCAGGCTTCTTTTTCACCGGGTAGCACCAGGTTCAATGCAATCGCAACAACGGCGCACAGGGCAATGCCTTCCAGTGTTCCCAACACCATGTTGCCGATGCCGAAGACCAGTGTCACGCCCACGATAACCAGGTTACGGGACTGGGACAGGTCTACTTGGTGGCGGATCAGGGTGTTCAGGCCGACTACAGCGATGGAGCCGAACAGCAGGCACAGGATGCCACCCATGACCGGGACCGGGATGGTCTGCAGGGCTGCGCCGAATTTGCCGACGAAGGCCAGTACGATGGCAGTTGCTGCGGCCCACCACATGACTTTCGGGTTGAAGTTGCGGGTCAGCATGACGGCGCCGGTCACTTCGGAGTAGGTGGTGTTGGGTGGTCCGCCGAGCATGGAGGCGGCGCTGGTGGCCAGGCCGTCGCCCAGCAGAGTGCGGTGCAGGCCGGGTTTTTCGAGGTAGTTTTTGCGGGTGACGTTGCCGATGGCCAGTACGTCGCCGATGTGTTCGATAGCCGGTGCGATGGCAACCGGGATCATGAACAGGATGGCGCTCCAACTGAAGGCGGGGGCGACGAAGTTCGGGACGGCGAACCAGGCGGCTTGCTGGATGGCGGTGGTATCTACGATGCCTGCGAAGGCGGAGAGGATGTAGCCCACGACAATGCCGATCATGATCGGGATCAGGCGGAAGATGCCTTTAGCCCAGACGGTCATGATGATGGTGACCAGCAGTGAGATCATTGCGATCACCAGTGCGGTGTCTTCGGGGACGAGTTGGGTGCCGCCATCGCCGGTACGGCCCGAGGCCATGTGTACGGCGACTGGGGCCAGGCCCAGGCCGATGGTCATGATGACCGGTGCGATAACCACGGGCGGGAGCAGGCGGGTGACGAAGCCGGTTCCACGCAGGCGGATAACGCCGGATAGGATGATGTAGAGAATACCTGCGGCCATCAGGCCGCCCAGTGTTTCTTGCAGGCCGAACTGGCTTTTGGCGGCCATGATCGGAGCAATGAAAGCGAAGGACGAGGCCAGGAATATGGGGATCTGGCCGCCGGTGACGACGTGAAAGATCAGGGTGCCGATGCCCGCGGTAAACAGCGCTACGTTGGGATCAAGTCCGGTGATCAGTGGCATCAGTACCAGTGCGCCGAAAGCGACCAGTAGCATTTGCGAGCCGGCTATGGCCTGTTTCCAGGTTGAGTCAGTCGTGATGTCCTGCATTCTTAAACATCCTTTTGCTTGGTACCGAAGATCTTGTCTCCGGCGTCGCCGAGGCCCGGCAGGATGTAGCCTTTTTCGTTCAAGCAGTCATCAACAGACGCGGTGTAGATGGAAACGTCCGGGTGTTTCTCCAACACCTTTTCTATACCTTCCGGTGCAGCAACCAGAACCAGTGCGCGGATTTCGGTGCTGCCCGCTTGTTTGAGCAGGTCGATGGTGGAAATCATGGAACCGCCGGTGGCCAGCATCGGGTCGATGATCAGCGCGGTACGCTGGTCCAGTTCTCCTACCAGTTTTTCCAGATAGGTTTCTGCTTCGAAAGTTTCTTCGTTACGGATCTGACCGACCACGCTGACTCGCGCTACAGGAATCAGGCTGAGTACACCATCCAGCATGCCCAAGCCTGCTCTCAAGATGGGGACAATGGTGATCTTTTTACCGTGTATTTGTTCTACCGCCACCGGCCCGGCCCAGCCGTCGATGGTTTTCTCTTGCAGGGTGAAATCTTTTGTCGCTTCGTAGGTCAGTAGTGCGCCAACTTCTTGAGCCAGTTCACGAAAATTTTTGGTGCTGATGTCTGAGCGGCGCATTAGGCCGAGCTTGTGTTGGATCAGTGGGTGCTTCACTTCGTGGATAGGCATCGGGGTCACCTGTGGGTTCGGATTTTCTGGCTTGGTTTTTGATCAGTCAAACGGCGAAAGGATACCGTATCCAGGCGCTCACGTCAGGCGATCTGTTGCCTAGAAATCATAAAATTTATACGGGATGGTACAGATCTTGCGACACGGTCTGGGTGAAGGGGTATCGCGTCAGATTTCCGACCCGGTGATGACCCAAAATCACCTCAAAGTACAGTGATCCGGAGAAGCAGGCAGTATGGACAGAGCGTTCGTTCTGAATAACGTCAAAACTCTGACGCGAGGGAATCTCGGTGTCCCGCTGATGCTGATGGGTTTGTTGGGCATGATGATTTTGCCCATGCCTGCTTTTTTGCTCGACGTGTTCTTCACTTTCAACATTACGCTGTCGATTGTGATTCTGTTGGTGTGTGTCTACGCGCTGCGGCCAATGGAGTTTGCTGCCTTTCCAACGGTGTTGTTGGTGGCTACGTTGCTTCGCTTAGGGTTGAACGTCGCATCCACCCGAATCGTTCTTCTCAATGGTCACGAAGGTGGCGATGCTGCCGGTAAGGTCATCGAGTCGTTCGGTGCGGTATTGATTGGCGGGAACTACGCCGTGGGTCTGGTGGTGTTCGCGATACTGATGATCATCAACTTTCTGGTGGTCACCAAAGGTGCTGGCCGGGTATCCGAAGTCAGCGCGCGTTTCACTTTGGATGCCATGCCCGGTAAGCAGATGGCCATTGACGCAGACCTGAATGCCGGTTTGGTGAATCAGGAAGAAGCAAAAGCCCGACGATCAGAAATTGCTCAGGAGGCTGATTTTTATGGCTCCATGGACGGTGCGTCGAAGTTCGTGAAAGGCGATGCGGTTGCCGGTTTGCTGATTCTGGCCATTAACATCATTGGCGGTGTCGCCATCGGTATGGTTCAGCATGGTCTGGACTTTACCCTGGCGATGGAGCGGTACGCGTTGCTGACCATCGGTGACGGTCTGGTTGCTCAGATTCCGTCCCTGCTGCTGTCGACGGCGGCCGCGATTATGGTCACTCGAGTGACGTCCAGCCAGGATATGGGTGGGCAGATTATTCAGCAGATGTTCAGTGCACCTAAAGCTCTGGGTATCGCCGCGGGAATTCTGATTTTGCTGGGTCTGATTCCGGGCATGCCCCATGTGGCGTTTCTGGGGCTGGGCTCGCTGGCCGCTGCGGCGGCTTGGTTCGTCTGGAAAAAGCAGAGTCAAACGGTTGAGGAAGAGGGTGTGTTTGCAGGGCGTGGCAGTATGCCGGCCAGCGCGGCGCGCCAGGGTGGTGAGGTTGTTCCGGATCGAGGCGGTGACGGGCAGGCTCTGCCGCCGCCCGGCGAAACCCGTGAGTTGGGTTGGGATGATGTCGCGACGGTTGATATTGTGGGCTTGGAAGTGGGCTACCGGCTGATCCCTTTAGTGGACAAGTCACAGGGTGGTCAGTTGCTCAGCCGTATTAAGGGTGTTCGTAAAAAATTGTCTCAAGACATGGGCTTTTTGATGCCGTCAGTGCATATCCGGGACAACCTGGACCTGATGCCGAACGTGTATCGGGTTACCCTGATGGGGGTCACCATTGCGGAAGCCGAGATCCATCCTGAGCGTGAGCTGGCTATTGATCCGGGGCAGGTGTTTGGAAAGGTCGAGGGCATTGCCGGGAAAGATCCTGCCTTTGGTCTGGATGCCATCTGGATTGAGCCGGAACAGAAAGATCAGGCGCAAACACTGGGCTATACCGTTGTTGATGCCAGCACCGTGGTTGCGACCCACCTGAATCAGATCCTGCAAAAGCACGCTCATGAGTTAATTGGTCATGACGAGGCGCAAAAGTGGCTGGATCAGCTTGAAAAGATTTCGCCTAAGCTGGCGGAAGAGCTGGTGCCGACCACCATTTCTATCAGCATTCTGCTTAAGGTGCTTCAGAACCTGTTAAAAGAAGAAGTGCCGGTTCGAGACATGCGCTCGATCGCCGAAGCCATCGTAAATGTTCATCCAAAGAGCCAGGATCCGAAACTGCTGACCACGCTGGCCCGTCAGTCGCTTCGTCGGATGATCGTACAAAGCATTTGTGGCAACGATTCCGAAATTCCGGTGATTACCCTGGACCCGGACTTGGAACAAATGTTGCTTAAGTCTGTTCAGCAGAGTCAACAATCCGGCGGACAGGATGATATTGGCATGGTGCTAGAGCCGAACATGGTCGAAAAGCTGCAGCGTTCATTGCAAGACAGCGTGCAGCGGCAAGAAATGTTAGGCAAACCAGCCATTCTGTTGGTCTCCGGACCGTTGCGGCCAGGGTTGGCGAAGTTTGCCAGCTACGGGGTAGAGCGCTTGCATGTGCTCTCGTACCAAGAGATTCCGGACAACAAACAGATCACGATCGTTGCGTCAGTCGGCCAGTAAAGGTTGCTACCGCAGCGCAGTCAGCTGAGTTCAGCTCGACGGCAGAGGATGGAAGTTATGAAAGTTAAACGGTTTTTTGCGCAGTCCATGGCCGAGGCCCTGAAGCAGGTCAGTCACGAAATGGGACCGGATGCCGTTATTTTGTCCAATCGCCGGGTGGATGGGGGCGTCGAAATTGTGACGGCTCTGGATTATGACGAAAACATGGCTCGCCAAAGTCTGGGAGACAAAGCGGCAGACGCGACTAACGGTTCCCGTTTGGCGGAAATGCAGGCCGATCAGCATCGCCGTCTGGAAGACGAACTTAGCCGGACGCGCAGCCGCATTCAGGATGTTCGGGAGAAGCGCGCGGCCGTAGGTGCCCGCTATCCTCAAGTATCCCTGACTAGCGATTCCGACACGGACTGGGATGTGAATTCAGGTTTGGCGGAGGGGCCGAAGCCTGAAACGGTTGCGTCAAAGCAGGCTCAAGGTTACTCCGACGAATTGGCCGCCATGAAGGCAGAGATCAGTTCATTGCGAGAAATGATGGGGGCGCAACCGGCTCCTGCGTCTGGCTCCAATGAGCCAAATGAGCGGGGCGCCAAGAATGCGGTGCAGCAACTTTTGAGCGAGCGCCTGCAAGAGTTTGGCTTAAGCCCTGATCTGGCAACTTCCGTTGCCCGGCAGCACCGAAGCGGCCGGCTGGAGGAAGGTTGGAAAACGTCCCTGAAAATGGTCGCTACCGGTATTCGGACCGGGCGGGATAGCTGGCTGGAATCCGGCGGCGTGTTCGCTCTGGTAGGCCCGACCGGGTCCGGTAAAACGACAACGATTGGAAAATTGGCCGCGCGTTATGTGTTAGCACACGGGGCGGACAGTTTGGCGCTGGTCACCACAGACCGCTATCGGGTTGCAGCGCACGAACAGCTGTTTGTATTTGGGCGCATTCTCAATGTGCCGGTGCGGGTGGTTGATGAAAGCCACTCACTGGATGACATTCTGGATGAGCTGTCTGATCGCCATTTGGTGCTGATTGATACCGCCGGGCTGACCAGTGCCGACCGGGGGTATCAGGAGCAACTGGCAGAGTTGGTGCGCAGTGATCACAATATTCATACACATTTGGTGGTGTCTGCAACCAGTCAGCCGCGTATCATGAAATCCGTTTGGCATTGCTATAAGATGGCAAACCTTGCCGGCTGCATCGTGACTAAAATTGACGAAGCGCTTACCTTGGGCGAATCTCTGGGGTTTGTGATGGAAACCGGCCTTCCGGTCGCTTGGTATACCGACGGACAGAAAATACCGGAAGACTTGCACCGGGCCGAAGCCGCTCCGCTGGTGCGTATGGGGGTTGAGCGCTTGAGGGCGATGCAGCATTCGCAGGACGCTGTAGAAGGTGCCCTGGCATAGCCTTAGTGCAACAGTCACCCCGGCATAGAACCCGTTATCGACGCAGTAAGAGACAATAAACAGTATGAACAAACCACATCCGGTTCAGGTTATTGCGGTATCCGGCGGTAAAGGCGGAGTCGGGAAGAGCAATGTGTCGGTCAATCTGGCAATAGCGTTGGCAGAAAAAGGCCGCCGTGTTGTTGTGCTGGATGCCGACTTGGGGTTGGGCAATCTGGATGTGTTGCTGGGCGTGACAGCCCATAAAAATCTGCACGATGTTCTTAGTGGCGAGTGTGATCTGAAAGACGTGCTGGTCGATGGCCCGGGTGGAATCAAAATCGTACCTGCTTCCTCCGGCACCCAGCGTATGACTCAGCTTAGCCCTATGGAACATGCAGGCTTGATCAATGCGTTCAGTGAGCTGGGCGACCAGATCGACGTGCTGATTGTAGACACCGCCGCCGGTATTTCCGAATCGGTTGTGAGTTTCCTGCGTGCTGCCCAAGAGCTGTTGTTGGTGGTGTGCGATGAGCCGACCTCGATCACGGATGTGTACGCACTCATCAAACTCATGAATCGTGATTACGGAACAGATCGCTTCCGGGTGCTTGCCAATCAGGTTCGCAATGAGGATGAAGGTAAGCATTTGTTCGAAAAATTGACGCGAGTAACCGAGCGTTTTCTGGATGTGGCATTACAATATGTGGGTATCGTGCCTTACGACGAAGCGGTGAAGAAAGCCGTTCAACGTCAACGCGCTGTTCTGGAGGCTTACCCCCGTGCAAAAGCATCTATTGCCTTGCGAGCATTGGCAGACAAAGTGGATAGCTGGCCACTTCCATCTTCTCCTCGAGGTCATCTGGAGTTTTTCGTGGAGCGGCTCGTCGAAGTCTGATCTGAATCCAGTCCAATAAAAGCCGGATACATGACATTGACGAAGAATCTGGGAATATATCAACAGGCGGGCGCCCCGAATGCCTCGAACTTGATCGAGGAGCACGCACCGCTGGTCAAAAAAATAGCCCTGCATTTGATGGCCCGTTTACCGGCGTCAGTCCAGCTTGAAGACCTGATGCAGGCTGGAATGATCGGCTTGCTGGAAGCGGCTCAGCGTTATGCCGCCGGTAAGGGCGCAACCTTCGAAACCTATGCGGGTATTCGCATTCGGGGCGCGATGGTTGACGAAATCCGAAAAGGCGACTGGGTGCCTCGTTCCGTGCACCGCAATGCGCGCCGCATCTCCGCCGCAATCAAAACAGTTGAAGACCGGACCGGCCGGGAAGCTCAGGATGCCGAGGTGGCGGAGGAGCTTGGTGTCGAGTTGTCGGAGTACCACTCGTCTCTTGCCGACGCCAACAGTGGTCGGTTATTTAGTCTGGATGAGCTCAATGAATCCGGTGAACTGCCGATAGAAGAACAAGAAGCCAGTGACAATCCTCTGGACGGCATCTCTGCCGGCGCATTTCAGCGCAGTTTGGCCGAAGCGATTGAAGCGCTCCCAGAGAAAGAAAAGTTAGTATTGAGTTTGTATTATCAGGAAGAATTGAATCTTAAGGAAATCGGGGCGGTGCTCGGGGTCAGCGAAAGCCGAGTCAGCCAGATTCACAGCCAGGCGGCTTTGCGTCTTCGTGGCCGCTTGTCAGATTGGCGAGAAAACGGTGATAGCTGACCGGCTGTCGTGCTGAAAAGAATCTTACACAGCCTGCCGGATATCAGCAGGTTGCCCTACATCCGGGTGTTATTTACTGGAGGTCCCTTTGGACAAGAATATGAAGATACTCATTGTGGACGACTTCTCCACAATGCGAAGAATCATCAAAAACCTGTTGCGTGACCTGGGTTTTACCAATACCGATGAGGCCGACGATGGCAACACGGCGTTGCCGATGCTCAAGAATGGCCACTACGATTTTCTGGTCACCGACTGGAATATGCCCGGCATGTCAGGCTTTGATCTTTTAAAGGCCGTCCGCGCTGATGAAAGCCTGAAGAATTTGCCGGTACTGATGGTCACCGCTGAAGCCAAACGTGACCAGATCGTCGCCGCGGCCCAGGCCGGAGTGAATGGTTACGTTGTTAAGCCATTTACCGCTGCTGTTCTCAAGGAAAAAATCGAGAAGATTTTTGAACGTATTCAGTAACCAAAGGTCGGGTAGCTCGCATGAGTGACAGCAAACACACCCAACGGGGTCTCGATCCGGAGGTCACCCAAAAGCTGCAGGAGCAGACCTCCCGATTGGTTGAGAGCGTTAACGGTGGCGATTTCGCCCAGGCGATGACCATCATCAACGAGCTGAGTGAGGTTCGTGATCAAAGCCTGTATCAAGAAGTAGGGCGATTGACCCGGAGTCTGCACGAGGCCATCCGCAACTTTCAGATCGATCCGCGGAATGCGGAGCAGAAAGAAGCGCTTTCAAAAATGTCGGATGCTTCGGACCGTTTAGCCTATGTGGTTCAAATGACCGGCCAGGCCGCGAACCGCACCATGGATCTGGTTGAAGAAAGCATGCCCGTGGCTCATGCCATCCGCGATGAGGCCGTGAGCCTTAAGGACGAATGGCAACGCTTGCGTCGTCGCGAGATTGAACCCGCCGAGTTTCGCGAACTGTACGCAAGGATTGATGCCTTTTTCGGAACCTTGGGCAGCGACTCGGACAACCTCTACAAAAACCTCTCGGAAATTCTTCTGGCCCAGGATTTCCAGGACCTCACTGGCCAAGTGATTCAAAAAGTCACTGCGCTGGTGAAAGAAGTTGAAGAGAATCTGTTGGGCTTGGTGGTTATGGCCAGTCATGTCGATCAGTTGACAGGCACAGTCCATCAGATTGAAGAAAAAGAAGAATCGGCCGAAAAGGGAGTAGGTCCACAAATCAAAGCCGCTGAGCGAGACGATGTCGTCTCGGGGCAAGACGGCGTTGACGACTTACTATCCAGTCTCGGTTTCTGAGTGACAAAGAGGGTGACCCATGGCGTTTGATGCCGATGAAGAGATTCTTCAGGACTTCTTGATAGAAGCCGGCGAGATTCTCGAAAAGTTGTCGGAGCAGTTGGTTGATCTGGAACAGCATCCAGACGACAGCGATCTGCTCAACGCCATATTCCGCGGATTTCATACGGTGAAAGGTGGTGCCGGGTTCCTGCAGCTGGACGCGCTGGTGAATTGCTGCCATTCGGCAGAAAACGTGTTCGATATTTTGCGGAATCACAAACGCAAGGTGACCCCGGAATTGATGGACGTTGTGCTGCAGGCTCTCGACAACGTCAATGCCATGTTTGAACAAGTGCGTAATCGCGAAGAGCTGACCCCGGCGCCAGCCAGTTTGATTGCGGCTTTGGATGCCTTGGCCGTCCCTGAGTCTGACACGCCTGCGCCGCCACCGGTTGAATTGCCCGGTGAAGCCCCCGCGCCGGAAACTCAGGATCAAGGCGATATCACCGACGAAGAGTTCGAGAAGCTGCTGGACGCGATTGCAGACGACAAAGCTCAGGCACCTACTCAGCCGGACGCCACAGAGCAGGCAACGGAACCCGCTTCGGAAACCGGCGGCGATGAAATCACCGACGATGAATTTGAGGCGTTGCTGGATCAGCTCCATGGCAAAGGAAAATTTGCCGCGCCCGATGCCATTGAAACGGAAGGCGCCGGAGCCAACTCGGGCGACCAGCCCGCGGGCAATGAAAGTTCAGATCTGATCACCGACGATGAATTCGAACGTCTGTTGGATGAGCTGCATGGCAAAGGCGGCGGCCCCGGCGCGAAACCTGATCCGTCCGGAACGTCTCAACCTGGCACCGGTGCTTCGTCTGAACCCGCTCCGGAACCGTCCGCCAAAGCCGAGCCCATACCCGCGCCCGCGCTTGCAGCGAAAACGGCAGCGCCGGCCAGAGAGGCGGCACCAGTGGGTGAAACCACCGTTCGGGTAGATACCAAACGTCTTGACGACATCATGAACATGGTGGGTGAACTGGTATTGGTGCGCAACCGGCTGCAGCGTTTGGGCTCGCAGAGCGAAGACGAACACATGCACAAAGCGGTTGCCAATCTGGATGTGGTGACCACCGATTTGCAGGCGGCGGTTATGCAAACCCGCATGCAGCCGATCAAGAAGGTATTTGGCCGTTTTCCTCGGGTGGTGCGTGATCTTGCGCGTAACCTGAAGAAAGAGGTGAGCCTTGTGATGCACGGTGAAGAGACGGATCTGGACAAGAATCTGGTGGAGGCGCTTGCTGACCCATTGGTCCATTTGGTTCGCAACTCCGTTGATCACGGCATCGAAGGGCCGGATATCCGCGAAGCCGCCGGTAAATCCCGGGCTGGAACCGTCACGTTGTCGGCGCAGCAGGAAGGCGACCACATTTTGCTGTCCATCGCCGATGATGGTGGCGGTATGGACCCTGACGTGCTGCGCCGAAAGGCCGCTGAAAAGGGACTGTACGACCAGGATGCGGCGGACAGACTCACGGACAACGAGTGTTTCAACCTGATTTTTGCCGCGGGTTTTTCCACCAAAGAGCAGATCTCTGATGTATCTGGCCGCGGCGTTGGTATGGATGTGGTCAAAAACCGCATTGCCCAGCTGAATGGCCAGATTTCCATCGAATCGGCGTTAGGCAAAGGCACGAAAATCATCATCAAGGTGCCGCTCACGCTGGCCATCATGCCCACACTGATGATCATGCTGGGCGAGCAATCGTTCGCGCTGCCGCTGGTAAACGTCGTGGAAATTTTCCACCTTGATCTGACCAAAACCAACATGGTGGATGGGCGCGAATGCATTGTGGTTCGCGATAAAGTGTTCCCGCTGTTTCACATTAAACGCTGGCTTGTACACGACGAAGAAGCCCGTAAGGAAGTAGACAATGCCCATGTCGTCATCGTGGCGATGGGCACCAAACAGGTCGGTTTCGTGGTGGATCAGCTGGTGGGGCAAGAGGAAGTGGTCATCAAACCTCTGGGGCGTGCGCTTCAGGGTACGCCGGGGATGGCGGGAGCCACCATTACGGGTGATGGTCGCATTGCCTTGATCATTGATGTGCCCAGTTTGCTTCAGCACTACGGGTGATTCCGGGCGTTTAGGAGAAATGATGACAGTTTCTGTTCTGGTCGTGGATGATTCAGGTTTCTTTCGAAAACGATTGACGGAAATCCTGACGGCTTCGGGCCAGATCACCGTTGTCGGTGCTGCCACCAATGGTCGCGAAGGGGTTGAACTGGCTGAGAGGTTGCGCCCGGATGTGATCACTATGGATTACGAAATGCCGGTGATGGACGGCATTTCAGCCGTGCGGGAAATCATGGCGAAGCAAGCCACACCGGTGCTGATGTTTTCGTCGCTTACCTACGAAGGTGCCCGGGTGACGCTCGATGCGTTGGAGGCTGGCGCGATAGATTTCCTGCCTAAGAATTTTGAAGAAATTGCCCGGGATACCAGCCAGCTCCAAGAGGTGCTGATTAACCGTGTGCTGGATATTGCTAAAAGCCGGCCCCGGGCTCGCGGGCCCGTTGCGCCGTCTACCCCCGCAGCCACTACCACCCCGGTAAAGCTGCTAGGTATTGCGCCACGGGCGGAACGACCCTCAGTGCGGCCCGCTGCCAGGCCCGCCCGTTCCGAAACGGTGGCCAGTCCTTCCCGGCGCAGTTCAAGTAAAACGCCAGCGCGCCAATACAGCGTGGTGGGTATTGGTACCTCAACAGGCGGCCCTGTTGCTCTCCAGAAAGTTCTCAGCGTCTTACCCGCCAGTTTTCCTGCGCCTATCGTTCTGGTTCAGCATATGCCAGCCAGTTTCACGCCGGCGTTCGCCGAACGTTTGAATAAACTGTGCAAAATCGAGGTGCGTCAGGCCCAGGATGGTGACTGGTTGAAACCGGGTCTTGCGCTGCTCGCCCCCGGTGGCAAGCAAATGATGATCGAAAACCGGGGGGGGCGCGGCCGTGTGCGGATTTTGCCCGGTGACGAGAGGTTGAATTACAAGCCCTGTGTGGATGTCACCTTTGGCTCGCTGGCCCGTAGTTTCCCCGGCAAAACCTTGGGGGTTATTCTCACCGGCATGGGCGCAGACGGCCGTGAAGGTTGCCGCATGATGAAGCAAAGCGGAGCGGTGGTTTGGTCACAGGATGAGGAATCCTCGGTGATTTATGGCATGCCTATGGCTGTCGCGACCGCTGGATTGTCGGATGAAGTGTTGTCGCTGAACGACGTGGGTTTACGACTGATTGAAGGCGTAAGCTAATGGATATCTTGAGCCTGCTGGGGATTATTCTGGCCTTCGTTGCCATTTTAGGTGGTAACTTGTTGGAGGGTGGTGCCGTCAGTTCGCTCTTTAATACGCCTGCGGCACTGATCGTCATCGGCGGTACACTGGCCGCTACTATTCTTCAGACCTCTTGGCCTACGCTAAAACGAGCCTTCGTTCAGGTGCGTTGGGTGTTTATACCGCCTTATATTTCTCTGGAAGATGGCATTGGTAAAGTTGTGGATTGGAGTGTAAAAGCCCGAAAACAAGGTTTGTTGGGGCTGGAAGGGCTGGCAGAGCGTGAGCCGGAGAAGTTTGCCCGCAAGGGGCTTCAGTTGTTGGTTGATGGTGCCGAGCCCTCGACCATTCGCAACACGCTGGAAGTTGATCTGGAGTGCCGCGAAGAGCGGGATACCGAATCGGCCAAAGTGTATGAGGCCATGGGCGGCTACTCGCCAACCATAGGGATTATTGGCGCGGTGATGGGCCTGATACAGGTGATGACCAACCTTGAGGACCCGCAATCGTTGGGTAGTGGGATCGCAACCGCGTTTGTTGCCACCATCTATGGTGTGGCGCTTGCTAACCTCCTGTTCTTTCCCATAGCGAACAAGCTGCGCAGTATTGTCAGAGAGCGCACGCGCTACGAAGACATGATGATCGATGGCATCATCGCCATCGCCGAAGGTGAGAACCCCAAAACCATTGAGCTTCGGCTCCGGGGCTTTCTCTGACCCGCAGTGATCAGGAGTCGGGTTACCTATGCGTCGCCGCAGATACCAGCAAGAAGAAGTTCACAATAAAGAACGTTGGCTGATCTCCTACGCGGATTTCATCACCTTGTTGTTCGCTTTTTTTGTGGTGATGTACTCGGTGTCTTCGGTTAATGAAGGCAAATACAAAGTGCTGTCTGAAACCTTTACCGGCGTGTTCAACGCGCCTCAACGATCAATAAAACCGATCGAGGTAGGAGAACACGTGGCGGCGGTGCCCGAACAGCAACACCAAAACGTCATTCCCCCGGTGGTCACCGATGCGCCTGGTAACTCTGAGGTCAGTGAGCAAGGTAAAGTTGAAGCACTGCGCGCGATGGCTGACCAACTGGCGATGGAGTTCGATGATCTGATTAATCAGGGCGTGGTCAGTCTCGAAACCAGTGATCACTGGATAGAGCTAAGTCTGCCGAACAGTATGCTGTTCAATAGCGGCGACGCGGAGCCGCATTACGATTCTTTCGCCGTCATTGAAAAGGTTGCCAAAGTGTTGCGTGACCGGGATAACGCGGTAAAGGTAGAGGGCTTTACCGATAATCAGCCTATCCGTACCGGGCGCTACCCGTCTAACTGGGAGCTCTCAACGGCCCGAGCCTCGGCTGTATCGCGAATGTTGGTGATGCAGGGCATAGAGCCAGAACGGCTGGCAGCCATTGGTTATGGCGAGCATCAGCCTGTTGCCCGCAACGACACAGAAGAAGGGCGGCGACGCAACCGTCGGGTTATCTTGTTAATTTCAAAAGATTCGAGCATTCGCGGTGTTGTCCGTTAGAGCAACAGGTTGTTCATGCGTATAGCCGATCTGGCACACTTTCTGTATTAACTCATTCTTATCAATCAGAAACGGCAAATGCTTGCCGCTTGTAGATGCGTCATTCTTCAAGTTGCCTGCGTTGCCGCCGATATAACTGTTAAGCCGTTATTGAACGTTCGGGCTTGTAGCTGGAGTAATACGTGTGCGTATCTGGGCAGTAGCCAATCAAAAGGGTGGAGTGGGCAAAACCACCTCTGTTGTTTCGCTGAGTGGGTTATTGGCTCAGCGTGGCAAACGGGTGCTTGTGGTTGATCTTGACCCTCATGGTTCGCTGACCTCCTGGTTTGGCTACGACCCGGACAGCATTGCCCACAGTGTCTTTGATCTGTTCCAGCACCAAGGCACGGTACCGGATGGTTTGCCGGCGCAGTTGATCGCCGACACCAGCCACCCCGATGTGTTCTTATTACCGGCAAGCACGGCGTTGGCGACCCTAGAGCGCAAAATGGTGGGCGTTGGCGGCATGGGTTTGATCATATCGCGGGCATTGGCGCAGTTGTGGGACGATTTCGATTACGTTTTGCTAGACAACACGCCCTCGTTGGGGGTGTTGATGGTGAACGCTTTGGCGGCGGCTCAGCATTTGGTGATTCCGGTTCAAACGGAATTTTTGGCCATCAAGGGGCTTGAGCGCATGCTGCACACCTTGCAGATGGTGATGCGTTCGCAAAAAAACGAGTTGCCGTACACCATCGTGCCGACCATGTATGACCGCAGAACTCAGGCCTCGGTGAAAAGCCTCAACCTCATGCGAAAAACCTACCCGAACAATCTCTGGCGCTTTGCGGTGCCCGTAGATACCAAGTTTCGTGATTCCAGCGAGAAAGGCGTGTTTCCATCGGTCCTCGATGCCAACACCCACGGCGTGAGAGCCTATAGCCATTTACTTGACGATCTGCTGGCTCAAACGGCCCCGGCGAAAGGGTCGGGCCATGGCTGACAAAAAAATGACACAAATGACGGTTTCAGACGCGGCCATCGCCAGTTATCTGGATGAGTTGTTGCATACTGCGACCGAATCCGCAGAACAAGAAGCGCTTTCGGACCCGGCGCCCAAGGCGGTGGAGCCCGAGCCCACTCCTGTAGAACTTCCCGCCGCCGAGCCTCTGCAGCGTGTGGCTGAACAGGCACCGGCAGATGAGCCTGCAACGACTCCCGGCCTGCCAGAGCCGGAGTCGGAGCCGGTTGCGAACGAGCCGCCCGCACGGCCCGACTGGTCAGAGCAGCCGTTTGAGTGTCTGATCTTTACCGTGGCCGGGCTCCAGTTGGCCGTGCCCTTGGTACTCTTGGGTGCTATACATAAAATTGAAGAGGAAATTCGTTCGCTGCCCGGTAGCCCTGACTGGTATATGGGCATCCGCCCGGGTACCGACTATAACCTTCGAGTGGTAGACACGGCCCAATGGATCATGGCAGGCCGAGTGCCGGAAGACGCCAGAGAGAACTACCGGTTTATTATTCGTCTGGACAACAGTCCCTGGGGATTGGCCTGTGACAGCGTGGGGCAGTCGTTCACGCTGGACCCCGAGCAGGTGCGGTGGCGCACAGCCCGAAGTCAAAGGCCTTGGTTGGCCGGCACCGTGATTGATCATATGTGTGCGTTGATTGATGTGCGCACTATGTCTGAACTGCTCATGCGTGCAGAACAGGAACAGCGGTTGGATTTGGGTTGATTCCCGGTTACTGAATGAAACCGTGCAATGCTGGCACGGATTATGCCCATAACTATAGTATTGGGCGCTGATGATGATTTTTTGACGATCAGGTTGCCCGTTGGGCGGCCTAACAGGAGAGCGAGTTATGGCAGCCCCGAGCGGACAACACAATCAGACCCAGGAAGATCAGGTACTCCAGTACGTGACCTTTCGCCTGGATGATGAAACCTACGGCATCAATGTGATGCAAATCCAGGAAGTGCTCCGGTACACAGAGATTGCACCGGTGCCGGGCGCTCCGGATTATGTGTTGGGCATTATCAACCTGCGGGGCAACGTTGTGACGGTGATTGATACCCGTCGCCGGTTCGGATTGATGGATGCCGATGTCACCGAAGCCACGCGTATTGTGGTGATGGAGTCCGAAAATCAGGTGATGGGTGTATTGGTGGATTCCGTGGCCGAGGTGATTTACCTCAAGGCCAGCGAGATTGAAACCGCGCCCAATGTGGGGAACGAGGAAAGTGCCAAGTTCATCCAAGGTGTGTGTAACAAGAACGGCGAGCTGATCATTCTTGTCGAGTTTGAAAAGATGCTGACAGACCACGAGTGGGCTGAAATCGCAGCGCTGTAAACGGCTAAACCAACAGTGCTTTTGATGGACGTCTACCGAGGTAATCAATAACGGAGACGTCCACTATGAGCTTTAACATTCCTTCCTGGCTTCCTTGGTGTTTGACCGCTGTAGCGATTGTTCTGGTTCTTGTGCAGGGCATTCTTCATGGCCGCAAGATTCAGGCACTTCAAGCATCCCTCAAGAGCCGGTGCGATACGCTTGGTCGAGAGTTGCACGCAACCACCAGTGGTAGCATGGGCGTGGGCCAGCGTTTAGTTGCCTGTGAGCGCCAGTTGTTCGAATTGCGCAACGCCATGGACGAAATGCGCCAGAACGACCCGCTCAGAATCTCCTACGACGAAGCCGCTCGGTTGGTTGACCTTGGGGCAGATATCGACGATTTGATGAACACCTGTGGTATCTCTCGCCCGGAAGCGGAGCTTGTGTCAGCGCTCAAGAAGCGGCAGGCGGCTTAAGTTTTCGAATCGTCATCAGGCGCATCGCTGGCGGGGTGAGCATCGTCTGGCGTTTTACCCCGAATGTGAAAGGCAAACGCCAAAATCTCGGCGATCACCCGATAGAGCTCTTCGGGGATTTCTTCGTTGAGAGACAGACGCGCTAATATTCCGGCCAGCTCGGCATTTTCATAAAGAGGAACATCGTTTTCCTGAGCGATGCGGATAATCTCTTCGGCCAACTCCCATGTGCCTGTGGCTGAAATGATCGGGGCGCGCTTGCCATCGTATTTCAGAGCAACTGCAGCGGGAGCGGAGTGGTCGTCTTGTGCTTGCGTGCGTTTGTCCTGAGTCATGCCTTGGTATCTACCAGTCGATGTTCCAGTCGGGTTTCAGCGTGTTGCGGGCTACCTCTTCGACATTCCAAATCCGCTACTTCCAAACCAAGATCGGCCAAACTTTGACGCAGCAGCGGAAGTTCCTCGTTTACCTGACGAAGGGTGGACTGCTTCGTGGCCCAGATGTGCGCGCTGACACTGGGGTGACGATACGCCACCTCGAAATGCAGCGGGCCCGCGTGGTCCAGATCCATTGCCAGGTTCAGGCGCCACTCGCTGACGGCCGCTCGTTCCGGGTGGTTTTTGGTGTTCTTCTCCTGCTTGTATTGCTCCATCCGGAGTTGCGCTGTTCGAGGTTCTTGTTGCGGGGTTAGCCAAGGGATTTCCAGAAGTAGGGTACTGACAGGCGCGCCGGGTTCGGCGCCGGCTCTTGCGGTCAGGGTTTGGCTGTGCAGCTGGTTCACGGTAATGCGGTTGAGCATTCCGGCCAGCATACGCAATGTTTGAGCGACGCTTGCAGGTTCGCTGTTTCCTAGTGAGGTGTTGGCTGTGGCCAGCTTTGGGAACTGCAAAGGTGCGTGCATCAAATCCGGGCTGGCCAAAGGCGTCAGGCGGTTAAAGGCGTCCGGCGTTTGCCCTTGCTTGGCGAGCAGCGCGGTGATAATTCTCGCCAGAACCAGTTTGAAATCGGTGGGTGCGGTCTGTTGGCTGCCGGTTTGCAGCAGGCGAGATTCCGCGAAGCCGCCACTTTCAGCCAACCACTGCTTGACTTGATCGGCACCGCCCTCGGCCTTGCCAGCGCCGGGTTGCAGTGTGTTGGCGTTTGCCATACTGGCGAGAAGCCCTTCCAGAGCTTTCCGCGCTGCGGCGGGAAGTGGCTGTGTGGCGCTATTTGAAGGCAATTGACCCGGCTGAAGCGTGGCTTTCAGCCCCCAGTTCATGCTGCTCAGCAGTTGAGCCAATCCGCTTTGCAGATTTTGTTGCCACGGCAGGCGCTGTGCCAAAGCCTGGGCAATGCCGGCTTCCTGGCTGGTTGCTAATTTG
>Ga0098062_1000304_pt1 | contig 28043 bp, 28 predicted proteins | sample 23_taG_FD_81592 | JGI IMG/M metagenome (GOLD analysis project Ga0098062, IMG submission 81592) | Marine viral communities from Cariaco Basin, Caribbean Sea - 23_WHOI_OMZ | ecosystem: Environmental > Aquatic > Marine > Oceanic | place: Caribbean Sea: Cariaco Basin | collected 2014-11-11 | reverse complement strand
GGTTTGTTAGGTTTTAAACTATTCTAGAGGTTCTTATTTGCAGTTTGAATACGTTAAACTTCGTACTCATGTTGCAAATGTGCAGTGACTATGGACTGGGATTATCTTCGATATATACGGGCTTTGGCAATAGCTGGAACCTTCGCAAAAGCGGGTGAAATACTGGGTGTACACCAAACTACTGTTTTAAGACGACTTGATCAGATGGAAGAGTCGTTGGGTGTGCAATTTTTTGATCGTAATCGCGATGGATTACAGCTTACCGCCACAGGTGAAATGGCCTATCGAGAGGCTGAAAGGCTGGCGGTAGACATGGAAAACCTGGAGCGAAAGCTGGTTGGGCAGGATGGCGCGCCTGTGGGCAAAGTCAGAATCGCTGCAGAAGATGCGGTGATGTATGAATTGCTAAGCCCGGTGTTGGCGGCGCTGGTGCGGGAGTACCCGGAAATTGAGCTGGAAGTGCTGACCGACAACGATGTGGCAAACCTGAGCCACCGGGAAGCTGATTTAACCTTGCGTCCGGAAAACAAACCGCAGGCGACCCTTGAAGGAGAGCGTATTGCGGCTATTGATTCCGCAGTCTATGGCTCGACTAACTACTGCCGCCGAAACCGAAAAATGGACATAGAGAACCATCCGGAGGACTGCACCTGGCTGATCCCGGATGAGTCGTTTAGCCATTTGGCGACCGGCAAATGGTATCGAAAGCACCTTAAGAACGTGTCCACGGTGATTCGCTGTAACAGTCTGCAGTCTATGCACGCTTTGGCGCGGGCCGGTGCTGGCTTGGCGGTATTGCCATGTTATCTCGGGGAGGCCGCGAAGGAGTTGCGGCGGCTTTCTGACCCGCTGGACGGGGAAAGCATCGATCTCTGGTTGCACGTTAACCAAGACACCCAGCAGATGGCCCGGGTTCGGATTGTGATGGAGTTTCTGGTGGAGCGGCTTAAGGCGCTCGGCCCGGCTATCGAATTCAGTAACACGCTCTGAGCCTCGGGCATTAACGCGCTTGTGCCGGAAATCCCGAGGATTTTCCGGCAGGCACGGAAACATTCCTACCAAACCGTCATCTTCAGCGGCTTCAGGTGCTTGCTGAAGAGGCGGCCTGCGTGTCATAAACATCCTTGTTCCCGTAACAGGATAAGAGTGACATGACATTGAACACCCTGATGAAACCTCTTTTAATAGCCGGGCTGCTTGTGAGCACTCTGGTACAAGCCGCCCCCAGTGCTCAGCAGGTGCTGGAAGCTTCGCCCGTAGACGACATTGTTGTGCAATATCCGGTGATGATGGGGCAGGGCATACGGGATGGCCTCAAGCAAAGAGCACAGGTGCCGCCGATGGTGGCGGATACCATCGCCTATGTGGTGCAAAACAGCTTTCGCCCGGACGAGATCAAGCGGAAGATCGCGTCAAACCTCGGTGCATCGTTAAGCGGTGAGCAGTTGACGAAGGTGCATGATTGGTACCAGAAGCCGGTGGCCAAAAAGATTGCGCGGGCTGAAGTGGCAGCTTCCGCCCCGGCGATCTGGCCACAAATACGCAAGAAGGCCGCGGAGCTGAACAAACTCAACGCGGGCACCGACCGTGAGGCGCGCTTTGATCGTTTTGACCGTGCAGCCCGCGCTACTGAAAGTGCCGTCGATACTGCCATTGCGCTGCAGCTGGGCTTATCCTCGGCGATGGCAGCGGTGCGAGGTGAACCCGCGAATCCTGAGGAAACGCGTAAGCAATTAGAAGCGCAGCGCCCGGCGTTGCAAGGTGTGGTGGGTAAACAGGTTTACGACAGCTATTTGTACACCTATCAAAAGATCACACCAAAAGAGATGGAGATGTATCTGGAGTTTCTGGAAAGTGATGCCGGCCGGCAGTTCACCAAGGTGGTGGCAGAGAGTATCCAGCAGGCCGTGACAGAGCCGATTGAGAATATCGGCAACCAGCTGGCGAGGTTCAGAAATCTGGGAAACGAAAACGCTCAGTAAGGGCAGTCTGCCTGTGCGGCGAATGCACAGGCAGACCAACAGCTATTAGCTGCGGGAAGTCACTTCCAGCAGGTGGTAGCCGAACTGGGTCTGGATAGGACCAAGAACGGTGTTCAGCTCGCCGCTGAATACAGCCTTGTCGAATTCAGGAACCATCTGGCCCGGGCCGAAAGAACCCAGATCGCCGCCGTTGCGGCCTGATGGGCAGGAAGAGTGCTGCTTGGCAACTTCCGCGAAATCCTGACCGCCTTCGATGGCTTTCTTCAGTTCTTCACATTTTGCTTCGCTGTCTACCAGAATGTGGCGTGCAGTTGCTTGTGCCATGATCAATATCCTGTTGTCGGATGGATGGGATGTTCAGAAGGTGAATGCTGCCCGTACCGCCTGCCCGAGGCAAGTGGTTTTTATGCGTGTTTCTTCTGCCTCACGGTTGCGCTTGCAAACCTGTACAATGCGCCGTTTATTTTGCCGCCACAGTGCTGGCCCTCACGTGTATAGGTTCTTTTCTTGATTTCCACTGCCAATATCACCATGCAATTCGGGGCCAGGCCCCTGTTTGAAAACGTTTCTGCCAAATTTGGCAGTGGTAACCGTTACGGCCTCATCGGTGCCAACGGCTGCGGCAAATCCACCCTGATGAAAATTCTGGGCGGCGATCTGGAGCCTTCTGCCGGCCAGGTCATGCTGGAGCCGAATGTACGCTTGGGTAAACTGCGCCAGGATCAGTTCGCCTATGAAGACTGCACGGTGATCGACACCGTGATCATGGGCCATGAGGAGCTGTGGCACGTTAAACAAGAGCGCGACCGCATTTATTCTTTGGCGGAAATGAGCGAAGAAGACGGCATGGCGGTGGCGGATCTGGAAGTGGAATTCGCCGAAATGGACGGCTATACCGCTGAATCTCGTGCCGGTGAGCTGTTGCTGGGCCTTGACATTCCGCTGGATCAGCATTTTGGCCCGATGAGTGCCTTGGCACCGGGTTGGAAGCTGCGGGTTCTGTTGGCCCAGGCTCTTTTCTCGGATCCGGACGTTCTGCTGCTGGACGAGCCCACTAACCACCTGGACATCAACACCATCCGTTGGTTGGAAAGCATTTTGGTGGCCCGTAGCAGCACCATGATCATCATTTCCCACGACCGTCACTTCCTGAACAGCGTGTGCACCCACATGGCGGATCTGGATTACGGCGAGCTGCGCCTGTTCCCGGGCAACTATGATGAATATATGACTGCCGCCACACAGGCCCGCGAGCGCATGATGGCAGATAATGCCAAGAAGAAGGCTCAAATTGCAGAATTGCAGCAGTTTGTAAGCCGCTTCTCCGCTAACGCTTCTAAAGCGAAACAGGCGACTTCGCGAGCCAGGCAGATCGACAAGATCCAACTGGAAGAAGTGAAGCCTTCCAGCCGAGTGAGTCCGTTTATCCGCTTTGAGCAGGAAAAGAAACTGCACCGGCAAGCGGTTACGCTGCTAGGCCTGACCAAAGGCTTCGACGAAGGCCCGCTGTTTGAGAATCTGGATTTGCAGATTGAAGCCGGCGAGCGTGTGGCCATCATTGGCCCGAACGGTATTGGTAAAACCACGTTGCTGCAGTGTTTGGCGGGTGCTTACGAGCCTGACGCTGGCGAGGTGAAGTGGACCGACAGTGCGAAGGTGAGTTACTTCGCGCAGGATCACACTGCAGACTTTGCGCGTGATGACACGTTGACTGACTGGATGGCGCAATGGACCACCGGTGGCGAGCAGTTGGTTCGCGGTACGTTGGGGCGGATGTTGTTCTCGGGTGATGACATTGGTAAATCGGTGAAGGTGTTGTCCGGTGGTGAACAGGGGCGGATGCTGTTCGGTAAGCTGATTCTGCAGAAGCCGAATGTGATGCTGTTGGATGAGCCAACCAACCACTTGGATATGGAGTCCATCGAGGCGTTGAACCTGGCGCTGGAGAATTTTCCGGGTACGCTGATTTTCGTGAGCCACGACCGGGAGTTTGTTTCTTCCTTGGCGACTCGCATCATCGAGTTGAAGCCGGATGGGATTACGGACTTCAGTGGTAGTTACGATGATTACTTGCGGAGTCAGGGTTACCTCTGAGTCCGAGATTAATCTTTAACTTTGGGTGTTTGCGGTCGGGTGGGTAAGCCTTTCCAAAAACCGCTCCTGCGGCACATCCATGTGGCGCTTCTGCTTCGCCATCCATGGCTCCGCACATTTTTGGAAAGGCTTACCCACCCAACCGCTTAAGCTTGTGAGTGGTCTTCAACTGAACTTAGGGATGATTAGATGAGTGAATCAGAGGTTGTAAACGCAACGCGAAAATGGGTTGAAGACGTTGTGGTTGGTTACAACCTATGCCCGTTTGCCAAGCGTGAGCTGGTGAAAGACCGTGTTCGGTTTGTTGTTACGGAAGCTAAAACCGAAGACGAACTTGTGCAGGCGCTGCATGCCGAGCTGCAGTTGCTGGAAGACCAGCCGGACGTTGAAACAACGTTGTTGATTCACCCGGGCGTGTTACAGAATTTCTATGCCTACAACGAGTTCCTGGATACCGCGGATGCGTTGTTGGAATATCTGGAACTGGAAGGCATCTACCAGATCGCCAGTTTCCATCCGGATTACCAGTTTGCCGACACCGAGGCCGATGCGGCTGAGAATTACACGAACCGTTCTCCGTACCCTATGCTGCATATCTTGCGGGAAGCGAGCTTGGAGTCTGCGATTGATAGCTATCCCGATGTAGATGGTATTCCCGACCGAAATATCGAACTGATGAACCGGGAAGGCGCAGATAAACTACAGAGCCTCCTCAAATCTTGTTTCGCTCCAAAAGAAAGCAAGCGAACCGGGGAGTAGAACACGGAGCTGGTGGGGGATCGCCTTCCAAAAATGTGCGCAGCCATGGATGGCGGAGCAGAAGCGCCACATGGGTTCAGCCGAGCGCTTATGAAGCGAAGCTTCATGCGACAGATGAACGACCGCAATCTGTGATTGTGGGCCGGACCCCGGAGGGGTGCCGCAGGAGCGGTTTTTGGAAGGCGATCCCCCACCGGCGATTCGCACTAACTTGAAGGCTAGTGACAGCAAACGCCCAAGTAAAACTAGACAAAGCACAAGAGCGAAAACATGGGACTGCTTTTCGAACAAATAGACAGCCAACCTTCGGTAATCGGGGAAATCACACTGCGCCGCCGCAGGATACCGGCACTGGGTGATCGCGATATCTACGAAGTGAAGCTGGGCGAAGAGTTTCTCATGTCCAGCATGTTCGTTGACGCTGAAATTGCGCTCTCTGATATCGGCCTCAATGCAACCGAAGGCGACAACCTCAGTGTGGTTGTCGGCGGCCTTGGGTTGGGCTACACCGCCGTGGCAGCGCTCAAGCACCAACGCGTATCCGAACTGCTGGTCGTTGAATACCTCAAGCCCGTCATCGGCTGGCACCAGCAAGAACTTGTGCCTCTTGGCAAAGAGCAGAACGACGACCCACGCCATCGGTACGTACACGGCAGCTTCTTCGACATGGCCGTGGAAGACCCCGCCACCGGAGGTTTCGACCCCGAAGCGCCGGGAAAGCAATTCGATGCCATTCTGCTAGACATCGACCACTCGCCGAGAGCCTTGCTGCACGACTCCAGCGCCAGCTTCTACACCACCGAAAATATCAGCCTCATGGCCCGACAGCTCAAGCCCCGCGGTGTTTTTGCCATGTGGTCAAACGAAGGTGAAGACGACGAGTTTATGGCTGTTCTGAACGAAGTATTCGAAGACGTAGCGTGCCACGTTGTCAGCTTCTTCAACCCCTTCCAAAACCGCAAATCCTTCAACACCGTCTACGTCGCCCGCAAGCCTGAGTGAGAAACTGAGGTTTGCTGGTACGCCTCTTGTCTTCTAGGCTCAAGTAAACGGAGCAAGTTGCAGGAGGTGTTTATGTCGAATCACCACGTTTATAAGAAAGTGGAGATTGTCGGTTCCTCGAAGAAGAGCATCGAAGATGCTATCGAAAATGCGCTTGAAGAGTGTGGGAAAAGCGTCCGCAACATGGAGTGGTTTGAGGTGATGGAAACCCGGGGCCACATTGTTGATAACAAGGTTGGCCATTATCAGGTAGTGCTGAAAATCGGATTTCGTATCTCTGACAGTTGAGAACCGTAAGAATTATGTTGGTGGATCATTGAAACGCCCGGGCAGCGCGCTGCCCGGGCGTTTTTTTACATCAGGTTGTAGATAAACACGATAGCCACAGCGACCGGCGTGATAAAGCGGACGGTGACAAACCACAGGTTGAACACGCCCGGTGACAGCGACAGCTCGTTTTCCATGGCTTGACGAGACATCACCCAACCGGCAAACAGCGCGACCAGCAGACCACCCAGCGGCAACAGAATGTTGGCGGTGAAGAAGTCCAGCAGATCAAAAATGGTTTTGCCTTCCAGCATCGGGATGAAGCCCAGCGGCGCGACGTCGGCCCACAAGTTCAGTGACAGCACCGAGGCAATACCGAGCGCCCAGCACACGCCACCGGCGGCCAGGGTGCTGATGGCACGGTTCATACCTTTCTGCTCTTCCAGCCATTCCACGATGGGTTCCAGTAGCGAAATGCCAGACGTCCAGGCCGCGAACACCAACAACACGAAGAACAAGGTGCCGAACAGCGAGCCCATCGGCATCTGGCCAAAGGCCAGCGGCAGGGTCTGGAAAATCAGCCCGGGACCGGCGCCCGGCTCCAAACCATTTGCAAAGACAATCGGGAAAATCGCCATGCCGGCCAGCAGTGCCACGCCGGTATCGATTACCGAGACAGTGATGGAGGTTTTGGCGATGGAAATGTTCTTGGGCAGGTAAGAGCCGTAAGCCATCATCACCGCCATACCAAGGCTCAGCGTAAAGAACGCATGACCAAGGGCTACCAACACGCCAGAGGTAGTCAGTTTAGAGAAGTCCGGCTGGAACAGGAACGCAGCGGCTTGTCCGAAATGACCGGTGGTCATGGCATACCCGACTACAAGCAGCAGCAATACAAACAGCGCGGGCATCAGTATGCTCACGGCTTTTTCTAAGCCAGAGCGAACACCCCGGGCGACGACGACCATCACCAGAGCCATAAACACCGTGTGCCAGAGCAGCAGGGTAGACGGGGTGCTGAGTAATCCCGAGAAGATCGCACCGATGGACTCGGATGATTGCCCGGCCAGTTGCCCGCTGGCGGTGGTGCCTACGTAGGATATAGCCCAGCCACCAATTACTGAGTAGAACGACAGAATCAAGAACCCGGCGAGAACGCCGATGGCCCCCACCAGTTTCCACGCCGGATTGAGCTTGTCGCGTTCAGTGATCAGACGAATGCTGTTGACCGGGCTGCGGCCACCCCGGCGGCCAATCATCACTTCGGCCATCATGATGGGGATGCCCACCACGGCGATACAGGCGAGGTATACCAGTACGAAGGCACCACCACCGTTTTCGCCGGTAACGTAGGGGAACTTCCAGATATTGCCGAGGCCAACGGCTGAGCCGGTGGCCGCCAGAATAAAGGCGAGCCGTGAGGACCAGAGTCCACGTTTCGCATTGGAGCCCTCAAGGGCTTCCGAATAGGTAGCGGAGCCGGATGAAGTGACAGACATAATGATCTCCCGAAGGTATTGTTTTTGTTTCAGGGGTTAAAAAGGGGAGCCGCAGAACTCTGCAGCTCCCAAGGGGAAACGCCGGGTCAGGTTACCCGGCGCGAGCCAGTCGGCTGGGCGTAAGCCCGGCACCCGGGGCGTGCTTTCTGAAACGCTCTTCGGCCAGTTCGTTGGCGATATCGCCGGTTGCACGTCCGGTGCGGTCGGAGCGTTGGAATATCTCGGCGAGGGTATCGCCAATGGTGTCTACATGAGCGCGGATTTGCTCGGGCGAGCCATTGTTGCGTTCGTAAAACACATCGATGATACCGCCGGCGTTGATGGCAAAATCGGGGGCATAAAGAATGCCGCGTTGCTTGAGCGCAGCGTCATGCTCGGGGCGGTCCAGCAGGTTGTTGGCGGCACCGGCCACGATGGCGGCCCGGATGGCCGGAATGCTTTGATCGTTCAACACCGCACCCATAGCACACGGGGCGACAACATCGACCGGCAGAGTGAGGATGTCATCGGCAGCAACGGGAGTAGCCCCCAGTTCGTCTACCGCCCGCTTAAGGTTGTCGGCGTGAATGTCAGTCACCCACAGTTCGGCACCGGCCTCCTTCAGGTAACGGGCCAGGCGGAAGCCGACGTTGCCGATGCCCTGAACAGCCACTTTCAAACCCGTCAGATCGTCAGTGCCGAGTTTGTGTTTTACGGCCGCTTTCAGGCCGATAAACGTGCCGTAGGCGGTTACCGGTGACGGATCGCCCGTGCTGGGCAGGCCATCGAAACCGGTGCGGGTGGTTATGCCGGCCACATGGGCGGTCTGGCGGCCCATCACTTTCAGATCTGGCACGCTGGTGCCGGAATCTTCCGCGGCAATGTACTGGCCGCCAAGGCTTTCCAGATGACGACCCATGGCTTCGAGCAGGGCTTCGGTCTTGTGTTTGCGCGGGTCGCCGATGATCACAGACTTGCCGCCGCCAAGATCCAGATTGGCCAGCGCCGATTTATAGGTCATTCCGCGGGACAAGCGCAGGACATCCCTCAGGGCTTCTTCATCACTGGCGTAGGGAAACATTCGGCAACCGCCGAGTGCAGCACCCCGTGAGGTATTGTGGATGGCAATGATGCCTTTAAGGCCGGTTTCGGCATCGCAGACGAAAGACAGGTGTTCGTGGTTATCGAACTCCGGATGGCTGAATACGTTCATGGCGTTTCACCTCTTGTCGGTGGCCAACCGCTACCCTTGTGGGGCCTGCGGTGGCCGTTTTTTGTTTTAGACAGCTGCGTTGGCGATTTGTTGATGCGCCCGTTCATTAGGGCTTAATTCAGCCCGGTACTGCGCCCGTTCTTTTTGGGCCGCATGATAGGCGGCTTCTTTTACCGGCCCGTAACCGCGGATCTTCGCGGGTAGGCTGGCGAGGTTGCGGGCCGCATCGGCGTGGTCTTTGCTCAGATGCTTGAGCAGAAAAGCCACGTCGGCTTCGTACTCCCGAATGATTTTACGTTCCAGGCGCCGGTCGGCGGTGTATCCGAACGGGTCCAGCGGAGTGCCGCGCAGGGTGCGGGCTTTCGCCAGCCAGGTCAACACGGTTTCCATCCAGGGCCCGAAGGTGTGCTTTTTCGGCCGTTCGCCGTTTTTACCGCGGCTAAGCAGAGGCGGCGCCAGATTAAATTCCAGCTCGATATCCCCTTCGAACTGTTCCTCGAGTTGCTTGCGCAGGCTGCCATTGCTGAACAGACGGGCGACTTCGTACTCGTCTTTGTAGGCCAGCACTTTGGCGTAGTTCTCGACGATAGATCGCAACAGGAGCGGGTCGCGGCCCAGCTTGTGTGCGATGGTCTGTTCTGCATTGCGCACCAGTTTCTCGTAGCGTTTGGCCAGCGATGCATTCTGGTAGTCGCTCAAATGGGCCATGTTGCGCTGGATCAGCTGGTCTGTGGTTTCCATGACCTGCACCGGCGTGCCTTTGGGTTTCGGGAAAGCCAGCGCCATGACCCGATCAAGATCGTGGGCAGCACGACGGCCCCAAAGGAAAGCCTGTTTGTTTTTCTCAACCGCCACGTTGTTGAGCTCGATGGCACGCTCAATGGCAGCGGCGCTCAGTGGCAGCAGCCCTTGTTGCCAGGCGAAGCCAACGGTGAACAGGTTCACGGCCATGCCATCGCCCATCAAGGCTTTGGCCAGGTCGCCGGCATTCAGGAACCAGCTGCCATCAGGGCGACAGGCTTCTTTCACCGTCTGCTCCATCGACTCGCCGGGGAACTGGATGTCCGGGTCCCGGGTAAAGGCTGCGGGCATGGCTTTTTCGGTGTTGACTACCGCCCGTGAGAAGCGGTTATCCAGTTTCGCCAGTGCATCGTCGGTTGCAGACACCATCAGATCGAAGGCAATCATCAGATCGGCCTCGCCGGCGGGAATGCGCACGGCGTGGATGTCCTCTTGCTTGTCACTGATGCGGATGTGACTGACCACCGCACCGAATTTCTGGGCCAGACCGGCCTGATCCAGCACGGAAACGCCTTTACCTTCAAGGTGTGCCGCCATGCCCAGCAGGGCACTGACCGTGACCACACCGGTACCACCCACGCCGGTCAGCAAAATGCCGTAAGGGTTGCTGCCAGATACAGGCGTAGGCTCCGGAAGCTCCGGGAAGTCCACTGCAGAGCTGACCCCTGCCGGTTTCTTCAGTTTGCCGCCTTTGACGGTGACAAAGCTGGGGCAGAAACCGCGCACACAGGAGAAGTCCTTGTTACAGGAAGACTGGTCGATGGTGCGTTTGCGTCCGGCATCGGTTTCTTTCGGCAGAATCGACAAACAGTTGGATTGAATGCCGCAATCACCGCAGCCTTCGCACACATCCGAGTGAATCATCACGCGCTGGTCCGGGTCTTCCATGGTGCCGCGCTTGCGACGACGGCGCTTTTCGGCGGCGCAGGTTTGGTCGTAGATGATCACCGAGCAGCCTTCAATCTCACGCATTTCCCGCTGCAGCGCGTCCAGATCATCCCGGTGATGGAAGGTGGTGCGGTCGGCAAAATCCGCCCGGGACGGATATTTGTCGATATCGTCGCTGACCACGGCAATGCGGCGCACACCTTCACCGTAAAGCTGGTGGCTGATCTGCTGAACCGTCAAGGTGCCGTCCACCGGCTGACCGCCGGTCATGGCGACGGCGTCGTTGTAGAGGATTTTGTAAGTGATGTTGGCGCCGGAGGCAATGGCGGCACGAATGGCCAGAACGCCGGAATGAAAGTAGGTGCCGTCGCCCAGATTCTGAAACACGTGCTTCTGGTTGGTAAACGGTGCCTGGCCAAGCCAGGTTACCCCTTCACCGCCCATCTGGGTGAAAGTGTCGGTGCCGCGATCCATCCAGGTGGCCATGTAGTGGCAACCAATGCCGCCAAGGGCGCGGCTGCCTTCGGGGACCTGAGTAGACGTATTGTGCGGGCAGCCAGAGCAGAAATGAGGTGTGCGTTCCAGTCGCTCTTTGGGCTGCGCCAGACTGTTTTCTTTTTCCGTGAGGAAGTTCAGGCGCTGCTGCAGCGTGTCGTTGCAATAGCGGCCATCCAGTCGGGACGCGATGGCACGTGCCACCATAGCGGGTGTCAGTTCGGCGATGGTTGGCAGCAGATCCTTGCCGTGATCGTCCTTTTTGCCGATCACGTTCGGGCGCTTACCATCCTGCCAGGTATAAAGTTGAGTTTTGATCTGTTCCTCGATCAAGCCCCGTTTCTCTTCAACTACCAGAATTTCTTCCAGCCCTGAAGCGAATTCATGAATGCCCTCGGGCTCCAACGGCCAAGGCATGGCGACTTTATAAACGGCCAGCCCGATGGCCTCACGTTCTTCATCGCCCAGGCCGAGGTCGGCTAACGCCTGAATAACGTCGAGATAGGCTTTGCCGGTGGTCACAATGCCCAGTCGCGGCTGTTTGGCCTCAAGTACGGTGTGGTCCAGCCGGTTGGCTCGGCAAAAGGCTTTTGCCGCTTCCAGCTTGTATCGGTGCAGGCGCTCTTCCTGTTCCATGGGCTTGTCGGGCCAGCGGGAGTTCAGGCCGCCTTCCGGTAAAGGGAAGTGTGTGGGTGTCCGGATGTTGATCCGGCTGAGATCCAGATTGGCGGAAATGGACGAATCCATGTTCTCGGCCAGGGCTTTGAAACCTACCCAGCAGCCACTGAACCGCGACATGGCCCAGCCGTAAAGGCCGAGGTCAAGAATGTCCTGAATGCCGGCGGGGTTCAGAACCGGCATGCCGGCATCGAGAAACGCGTAATCACTTTGATGGGGCAGGGTGGACGATTTGCAGGCGTGATCGTCGCCAGCCACCGCCAATACTCCGCCGAATCGAGAAGTACCCGCGGCGTTGCCGTGCTTGAACACATCGCCGGTGCGATCAACGCCCGGACCTTTACCGTACCAGAGCGCAAATACACCATCGTAACGGGCGCCTTCGAAGATATTGACCTGCTGGCTGCCCCAGACAGCGGTGGCACCCAGGTCTTCGTTTACTCCGGGCAGGAAATGAATGTTGCGTTCTTTGAGGTGGTCCCGGGCTTTCCACAAAACCTTGTCGAAACCGCCAAGAGGAGATCCGCGATAACCGGAGATAAAACCGGCGGTATTCAGATCGCTGTTACGGTCGAGTTGGGCTTGGAGCAGGGGGAGTCTCGCCAGAGCCTGGCTACCGTTCATGTAGACCGAACCGGTATCTTTTTTCCAGACATCGTCAAGGCTGACGGGACGCAGCCCCGTGGGGGAGCGTGAAAGATCTGACATGTTGAAATCCTCTACTACCTGGCCGGATCGCGGCGGTAGGTAATGTCTTGTTTTTGTAATCCCGGCTTTTGGCCGGATGTTAGATTTCATCGGTCCTACCCGGTGGATTACCCGGGTTGTCCTTTTGGGACTGGACGAAAAACAAACTAGAGTAAGTTTACGTGTACGTCAACAGGCGTGAGGATGCATGCGGCTGCCTGAAGTGTGAGTTTTGCATTTAACTGGCTGAGGTGGCGGCAGAAAATAATTTGGCTTAGTGGTTTTTACCTATTCGTGTTTTGCGGGATTAAGCTTAATTTCCTTCGATGTCTGCTCATACTTATTCTTACCAATTTCAGCCGCACAAGGTGCGCGCTGAATTTTTCCGCTTGCTGCCGATATCTCTGTTCGTTGTTGCCTTTGGTGCTGCGTTCGGATTAGCAGCGACTCAATCCGGCTTGTCTCCGTTTCAGTCCATTCTGATGAGCTTCACGGTGTTTGCCGGGGCTTCCCAGTTTGGTGCGCTAGATTTATGGGGCACCGAAGTCTCCGTCATTCCCATGTTGGTTGTGGTGTTTGCCATAAACGCTCGCCACCTGCTGATGGGGGCCTCTCTGTATCCCATGTTGAAAGATGTCTCGCCGGCGCGCCGGTATGGCCTGTTGTTGTTCCTGACCGACGCCAATTGGGCGGTTTCGGCACAGGATTACCAGAACGGCCGGCGCAATCTGGAGGTCATTCTCGGCGGTGGCGTGGTGCTGTGGCTGGCGTGGGTGTTGGGGACGGCTTTCGGTGCCTATTTCAGCGGTCTGCTGCAGAATCCGAAAGCCTTTGGCCTTGACATGGTGCTGGGCTGCTTCCTGTTGTCGATGGTGTTGGGCGGTAAAGCCACGCCGAGAGTTATGGTGGTATGGCTGGTGGCGGGAGTAACGTCTCTTGCGGCCTGGAAGTGGCTGCCGGCCAACATGCACGTGGTGGTTGGCGCATTGGCGGGCGGCGCGGTGGGGCTGTTCTGGCTGGAACCGCGCGTTGCCGGTAATTCAGAGCAAGAGGGAGCCGGTCATGACCATTGAAACCACACCCGTCGGCGTTCTGGTACTGATTGTGCTCATGACGTTGGTCACCTTGATCACCCGTTTTGGCGGCGTGTTCGCCATGTCGTTTGTGAAAATCAGCCCGCGGGTTGAAAGCTTTATCAACGCCATGGCCAGCTCCGTTTTGATTGCCATTATCGTGCCTATGGCCGTGGCGGGTGATGCCGGGGCTTTGGCGGCACTGGTAGCTACTGCGATTACAATGCTGGCGATTCGTAAGCCGCTGCCGGCGATATCGGTGGGCCTGGTGGCCGCGGCTTTGGTGCGCTATTTCGGTTAACGGCTTTTGTAGCTGACGGCTATACGTTTCTCAGGGTTCGATGGCGAATGGTTGAGGCCAGCTGGTTCAGCAGGTCCCGGGCTTCGCCGTCGTGCAGTGTGTGGCATTTGTCCTGAAGCACGCGCAGATCGTGTGTGCTGGGGGCGTTGGCGACTTCTTTTTTCTGGTCCAGATGCTGGCAAGCGGCCAGATGGGCTTTGATTTCTGTGTCTATCAATCGTGATGCCAGATTCTCAACCGTTTCGCTGCAAAACGGGCGGTTCTGGTTCAAGTTACTTCGGGCCTCAATGGCCGCCTGGCGTGCCTCAAGACGCAGTTCGTTAGCCGCTTCTCCTGCTTCAACAGCGCGCAAGAAAACGCCCAGCCGGTCGTGAAGTTGCCATACTTTGGGCCAGATGGTGTCATAGGCGGTCTTTTCGGTACGGTAGCGTTCCTGGTCCAGAGCGAGTCCCTGATCGGACGCTTTGGTGCCCAGTGGCTGATTGAAATCCATCACTCGCATCTCGTCTACTTCACGCCAGAGACTATCAATTCGCTCCTTCAGAGCACTGATTTGATGCTGGCTGCGTCTGCGGTTGTTAAGCAGTATTAAAATGGCAACCAAGGCTAGCAGCGAAGCGCCTGCTGCGATCAGAAGCGACAGGTTGTGCGGCGGCAGCATGGTCCAGAGTTGACCTGCGTCCATGGCGTTCGACCTCCGTCGAATTCCCGTTTCAAGCTTTCAGTATAGAGCCTAATCCTGATTCTGTTGCCGATAGGGCAACACGGTATGGGCATCGTTAAAGTAGCCCTTTACCCGCACTGCTTCTTCCCGGGTGAAATCGGCAACGGCATCCCTGAAGCCCGGGTGAAGAATGCCATGCCAGGAGTGGGTGATCACCGGCTCAAACCCGCGTACCAGTTTGTGCTCCCCTTGAGCACCGGCATCGAAATGCTGAAGGCCCAGTTCGAGCGCAAGCTCAATGCCCTGGTAGTAGCAGGTTTCAAAGTGCAGGTGGTTGTATTCGTCCAGACACCCCCAGTAGCGGCCATAGAGCGTTGACTCGCTCGCCAGAAACAGCGCGCCGGCAATCATTTCGCCGTCGCGTAGGGCCATGATCAGGTGCAGGTGTTCGGGCAGGTTTTCCCGAAGGTGTTCGAAAAAGACTTTGTTGAGATAGGGCCGCTGGCCGCGTTTCAGATATGTGGCTTGATAGAACACGTAAAACGCCGACAGTACCCGGTCTGAAATATCCCGCCCGTGGAAATGCTGAAAGCCGATTCCTTGCTCGGCTACCTGTCGCCGTTCTTTGCGGATGGATTTGCGTTTACGGGAGGTGAGTTCAGCCAGAAAATCGTCGAAACACTGATAGTCGCGGTTGTGCCAATGAAACTGGCAGCCAATGCGGTGGAGTTCCTGATCGTGGCTAAGCAAACGTTGGTCGGCTGCGTTGGGGAAGAGCAGGTGCCAGGAGTGGGCGCCAAGCCGTTCCGTCAGGTTGGTGAGCAGATTATCCAGCGGTGTGGGTGTTAGCTGTGCCCTGGCCGAGTCATCCAACAACAAACGCGGGCCTTGTGAAGGCGTAAAAGGGATGGCAATCAGCAGCTTCGGGTAGTAGGGCAGGCCGTGGCGTTGGTAGGCGTCTGCCCAGCCCCAGTCGAACACGTACTCACCCATCGAATGGCTTTTCAGATAAGCCGGAGCCACACCACAAATCTGACCATTACGGCGAAAAACCAAATGGCTGGGCGTCCAGCCGGTTTCCGGGGATGTGCAGCCGGAAGCCTCCAGCGCCTGAAAGAATTCGTAGCGAAGAAACGGATTGTGACAACCGGCCAGCCGCCGCCACTCCGTTTGCGGAATGTCGGCGATGCTGGCGCAGGTGGTTACCGTGATCTCGGGTGTTGCCATGATGATAATGAGCTCTGTGAAACCAAGGCCATACCATACGACAGAACCCGAGGGTTGATCACTATTTCATGTCGTCGCAGCGCTTTTCCATTTTCTTCTGCCATTTTTCCATGCGCTTTTGGTGTTTTTCCTGACGCTCATCGTGGATCTCGCTCCAGATCACCCGCTGCTCGTCAGTGAGCATCAGGCGGTCGGCCATTTCGGCACGATGTTCCTGCATCTTTTGCTGGCGCTCTTCGCGGTGTTCTTTGCTGAATTTACCTTTGCCTTCGCGGAAGTCTTCGCACATCTCTTTCTTGTTGTGTTTGCCTTCGTGGTGGTCCATGCCTTTGTGATCATGGGCAAACGCAGTAGGGCTGGCTGCAAACAGGCCAGCCATCAGAACGCCGGCGGTCATTACAGAAGTATGTACTTTCATGATGTGTTCCTTTTTCGTGTTTGGACTGTCTACGGAACCCATGTTACGCCCTTGAAACGTCAGCGAGCGTCAGGCTTGTGTAAAGGTTGGGTAAAGAGAAATAGCTATGCGGCAGGGGAGCTGAAGCGCCGTGCTAGACTGGCTGCAGATAACGATTGAGGAGCAGAGATGCAAAATCGGGTATTGCTGGTTGAAGACGACGATGAATTGAGGCAATTGCTGTCGCGCTATCTGGCAACGCAAGGCTTCAGCGTTCGTGAGGCGGCCAACGGTCGTGATGGTTTGTCGCTGGCGTTGGGGCAGGATTGTGACATCGTGGTTCTGGATATCATGCTACCCGATATCAATGGCCTGGATGTGCTGCGTGAGCTGCGGGGCAAAACCCGTTTACCGGTTATTTTGCTGACCGCCCGGGGTGACGAAACCGACCGGATTGTCGGGTTTGAAGTTGGTGCAGACGATTATATTCCCAAACCCTGTAACCCGCGTGAGCTGGTGGCTCGCTTGCAGGCACTGTTGCGCAGGATTGCCTGGGATCAGCAGGCCCATGTGGATGCCAGCCGGGTATACGGAGATCTTCGGGTGGAGCCTGGCCAGCGCCGTATCTATCAGCACGGTAAGCCTCTTGAGCTGACCGCGACCGAATACGAGGTGTTGCAGGTGTTGCTTGCCCATGCCGGCAGTGTGGTGCGTAAAACCGATTTAATGCAATGGGCGTTGGGCCGCAGGCTCGAAGCCTACGACCGAACGTTAGATATGCACATCAGCAACTTGCGAAAAAAGCTTGGCAATGACGACCCGCCGAGAATTGAAACGGTGCGAGGCCTTGGATACAGCTATCGGGTGCCGACGCAATGACGCGTTTCAGGTTTCCCTTATTCTGGCGCATTTTCCTGTCGATCTGGCTGGCGATGGCGGTAACGGTTGTGGCCAGCCAACTTGCCACCCGCGTTTTGCTGGATCGGGAACGTCAGGCCATCGTTCGCCAGGCCGGCTTGCAGGACATCGCCAGCGAAGCCGTAAACCTGCGAGAGCAGCTGGGCCGGGCCGAGGCTCGGCGATTTTTGCGGATGGAAGGTGAGCGGCTGCAACTTCATTTGATGCTGATTGAACCGGGCCAGGGCCACCACCGTTTGCCGCGCATGGTGCGCGAGCGCATGCAGTCAAACTGGCACCTGAGTAAACCCGCGGTATTGGATTGGGGCGGCGGGTATCAATTAATTGCCTGGCCCCGCAGGGGCGCTGAAGGCTGGTTGCATCCCGGTATGTTCCGGATGTTTGAGCTGATTCTGGCGTTTGTTGTGATCTCGCTGGCTTGCTGGTTGGTTGCCCGGTTTGTCTCCCGACCACTCAAACATATGGAAGGAACGGCTCGTTCGATCGCAAAAGGCGATACCCAATTGCGTGTAGCCGATGCTATTGCCCGTCGTCGCGACGAGGTTGGCCAGTTGGCCTCTGCGTTTAACGCCATGACCGATCGTTTGTGCCAACTGCTGGATCGTCATAACCGTTTGCTCAGAGATATATCCCACGACCTGAGAACCCCACTGGCGCGGCAGCGAATAGCGATTGAACTGGCCAGTGACGAAGGTGCTGATCCGGCACTTATGGAAAGTATTCTGCGGCAGAATGAGCGGCTTGAAACCATGACCGGCCAGATTCTGACCCTATATCGGGTATCTGAAAATGGCCGTGCGTTCGAGCAGCAACCGGTCAAACCCTTGGCGCTGATCAATCGGGTATTGGGCGATGCCAGTGATTATGCCGAGCAGCAAGGGGTAGATTGCAAATTGGTTGCAAGCGATGACGTGGCCGCGATTTTCATTTTGGGCGATTCGGGGTTGCTGCAGCGGGCATTCGACAATGTTCTGCAAAATGCGCTGGACCATACACCGCCGGGCCAATCGGTTGATGTTGAGCTGTCGATAACGAAGGATCAGGTCGAAGTGTCGGTTGCCGATGAGGGCCCCGGAGCGCCATCCGATATGCTCAACCAGTTGTTCGAACCGTTCTTCCGGGCCGACGAATCTCGTGGCGGAAAAGGCTGGGGTTTGGGACTTTCCATTGCCCGGGATATCATTCGGGCCCACGATGGCACCGTTGAAGCCCGCAATCGTGAGGCGGGCGGTCTTCAGGTGACTGTTCGGTTACCGGTTTTCTTCGAGGATTGAACGGGCGTTGTTTGATGGCGCGTGTTCGGCTTCGTCGTCAACAGGTTTCAGGCGAGTGGCGTTCGAGAAATCGATGCCTTCCTGCAACTCGTCTTCTTCAAACCGGATGCCGCAGCCGGCTTTTCGGAGTTTTGCCGGGCCGGCTGTGCCGGGAGTTCTGTTTTCATTGTCGCTGGATGTCATAGGTTGCCTCATGAGTAAAGATTACCCGGTTCCGTCAGGATACCTTGAGCGGGAAACGGAAGTGAAGAAAAGCCGTTTTATCGCCCGGGTGTACCCGGTCGGCAGCCGAGACGAGGTGCGCGAGCGGGTCGCCGAGGCGCACCGGGATTACCCGGATGCCCGTCATGTATGTTGGGGCTATCAGATTGGTCGCCCAGGCTCGGCCGCAGAAGCCGCCATGAACGACGATGGCGAACCGTCCGGCACGGCGGGCAAGCCGATTTTAAACGTGATTCAGCACAAAGATATGGGCGATGTGCTGGTGATTGTGGTGCGCTATTTCGGTGGCATTAAGCTGGGCGCGGGTGGCTTGGTGCGCGCGTATGCCGGCGCAGCCGAGAGCGTGTTGTCGGAAGTCGGCCGGGTGGTTCAGCAAACCCGGGTGCAGGCCCAAATTGAGTTGGATTTTGCCGATGAACAGCCGCTGCGGCATTGGTGTGACGGGCACGAAGGTACGATCGAATCGATTGAATACAGTGCCAAAGTTCGGGCATTGGTTTCCGTTCCCGAAGTTCGGCAACATGAACTGGCGGCGTTTTGTGAATCCCAGAAACTGGATTACCGTTTTGAAACCTGATCAATCTGACGGGTGGAACGACAGGTGCAGCGGGTATAATGTGACAGATAACTCCAATGCAGGAGAACATCTATGCGAGTTCTTATGATGGCGGCTGTGGCGATCTTAATGGCCGGTTGTGCCAGCAACGTCGTGACGGACTACAACACCTCAGCGGTGTTCGGAAATTACAGCAGTTGGGCCTACGCGCCGATGGATCAAGGGTCCGGCTTTGCCTCTCTTGACGATGCCCGGGTTCGCAGTGCAGTCGAGCGTGAACTCAACCGTAAGGCCATGAAAAAAGTGGCGAAAGATAACGCCGATCTGCTTGTTAGCTGGCAAATTGTGTCTGAGGAGCGGCTGGAACAGAGCGGTTTAGGTCTGGGCTTCGGGTTTGGTCGCGGCAACTTTGGCTGGGCCTTGTCGGCACCGCCACCGGTTCGTGAAGTCACCGAGGGTAAGTTAGTGGTAGAGCTGGTCGATCAGGAAAGCGAGGAAGTGGTCTGGCGAGCAGCCAGTCGCCGGTACTTGAACGAAAACCAGTCTCCGGAAACCCGGCGCAAGCTGATTGATGAGGTTGTCGCGGAAATGTTTTCGAAATACCCTCCCGGCTTAAACTGAGTAACCGACAGGATTTTGTTGATGGGTATGAAAAAGCGGGAAGGCGGCCTGGTCTTTTCCACCGAACAAGGCCGCATGTGTCCGGGCTGCCGTAACCCGGTTTACGAATGTTCATGCGGAGAGCCGCAGCAGCCCGAAGGCGATGGCGTTGTGCGCGTGAGCCGGGAAACCAAAGGTAGGAAAGGCAAGGGCGTGACCCTGATTACCGGCATCCCCCTTGATAGCAAAGCGTTGAAAGACTACGCCAAAGTGCTAAAAGCAAAATGCGGCACAGGTGGTACAGTAAAAGACGGCGTGGTGGAGATCCAGGGCGATCATCGGGATCTGTTGGTGCCGTTGCTTGAGCAGAAAGGGTGGACCGTGAAGCGGTCCGGCGGCTGAGGTTTTATTTAATTCGATTGGTAAGGAACAAGAGGTATGCACCTTCTGGTACTGGGCGCTGGGGTCGTGGGAGTTACTACGGCCTGGTTTCTTCAGGCGCAGGGGCACCAGGTTACGGTGGTCGATCGTCAACCTCAATCCGGGCTGGAAACCAGCTATGCGAATGGCGGCCAGATTTCCGTGTCCCACGCGGAGCCTTGGGCTAACCCGGCCGCGCCACTGAAAATACTGAAATGGCTGTCGCAACCGGAGGCCCCCTTGTTGTATCGGCCGGGGCTGGATCCCTACCAATGGCGCTGGGCGCTTTCGTTTCTGGGACAGTGCACTTCGGCGAGAGCAGCTCATAATATTCGCCAGATGGTGAACCTCGGTACTTACAGCCGGGGTCAGCTTCAGGCCTTACGAAAAGAGATCGAGCTCGACTACGATCAGCTCGAAAAAGGCATTCTCCACTTCTATACCAACCCCAAAGAATTCGAGGCGGCGCTAGAGCCTGCGCGCATCATGCGGGAACTGGGCTGTGACCGGCAGGTGGTAGATGCCGGCAGGGCGGTGGAGCTGGAACCGGCCCTGAAGCCCATCCACCATCGGATCGCAGGTGCCACTTACACGTCCGAAGATGAAAGCGGTGATGCCCGAAAGTTTACCCAAGCACTGGCCGAGCGTTGTCGGGAAGCGGGTGTCGAGTTTCTTTATGGCACCGAGGTGTTGGGGTTCGAGAAAGTCGGTAATCGGATTCTTGGGGTGCAAGCTTTGAGCGAAGGCAAACATCACACGCTTCGGGCCGACAGCTATGTGCTGAGTCTGGGGAGTTTCAGTGCGGTGCTTGCCCGGCCACTCGGCCTGTTTTTGAATATTTATCCGGCCAAAGGGTATTCCATCACGGTTCCGGTTAAGAATGACGAAGCTGCATTTCAGGTCAGTTTGACGGACGATGAATTTAAACTGGTTTATTCCAGACTGGGCGACCGTATTCGGGTGGCCGGTACCGCCGAGTTGGGTGGGTACAGCCGGAATCTGAACGCCACCCGCTGCCGGGCAATCGTGCGCCGGGCAGCGGAGCTTATGCCAGAAGCCGCACACTGGGAACAAGCAGCCTTCTGGACCGGGCTTCGGCCAACAACGCCGTCCAATGTGCCTTACATTGGTAAAAGCCCGTTCAGCAATCTGTACCTGAATACCGGGCACGGCACTTTGGGTTGGACCCACTCCTGTGGTTCCGCCGCGGCGCTTGCTGACATCGTCGGCGGGCGAAAGCCCGAAGTGGACTTCGCCTTCAGCGGGCTGGCAGGTTAGTCTGCCAGCTGATCCCGAATCAGTTTCTTGTTGATCTTGCCAACGCTGGTTTTCGGGATGTCTTCCACGAAATCAATCTGGCTGGGAATCGCCCATTTGTTGATTTCGCCGCTCTCTACAAACTGCTGAAGATGTTGCTGAATGTCTTCCAGGCCAACGTTTTCGTCGGGTTTTAGCGTGACCAAAGCATAAGGCCGCTCGCCCCATTTTTCGTCTGGTACGCCGACAACGGCGGCTCCGGCAACCGCCGGGTGCTGGCTGATCAGGTTTTCCAGATCCAGAGACGACAACCACTCGCCGCCGGTTTTGATCACATCTTTAATGCGGTCTTTGATGGTGAGCGTGTTATTCGGCTCCATCGATGCCACATCGCCGGTGTGCAGCCAGCCGCCTTGCCAGAGGTCTTCGCCTTTCTGGGGCTCTTTGAAGTAGTTCTGGGTCAGCCAAGGTGCCCGGGCTACCACTTCACCTTTGGCTTCTCCATCGTGGGCAACCGGCTTGCCACTCGGGTCCACTATTTCCAGCTCCACCATGGGCACCGCAATGCCGGTTTTCACTCGGATGTGGGTTTGCTCTTCCAGCGGCAATTCCAGATCTTCCGGCTTGAGGTAGGTGGCACTCAACAGCGGGCAGGTTTCCGACATGCCGTAGCCAGTGTACATTTTTATGCCGAGTTTGGCGGCGGCATCACACAAGCCTTTAGTCAGCGCGCTGCCGCCAATCAGAACATGCCAGTTGCTCAGATCTGCGGTTTTGATCGATTCCGTGCCCATCATCATTTGCATAACGGTGGGCACGCAATGGGATGTGGTTACTTTGTGAGTTTTGATCAAATCCACCAGCAACTCGGGCTCGTAACGGCCCGGGTAAACCTGTTTGATGCCCAGCAGTGTGGCGGCATAGGGCACGCCCCACGCATGCACGTGGAACATGGGTGTTACCGGCATATAGACGGAAGATGAGCGCAGGAAGGGCATCTCGTCATAGGCCGACAGGGTGTCGGTCATCGCGAGCGTGTGCAGAACCAGTTGCCTGTGGCTGAAGAAAACCCCTTTAGGGTTGCCGGTTGTACCTGTGGTGTAAAAGGTGGTGGCGACGCTGTTTTCGTCGAAATCCGGGAAATCGAATTGGTTGTCTGCTTTGCCCAGTAAGGCTTCGTATTCGCCCAGTGTGTTGATCGAGGTATCCGCGGCGGAATCGTTGTCAGTCAGCTGAATCCAGGTTTTGACCGTTTGGATGTCGTCTTTGACGTTTTCAATGATTGGCATGAAATCATCGTGTACCAGCACCACGTCGTCTTCAGCGTGGTTCATGGTGTAAACGATCTGTTCCGGTGACAGCCGAACGTTCACGGTGTGCAGGATGGCGCCGATCATCGGAATGGCGAAGAAGCATTCCAGGTAACGGGGCGTGTCCCAGTCCATCACCGCAACGGTATCCCCGGCTTTCACACCGGCATCTGTGAGCGCGTTTGCCAGACGATTCACCCGTTCCACCAGATCGCTGTAGGTGTACTTGCTGCGATTGGCGTAGACGATTTCCTGATCGGGGTTATATCGGGGCCCGGACATCAACAGCCGCTTGATCAGAAGCTGGTACTGGTAGGCATTATCTGCTGGCTGAAGAATTTTTGTTTTGGCCATTTGTGAATACCTCGTGTCTCTTGTTTTCGTTATTGCTCCCAGGGATTGCCTTGGGTGCCTTTCATAGATTTTACGCCCATATGCATGGCGGCTTTCGCCAGCATGTTGGCGCTCACCGGTGCTGTCATGAACAGAAATACGGTGATCAGTATTTCTGAAATACCAAAGCCGTGGCTGCTGAAATAGATCACCGAGCTAAGCATGATTGCGCCGACACCTACTGTGGTTGCTTTCGTGGGGCCATGCAAGCGGGTGAAGAAATCGGGCAGTCGCGCCAACCCAATGGCACCGACCAAGGTGAATGCGCCGCCTACAATGAGCAGAGCCGAAACAATGTACTCAGTAATTGGACTCATGGAATGCCTCCTTCGGCCCGATTATTCGATAACGCTGCCGCGCTTCAGGTATTTCGCCATGGCGACGGTGCTGACGAAGCCCATAACGGCGATTAGCAGGCCTGACTCGAGGTACATGCGTGAGTTGATGGTAATGCCCAGCAGAATGATCATGGCGATGGCGTTGATGTACAGCGTGTCCAGCGCCAGAACTCTGTCAGGTGCGTCCGGGCCTTTGATCAGGCGATACACGTTCAGTAATGCCGCGAGCATGACCATGGCGATGGTTATGTAGAGTGCAGTTGTCATCATCGGAACATCTCCATCAACGGCTTCTCGTATCGTTTGTGGATGGCATCGATGACCTCTTGCTCGCTTTCTGCATCCAAAGCATGGATCAGTAGCGTCTTGTTGTCATCGCTGACGTCGGCACTCACTGTGCCCGGGGTCAGTGAAATGGTACTGGCCAGTAACGAAATGGCCAGCGGGTGTTCCAGCTGAAGAGGATAGTTTACGAACACCGGCTTGGGTTGCCTGGGGTTTAGAATCAGGATTGCCACTTCAAAGCTGGCAACCAGAATATCCCAGAGCACCACCAGAACGAACATAGGCATTCGCCATACCTTCACGAAAGCCGGCCTTTCCGGCCAGAAGCCATGCGTAATTTGCGGGATGATCCAGGCCAGCAACAGACCCATTACCACACTTGCTCCGGAAATGCCGTCACTCAGGAACTGCCAGGTGCTGAACAGCACCAGGCTTAACCAGGGTTGCGGGAAATTCAAACGATCGAACATCAGTTTTTCCCCCCAAACATGGGCGTTTCGAGAATCTGAGTATAAGCGGAGGTATCGAACAGTTGCGCCGCAGTGGCCACGGTGTATTCATTAATGGGGCCCGCAAAGGCCACGATCAGTACCGTCAGCCCGATCAATGCCCCGGTTGATACCGAGACGACGTTTTTCATCGGCTCTGGCGGCTTGATGTGCCCATCAATAGTGCGCCAGAACAAAATGCTTCCCGCGCGACTGTAGGCGATCAGCGTAAAGAAACTGCCCACCAGCAGTACCGACCAGAGCCACGCCATTTGCGGGCCGGGTTCGGCTGATTTGAGAATCAGGACTTTTCCGAAAAAGCCGCTCAATGGCGGTAAACCGGCGGCAGAAACTGCGCCAATCATGAAAAGCACGCTGATAAACGTCCGGTGTGGCATCTTGGGCGCTGTGACAATGCGGTCGCCCGCGCTGCCTCTTTGGATAGCCACCAGTTCGGCCACCAGGAACAGGCCTGCCACCGTCCAGGTGGTGCTGAGCAGATAGAACAAGGCCGCCGAAACACCTGCTTCGGAACCGAGCGCAACCGGCGCGAGCAGGGTGCCTACCGAAATGATAACTTGCCAGGCAATGAGCGTTTTCAGGTTGTTCGCGCCCAAAGCACCGATAACGCCCATCGACAGCGTAATCAACGCCAACGGGAACAGCCAGTCCATGCCAACAGAGGCCAGCTCGCCCGCGCCTTCACCGAAGATCAGAACATACACCCGGATAATGGCGTAAACACCAACCTTGGTCATGATCGCAAACAACGCTGCCACTGGCGCGGTGGCTTTGGCGTAGGCTTTCGGTAGCCAGAAGCACAGCGGCAGAATGGCGGCTTTAAGGCCGAACACCACCAGCAACAGCATGGCGCCGGCTTTCACCAATGCCAGATTTTCACCGGATACCTGCGGGATTTTGACCGCCAGATCCGCCATGTTCAGGGTGCCGGTGACGCTGTAGATCATGCCCACGGCAATCAGGAAGATGGCTGAACCGACAAGGTTCAAGGCCACATAGTGCAGCCCGGGCACAGTTCGAATGGTGCCGCCGCCATGCATTAACAGGCTGTAGGACGCAATCAGCAGCACTTCAAAGGCCACAAACAGGTTGAACAAGTCGCCGGTCAGGAACGCAATGTTCAGACCCATAATCTGGAACAGGAACAGCGTGTGGAACTGCCGGTTACCTTCGTCTGCTCCGCCAATCGAGAATATGTGAGCAAAGACAGCCAGTACCGATGTCAGCACCAGCATGAGCGCAGCGAGGCGGTCGAGCACCAGTACAATGCCAAAGGGCGGTTGCCAGTTGCCGAACGCGTATACCCGGTAGCTGCCGTCGTCAGCCAGACCCACCAGAACGATCGAAGCAACCAAGACCAGCACGCTGGTGGTAATGGCCAGCGTTCGCCGCAGGCTGATGGGCGCATAGCCCATAAAGGTCTGCAGTATGCCGCCTAGTAAAGGGATGGCGATGGGAGCAATGAGCCAGTGATTCATTTGCCGGTTTCCTCCTGTTCCTGCTTGCTGTTGGCAGGATGTGCCGGCGGGCAGCCGTCTACATGATCGTCTTCGTTGTCGGCCAGATTACGCAACGACAACACCACTACGAAGGCGGTCATGGCGAAGCCGATAACAATCGCGGTTAGCACCAGCGCCTGAGGCAAAGGGTCAGAATAATTTTCCGCCGTACCCAGAATGGGCTGTTGCGCAGTACTCAGCCGACCGGAGGCAAACAGGAACAGATTGACCCCGTAGGACAACAGCGTCAGCCCCATAACAACCGGGAAGGTACGAGCCCGCAATAACAGGTAAACGCCTGATGCGGTGAGCGTACCGATAACCAAAGCAAACAAAAGTTCCATTACGACTTCCTCCGCGGGCTCTTGATGGCTGAGTGCGGCGACATGCGGCCGATACTGACCAGTATCAGCAAGGTCGCGCCGATGACCGCCAGGTAAACGCCCAGATCGAATATCAGTGCCGAGGCGACTTCGAACTTACCGACCACCGGCCAGGTGATGTACCCGAAGGTGGAGGTCAGGAACGGATAGCTGAAGGCCAGACTGCCTGCGCCGGCAATGGTGGCGAACAACAAACCAAGGCCGATCACGTTGTGGTATTTGATACCCACCCGGTCCTGAGTCCAGATCATGCCATTGGCAACGTACTGGAGAACCAAAGCCACCGAGGTGATCAGGCCGGCGATGAAGCCACCGCCGGGCATGTTGTGGCCTCTCAGGAAGATGTAGGCCGACACCATCAGTGCCATCGGCAACATCGGCCGAGCGACCTGCTTGAGCATCAGCGGATAGGCATCACGAGTCCATGTATGGCCCTGACCATCACCCGGAGGGGGTGTCAGCGCGGTATTCTTGAGCATCGCGTATATGCCCATAGCTGCAATCGCCAAGACAGTGATTTCGCCCAGGGTATCGAAGCCCCGGAAATCGACCAGAATCACGTTCACTACGTTGGTGCCGCCACCGCCGGGCTTGCTGTTCTCAAGGAAGAACTCGGAGATGGAGGTAAACGGCTGAGTCAGCATGGCCAAGGTGACCAGTGTCATGCCGGTGCCCGCCAGCAAGGCTAGTACGATATCCCGGACCCGACGTGCTTTCGATGTTTCAACGGGTGTCCACGACGGCATGTAATAGAGTGCCAGCATCAGCAGCACCATGGTGACCACTTCCACCGACAGTTGTGTCATGGCCAGGTCGGGCGCGGAGAAACGGGCAAACGCCATCGCAACCATCAAACCGACCACGCTGAGCAGTACCAAGGCAGTGAATCGTTCACGATGAACGAACGCCGTGGCCAGAGCCGACACAATCAGGAACCCGGCGCCAAGTGCGGTAGGCCAGTCAATGGGTGATAAACCCTCGCTACCGACAAAGATGCCCAGATCCATGATTGGCACGATCGATACCGCGATGACACTCACCACCATGAGCATGGCGTAGCGTTGCAGTGAGCCGTTTTCGATACGTGCGGTCAGGTCGTGGGTGAACTTTTCGACGCGCATCAACACCGCTTCGAAAACGGCTTTCTCGTCAATTTCCTTGAAGCGCGCATGGAAATCGAAGAAGCGTTGGCGCTGGCTGTACATCAGCAAACCACCCACAAAGGCCGCAACACTCATCATCAACGGCAGGTTAATGCCGTGCATCACGGCCAGCTGGTAATCCGGTACCGCGCCACCCAGGGTCGCCTGAGCCGCAGAAAACAGCAGCGGACCAACCGAAATAGCCGGGAACATGCCCACCATGATGCAGGCAAAGACCAGGATTTCGACCGGGAATTTCATGTAGCGCGGTGGCTCATGCGGAGGGTAAATTGGCAGGTTCACCGGCTTACCGTTGAAGAACACGTCATGAATAAAGCGGGCGGAATAGGCAACCGCAAAGATACCCGCCAGCGTTGCAACGATGGGCGGCAACCACGCCCAGAAACCGGGCAGGTTCAGTGCCAGCGATTCGGCAAAGAACATCTCTTTACTCAGGAAACCGTTCAGCAAAGGAACGCCTGCCATCGACGATGCAGCCACCATCGCAAGGGTGGCCGTGTGAGGCATGTAGCGCCACAGGCCGTTGATTCGGCGCATGTCCCGGGTGCCGGTTTCATGGTCGATAATTCCGGCCGCCATAAACAGCGAGGCCTTAAAGGTGGCGTGGTTGATCACGTGAAACAGCGCTGCAACCGCCGCCAGCTTGGTGCCCATGCCGAACAGCAACGTGATTAAGCCAAGATGGCTGACTGTAGAGTGCGCCAGAAGACCTTTCAGGTCGTGCTTGAACATCGCGGTATAGGCACCAATCAGCAGCGTTGCCATGCCGGTGAAGCTGACCAGATAGAACCACAGCTCGGTGCCGGCAAGCGCCGGGTACAACCGCGCCATCAGGAAAATGCCCGCCTTAACCATGGTGGCCGAGTGCAGGTACGCAGATACCGGCGTGGGCGCCTGCATGGCATGAGGT
>Ga0098062_1000298_pt1 | contig 28252 bp, 23 predicted proteins | sample 23_taG_FD_81592 | JGI IMG/M metagenome (GOLD analysis project Ga0098062, IMG submission 81592) | Marine viral communities from Cariaco Basin, Caribbean Sea - 23_WHOI_OMZ | ecosystem: Environmental > Aquatic > Marine > Oceanic | place: Caribbean Sea: Cariaco Basin | collected 2014-11-11 | reverse complement strand
GCTCTTATGCTCTCCTTGATACTAACGCTATGCTGGCTATGTTCCCCGGCACACCTTATTTAGATGACCATAGGGGTAAGAATAATCCTCCATTTTTCAACCAAGATGGCTTACTACCATTTGATATGGCAAAAGGTGCTAATACTAAGTACACTGGTCTTGTTTATACTGATGGTAGTAACTCCATTCATGCAAATTTACCTTCTCCAATTGTACTCAGATTTGCTCACCCTCATGCTAGATATAGTGCTACGGGTAATACCGCCGATCAAACTATCTACATGGTATTTGGTCCCGGTCAAGCATTCCCTCATAATGCTGCTACTTTTGAGCCACAAGGCTCCAATATAGTTACAGGTGGTAATGGCTACAGCGCAGTGCCAATTTATACTGATGGGAGCACTGTTAGTCTTGAAACATTTTTACCTAACCAATTAGCCAATGGAGATACTACTGTTGCCGGTTTGATAAATCACGCTAGTGGTGCAGTTATCGGCCATTTACCTAGAAGTACATTTTTCCAAATCAATAAACTCTCAGCATTCAATTATGCTATGAATTGGGAGCCTACTAAAGGATTCCCAAGTGTTGCTGTGAGTGGTAGTACTACATTTGCACAAACTTATCAAAAGGCATTTTATTACGAAGGCTCTCCCTTTACATTTGGAGTAGCATTGCCACCAAGCGCTCATCCATTTAGTCATATATTTACTGATTCAAGCGGTAATGCACTTGAGTCAGGTAGTCATCCTGCTACTAAGAAATCTTCTGCAATTTGGCATATGGATGGAGGCTATCATCCCGGCGGGCATTTCCTTGATAATCATGTCAATATGAATCCAAAGCACCCTATTGAGGAAGGTAGACTTGCAACTGGTGGTACAAATAAACACAATGTATCTGCTTTCAGAACTTGTGGACTTTTGGCTAAAGCATATTTAACTGAGTATGGTGTCTCACCTGATAACCAAGCGAATGATGATAATGTGGTATTGATAGACGCTACTCGTGTACAGAATGCTGAAGAATTAGGTGCAGTAATCAGCGCTTCGATTAATACTTTTCCCGGCAAAGATCCACTCAAGGCAATCGGTGGTACTTTCTTACCATCTATGCAAAATGCTCACAAACAAGACAGGTATGGCTGGGTAGAATTGGCTATTTCTTCTTTCCAGCCAACAAATAGGCTAGTTGTTACTAACAGCGCATCCCTTGGAACTTTACCTAAATATGGTTGGGTTCGCATTAGTGACGGTAACACTGCTGGATATGCACCTTATACTAGCATAACTGCTACTGCTACACTTACGGTTGGGACTCACGGCGATCCACACGGTATGACTGAAAAACAAAAAGTTACAATTACCGCAGCAGATGGTACTGTAAGAGTATATGTTTTGACAGATACTAATGCTGGAGGAGTTGCTACAGGAACAGTATTAGTTTCTAATTCAGATACAGGGGCGGGTACAGCCGGAGATGCCTTAGCAGGGGGGATAGCAGTTGGTATTGATTTCTCAAGTGCCACTCAACATAATTATTTAGAGCAGATTAAAACCGCAATAGAGCATGCTAATGGACATGCTGGTAAAATTACAGTGACTGAAACAAGTACGAGTATTTTCACTTTAACACAAGCAGTTGCTGGTATTTCGGGTCATACGGCGATTACAGAAGATGTTACAAATCTCACGGTTGCCGGGTTTAACGGAAATACTGGTTCGATTTATTTAGGAAGGAGTGTTAACCAAACCGTACCGTCAGTGGCCGCTATCGCAGTGCCCGGTTCAGGTTATAGTGCAGCAACTGTTTCTACAAGTGGCGGTAGTGGTACTGGACTAACGCTGGCTCTCACAGTCGGAGGTTCCGGTGAAATAACTGGAGTTAGTATTGCTACCGCCGGTTCAGGTTACCAGCCCGGAGAGTTGGTGATACCGGCAGGTGGTGACGGTGCTGCAAGAATACTTCTAGTAGCCTGTACAAATAGTACTTCTTTCATCAATCCCACTAATGATAGAGAAGTTACCGCTACCAGTGGTTTCAAGGCGTATGTTTGGGCGAAATCCGGTACACATCGATTGAATAATGATAACACGGTTACTACTCGTGATCATATAACTCAAGTTCACTTTAATGGATTAATAGATGCAATAGACCGTACTAAGCCTATAGGAGCAGTAGGCTGGGCTGGAGAAGCCTATTCTTACATGAACTCCTACACTGGTACACAGGTCGGCTCCGGTGTTTATCCAGCAGGTCGTGGTGCTTGGCACCCATCCCTCGGATTCAACCCCTATGGCGCTGCAGAAACATGTTTAGCATCATCTTCACCAGTTGGTACAGGTGATACTGCTACTGCTACATTTTCAGATTATTGTGTCAATGGATTATCTTCTCGACACTTGATTGCAATTACGCATGAAAGTGAGTTGCCTCTCATTGCTAAGGCTGACAGAGATGGCGTATCTTGTGCAGGTGACTGGTTAATGACAAAGGAAACCAGTAACATGATTAACGCAGGTACGGTACAATGGGACACTGGTAAGGTTCACAATAAATCTCGTTATGTTGGACCTGCAACTGGTGGTCCTCGTGTAGAGGCACAGGTACATTCAGATTTCGTTAGGCCGAATGTGGCTGGGGATTATCCTGCCACTGGTTCTGCTGTGGCTGCTGCCGATTGGCACGACACCATTGCATCAGGTAAAATGGTACAAGCCAATGTCTGTCTGCATCCTACTGGTGATTTATTTTGGGATGAAAGTGTTGTCAAAGGCTCTAATTTCCATGAAGATTTCAGCACTTATGGAGTAGAATGTATAGGTAATAGTGGATTATTAGATTATCTTAATCCGGGGGCACCAATTACGGCTATGCCTCACCCCGGCCTATTTGGTTATTACAACGCTCGCTCGGCTGCTCGTAATTTCTCAGCAGAGCATGTGGTTTGGAAAAGGATGGATGGTGGTAGCCTCACTATGCCCGCCGCTAATGCAAGAGGACTTGGAGCAATACCTTGGATTAAGCGTAAATCGTCCACTCTTGGTTATTTACTTGAAGGTGAAAAGGTACTCGGTAATGTTAGGTTTAGTTTTGAGACAACTAACGCAGCGATGTTCCCAATTATACAGGCTCAAGAATTGGGGCACCCTCAATTAGCAGAGCAGCACTCTATGAAAATCCATAATGCACTGATGTTACCAAATGAGGAAATGCAATTTCAAAGTCTCATGGTTACTGACGATACAGGTCAAGAACACCGACTTGAGGGTGGCTCCCCACTAGGTACCGTTATCATGGATTTCAGACATGTAAGTGATAGAGAAATAGAAGGTTTATCACCCGCTCTTGCCGGTACAGGTGTTTCACCTAATATGAAAATTAGATTACCTAACCCTGATGAAATACCGGGTAATATCATTGTTAGATCTGGATTTGATCGTATACAAGCATATCAAAATGAAACAATAGGAACAGGTGGCTTACAACATCCGTCACAACCTGTACAACATATTACTGAAATGTTTGACAACAAGTATTCGGGTCCGAGATTATGGCCTACTTGGGAAAATAACGGCTGGGAGCATTTGAGCCAAGACGGAGTAGATATATCTTTGACTAAAAGTGATAACCGCCTCAAATTCCCAGCATCAACTGTAGAAGGCTGGCAAGACCATACTAACAATTCTCCTCTTAAGACAGCATACGAGCCTCATGATAGAAACTTGTATTTCCATGTCACCCGTATGGGTGTATCTATGACTAACCGTGAGACATCGCAGTTGTTAAATTACCAAAGTTATAGTGGTACAGAAATAATAGTAAGCGCTACACCTGAAGCAGGTGTATGGACTGATAGTAGTGAATTAAGTGGTGGTAGGTATTTCCTAAGAGTGTACAATGAGACCACTAACGAAGGAGTATTGGCTTCTTATACAGGTGTAGGTACTAATAAGTTTACAGGTGTCGTGTATAGCCCTGACTTTACTACATTTGTAGACAAAGCAACATCAGAGGGCGTAATGAATTTGAGGGTTGTACCTTCTTATTATATGCCAGCAGGTAGCACTAGATTCTTTAGTTCTAGGCGATTGAGAGATCATAGTGAATATAGCGGGGCTAGTCCTGATATGAAGACAATTGATTGGTATACTCTATATGGCGCTTTACCTGCAAACACAGGTGCGACTACCAATCCTTCTATACCTTACAATCACATAATGACTCCTAAGATGACACCTATGCCTATTCCCCGTATGGGTCATCATTATGTTAGTCCGACAATGGCACTCATGCCCGGACATTATGCTCACCCAGCCTACCAACGCTTGTACGAGTTAAACCAAAGTTGTAGGACTTCTAACAATGCACCTTTGATTGACAGCCTCATTGGTACTAATGAAGGTACTAGGACCAGTACAACTGCTACATCCACCACCCATGAATCGGGTCGAGATCCTTATATTTACTTCTCCGGTCCAACAGCAGCATTTTCACCATCTGACATACATGGTGGGGCATTTACTCTATTGACTGAAACTAAGGTCAAATATGAAGGATATGGGGTTGCTGCATCTGTTGGTGACGCAGGGGCTACAAACGCAGCAGGTGGGCATGAACTGGTATTGGAAGCAGGTGGCACATATACCTTGAATAACCACTTCCCCGACCCTATGGAGGTTGGAGCCTATCAGATTGTGATACAGCCGAATGTATTTGCTCAACAACTCAAAGGTTTTCATATAAACCATAGCAATGCAGTTAAGGCACCTTCAGAAAGTGGAGATAAAGTCAATGAACTGACTGGGCAACAGGTCAATACTGTTATTGCAATTGAACAAGATTTGAGTACAAATGGTGCTCATAGTTTGATATTGGCTGAAGCAATAATGGCTGATGTTAGAGGTTGTGAAGTAATAATTAATGAAGTCATACTGGATATTGAACCGGATTCGGGTAGCCACTTTACCAATATACCTACTCTCGGATTATACAACCCGTTGGGTGTACAGGAGACCAGTTCGCCTTCACTTACTCGTAGAAGCCTACCTTACAGGCCGGGTATGTTCGCTAGTGCTACGCCCGGATATACACTAACAATACCATGGTGGGGTATATTGCATAAAGATGGGGCAGGGGCAAGTGCTGCTGAAAAATTCAGACATTTGGAATGGCATAAACCTGACAATTACTACGAATTCTGTAGAATGTCTTATGGTTGTGTAGGTGCACAGTTAACGATCGCTGGTTATCCTACTTCTTTCATGGATATTTATGAAGTACACAAGCGCAATCGAAGTTTGAACCCAACTTGTGTAGTTATATCTGATAATGGCTCTTCTACAATAACTGTTGATAATAATGACTTATTCCCAGTAGTTCCGTATTACGGGGAAAAGTTAGAATACACCAAAGATGGTATTCGTTATACAGCAACCTATGCAAATAGAACAGGTACACTTGCTTATGCAACATTGGGTGCTTCTACTACATTTTCAAGCGTTAGTGGTAGTAGTGAGTTTTGGACAAATATTGCAGCCGGTACAGTTATCAAATTAACAAGACCATATGATACATATGCTTCAGATTCGATTTATTTGGACACTAAGAGTAGCATTATAACTAGATTGTGTCCACCACGAACATTAGAGTCTAAAGATAGTGTTTCATTAGTGAATGGAAGCAGAGATACAAATAGCCTACACTTACCTGACGCTTATCTCTGTATGTGGCACCCTAACTTAGGTAGGCCGTTTACTTGGTATAGCGATACAGCAACAGGTGGTACTCGTAATTTCTACACCAAGACTGGTGCAGCAGATACACCTGTAGATAAAAAGCCTTACAATATGTTACCTGAACATTTTGAAACTATACATTATCACGATTTCAATTATGTCGCAAGTAAGGGTCCATTCGGACTAGCAATGAAATGGTTGAGTCCACCCGGTAGTGCTGGTTTATCAGCAGATGGTACTGTTTATACTGCGGCGCAGATCGATGCTGATGGTAATTTATCACACCAAGGTGGAACTGATGCTTCAGAAAAATACAATTTTGCTGGATTTTGGCCGGGTGGTTCACATGGAGGCGGTGCAGTAAGTCGTTTAGAAGCATATGGTGATTCTTTAATCGGATGGGGTGGTGAATCATATGGTATGACTTGTGGTAGTTTCGATAACGATACAGGGGTAAGAACTCGTACTTATGCTCAGATGACATCTGCATCTGCTTATGCTCGTAACAATTGCTTTGGCTATAGGTTTGGAGTTAGGCAGGCTTACAATAGACCTAGATGGGCTAATTATGTAAGAGGCTGGCTAGAAGTCGCTAATGCAAACGCTTTACTTGGATATTATAATGGGCCATTTGTACAACAAGATAGCAAAACTAATGGTTGGGATTATGTAGGTAGTGATACCACTTTAAGTGATGTTTCCTTTAATGTTACATATATCGGCATATTAGAGAGGTTAACGCAAGTTAGCGCATTACTCAATCAAGATCAAATTGGCCGTCAGGTCAGATACAGTGATGGTCGTCGTATGACTCAGCCGTTTGGCTGTGCTGTTAGAACTATTAGAAACGCTTCTACAGTCAGAAGAGAATATCCGGGTGATAATGTAGGGAAGGCTATATCTGAATTAGCCAATGCTCATCGCTATTATATGATTGATTGGTGGGGTAATACCCGTGGGGAAGATGTAAGGAGATTCCCAGTTAGGGGCTTTGGAATTAGACCTTCTTGGGATCCTGAAGACGCTTATGCTGACACTAACATTGCTCATAGACCTGCGGCTAATGCTTTATTCGGCGGTGATGGAAATGACCGTTATAGCGGTAATGCTAATACTGCCAATAATGATGCAAGTAACATGGGTGTAGCAGATTGGTTTAATCCAGCCAGTGCCCTTAGAGTAGGTGACAGAGGAGATGGTAGAGGAGTGCGCTGGCCTACTGTTTTTAACGAAAGTATGCTAATGGATGTTAGCGAAATACATGAAGCAACTGGTTTAGTATTATCACATAGTACAGCAGAGCCTGCGTTTGGACAAGGGTTTGTAAGGCCAAGTAATGAGACCTTACAGGTTGGAGAAGTCGAACGAGGAATAAGTGCAAGATTAGACCTTGATGCTGAAGACGGGTTACTCAAACCGAGTGCATCTGTTGGCGAAGGTGTAGAGACAGTAACTGCTGATACAAGATTAGTTGACCCAGTTGCTAGAGATGATATTAGAATGGGGTTGGATGTAGATACAATTAGTGAATTAAATGATGGTACTAGTAGAGAATATGTAATCATGTCAACTGAGGCTGCAAGTCTACATACTGATAGAGAAGTTGGTCAAAGAACTAACTTAAGGGGAGCAATGAATGGCGCTAGTCGTACATTAACTGATTTCGATCTAACTGCTTTGAATTTCAGTACTAACCCCGTTGCTGGTGTAACTAGATTCTCTAATGCTCATGCATATTGGCCTCTTGGCGGTACATACATTATGCAATGGAGTAGATATTCAGGTGTACTTGATGTCAAGGGCTGGGGGCAAGCAGGGGCATCATCATCATCTAATCCATATCAGACTTCTAATCATGACCCAATTGTTCAGAATACTAACTTTACAGATTCCACAATCGAGTTTTTGTATAGACCTGTCCAAGTCTTAGATAATAAACATGTACAATTCTTTAGACCTGCTCCGGTAATGAAAACTAGTGCAGACCAAGTTGGTTCAAACTTCTATAGAGCGACAGGTGGAGGCAAATACGGTTTATTCACAAGTGATGCTCCGGGTGCTTTGACTGGTACTCCAAGTACTCCACCGTATGCGCCAGTTTACTCAATGACCCCTACTACTGCAGGAACAAGTACTAGTAATACAGTTCCAACTAGCCAAGGGCCTAAGATCTTAGGTGTAGATGTGACTGATTATGATAAGACCGATATACGCTTACCTGTAGCAAGAGTAATTATGTCGGAGAATACACTTGAACATTTCAGAGCAGACGCAAGTCGTAAATCACCTGACGATGAAGAAGGTGACTTTAATGTACAGCCAAGATATAGTCAAACATTGCATCCAAAGGGTAGTGGTTGGACAGACGGTGATGCAACTTATAATACAGGAGACCATAGCGGGGAGTGAACATGGCATTAGGTAAGAATCTCGCAACTGGGCGCTTTAACGCATCACAGACTTCTGTCATGAAGAGAATTCGTAAACCTAAGTTTGTTGATAACGGGGTTCGCCATGGTGAGTATACTAAACAGCAAAGTGGCTTTTTGGTTAAGGCTCCAACCACAGGTGATTTCGTACCCACTCACGATCGAAAATATACTTTGATTGAAGAAGAAGATACCGTTCGTTTAATTCATAAAATGAGTGATGGGCACCGTTATACTGCCAGCATATTCTTTGATGATGATGAAGTTTCATTACAACGATATACATTACCACCTTTGTTTATAGGTGGTGAAAATCATTCACAGACACTTGTACCATCGGCGTTAATTTCACCTGAAAGTGAGTTAGACGATATATTACACGCCACTAAGGGTACTCGTTATCGAATTGGTAATATGAAAGGAAAGGAATTAAAGCAAATAGGATTCACTGACAAGACTGTTCATATTGGGCAAAAGGCAAATGTTGGTTTGCGTACCACAGATTTGGTTAGTCGTATTGCTAAAAGTAGTACTAGTTCGATTAATGGTTTAACAATTAAGAATCCAAGTGGTACATTTGTAGCACAGGACTTTTATGGAGTTGATGGGCTTACTGCTATTCGCTTTTTATCCAAACATGATGGATATAACGCTAATACAGATCAATTTGGTAATATTCATTATTCTCATCAAAAGAAACACAACCGAGAGCACCTAATCACTAATACGATGGTCACTGAAGGTTCGGTTAAATCTGCGGGGAAAAGTACACTCAACCGAGTAGTAGTGCGGGGAAAAGTCCGAGCCAATAATGATCAGAATGTAGTTCAAATTGATGATTTCGGGCCTCAACAAGATAGTGTGAATGAAATACCCGGTGGAATTTATGCACCTACGGCTGTAACTAAAGCCAGCGCTAAAAGTATAGGTCGAAGATTATTGTCTATGGCTAAGCGAGCAGAAGGTAATGAGAAATTGAAAGGGGTAATGATGTCAACTAAAGTACAACCCGGAGATGTAGTATCATACGATACTTTGACTAGTTCTGAAAGGAAGATAGTTTTGTCTACTCGCCATCATTTGACTGGTCGTAAATCAGACATTGACATCAATTCTGTAGAAGGGTCTATAGAGGATATTTTGCAGCGCTTTCAAGAAGTGGACATTAGTTCTAGTACCCGTGATAATGAAGAAAGAAATCGTCAATTTAATAGAAAAGAATTCGCTACTGCGTTTGGCTTTAATATCAAGATTTCATGGCGAGTAGAAACACGCAAAGTTAAAGATCCAACTGGTGGAATTGCAATAGGTATACCTGATCGAGATATAATAAACGGTAGAAAGCATTTGAAAGGCACTGGTATACTTATTCAAAATTCAGGAGGATATGCAGTGGGTACTACTAATTTCACAACAGATGGAACAAATGCTAATTCAGTATTTACATCAGGAGTAATTAGTGCAGGTAAAGCAGATGCCTTTGTTTATCGTAGCAATGGAAATTTACTTGGTAAATTATCTTCGGCTGGTACTACTTCAGTCGTTATTACTAAAGCGTCACCTGATTTGGTTAAAGACAATGAAGAACTATTCCAACTCTCTATAGACACATTACCTGAAAGCGCTAATAGCCATTTGAAAATTAGGATGAATAAGGGCACATTCTCAAGTAGAAGGAGGGGTTAACATACCATTATTAAACCAAGGAACTAGATATATGATAGACACATTGAAATCGAGAATTAACCAAGTTGTATTTGGCTTCGGTGGAACTTTAGCCAGTCAAGATGATACAGGTGCCGCTCAACCAGCGATTGTAGTAACGCCTGTTGTCAAAGTACTAGACGATCATAGTTTATCGGTAGAAGCAAAAGTACCTCTTAGCAATTCTTTTTCAAGTCCACTTAAAGAAGTGGTAATTCAATATAAGAACCCTAGTGATGCATCTGATACTACTGCATTAGCGAGATATACATATGACTCAATTACTAAGACTAGCGATAATGAAATCGTTTTCTCAGCAATTATTGAGGTGAATTCATGACGAATCCGAAAGCAGGACATACAAGCGCAGCCGGGATGGGCACTAGTGCCGAAGGGCTAAGAGATGGAGATGGACTTTCATCACCAAGTTTAACAAATCCATATGAAGGAATACATGGTAACGGTATATTACGAATGGCCGATACTGCAGTAGGTACTTCTCTAAGAAATAGCATTGCAACATCTACGCCGGGCTATATTGAAATTGGTGCATCCGGTGCATTAACAATACACGGTGGTTGGTGCGTATTAGACGGTGCACTTTACAAATTTGCAGGTGGACCGGGGCTTACTCAAGCAATTGTTATTGGAGCAACGGGTACTGCTAATTTTAATGGCGAATTGCCTGCTGTACCTACTGCTGATAGCGATGTATATGTTGTAGTTTACATATGCTCTGATAGTGGAACAACAACAAGGATTCGTTATGAAGTAGGTACTCCTGTAGCCCCTGCAGTAGGTACACCTCTTTTACCTTCAGGATTTTTGGCAGATCCTTCTATTGGTAATACTCGTTCTAACCACCAATCAATTGTATTGGGTATATTGAGGTATTCATTGGAAAGCGATGAAAGTACTTTAACAGATGCATTAAATGATACACCTGTATTACATGATAGGCGGGTGTTCATTAGAACCAGCCCTATGTATCTTCAACATTTAACAAAGGGTGGAATTACTACTGGTACTAATTTTCATACAGCCGGTAATGCCATTAATTCGCACATTGATTTAGCCGCATTATACAATTCACCTGAAGGTGGAGATTTAACTAATAGTGAGTTTGGTGCAGTTTGGCAAAGTCATACGCCCGATTCACATTCCATGTTATTTTATGCTGCATCTAAAACATTGGGTGGAACTAAAGCAATGCATACGCATAGACTAGGGCCTAATGAAGTGAAAGTAGCAACTATAGCAACTACTCAGGCTTGTACTTTTGATGGACCTAATATGTGGATTGCTACTACAAGTGGTACCACCACCTTCACACCTAGTGGTGTCGCTGCTGATTGGCCTCCGGGCCATATCATAGAGATATACCATACTGCGGGCGCTCATGCTCTCAATTTTGTTAATGCTCCGGCTGGCTCCAGTACTTTGCTAAATGTAGCAGCAGACCAATATGCCAAATTCGTATTCGATGGTACCAATTGGCATATACTAGATCACCATGCGGTGATTTGATGGGCAATTTACTCTCTGCTTTGAGAATAGAATGTGCCGACTGTGGCGAGAAAAGCATTCCCCTTGTAATTAGAGGCGTTTACTTTTCCGGCAAAGGTACGGCAGTTCAGGAATGTCCTCTTTGCGGGTACTTATGCAAGTTGGGGGAAAAGTCCCTGCCCAAATCTAAGCGATCTAAGCCTCGTAGGTTCCCTTACGGGCGCTTTGCTAGAGAATTAGTTACTGCTTCTCGTATTTGAGATAATGCCTGTCTCTAATTCTTACATACGGGCAACTACTGCACATCTTACCAACTGTTCTTCTAGGGGCCTTTTTGTAACCTTCTTCCGGCACTCTCGCACCAAGTGTAACTAGAATAGGCCTATCTTTGCAATTAGGGCACCTTTCTTTAGGTTGACCGCCTCTACCCATGCTACTCACCACGCTTACCGATGATGTCATCGATGCGTAGGATGCTGATAGTAACCTCACTCGCAGACTGAATCGCTTGCTTGACTAGATTGAGTGGTTCCCATACATTAGCGTCTTTCATTGAACAAGTGCCCCCATCCTCAATGTTAGGACCGTAATCGACATTACCCGACAAGTGCTCATTCCTGAGCGCTAGTACGATGTCTAGTGGATCGTGACCGGCATTCTCTGCAATAGTGGCAGGTATCGACTCCAGTGCATCTGCAAAGGCATCGATTGCCATTTGAGCACGACCACCTATTTCTGCAGCCCTGCTTCTTAGATTAATGGCAGAATTCAGATATGGTGCACCGCCGCCCGGTACTACCTGCGTTGTATTGTAGGCAAGGCAGACCACTCCGAGAGCATCTTCAAATCCACGCTCGGTTTCATCAAGCGTTTGCTTAGTAGCACCTCTTAGAATTAGAGTGGTGACTTCACCAGTACCCTTGACGACGACATACTTCATGTCACCAATGGTGGTACATTCGATGTCTGCATCTACTGCGACTTCTTGTGGTTTTTCTACAACTAAATCTTCAGTTGTATGATAAATTGGTACATTCAGTAACTTAGAAAGAGCCACCATATCACTTTCGGGCAAGCGTTGTACAACACTAATGTCGTGTTTAGCCAGCGTAGCAGCAACCACTTCGTTTACATGATCTCTAACAAACACAGCACCACCATTAGGTAATACACTGTAAATTACAGATGCCATATCTATCCATTGGTCACGGCTTGTTTGTTGCTTATATTGCTGATATTCAGCAGCAGATCCAAGTGAAACCTGTACATTGTCCTCATCCTTCTTGTTACTGAGTCCAGTATTAATTAGTAATGCTTTACCAAGCGGTATAAGTGGCATAGCAGGTAACATGAATTCCTTGTGTAACACTACCCCTGAAAAGCAAGAAGAGTCCTCAAGCCCTCCACCGGGCTGACACAAGACACGGATGCGCTCAAAATCGCCACCGGCTAACTCTGCCGCCTTTACGCATAATTCACTGACATGCTCCATAGCAGATTCAAGAGACTTACCTGTAATGGATGTCTGTGCCACATGTTTTAGATGTGGGGCGGCTGCTTCTGCCAACGATTGAATATGTTCGATGGCCCACTTAGATGCTTGTCTGTAACCTTTACAAATTACATTGGGGTGTAAACCCTTGTCAAATAATGATTCTGTGTTGCTAAGCAATTGACCTGCTAATACTACTGTACTAGTTGTACCATCATAACACATGCTTTCTTGAGTGTTAGCCGCTTCAATAATCATCTTAGCGCCCGGATGAGATACATCTAGTTCTTGGAGGATTGTAGCGCCATCATTTGTCACAATGACATTTCCCCCTCCATCAACCATCATCTTGTCCATTCCCGCCGGACCAAGCGTCGTTTTTACCGTGTCTGCGATTGCTTTCGCAGCACGAATATTTAGGCTCTGTGCTGTTTGCTGTTGTTCTCCATTGTTTACCATTCTACATCAACTCCTTCTATTACTCCTGTTCGTCGTGACCTCACATTAATATGTCCTGCGTTACTACAGTGTTGTATCAGAGTGAGTATAATACCTGCATCTGAGATGCATTCGTTTATAATTTTATTTTTACTACCTTTCTGCCAAATAGGTGCATATAGTTCAGTATGTAAAGTATAACTTAAATCATTAAGATTTACTTGATGTTCCATTATTCTTTTTAGTTCAGCATCTATGTCAAAAACATGATCTTCAATATATTTTATCATATCAGTAGGATTACTTTTCCCCAATTCAGCCCAAGCAGTAGTTAGTCCGTATTCCTTTGTATTCTTTAGAACTAATATACCACCGTTATCAATTATGTTAGCCATTTCTGATTGTATTTTATTGTATGTTATTGGCTTTGAATCGACATAAGGGCGATGACTAGTATATACTGAAAGGTAATCTTCTCCTTTGATAATAACCACTTCAGGACTACTTACCATATGAGAAAAATCATTCCCATAAGCGAATACTACGAAATATTTTCCTTTCATTCCTCTTCACCTGTTAAGACTTTGAGACTATCATTCATAGCACCCATGCAGGCTAAACAAAAGTCACAAAATTCAACCTTCAGTAAGCCAAAATAACCACTAATACCCTCGTTATTATATTCAAATTCAGAATTACAGAGTGAACATGTTTTCATCATTTCAGTCACCCTTTTTTCTATGGTCTTTCGATAATCGAACATACTTGCTCTTACCTTCACGGGTATCTTCAAACAACCCTGTGGCTGATTCATTGTATTTGTTGTTAATACCGGCCTTACTAGTCAAGTTCTCTGCTTTACCAAACATCGTTAGTAACTCTGCTTTCTTTATCCAACCCGGCCCTCTATTATCATTAAAATCAACCTGTTCACAGCGCCAATATGCACTTTTCCAACTCGCTTGGAGTTTTCTCTTAGTAGCACTAGCCATACCAACTTTAACTTCTGATTCAAGCCAGTCTATTAGATTGTGATATAGGTCGTATAGTATTTCTTTAGCCATATCTACATGGTCACCAGTAACGACCCAAACACCCTCTATTATAGCCATATGATGCGCTAAAACATTAGTATAATTCTGTAGACCCATGATAAAAGAGGCACATACCCCTTGCTTCTTTGGATCCATGTTCTCTACTAAGTCATAATAATCATCGATTGCTTGATGGAGTGCTGAACGGTAGGAATTATCTAATGTAAACATATCATACATAGAGTTCATTGTCCACCCCTATTTTAATTCATGAGTAGAATCATTCCATTCACCCGCAGGGTTTCCATTTAATTCACATACTCTTTGTTTTAATCTTGTACCTAAATCTGTAAAGAATTCTACAACTTCATTATATGATATTTCAAAATCTACTTGATTATGTACCGAATCTGCTAATTGGTGAGCAATGTTCCTTTTCATATCTAATGTCCAGTGTCTCCAATACACTAACACTCTTTGGAAGATACCTTTGTCTAATACATGCTCTTTGATACCTTGTGGGGGATAAGTAGTAATCCAAAGTGAAACTAAAGATTCAATTGTAATGGTCCCATCTTTCAAATGCTTAGTTAATACATTTCTACCAGTACCTGCGGAATTTAATGCAGATTGAAGGAACAAGACAGTCCCTTCTGAATGCTGATTCGGCTTTAGGATAATTGAACCTTCATCAAAGTTCAGTCCTTTCTTGCCCGCTAGTATACCGGGAGTTTGGTGTAAAGTACCATCTTCATCTCGTGAAAAGGAACCTACCATTGCAGCATCGGTACCAGTTGTGTAATCTACACATTCTAAACCAGCATCCCTCATAATACGCTGTATGATTTCAAATGCCACAGACTTACCAGTTCTTGTATCTTGAATCCAAAATACGCTAACTCTAGGATCGATATTAGAAGCACCTATTGGTATTCTAACAAATGGTAATGCTGCCTGACCAAGAATAAAGAAAAAGGATAGTAGTCCCGGTATTTCGTTATCTTTTGATACTTCTCTAAAATGTTCTAAATATCCCTTTAGAATTGGGTATTTCTGTACGCACTCGTAATGCTCTACACTATGTTCAATCATACTTTCTCTCTCCGTTTACTGTATTTCCTTTCGACTTTTACGGGGTCTTCACTTGTTAGTACCTCGATTAACCTCTGTCGCAGAACTGTACCCATCCCCCTCACCTGTTTAACTGATTCGGCATGTAACATCTCTTCGATGCTACCACATTTATCAAGCAACTTTTCCACTAAGTCTTGGCCGAAGCCGGGAATAGATAATAACATGTCAGCCCTGATGTCATTAGTGCTAACTCTAGTAATTGCTTTAGCACCATGCCTTGATGCTGGTTTATGCAATTTGGAATGTAATTTGGTAATAAACATAGCCGCTTCGCTATAGTTATTGGCTCGCCATACATGGCAATCGAAATCAGCCATAATGCGAGCGATAATGCCTGTTAATTGATTGAGGCATTTGGAATATGTTGTTTTTCTACCTTGGTTGTTTGATATTTTGACATACTTTGCTAAGTCACCATGCACGACTAAGAACACTCGTTGACAATTAGCATCAAGGTTTTCCATTTGCCTCATAAGGTGACCTGAGTATGTAGATTGGAATAGATCTGAAATGCTCTTGCATTCTATGTGTCCATCTCCTGCTTTGTAATCCCCCATGCCTTGTAAGAATTCTTGTTTAGTAGCGATACCTTGTTTTTCTGCCATTCTTATGATGGCATCTCTAAGGGGGCCTCTTTCATTAGAATCGATAATTAATGGAATTTTAGTCATCTAAGCACCTCTTTGTTTATCCAATAAATAGGGTATAATACAACTAAAATAGGTACTAAAATTACTATTAAAATTATGGCTTCTACTAATGATAATATTTTTTTTGCCAAAATTAGTCCTCCTTTGGTATATGATGTCCACACCATTTCAGATCAAGTTTAGCCCAGTGCCCACATCTTTTTTTCTTACCATTAATGCCTTGACATCTATATTTTTCAGGTGGTGGGTCATTATTACAATTGAAGCATATACTGCGTGTTGACCTATGGTTGACTTTTATTGATTTTTTGCAAATTTCGCATTTAGCGCCATGTAAAGTATGCTTCATGCTATCTCCTCCTCAATTGCACCTGTTTTATCCCAATATCTACATTTACCCATACATAGCCCTTTAGTCCATAGCATCTTACAGGTTTGTGGGTAGTCTTTACCTACAATAGTCCTAACTTGATAACGAGTTATCCCTTCATCAAAATCTGCCCATTGTAGACCCTTTATGAATGATACAATTTTTTCAGTATGAGTTTCTAATATATCAGGTGCAAATCTTTCAAGTGGTAGGAAATGTCTCAGTCGCTTTGCTAAATATTTCGCCAATTGTACCCTTGCATCATGACTAGGGTTGCCTCCTATTTGGCAAGCGGCTTGGTTAAGACAAGGTAGTATAATTACACCGTCCATTTTAAGCGTAGGTAGGTCAAGTGGTACAGTATTCTTTTGGAATACTCCTTTCTTTTCCCCCGCTTTTTGAACTTGTAATTTAATGCCCTTTGTACCGTAACTTTTCACCCCACTTGCCGGATCTAATGCCTTTTCTAAAATGTGGTCAATGCCACTTTCTAAATCTTCAGTATTTAGTGGAATACTCCAATAACCACGCTTAGCGTTATAGGAGTTAGGAATACGAATTAGTCCACTTGTGTCAAATGGAACTGCTGGATCAGAACAGTACAATTTTAGTTCTTTAATCCAGTCGTTTACACTTCTCATACCGGCTTCTCTAATTGCCGATAAATGAGAGCCACTGGCAGGAGTATATGTTTCTGATAGTGCGACCCATATGTGGAATCCACCACCACTAAACCATATACCATGTTCAATGTCATCTTTAAGTAATTTTTTATGTAATTTTAGAGTTTGTTCAAGAGGCACATCTAAAGGTACATCAGGTCGTTTAGGGTTTGTAAAATCTTTAGGATCAAAATCAAGCACAAAGTGCCTAATAATAGGGGTTTGTAAATTAACCCTACGATGATTAGGGGCTTCAGTAGCACGATAACCATAAACTGTCATGTAAGCATTAGATACACCACTTTTACCAGCCCAATACCTTTCAAATTCAGTGGTATTTTGGACTAATTTTCTAAAACCTTTGCCTTTCTCAGTACTTAATTCTAGTACTTCTCTTGGAAAATCAAAAGTCAAATGCACCCATTACCACCTCGGCCAAAAATGTTCTCCGCCTGCTTTCCAAGCAGGACAATCTTCAGTAAAACTACACCAAGCACATTTCTTTTGGTGTGGTTTGGGGGGAAAATTATCTGTAAAATAAGCCTCTAATAGCGTATCTACATCTTTCTTTAGGGATTTGAAATAAGATTTGGCTACTTTTTCATGTTTCCAACTATCTATATACCGTTCACCTTCCATATCATCGCCACAAGAACCGTCAGGGTAGAACCAGCCCCAATGGGTGACATCCTTTAGCGGGTGGTCGGCCATTTTGAGCAAATCGACATAATACGCCATCTCTTTACGCATACCCTGTACTTTGTATCTATCATCGACCCAATCATTCTTTTTCTTATCCCACTTCTGCTTCCATTTACCAGTCTTTAATTCCATTAGGCTGATAGAACCATCATCGTTTTCAAAACCACGATCTATCATACCCGCAAAGTGTATAGGTACAGTATGGGTTTCCCCATTGTGTACAAACTCACGCTCTGTGAACACATGTATTTCATCTTCATTGATGACTGGCAAAAAGTTATGACCTTGGGTGGCTTCTAGCCTATCTAGTTCCCAATTTAATCGCTTAATGAGTACCTTCTTTTCCCCTAGTTCCCAAGGAGTTTCAGGCTCAGGTACACTTTTCCAAAATAGTTCAAAAGCCTTACCACGCTTATTTTTATTAAGTAAAGCAAGAACTTTGTTTAGGTTAGGTCTAACATATACATAGAATTCTTCCATAGAATTGTGTATATTGGTACCTTTTATCATAGCGTCTGTTTGAGGAGTTTTACGCCCTTCCCTTCGCTTGTAATGGTATTGTTGAGGGCAAAAATCAAAGTCGCTAGTTAGACTAGACTTTGTGATACGCAAGTGTAACTCATGTCCCGGCTCCCACTTGTATGTGGATTTCTTATATGCTTCTAGATCTCTGCTCATTCCTCTTCGCCTCCTTTGTATAAGGTAAGGTGACAGTCATCACAATAAGTAATGCCATAAACAATAGAAACATTCTCATGTTTACAAGTCATTCCTCTTCACCGCCTAACTCAAGTAATTTCTGTACTACAATTGCATTTAATTCCCTAAATTGCTCCATCGCCTTTTTAGAGAAAATAAATATTGCTATTCCATATAATACTGCTATTGCTATTGCTTCTTTCATTTTATCACCAGTACCTCTTTGGTCGTGCTGCACCCGAAGCGGCCTCCAAATCCCACGACAGGGCTTTGAAAATCGGCTCGATTTTTCGCTTAACCAGTCTGTCAACCATTTTCTCCCAATCAGGTGTAAATCCTTCCATTTCAGATATGTCCTTGTAACAAGTTATATCTGTAGGTCCGGCCCAGTTAGGAGAAGCGACAACATATACCCACGGTACACTGTCACCTTCATCAAACTTGGGTTGGTTGAATCGCTCTGCCATGTGCTTATTGTAATATAATGCTGCCTTAGCACCCAAAGTGGGTTTGGCATAGTCTTTGAGTCTTTTTTGTATTCTAGTTACACCTGTTACATCTTTGAGTTCTACATTTCCCTTTTGAATTTTGAGAGCAATGGGTCGAACATGATCGATTACATTTGCTTCTGATGCCCCCTCACAAATCATGTTTAACACATCTCGCTCTAAGTTACGAGAAATAGGTGCAAGAGTAGAAATCTTACCAAATCGGGCTGATTTGGCCTTACCCTCATCTTCAGGGGGCCAAGAGCATATACCGTAGTAGAGATTTTTCCCCGCTACTAACCAGTATGGCATATATGCCTCAAACTCTACAACTAAATGGCTAGCATTCATCGTACTTTGTGCCTTTTCAGTAAGGTGTTTGGCTAATGCCGGTACTTCGTCAAAGGGTACACTTACGAAGGCCGAATCAGTATGACCGTACAGGGCTTCATAGCCCTGTGCTTCTGATTCCTCCATCAAGAACTTGATAGCCTCTCTACCACAGGATGTGATAGCGTTGGCTATGTCGAAGTCACACCAGCCCCAATGGGCACTCGCAACCATCCCATATAGTGACGCTAAACATCTTTTGGTAGCCAGTTGCATTGTATTCCAACCAGCCCTTTCTATAGGGTCCGTTGCTTCTTTCATCTTGGACTTATACTCGTCACGGAGTTCAGTCATTTCCTCTACAATCTGAGGCAAAAGTCCCTTCTTGGATTGGTCCCACTTCGATCCGTCCGGTAGTGTATGTATAGTCATCAGTCATCACCTCTTACCTGTGTCGTCCAGCAGAGGTTATGTGAGAGAATAAGTGAGGGGTACAACCCCTTATAATCAACTACAGCGACATTCTCATATCTACCCGGCTTGGGTGGAGGAATGTAAGCACCTTCATACTCCCGTTTCTCCACATCAGGTCTAGTAGGTGCTTTCCAGTGTGTACGCCTGCTGAGCAGGCCACGAGCGAATCTAGTTACATTGTGACATGAAGTAAATGTTACACCACATATACGCTGTAAAGATAAGAAGAAATTCAAAACATGGTTTTCTTCATCCATTCTTTTAACGAGTAAAGTATCTTGCATACAATAATCACAATAGTCATCAAATCTCTCTCTCCATCCTGTAAACACATCCATGTCAAATTTGCCACCGTAATTTAATACATCGGGGCCTGTAATATAGTCCAGTTTGCGACTGGATAATTGTGGCTTACCACTATCTTTCCAAACCCTCTCAAAACCCGTACCACTATCATAAGGTGCGGCTGTGTCAAAGCACAGTCTACCTATGATTGGTTGAGCAGTATACTTGTAACCACGCTCTCCTTTAGGTGGTTTTAACACTCTACCTAGAGGGCTAAGCCTTCTGAAATTATCTAATCTATCTATTAGATGGGGTAAATCAGCCCACATGATTGCGTGAGCCATAAGTATGTCAGGGTTGCATTCTTCTAAGTAATCTAAAAAGGCATTATGCATCGACTTTTCATCAGTATACAATAATCTCTCGTAACTGAATTCAGTATCTTCATATTTTACATGGCGCTCCTCCTTTCTTACGAAGCCTTTCTCTTCTATTTCGGCTGATTCTTCACTCCAACAAAATGTCACATTTCTATTATTGAAATTGTCTGTTACAGACATGACTGTAGTAAAATCTTCATGAGGATCCCATTCTAAATCAAAGTGCCATACACGGGGTTTCCATTCAGGCATCTCTTTGACTTCATCTATGAGGTATCTATCTGTTAGACTCAAATCTGCTTCCCATGTCTTACCAAATTCCTTTTGCATGTTTCTGACATCAGCCTGTCTGTAGGCGTACACCTTCACTAATTCTTCTTCAGTCCGTAAAGCACTCGCTGTCTCTTCTCTGTTTACTGAACTACCGGGGTAGCGAGATAAAACTCGCTGTACGATTCTCTCAGGCGTTTTGTTTAGAATCCAAAAGTATGGCTTAAAATCATCTATCCGCTCTTCTATCAGATTTCCTTCAGAGTCACGCCATCTTTTGTAGATATGGTCGTGTCCTTCGGGGTCGGGGCGATAGGTGTTAATTATCATATCAATCAACTACTATTTGCCACTTGTTTTCTTCACATACTATACATCCATTGTCAAAGAACCATTGTGCTTCGTCTTTTGTCATCAGAGGGTCTAGTCTCACTTTGCAATTAGTACATTCATATTCAGGTCCATCGCTAATTTTATTCATAATCAGTCCTCCTCGTATTCTTGATCCATTACCACTAACAGGAAACCAGTGTCACCTTGCTCTATCACAAGGACTGTTTCATCTCCTGTATGGAGATTCAATGGCCCCGGTGGTAAATTGGATAGTAAAGATGGTAGCCAATAAGCAAACGCTGAATTGACTGTAGTGTTAGGCGATTCGCAGTTGGTTACTGGTATACGGACAAACATCTTGCCCTTGGCTTTAGAACCAGCCCTGATTACGAATTCACCTGATGGGTCAAAGTCTGTTTTGCAAGAAAACTTACCTCCTATCACCTTATCGAATTGTGCTGCAGGAGCAAAGTCCTCACCGTTTACAATACCGTGATACTTTAAGTCGAAATCAGCCCACTTTTGCCACATATTTGTTTCACCATCACCAACTAATCTTTCGATTAATGGTAATTGAGATTGAGTTACCAAATATGACGATGACGGTATCTGTAATGTGGATTTGCCACAGGCTACATGTAAAGTAGATACTTTGTCCATTTGATTTATTGTAACTTCGCCGCCTTTAGTGGCTTTCAAAAACGCCAATAACTTAGACACATCGCTTACTGCAATATTGCCAATTTTGGTATCTTTGACATTCATACGCCTTCTTAGGTAGTGAGTGTCTTTGCCCACTGCCGACTCAACATAATCCTCTTTCACTCTGAACACTATGTCCGGCAATTCCTTGCCGAAGCCAGTTATGAACTGTGTTAAATCTTTATTGTTTACTGTAAATCTTGTCATGTTATCACCTACACGGGCGGGGGAGGGTACGACTCATCTCGTGGTGAGCCAGTAGACCGTCGTCGGTTGTATACCCAATTACCTTACTAAGTACCCCATGTGTGTTGTATCAAAGTAATCCTTCACGCAACTCTGAAAGACCATGCCATTGTGCAGGCTCACCTTTCTTAGTAACGAAGTAAAGTCTCTCTTGGTCCTTTAGATCCGAGTTAGTCTTTTCTTTGAAAAATTCTGCTATGTGTCTAGTCTCACCAGTTTCTTTGCCATCTTCATCACGAACTTTACGAGCATGACACCAAATTATTTGGAAGAGGTCTGCATTGGTACTCTTTTCCCAAGCAAATTTCCAACCATCAAATCCTATCTTACCGTCTTTATCTTCTTTGAGATGTGTTTCTAAGTAAACATCGACACCAAGTGCATTTAATTTTTGGCACATTGCTGTCAGTTGTTTGAATCTAGTTGAGCGTATACCCCAACTCCAGCCAATTTCTTGGTTGATTTCTTTCTTAGCAACACCAATTGCATCATCTCCTAATTCTAAATCGTATATTTTCATTATATCCATACACATTTTATCGAATTGAGATATAGCAGTAATCAAAAATGTTCTTAGTTTTTTACCTGTAAAATTCCTATCACGCTGCTTTTCAGCGTATTCTACCGCATATCTAAGAAGGTCCATTACTCTGTCATGGGTCGCAGGGTAGTCGTATGCTGTTCTATCAGACTTCTGATATACCCATGGTACCCAAGTTCTAATCTGTTCATCACTATCAGGATAATGACCTTCTTTACAAGCCATAGCCCCATTATCGAAGTCTAGTGCCCAAAGCATACCATCAGGGTATTTGTGCATGTGACCGTCAATCACGATACCGGACTTACCAGTACCTTCATGCCCTACTATACCACAAAATACCTTACTAGGTCGCATCCTGTTAGGATTAGTTTGTTCATTAAATTCTGCTTCTAAATTAGGGTACGCTGATTGCACCTGTTTCTTATTTACTGGTTCACTAGCCTGTATTTTTTTCTCTTCTCTTTTCTCTTCCTCTTGCATTTCTGCTTGGAAGATCGCTTCTGCTTTCTCATCTATTTCTTTGTCTTTTCCTTTCATTGCTCCAAATCCCGCCATCATTCATCACTCCTCTTGAATTGGTCTAAGTTTGTGTCTCCACCCTTAGCACCCGGCCTCGCTGTACGAGATGGCACATAGATGCCCAATGCTGTTAAGTTAGGTGTAGTTTGGTCATTGTATACACTCATGCGTATTTTACCAAAGATAATCACTGGTGTCTTTTCTGCATATGGTTGCCATTCACCATAACTGTCCTTGAACTCAAATGGGTGGCTGTCATCATAAATGCGCCCCGGTACCCATACGGTAACTTCAGACATTGCTGAATCTTTACCATATTTACGCTGTAAACTAGGACTGGTTACACTCAATCGGAATGCACGACCAGTTTGATCGTATTGGTTTTCCATAGGCTCTAAGTTGAGTCTACTAACATATCCTTTGGTAATGATAGGTGGACAGTAATAATTACCACTGTTACTTTGAATCTTACGCTCATCATATATTTCAGATAATTCATCTATTTCAGCATATACATCTTGACTAACTAAGTATTTTTCAGGTCTAAGTAAAACCCTGTCTTCTTCATCTACGAAAGAATCTGTATAGACCATAGTTTTACTAAAATCTCTGTTAGTGTAAACAGTATCGTATTCCTTCTTATTAGGTAAGATAACTTGACAGGTTACAGGTCTACCGAATTCGTATTCTTCAGACATGTTTGTACCTGTTAAGGAAATACGCCATACAGCGATTTCCTTGTTGAACTTGTCCTTGACATTACCAAGTAGGTACAAATTGCGTACCTTACTTTCAGGGGCCATTGGTGTACCCTTGTCATTCATTAAACAAATTAGGTCATCATCACATTTTAGCCCAAACCACGGTAATTTGTCTCCATCTATGCGTTCTCTTGTAGGCTCGCCATTAACATGCCATACTCCATCTTTCGCTTTTATAATGCCAATCAAACCGTTATCTATGGCTTGACTAGAATTATTACGATAAGCAGTAATCCCTCTTTCTCTCACATTTGTCCTTAAGTCGTTGATACTATCATCGATACCTACGAATTCTCCTACAAAGGTAATTGTTTCACGGCTTCCACCACCACTACCCAAGTTACGAGTTTCAAGAGTAAACATTTCTGCCCATTCTATCAACAAATCATCATCTTCATCTTTCCAATCAGATACAGCAAATTCCTGCTTGATCCAAGCAAAATATTCGTTTGCTGCCTCTCCTATTTTCTTTCCTGTTCTTTCTGCATATCCTTCTAGGCGTTCTAAAACGCCTGTTGGTAATTCTCTTTCTTCATTCATATTTTTTCCTCCTTGTTTTTCCTTAATTTCGCTACAAAGTAGTCTACAAAGGAATCGTCGTCGTCCGGCCACAGATTTGCTAACAGCATAAACTCGCCATAAGTTAGCATAAATGCGTACCATTCGTCTTGACCACACTCCAGTAGAGATTGTCCTCGTTGTCTCAAACCTATTAGTGTTCCGACACGACTGTTACCCTCTCTGAGGTTGGTCTTCATGTTCTCTGCTAGTCGTTGGTAATCACCACCAACAAAGTTTAACGCTGCCTTGTTTAGGCTCTCAGTATTGCGTCTGAGTTTCTTTGTTAAACCTTCATCTGTCTTGGGTGTACTCTCTAAAATATCTATACTTTGTCGCAAACTACCATTGGTTAGCCTGTTCAGTATAGTGTACTGTTCCTTCCACGCTTCAGGCAAAGATTCTGCATCGTGGATGTGTAATAACCTCTGTTGTGCATCGCTGTCACTAAGAGGTGTGAATCTAAATGTGAGACATCTGTCTCTAATTGCACTGTGTATAGGAGAAATGTCATTCGCTGTCAATATGAATATTGCAGTTTTATGACTGTCCTCCATAACCTGCCTCAATGCTTTTTGCGCTGCTGGTGTCAAAGAGTCGGCTTCGTCTAGTACGAAAATTCTCCTTCTTACACCAAATCCTTTCTGCTTCACCATATATTTCAGTTCTCTAACGAAGTCAATACCTCTATCGTCACTTGCATTAGTTACTATGAAATTAGACGGATCGAAATAATCCAAGAATAGGTCTTTGGCTAAAGCGTAGGCTGCGCTGGTTTTACCAGTACCCGGCGGGCCTACCAATAACATATTTGCTGGAATGGTACCCTTACCCAGCCACATCTTGGCTGCTTCTTTGAAATCACTACAACCTGCTAGGTCGTCTATCGTGTTTGGTCTGTATTTCTCTCTCCATATCATGTTATCACTCCGCTAATTCTATTAAATCTGTTAATTGTGATGCATCACTGTAACCCAGTGTATCATCTGCATATAGTATATTCAAGTGTGTGGCCTTCATCTTATCAAGATCAAAGCCGGTTACTTCGGCTACTACAACCAAACCATATTCGTCTATAGGCATCCAAGATTTCCCCGCAAGCACTCCCTGTTGACCCAACCTCGTTCTTATGTGTTGGGCTACATCAGTCGGAACTCTGCTCTCTCCTACCTCAAATGTCTCATAACCATCTAAAACAGACAAGCGGAGAATAGTATTAAACTCTTCATCCTTACGAATCGCACTCACTAAGAAGTGTATATGGAACGCCTGCTGGATAACTACCCAGCCGTTGCTGTCCCTCATTTCCACTGGACCGGACTTAACCAGCCTCAGTCGCTCTCTACCATCTAGTTGGTTTAGAAGAGAGCCAATGTCTGAACCACTTTCAATCAAATTACCACCATCAACTGGTACGCTTGGTTCTAAACTATTCGCCATAGAAAGTCGTTCGGCTCTATTCAACTTGTAAACACCCCAGTCCTCTCCAATTGAGTAGGCATCAGTTATCTTGGTGATTTTATCACCGGACATCTCTACTTCAAGGATGGCCTCGACTTGGAATGGCAAGTCGAATGTGTGTATCTTGCCTATAATTTGCCTGTCTCTTGAATAGATAGTGCCTCTGAAAGATCCTTTGGGGAATTCAGTGATGTGTAGGTATCTCCTCGCCCCCTTCATTACATCTGCATATACTGTAGGTGGGGCCACCATTGAGGACCATGCTTGGTAGATAGGTGCTACAAATGGTTGGCCCGGTTGTAAGAATAATTCGTTATTAGGGGTAATTATTTCCTTCTGTAATATTTTGATTGCTACTTCTTGTGGGGTCATTGTTGCAAGTAAGTGGCGAATGCTTTGTAAATTGACTATGCCATTTGATTCAGGTAGATACGATAACATCTGTAAGAATCTATCCACCGGCATCGGTTCTTGTTCGCCTAATGCCCTAGACCAAAACAGCAGCGCTTCATCTTCATTCATATTCTGAGCCATAGTCAGTGCTCCCTCATCTTCAATTCGGTGCATAGCCATCATCGCTTGCTTAATTGTCCAGCCTTCGCCTCCTATCTCAGAGGACTCAGTTGCTAACATAGGTACAATTGGTTTGCCAATCATCACTTCGTTCCAATGTAAAGGAGAGATGCCAAGTTCTGTACACACATTGTCTCTGACCCATAAAGTTGAAACAAACTGTTGCTCGTATTTAGAATACTTAGGGTAGAAAATATCTATGACATCTTCGATTACTTCTACCCTTTCACTGAGTCGTTTTTTCAAAGAATTGATTGATATTTTGAAGGCTTTCGATCTTGATTCAGTTTCCCGCCTCCATCTTGTATAGGACTCTTTGAGTCTGCGTGACAATGTAGCCGCTTCAGCCAGCAACAACCTCTTCACTCTCCCTCTCTTCGTCTAAATGTTCAACTAGTTTCACTAATGCTTTGCTCAGAGACACTGCATCTTCCAAAGAAAGGCGAATGCCCTCCCTTGTAAAGCCACCTGTTACATTGTTGCGTAGTCTGATGTCCACTTGTGCACCGCTTGGTGGATAGACCTTGGTAAGCACTGTTTCCATCTTACCTTTGTGGCGTTTACTTGTAGCAGGTTTGCGCCATACAATGTATTGTGGGTATGCTTTACCAATGTCTATCTCACTCACTTTTGTTCCCCTCGTAATACTCCTTACACCCATTGCATCTACAGTTTTGGCAACCGCAACAGGAATCTCCACTTGGTTCGGCACACAATGCAACTGCTCCACCTACATGATCTAAACAATCTCTGTAAGAGTCCTCTAAGTAAGAGTGGCAGTTGTCGAAGTTCCTGCCTTCCGGTGCAAAGATTTCCCATTTTGGTTCACCAAACGGGTTGTTATGTACGAAGTCATAATGACTATCGTGCAAAGGTACTATCTCATATATTCCGTGTTCTGTTTTCTTATAATGTATTTTCATTTTTCATTCCTCCGATTCCCATATTACAACTGGACCCCAAAAGCCACCTAGTGCTGGCCTCCAACCATCAGGTTTGTCGTCGTAAGCCTTACCAGTTGGTATGAACCACGCTGCCTCGTCTGTCCCATACAAGAAATCTTCAAGGAACAACTTTGGCAATTCGGGCATGTGTTCATTGTTATTCAACTTAAACCCATTCTCTTTTGGGTGTACACCGTTGTAAACATACCATGCAATGATGTCTTCATTGTAGGATAGTATCGTGCCCTCTTCTATGTTGTTATCCCATTGACTTAGGTCATGACATGCGTAGACTCCTCCGAATAGTCTCTGTAAAACATCAACTCTCATCGAAGGTTCCACAGGTAACTTTACTTTCTGAACATCTCCTGTAGGCCAGTACACTGTACCCTCAGTGGTGTCAGTTAGACCTATTTTTATCGCTAATTCTATCTGAGCATCTGTATAAGGTTCCCAGTCCCAAAGGTAAACATACCCATCTGCCTTCTTCTCTTCTATCTCTTGTCTCTGTTCTTCTATTGTTTTCCATTTTCTTTTTTCCATATTCATTCCTCTTTTTCCTTACACTTGCATTCCTTTCCAAACTTCAAGCACTTAGTGCATTCAGGTGGAAACCATTCTTCAATCCAACTCATATTCATTCCTCCGCTAATGTCCATAGATCCACTCGCCAGCCCTCTTGGGCATGCTTGGTGAATCTTTTATCCATTCTAAATACACTAGAAGCGGTTCTCCTAGTCACATCTTTTAGGTATCTATTGCTTGTTTTCAAAGAAGCAACTCTCTCGATGATAACTACCACTGGTAATGCTTCATCTGATTCTTT
>Ga0098062_1000296_pt1 | contig 28269 bp, 27 predicted proteins | sample 23_taG_FD_81592 | JGI IMG/M metagenome (GOLD analysis project Ga0098062, IMG submission 81592) | Marine viral communities from Cariaco Basin, Caribbean Sea - 23_WHOI_OMZ | ecosystem: Environmental > Aquatic > Marine > Oceanic | place: Caribbean Sea: Cariaco Basin | collected 2014-11-11 | reverse complement strand
TCTGCGTCGGTATCATCAAGCTCGACGAACTCGGCCCTTTCAAGGCCGCTTCCTTCAGTGCTAAAACTAAGTGGGTCGGTTTCTTCGGCGATACGGGCAAGGCGTACAAAGCTGCTACCGCCACCACCACCGCCGGCAGCACCACCGGCTGCAGTGGCATCTAACAGTTCGAGCAGGTCACCATCTTCATCATCCAGAGCGGCGAGTAGCGCGTCTAAATCATCATCTGAAGCACTGGCATCGGTGGCAACAATCGCGTCAAGATCAAGCTCTGGAGTGACAGCAACTTCTTGGCCGCCTTCAATAACGTTAACGCCTGTTCCGTCGGCAAAGTCTAGATCTACACGACCATCTGCAGACGTGATAATCGTTTCACCTTCCCGAAGAACATCGCCAATACGAAGCTCACGCAGGTTGCCATCTTCATCACGTGCCCAAGCCTGACCTGAAATCGCGATAACTGTTGCCATGTGCTGTATCCCACCCGCCGTTTCATTAAAGGATTTGCCGTCTTTGTAAAAATCAATGAAAGTAAACATTTATTAACGGCATTTTGCGGCAAGACTAGCCTTGATGACGGCGAATTCATATTGTACCGGTGGACAGTACTAGCACAGTGATAGGAGGGGCTGACGGATATACTGAAAACGGCGCTGATTTTTTAATACCGTTTTCACTACTATTCACCACTAAATGGTGCGTTCCAGTTTGGCTTTTTGCTCATCAACCAGCCCTATGGATTCATAGGCTTTTATAAGCCCGGACATCATATTGAGTGCGCTTGAATCATTATTGAGGCGGCAACGTTGGCAGAATTCGTGCGCACGCGCAGCTAGCGCAACGCAGTTCGCAGCCCTAGTTAGTGAGGTAAATCCAGACCAGCTTTGCTGACTATCAAGGTTTCTCCACTCACTGCTAAGTAACTCCAGCACTTCCGCATTTAGCTTTGCTGATAGCGGCCAGTAAGACCCCAGCGTGTCATACACCCAACCATGCCAGTCCAGCAGAAGCATATGATTGCCTACGGTTGCCATGCGTGCGCTACTTGCATTTTGCACCGTCAAGCATTTGGGGAGCCTTTCTATTTCAATGATCATAAGCGGCCATAGCTGCATGAAACGCTCAACTTGAAAAGCCTGTTTGTCTTCTTGTGTTAGATAGGCAAAGTGCGACGCCTCAATATTTCTCATGCGCCCAGGTAGTGAGGCAAACGTTGCAGTGTATTGGGTGCTGATCTTTTCTGGTAAAGGGACGTGCCGCAGGCTTTGACGCAGCTCATTCATCCAAGGCTTACGCTCTTCAGAGTTCTTCCAATGAGGTGGATTACCGCCTACTTCCAGCAATAAGTATGAGCACCAAGGCAAACGCCCACTGGCACGTAAAACAGGCACGGTAGGGATGCTTCCATAACAATACCCACCTACTTCACTCAGTAGCGAAATTTCATGAAGTGCTTCGTTCTCTCTTGCTGAGACATAGCACTTCAGCAACCTATAGCGCGGGGAGTCATTGCTATCGACGTCAGCAACTAATACGTGTGCGATGGCTCGTCCAGAAAGCAGGCGACACTGCAAAATCTCAGGGTCGCGGTGGCAGTAATTAGACTCAGTCAACCATGGCAATAGCCACTGCTGAAGGGCTGCTTGCTCAAAACGTTGTACAAAATTTGTGGTTGAAAAGAGAGAGACCTGCTGGGAGCGAGGCAAAAGCAGCATATTAATCTGCTGAAAATACTTGATGATGCTCAAGAAGTTGACTAGCCCATTAACACTAGCTGCCATGAGTTGGCGCATTCCCAGCAGCAATATGAACAGTGTCAACAGTGGACGCATCGTGCCATTGAGATAATCCAGGACAATAATGAAGAATCCCAACGCAAAGCTGATATTGATAACGGTCAGCACATTGCCCTGCAATATATTCTGAATTTTCTGCACCCGTTCAAAGCGGTAGTAAAAGCCAACGATCAGTACTAGCCCCAATACGCAGGCAACTGCTAACAGAGCTAGTAGAGGGTGTAGAAGAGCGATCAAAAAACAGAAAAGCAGTGCAATCACCGTCGATGATAAGGCACCTATCACAATGCTTAATACGCGCTGGCCAAGTAATCGGTGGTTGGCAACTAACCGTGTTTTATTCAACTCCGCCAGAATGAGAACTGAAAGATAAGCAATGGCTTTTTTGACTAGCCATTGAAAGATGGCATAGGTGCAAAAGCAGAGGACGGTCAATACGATTAATATCGCTATTCTATTAGCATGGTCATCCCCCCCGGGGACCCAACCATCAATACGGCTATGCCCGGTAATCAACACTTGAAGCAGTTGCCAGGGTAGCACTAGGCTTGCCAACAGCAAGACCTGACTTACGATTTGGATTAGTAAGATAGCCAGCACGCGCCAACGAAACGGCCATAGCACCCCACGAACTAACGCAGCCATTAGATCGACAACTTGATCCCCTTTAATCCTGTCTCTCTTACTATTAGTGGCCTGGCTACTCATCAATCAACCATGGTTTCAATAAGCTGCATGAATGTACGTAATTCGTCCGGCTGATCGGCTGTCGGCATATATGTGGAAACGGCATGGTGCACGGCGGACAAAACGGCTCTATTGTGTCGCAGATTATGCTGTTCTGCCTCTGCCCAACCATACACTGGCCATTGCTCTTGATGGGATAGTCTTGCCCCAGCCTCATTTAGCGAAGAGAAAAGTAACGGTAGAAATGCACTGCCATGATACTTACTCACTGCCACTATTTGGCTGCCATCGTGATAACGCATCTCTCGCAGCGCTTCTGGGATGGCACTATCGCCTTGGGGATCAAGTAAATAAAACAGTCGTTGCCAAAAGGTTGCTGCGCCGTAACTATCTTGCATCACCACGTCCAGCGCTTCGACATTAGCAGGCAAGGGGTGCCCTACCGGTGCCCCACCTCTCAATAGTGATTCCGACCAACGAGCCAATCCTTCATGCACCCAACCTTGCTTAAACATCATGTGTGCATTTTGATACAGATGAAACAACTCATGTGCAGGTGTTAAGTTTTTGGCAGCATTGACTTGCCCACCTAGCGCCATACGAATATGGCAATCGGTCACAGCAGGACTGCGAACCACTTCATCATAGGCTTGCCCACCACGTGTTTGATCAGCACGTAACATCACCATTATAAAGTTAGCATGCTGATAGCGTGGCATAAGTAAAGGTGGCGTGAGCCCTAGCACTTCACGATAGAGCACATCGGCAGCTTCAAGCTGCATATTCAAGTCATCAAGCCTTGTGCCACCCAGCAGCGCTCTCTGCTCAGCGGCTTCAACAAAGAAGCGAACACTCTCCAAACCCTCAACATGGCTCGACTCACTCTCCAGCACACTAAGAGGCCTGTCACGCTGCAGATAATAGCACTGGCCTGCTTCTGGATGCGGCTGGGCAACCACTGGCGTTAGCTTGCTGACCATGGCACAAAGCATCAGCAAAGCAATCCACCCACGCCATGAATGTAGCTGGGTAGCTTTTTTTACTGTATCGCCAGCAGCTGCCATCTGCATTTCAGCTGTCCGTGCTTTATCGGTGCAAAGTAGCAAACCGCTGCTCTCTCTACATTTTTCGCATTAATACTTTGCGATACGCCGCTCACATTCAGGCACATCAATTAGAACCGTTATGAAAAGCGCTCAGCAACGGGGGCTAACTTTAATATTAACTGCAGGCGATCACGGACAGATAGCTTCTTAAATATCGCGCTTAGATGAGCTTTTACCGTGCGCTCAGTAATGTCTAGCTGGCGGGCGACTTCTTTGTTGGTTGCTCCCCGAGCAACAGCTAGCGCCACGCCCCGCTCGCGCTCCGTGAGTAGGCTCAAATATTCACTGTGCTGCTGGCTTTCACCGCTCTGACGATTTTTCAGAGCCATAAATGTACCGCCCATCACTTTCGCAAGCAGCTCTTGGCCTACCCACACACCTTGATTGGCAACCACCAGGGCCACTTGATTAAGTACATCAGGTGCCGCCAGTGTATGCACGTATCCGCGCGCGCCAAGATCAAGTGCCTTTAATGCCTCTCGATCATTAGGTGCATAGCTGAGCAGCACAACAATCGCCTTTCTTGCGGTTAGCGTCGGGATCAACCCATCCCAGTTTTCGATCATGGTTGTTAGCCATACCACGTCACCTGACTGCACCTGATCCAATACTGTATTTGGCGTGGTAGCTGCGCTCTCAGGAAAAGCACTTTCCCAACGTGCCTTGAGGTTACCATCCTTTGTTACAAACCAATGTTTCATTAGCGCTCCCCCATGGAATCTCGCCATGCCCTCAAAACAGGTTTTAGTAAGAACTGCATAACCGTTCTTTTGCCTGTCACAATATCTACCTGTGCCGTCATCCCTGGGATAACTTGAAGCTGATCGGAAATACTTTCATCTTGCAAGCTACGAACACGGACTAAATAGAATGTATTGCCTTCATCATCGGTAATTGTGTCTGCGCTGATGTGATCAAGCTCAGCCTGCAAGCCACCATAAATGGCATAGTCATAGGCAGTGAGCTTAATCGTCGCAGGCTGACCGGGATGGAGAAACGCAATATCTTGGGGCGCAATGCGCGCTTCAACTAACAGCTGGTCATCGCTGGGCACGATATCCACCACTTCCTGACCTGGCTGCAGCACTCCGCCAATCGTATTAACGTAAAGGCGCTGAATCACCCCATCGACAGGTGAGCGTATTTCGGTAAGTCGTACCCTATCCTGCAGCCCCGTACCTGACTGCTGAAGCGCATTTAAGTCTCCTAACGTCTGAGCAAGCTCATTTCGCCACTCACTCCTGCGTTCAGCACCTAACTCTAGTAGCTGCCCTTCGGCTTCTTCCACGCCAGCTTCCAGGCGGGAAACAGCGGCAGCAGCTTGGTTACGCTCACCTGTAGCGCGTGATACTTCACGCTGCAAGCGTAATACCTCAACTTCTGAAACAGCACCAGAGGCAAGTAACGGGCGTGTTAAGTTAAGCTCTTGCCCAGCCATATTTGCTTCGCGCTGGGCAGTATCACGACGAGCTTGCGCCTCCCGAAGCTCTTCCTGGCGCTGCCGAATGCGATCGTTGAGCACATTTTCCTGCTCACGCAACTCCTCGCGGCGACTTTCGTATACTTCGCGTTCCTGCATTACGATATCGGGCACTTCTTGACGCAACTCTTCAGAAGGATCAAACGTAGTTCCCGTAGCTAACGCCCGCAGCCGCTCTGCACGGGCTTCAAGCGCAAAACGCTGAGCACGATTCTCGCGAAAGTCAGAAACGAATCGCGTTGGATCGACCTGCATTAACACGTCGCCAGCGCTGACCATCTGCCCCTCTCGCACCATGATTTGTTCTATCGCGCCACCGTCAAATGACTGAATGCGCTGTAACTGGCTAGCCGGGATGACGCGCCCTGCACCACGAGTCACTTCGTCGATAGCGGCAAACGATGCCCACACTATCAGCGCAATGATGGCCACTAAAACAGTGTAGAGAAACAGCCGAGCACGAATGGGTTCTTGCTGCATACGCGCCCAGTCGGTGTCGCTTGCCCAATCACGATTAAGATGTGCGGCAGTGATTCGCCGAGCAAAGAGTCGATCCATAAAAGGGCGAAACGGCTTCTTCCCTTTCTCAGAGAAACGACCAATCGCTTCAAAGCCTTTTTGCTCCCCCGTGAAGGTGGTTTTTTTCGCCATTATGACGCCCTCCCGATCTGGCCTTTGCGCAATGCCTCCACTACGGTATCGCGAGGACCATCCGCCACTACTTTTCCAGCATCCATCACAATGATGCGATCAACGAGGGATAACAGCGATGTTCGGTGAGTAACCACCAGGATGGTTTTCCCTGGAGCAACATTGGTTAAATTAGCTTTAAATGCTTCCTCACTGGCGTTATCCATTGAGCTGGTTGGCTCATCAAGCAGCAGTATTGGTGGGTCTTGCACCACGGCTCTGGCGATAGCCACCGCTTGTTTTTGCCCACCTGAAAGCGCCTGACCGCGCTCCCCCACCTCAAGGTCAACGCCTCTAGGGTGGCTATTAACCAGTGAATCAAGGCCAGCAATTTCGATTGCCCGGAGCAACGCCTCGTCATCAACACGGTCGTTTCCACCTCCCGCGACAATATTATCCCGCAGCGTCCCAGCAAACAGGCTGACGTCCTGGGGCACATAGCCAATATGACGACGCAGCTGAAGAGGGTCTAGCTGACGAATATCCACGCCATCTACCAATACCGCACCAGACGTAGGCCGATAAAAACCAAGCACAAGCTTGTTCAGCGATGACTTTCCGCAACCAATACGGCCGAGTAACGCCACCTTTTCACCGGCTTTGATGGAAAGCGAGACATCGCGCAGTGCCTCTCTTTCCTCGTCGGGGTAGCGCAAGGTAACCTTCTCTAAGCGAATGCTGCCGGTAAAACTGGGCTTCTCTACGTAGGCTTTACCTTCATGGCGCTCCACATTCTTGGCCATTACATCATTTAACGACTCCAGGGCCGTTGAGGACTGGTGATATTGAGCCAGCAGAGCAGCCGCCTGGCTAACAGGCGCCATTGCGCGAGAAGAAAGCATGTAAGCGGCAATTAAACCGCCTTGGGTCAAGTTACCTTCAATAATTTGATAGACACCGATGATAATGACGCATACGGCTACGCTATGCTGAGCCCACTGAGCAACGCTTGAGACTGATGAACTCACCATTTTGAGCTGAGCACCGGTTCTCGATAAAAAGGCAGATGCTTTTTCCCAATGGCGTTGAATGCGGCTTTCCGCTCGCAATGCCTTGACGTTTTCTAGTTGGGAAACAGACTCCACCAATAAGGCGTTGCGCTGAGCGCCCACCTCCCAGGTCGTTTGTGACAGCTCATGTAGCTTCCCTTGTGCAGCAAGGGCATATAAAAGTACGAAAACGATACCAACGAGCACTGGCAACACCAGCCAGGGATTGATCAATGCAATGATGGCCGCAAAAAGTATGACAAAGGGCAAATCTACTATGCCCAGGATGGTTGCAGAGCCAATAAACGCCCGTATCGACTCAAACGATTGAAGCGTTGAGGTAAAAGAACCTGTTGATACTGGCCGCTCCTCTAAACGCAACCCTAACGTTTTCGCCATAATAGACGATGAAAGCTTTACGTCTGCCCGGCTGGCCGCCAAATCAACAAAGCTACTGCGCATTAAACGTAACGCTAAGTCAAAGCACAGCACGATAAAAATACCAATTGCCAGCACCCAAAGCGTTTCAGTGGCTTGATTGGGTACCACACGGTCATAAACGTTCAACACAAACAGTGGCATCGCCAGTGCGAACAAGTTGATCGCTACTGAACCTAAAACAATGTCACGATAAAGACGACGGTTTTCACGAATAACGCCCCAAAACCAGTGCTGATCACGACGCTTTTTAACACTAGGTTCGGAGGTATTATCAACTCTAAACTTGGGCCGTATATAGATGGCTTCTCCGCTGTAACCGGCGTGAAGCTCCTCTAACGATATTTCCGTGTCGGCTTCTGACAGCTCAGGAAAAATCACTTTTGCTTTTTGCTGTTTGAGATCCAGCCCCAGTAACACGCAAGCACGGCCTGGCTCGAGTAGTAAAATTGCTGGAAACAGCGCAGGATTTAGCCCCGAGAGTTTACTTTTCACAATATGTGCAGTAAGCCCGGCTCGTGAGGCTGCCCGCCCGAAGACAGAAGGAATTAATTTCCCCTGCTCTAAAGGCAGGCCCGCTTTTAAGGCCTCTGATGACACTTCGTGCTGATAATATGAAGCAACTGTCTTTAAACACTCCAGTAACTCATCGTGTTCTTCCTGATCACTACTGCGATCAGTCCGAGATACTTCCAGCTTACGTTGTGTCACTGAAACCTCATCATCCTAATGAATTCATCGGAAAAATCATTCGCTGAACCTTGACCAGCAGGCTTGCCCAATTTGCGGCGGCCCAAAGGCCGCCACTCATCAGTTATTAAATACCACTGGTAAAATCTTCTAGCGTAAAGCCACGCGGCCCATTAACTGCGCACGCCATTTCTACACGCGACGCAGAGTCTTCGTAGCCAAGCTCATCAAGGCTAGGAATATCATCACGGGCTACTTGTAAGGTTTGCATCAGTTGCCCCATCGCCGCCAGCGTTCGCGCTTGCGCCAGCGTTAAGTCAAATTGCGCGTTTGCATAGGCGCGGCTTGCTTCAAAATACTCATTCTCACTATCCAGAACGTCTAAGAGCGTACGTTGACCAATATCAAACTGCTGCTGATAAGCACCACGCACACGGTCAATTGACTGCCGGTGTTCGTTCAAGTAATTCAGCTGCTCGTTGAGACGCTGCGTGTCGTTATAAGCGATTTGTGTCGTTTGTCTAACATTGGTGCATGCTGTTTCGCGTAAACTATTGGCTTCTTCAATGCGTGTGGTTGCCGCATTGAAAGCCGCATAGTCAGAACCACCGCGATAAAGATTCATGCTCGCGACGAGCTGAATACTGTGTTCATCACGACGACCATCAATGGCATCATCTTGGTTGTTAGTGCCGGTGCGTCCTTGAATATCTAGACGAGGCATAAAGGCAGCACGGGCACCCTCTCGCTCGGCGCGCTGTACAGCAATATTTTCAATCGCCGCGTGGAACTCAGGGTTACCCTGAAATGCTAGCTCAATGGCTTGGCTTACGTCCGCGGGCAGTTCTGTCGCCAGCGACGGTGCGGGCGCCATATTTTGTGCCGGCAATTCACCAACAATTCGCTGGAAGCGTGCCGTCACATCATGAAGATTTGACGCTTCCGACATCAGATTTGACTCGGCTAAGGCTAAACGGCCACTAATCTGCTCAAGGTCAGCACCTCGCCCGGCACCTGACAGCGCTCGCTCTTCGATCTGTGCAAATACACGCTGGTGTTCACGATAGTTATCCTGCGCTAAGCGCACCAGTTCACGGTAGCGCAAAACATCGAGATAACTACGGAAAGCCTCAAGCGCCACTTCTTCACTGGCACCCAAAAGTTCGAAATAGGCGACCAGCCGCGCACGATCCAAGCGCTCAACCTCGCTGCGCGTTGCAAAGCCATCAAAAACCATCTGGGTTAACGTCAATTCAGCAAAATCACTATCGTAGCTACCGCGCCCATCATTTTGCTGATCTTGCCTACCGATACCCGCGCTAACATCAATCGAGGGCAAATAGCCGCCTTGCGCAACCCGGATATCGCTTCCTGAGGCACTAAAATTGGCCCAGGATGCATTTACCTGAGGATTGGTCACGATCGCCTGCTGAATAGTGCTCGACAGGTCAGTAGTACCTGGCGCGTAAAGCGTCGTTGGTAACGACTGAGCCAAAGCAGAGAGAGGAAGACAAGCCAGAGTGGTAACCGTCAACGGTCGAATAGCGCGCTGCAAAAACAAAGTTTTTAGTGTCGTTTTAATACCGTCTTTCATCGCCATAGATCCCTAATGAATATTTACGCTGCTGAAGAAATGGCTGCTAAACGCCACCCACCCTGGGGCACCCTTGACTCTCTTGCTTCGCCCTCTGATCAACACCTCATACTAATGAGTATTGATACGACTCAGTGACATGAATTAGCGCATTTACTTAGCTTAATTTCATAGCATCAGCTATTAAGCCGATACCACGAACCCAAGAGTCACAAAATTTTACAATACAAATCCTAAAAAAACATTAACTATGATTTTTTTTAACTTGATTTTACATTTTGGATTCTAAAGCTAGGTTTTTGAGGATTGCAGCTGCTGTAGCGCTAACCCTAAAAGGATCAACAACAACCCAATCAGCGTGGACGCCAATAATGGCTCATTAACAACCAGATAGAGCAGCAACAACGAAATAGGCGGCGAAAGAAATATCAGATTAGATACCTTGGCCGTCCGCGAAACCTTGCGAACCGCCATCTGCCAAAGGATAAAAGCGACCCCCATTTCGAAAAGCCCCACATAGACGCCCGCACCTAAGGCTTGCCAGCCATGCCAACTAAACCCTGGACCCACCATTAATAGCAGCGTTAAAACAGGTAATCCGACACTAAAGTTCTGCCATTGCGCGACTAAAGGCGCCCTTTCATCCCGCGCGTTGAGCAACCAGTAGAGCGCCCATAACAGCGTCGACACAAGCGCAAACACAACCCCAAGAGGGTCTGCAAAATCAACATTGAAAACATTACCGCGGGTTGCAATCACCCAAACACCCGCGTAGGCAATAAGCCCCGCGACCATATCCACACGCGTGAGCCGTTGCCCAAGGATCGGTACCGCCAGAAGCGCCATTGCCAGCGCCCAAGTATAGTTGAGCGCCATGGCCTCTTGCCCAGGCAGCCTGTCGTATGCGGCAAACAGCACTAGATAGTAGGCAACAGGATTCATCAGCCCAGCCCATGCAGCGGTTCGCCAACCATGGCGAAGGGCTTCTGCTAAATGCCCCTGCTTCACGACCAACACCAACATGAACGCCCAAGATACAAGGGCCGCGAGCCACATCAACTCTAACGGGCTCATCCAGGCAAGAGCGATCTTAAAAGCCGTAGCAACGGTCGACCATAGCGCTACTGCTCCAAGACCATACAGTATGGCTTGACGATCCTGGTTCATCGGTCGATATGCCCCAAATCCCGAGCGGGCTCGATCTTATCCCGTACGCGCTGCTTTAGAGCCTTAATATCTGGAAAGCCACCATCGCGTTTTCTTTCCCATAGCAGCGCTTCGTCGCACCATATCTCAAAGGTGCCACCATGAGAGGGAGACAAGGCAACCTCTGCAAGACTTTCGCCAAAGGTTGAAAGCAGCTCTTGGGCATACCAAGCACTGCGCAGCAACCACTGACACTGCGTGCAGTAACGTATTTGAATGCGTGACATACGAAGGTTCCTAAACGTTTTAGAGTAGCATCCCTGTTTTTCATTCTGTCACCTTACATTAGCAACTGCCAAGGGAACGCAATGCTTTAGACACATCTATTGCTATCAATACTGACTTCTATCAGTACTGACTGGTATCAGTAACGACCTCTATCTGGACAGCGCTGTCTATCTGGATAGCACTGTCGATTGCAATGCTTCGCAACGCTCGCCATGATGATAGGTAATTAGCGGTGATTAGCTGGGTTTTTGCTATTCTACCTTTATTAAGCAGTATGAAATGCCGCTTAGCTCCGCGTTGATGGACAGCGCATAGCTTCGCAAGAACGAGAGCAGCAACAGGAACCCATTGATGAAACGATCCCCCTTGATCAGCCCTGAGTTACTTGAACGTCTTGTTGACGCTTCCGAGGATGGCATCGTCGTTGCCGAGCAAGAAGGCGACGAAAATATCCTTATCTACGTCAACCAAGGCTTCGAACGCCTCACTGGCTACAGTGCAGATGAAATTCTTTATCGCGACTGCCGTTTTTTACAAAATGAAGACCGTGACCAAGATGCACTGGTCTCTATCCGGGAAGCGCTGAAAGAGGGTCGCCCTTCTCGGGAAGTGCTGCGCAATTATCGCAAAGACGGCACTATGTTCTGGAACGAACTGTCTATTACCCCCGTTTATGACGAAGCTGATAACTTGATGTACTACATCGGCGTACAAAAAGATGTGACTGAACGCGTCGAAGCACAGCAAGCATTGGCAGCCCTTCAAAAGCGCCAAGAACTGGCAGAGTAAAATAAAATAGCCTCAGGGACTTGAACTTCAACCTAAGTGACGGTATATAGCGGCTAAGCGCATAAAAGCGCCAGGCGCTTCTTGCTTCAACTGTTGATTGAAAAAAGAAGCCGTTGTGATGCCGGTGCGCCGGCTTGGGTTGGAGGGCATACTATGAGCCGTGACCCCTTAAATCGTGAATCTTATGCCAGTGATGCAATCGATGCAGATGAGTTCGATAACTTAGACGCTGTTAACGATGACCACTACGGCAAAAGCAAACCCAGCAAAGCAGATACGCTTCGTGCCCGACGCCAAGTCGAAGCATGGCTTGAGGAGCGCCGCTTGCAGCGCGCTATTGAAGATGATTGGGATGAAGAGGAATAACCTGATCGTCAAACCGCTTTCATTGATTGGCAGCTTAGTTACGACATCTAGTTACTCACTGTAATGGTTGCACCCCAAGCCTTTACTAAGCTGCTGATCAACGCATATACAAGACTTATCTTCTACGCGTCTGGCCTTTACCTGCGCTGAGCACTATCATCTTAGCCCTATGCCAGCACTCAGCTGCGACTCTTTTCTCCAACAACCTAACGGATTTCCATGGCGCAATACGTATTCACCATGAACCGGGTTGGCAAAGTTGTGCCACCCAAAAAGCAAATTCTCAAGGATATTTCGCTATCGTTTTTCCCTGGCGCCAAAATTGGCGTACTCGGCTTAAACGGTTCCGGTAAATCCACACTGCTACGCATTATGGCCGGTGTCGATAAAGAGTTTGAAGGTGAAGCTCGTCCGATGCCTGGTATTAATGTGGGCTACCTGCCTCAGGAGCCACAGCTTGATGACGAAAAGAATGTTCGCGAAACGGTAGAAGAGGCGTTAGGCGCCATTAAAGAAGCCCAGGAAAAACTGGATGCGGTGTATGCCGCCTATGCCGAACCTGATGCGGATTTTGATGCCCTAGCAAGCGAACAGGCACGCCTTGAAAATATTATTGAAGCTGCCGACGCGCATAACCTTGAGCGTAAGCTGGAAGTCGCTGCTGAAGCGCTGCGCCTGCCGCCTTGGGATGCCAAAGTGGGCCACCTTTCTGGTGGCGAACGCCGCCGCGTAGCACTGTGCCGCCTGCTGCTTTCAAGCCCCGACATGCTCTTGCTCGACGAGCCTACCAACCACTTAGACGCTGAATCCGTGGCCTGGCTAGAGCGCTTCTTGCACGACTATAACGGCACTGTCGTGGCCATTACTCACGACCGTTACTTCCTGGACAACGTTGCCGGATGGATTCTAGAACTTGACCGCGGCCAGGGCATTCCTTTTGAAGGCAACTACTCCCAGTGGCTGGAGCAGAAAGAGCAGCGCCTAAACCAGGAAGCCAAGCAGGAAGTATCACGCCAGAAAGCTATCAAGCAAGAGCTTGAGTGGGTTCGCAGCAACACAAAAGGACGCCAAGCAAAGAGCAAAGCGCGCCTTAATCGCTTTGAAGAGATGCAGTCTGGCGACTTCCAAAAGCGTAATGAAACAAATGAGATCTATATTCCGCCTGGCCCGCGCCTGGGTGATAAGGTCATCGAGTTTCATAACGTGACCAAGCGGTTTGATGACAAACTGCTCTACCAAGACCTCTCCTTTACCATCCCACAAGGGGCGATTGTCGGGATTGTAGGTGGTAACGGTGCCGGTAAATCGACACTGTTCAAGCTAGTCACCGGCCAAGAACAGCCAGATGCTGGCGAAGTAGTGATTGGTGAGACTGTCGATATTGCCTACGTAGAGCAGTTGCGCGACGCGCTAGACGACAAACAAACGGTTTGGGAAGCCGTCTCTGATGGGCAAGATATTCTAAACATTAACGGCTACGAAGTTTCTTCACGCGCCTACGTTGGCCGCTTTAACTTTAAGGGCAACGATCAGCAGAAGCGTCTAGATGAGCTTTCTGGTGGTGAGCGCGGTCGCCTTCAGCTTGCCCAAACGCTGAAACAAGGCGCAAACGTACTGCTGTTAGACGAACCTTCAAACGATCTGGATATCGAGACCCTACGCGCCCTGGAAGAAGCGCTGCTGGCCTTCCCAGGCTGCGCGATGGTGATCTCTCACGATCGCTGGTTCCTAGACCGTATCGCCACGCACATTCTGGCCTTTGAAGGCGATTCAGAAGTCGTCTTCTTCGATGGTAACTACACCGAATATGAAGAAGACCACAAGAAGCGCGTGGGTAACGACACACCGAAGCGAATGAAGTATAAGCGCATCGACGCCTAACGATTTGTTGCCATACCGCTGATACGTAAAAAGCCCCTTGTACGCTAAAAACGCACAGGGGGCTTTTGCTTTTGTTGGGCTATAAAATAAATAGAACCCGCTATCAGCCTGCTGGCCAGGTAAACTGCCGACCTCCCAATAAATGCATATGGATGTGGTAAACCGTCTGTCCCCCCATTTCATTACAATTCATCACTACACGATAACCATCTTCCGCGAAGCCCTGCTGTTTGGCCAGCTGTGCGGCAGTGTGCTGCAAACGCCCAACCAGGGCTAAGTCCTCAGGGACAATATCGTTTAGCGTAGCAATATGCTTCTTAGGAATAATCAGCTGATGCGTTGGTGCTTGAGGACTAATGTCGTTAAACGCTAATACATGCTCGTCTTCAAACACAATATCTGCGGGAATTTCGCGGTTTATTATTTTGCAAAACAGGCAATCCATACAGCCTCCTTCATATTTGTAAGTGGCGAAAACGTACTAACTAGCAAAAACGGTCTAACGAAAACGGCGCTGAGAAAGCAGATGGCGGACCAGCGGCGCTAAAATCAGCTCCATCGCTAACGACATTCGCGCCCCAGGCACGACTAACGTGTGCGGGCGTGTCATAAATGAATCTTTGATCATCGCCAATAGCCAAGGAAAATCCACCGTTGAGGGATCTCTAAAGCGAATCACCACAAACGACTCCGCATCGGTCGGAATATCCTGAACCTCAAAGGGGTTCGACGTATCGACAGTGGGCACACGCTGGAAATTAATATGGGTACGGGAAAACTGCGGCTGAATGTAGCGCACGTAATCATCCATGCGCCCTAATATGGTATCGATGACGGCTTCCTGGGAATAGCCGCGCAGCTTGGTATCACGATCAATTTTTTGAATCCATTCAAGATTCATGGTCGGCGCAACACCAACTAACAAATCTACGTGGCGAGCAATATCATACTCTTGCGTCACCAAGCCGCCATGCAGCCCTTCGTAAAAGAGCAGATCAGTACCACAAGGCAGTGACTGCCACTCGGTGAACGTACCTACCCGATAACCTGCCTCAATTTTTTGCTTATCTTCTGCATGAATGTAGTGACGGAACGTACCCGTTCCATGCTCACCGTACTCAACAAACAGTCCTTCAAGCCGATCAAGCAGATTAGCTTCTACTGCGAAGTGAGAAAGCTCATCTTTGCGCTCCGGCTCGTCACGAAAAATCCGCTGGAGATCATCGCGGGTGTAGCGATGGAAGGCATCACCATCCACCATGGCGGCGTGCACATCTTCACGCAGGAACATGCGCTCAAAGCTGCGGCGCACGGTGGTAGTACCCGCGCCTGAAGAACCCGTGATGGCAATGATTGGATATTCTCGGGACATTAAGCACCTCTCTCCTGAGCAGTCACGCGAGCAATTGCCTGCGCAACGTCATCAGGCACGTTGACAGGCCGCCCAGAAGAAAGGTCTAAAAGAAGCTGGTTAACCCGAGCCGTTGCCACTACCTTATCGGTTGTTGCCTGGCAAATGCGCTGATAGACCGTCAACGCTTTGCCTTGCGGTTCAGGGATAGCGGTCTCAATTACCAAAGCATCCGGCCAGCGTGCCTCGCTCTGGTACTGAACCGCTAGGTCAGCAACAACGCTCGGGTAGCCTTTTATATCCCACTCCGGAAAACCTAGCGCAGCGAACGCATGCACGCGAGCTTCATGCAGCAGCGATACTAAAGCGTCATGCCCCAGGTGACGACCGTAATTCATATCCGTTATGCGCACCGTTAAAGGATGCCGATGAATAATCGCTGCCGTGGGGAAATCTAGCGTGACACGCTCCATGCCTAGCTCCTTGTCAGTGGTGGTTTAGCTCCGGCGAGACCATCGCTGATCGCTATTTTTCTCGGGCGATAGCACGGAATGCGATGTCACGGCGGAACTCAGCACCCTCCCAGTGAATCGCTTCAACCCCCTGGTATGCCTGCTGTTGAGCAGCCGATACTGTGTTGCCTAATGCAGTGACACATAGCACTCGTCCGCCTGCGGTTACGATACTGCCATCAGCAGCCTGAGCGGTGCCAGCATGGAATACTTTGCACTGCGCTTGAGCTGCCCGCTCCAAGCCATGAATGACATCGCCCTTGCGGTAACTGCCGGGATAGCCACCTGCCGCTATCACAACACCCACGGCTGCGCGAGCGTCCCACTCACACTGCTTATCGGCAAGCTCACCCTTAGCGCCAGCCAAGCAAAGCGCGGCCAAATCTGACGTTAACCGCATCATGATTGGCTGAGTTTCGGGGTCACCAAAACGGCAGTTATATTCGATTACTTTTGGATTGCCTTCAGCATCAATCATTAGGCCTGCATATAAAAAGCCGGTATATGCATTTCCCTCTTCCGCCATGCCCCGCACGGTGGGAAGTATAACCTGCTCCATGATGCGTTCGTCGATTTCTGGGGTTACCACCGGTGCCGGAGAATAAGCTCCCATACCGCCGGTATTGGGACCAGTATCGCCGTCATAAGCACGCTTGTGGTCTTGGCTAGTGGCCATCGGCACCACATTCTCACCATCAACCATGACAATAAAGCTGGCTTCTTCGCCTTCCAGAAACTCTTCGATAACGACACGCGCACCCGCGTCGCCAAATGCATTCGCCTCTAACATATCGCGAATAGCCGCTTCAGCCTCAGCTTCACTCATTGCGACAATGACACCCTTGCCCGCCGCCAAACCATCAGCTTTGATGACGATAGGCGCGCCCATCTCAGCTAAGTAAGCCAAGGCTGGCTCTACTGCTGTAAAGGTTTGATACGCGGCTGAAGGGATCTGATGACGCGCCAGAAAGTCTTTGGTGAATGACTTAGAACCTTCCAACTGTGCGGCGCGTTGTGAAGGCCCAAAAATTGTCAGGCCAGCCGCCTGAAAGCGATCAACGACCCCTTCAACTAACGGCGCTTCTGGCCCTACCACTGTTAGCGCAACCTGCTCGCGCTGGGCAAACGCCACCAACGCGTCTAAATCTGTTGCTTCAATAGCTACATTGGTCAATTTTGGCTCAGTGGCAGTACCTGCATTGCCTGGCGCTACGAACACCTGCTCGACGTCACTAGACTGCGCTAGTTTCCACGCCAATGCATGCTCGCGACCACCGCCACCTATCATTAAAACGTTCATCATCATCCTTCTCAAACGGGAGTGCCTAGCCGAGATTAGCTGAAAGCGTAACTAAGTTAATCGGCATATTATGCCACAACGACTCAACCAGCGGCGTCAGGAGCTTTTATCCGGCGTATCGTCATCGTCTGTTTGATTGGGCTGATTAAGTGTTTTTTGCCAAAAACGCATATTCTCTTCTGCTAGTTCGCGCATGAACTCCATAGGCGAATGGCGCATCGCTTGCTGCCACTGGCTTTGCATGCGCTTTTGCTGCTCCAGCATGAGTTGCGTGCCCTGCTCCAAATAACGCGCTAACGGTAAAGGCGATGACATATCGTACACACGGATCAGTTGAGCCAGCAGGTCATTTGAGAAAACTTCGGCTTCACTATCAGCCTGCTCTTGCTCGATAATGATCGACAGCAAAATGGTCCGCGTCAGATCTTCACCGCTTTTTGCATCCTCGACGCGGAAGGGCTCTTCTTCAATAATCAAACGCCGCAGATCCTCAAGCGTCACGTAACGACTTTGTTGAGTATCGTACAACCTACGGTTGGCATATTTGCGAATTACGCGCACAGCGCATCTCCTTAAAGGCGGTAGAGGCTTTGTCGCCGTTGCTGCTATTGTGCCTGCAACATGCGCCTATGCAAGCCAGCTTAACGGATAGTACCGTTAGGCGTGTCTTCCTTATGACCAATAGACGACAATCATGAATCTTATTCTGCTTGATCCGAGCGAAGTGAAGGGAGCTTATGCTTACCTTACCGACACACGACGTATCACCCATTTACGCGAGGTGCACCGCGCTTGTGTAGGGGACTACTACACCGTCGGCCTACAGGGCGGCAAGATGGGGAAAGCACAGCTAACTGAACTACACGAGACCCAGGCAACCTTTACACTGGAAAATCTTAATGAGCCCCCCCCTCCACCCTTGCCAGTACATTTAGTATTGGCGCTTCCTCGCCCCAGAATGCTGGCACGTACCTTAGAGCATGTCACGGCTCTTGGTGTAAAAAAAATTACCCTGCTTCACAGTAAACGGGTGGAAAAAAGCTACTGGCAGTCTCCCGAACTCCGCACAGAAAAAATTCATCACCACTTAGTACTTGGCCTGGAACAAGCGCGAGACACACAGCTGCCTAATGTGGCGCTGTGCAAAGGCTTTCGGCCCTTTTTGGAAGAGCAGCTGCCCGAACTACTCAAAGATCGACGCGGGCTGGTGGCACACCCTGGCATGGCGAATGCCTGCCCACGCAATATTGACGGTAATGTGCTGCTGTTCGTTGGGCCGGAAGGTGGTTTTATACCGTGGGAAGTTGAAAAACTACTTGAGGCAGGCTGCGAGGGCATGCACCTAGGCCCTCGCATTTTACGGGTAGAAACCGCCGTTACCGCTCTATTGTCGCGACTTTTTTAAGCACCGCTTAAGCCAGCAAGTTGGGTGACTCGAGCGTTATGCTTACAACAGCGTATCTAGGACTGTTCATCGGCTGGATCGTGGGGAACATAAGCTGCATTTTCCCCACATTCAGGGTCTTGGAGAAAGGTACTGCGCACATCTAATAATCCTAAGTGGCTAATTGTGCGACGCCCCAAGAGCAGCGGATAAATCATCTCTTCACGATCTCGCAAACTAAACTGCTCTTCATACACCGTGTTGCCCATGCAAACATCCATAAGCACTACGGGGCGCTCATCACGACCGCCTGCGCCACGAACCGCTAGCTCTCGGTAGAGGGGGCGCTCAATCTGATCGCTAAACGTTTCACCGTTTTCCTGATCCTCGAGCTTCAGACGGAAGCGAACCCACTCCTCACCGTCTTTCTCAAACATCTCAATATCACGCGCGTCTAATGAAGAGGTCAGCGCACCGCTATCTAGCTTCGCTTTTACAGCGATACCCCACGGTTCAATAGATGCATTTTCAACCCAGCCAAATACCTTATCATCTGCCTGGTTAGCAGTGCTCACTGACAATGCACTGACCATTACACCGGTAGCCAGCACACCTAAAAAAGTTTTCCTCATTACCTTTCGTCCTTCCTTAGTGAGAAGTTTACCTAGCATGAGACATTTAACTCGCTAAAGAGACTCATCGAAACGCAACATTAACGCAGCCGTTCTAACAGTGCCTGAGTGGCAAAGCCATCGGGTGTGAGTCCTTGGTCACGCTGAAAGGCACGTAGACCCTCGCGCGTATTAGGCCCCATGATGCCGTCTGCAGTACCCACTGAATATCCAGCATTATTTAGGCGTTGCTGTAGAGTACGCACATCATCGCGTGTCAACGGCGCCTGCTCTCTGGGCCAAGACTGGGCAATGCCGTCGCGCCCAGCAATAGCATCCGCCAAGGTAGACACGGCTAACGCATAACTAGTTGCGTTGTTATAGCGCAAAATTGCCCGAAAATTAGGCCCTACCAAAAAGGCAGGGCCGTTTGCTCCTGCTGGCACAATAACCGCAGCGCTATCGAACGCGGGCAGCTCACCCGTCAATGAGCGAACGCCTTGTGCCGCCCACTCAGCACTGCTACGACGTTGGGTTTGTGAATAGTCGAAGGAGTCAGGCAAATTTATTTCAACACCCCAGGGTTGGCCGGCTTGCCAGCCTGCCCTGGCAAGATAGTTAGCAGTAGAAGCCATAACATCAGGAATACTGCCCCATATGTCTCGACGACCATCGTTGTCGCCATCCACTGCGTATGCTTCAAAACTGCTGGGTATAAACTGGGTATGCCCCATGGCACCCGCCCAGGAGCCTTTCATTTGCTCGGCGGCAATATCACCTTGATCGATAATACGTAACGCAGCTAATAGTTCACTGCGGGCGAAATCACGCCGACGGCCGTCGTAAGCAAGTGTTGCCAGTGACTCAAGCGTCGAGAAATCACCAAAATTGCTACCGTAGTTACTTTCGATACCCCAAATAGCCACGATGATTTCCGCAGGAACTCCATAACGCTGCTGCATTTGCTGAGCGGTAGCGCGGTGAGCCGCAAGCTTCTCTAGACCATTATTAATTCGTGTACTGGAAACCGCTGTGTCCAAGTATTGCCAAATGGGACGCACAAACTCTGGCTGATATTGATCAAGCTCAATAACCCGTTCACGATAACGAAGCCCATCAAAGGCAGAGGCAAGGGTAGCCTCACTGATGCCCTGCTGAGCAGCATAGCGGCGAAAATCAGCCAACCATTGATTAAAGTTGGCATAGCTCACTTGCTCTGCCGCTTGTGCATCTACTTCGCTCATCAATTGCTGATTAGCAACGGCATTCGTACTTAATGCCCCACTGCCTGCTGCGAGTGCGAACGATAAATACAAGGCGGGGCGAAGACTCAGTGGACCTTTAACTTTCAAAGACATAACAATAATCTCGTGGCAATCCTTGGCGTGCTCCGATAATGGCTTAGAAACAGCCTAGATGCTAGCCCTAGCGACACTACCTAGCCTATCTTTCGGGCGCCATCGTCTATTTTTTTGAAAGAAACGTTACTCATCTGTTTCTTGAAATTCTGCTGTAGTCACTAACCAACTCTGCCACTCGGCTGGCTCTACGCAAGGTGTATCAAACTTAGCAGGCGCTACCCGCCAGGGTTGGTGCCGCTCCACACCTAACGGCAACGACGCCAGCTCAGGCAGCCAATAGGTTACGTAAAGCCCGTCTGGGTCATAGTGCCCTGCTTGCTTCAGCACATTAAAGTAGCGGTTTTGGCGCGGATCACGGCCAATACCGGCAATGTAACGCCAGTTGCCCCAGTTACTCGCCACATCGTAATCAATCAGGCAGTGCTCAAACCATAACGCACCAAGGCGCCAATCGACGTTTAGATCTTTCACTAAGAAACTGGCAGCATTTTGACGCGCCCGGTTAGATATCCACCCGGTAGCCTTCAGTTCTAGCATGGCAGCATCTACAAACGGCACGCCGGTTGTCGAATTGCGCCACGCATCAAATGCACTGCTAACGGGCGGCAACTCCTTATCACCAAATAATGCGGCACCTTCCAGCTGAGCCGCTCGGTGGAAGTAATCTCGCCACATTAATTCGAAAATAATCCAATAACTTGATTCGCAGCTCCCGTGAATAGCTTCCCATTTGTTTACTTCTTGACACACTTGGCGTGCAGATAAGCAGCCCCGCGCCAGCCAAGGGGAAAAACGTGTAGAAAAATTAGCGCCTAGTAAACCATTACGGGTTTTCTTATAAGACTCCGCGCCGTTTTGCCGCCAGAGATAGTGCTGAAAACGATCACGTGCCGCCGCCTCCCCACCAACAAACACAAAGCCCTGGCGCTTATCGGGCTGCCAACCAGCACTCTCTTTGCATACTACGTTAAGGGGAGGAAACCCTCTGGGGGCAGGTTCTGGCCAGGGCGGCAGTGTCACTGGCGCTGACAGGGGCGCTATAAACGTACAATGCTTTTCAACACGTCGCCTAAATGCCGAAAAGCTGGGCGGCAACTCGCTCAAAGTGAAGGGAAGATCGCTTTCATCAATTAAATAACCGCTATCAAAACAACATAGCTGACAGGCCGACGGAAGCTGGCCAGCGACTCGCGCAATCTGCTGGGACTCTTCATGTCCGGAATGCGCTGCCACACGCACTTGTCTTGCCCCGAGCATGGCAGCCGTGTCTAGCACGATACTGGCAGGATCACCGACGCGGACTAGCAAATCACTGCCGCGCTGCAGCAGTTCACCTCGTAGCTCCATCAGACTTTGCCATAAAAAGCGTAGTCGAGCAGGTCCTAGCCTGGGAAAAGCATCGCCCGCCACCGCACGTTCAAGCCATCGCTGGTCTAGCACGTAGAGACAAAGCAACTGCTGCGGAGGGGAATCAAAATGCAACAAGGGGTTATCAGCTATCCGCAAATTATCCTGAAGCCATACAATATCAGTCGTGCTGCTCATGCATTTGCCTCTTTAATGCGTGCTTCTTAAATGCGTTGGCCTGCTTGGCTTCGCGACGGCAACGTTCACTGCAATGGCGCACTTCATCCCAGCAACGCGCCCACTTTTTCCGCCAAGCAAAAGGACGCTGACATTGAACACACTCTTTTTGCGGTAAATCACGCTTACGTTGCATAGACGCCACCTTGCTGCCAAACACTTACGCGCCATGCGCCAAAAACATAGACACAACAACTTATACAGTATAACTATTGTACATAATATAGCGTACATATTTTGAGATAAAAACTCTATCGACTGGCCTAACCAAGCCTGCCCTCCATGCTTCATCACTCAAGATCACTCAAGATGCTGAAAATAAAAAAGCCATCCGCGAGGATGGCTTTTCGAGCAGACGTGTCAGCATGGGGAAAGTTAGCAAATTGCCGTCAGTCAGGGTCTGTGGCGCGGGGATGCCGCTTGGCGTTTTCATGGGTTTCTAGGCCACTTTTAAGCTCATGAGTAAGCGGGTCATAATTGGGCCTCAGTTCATCCTTAACAGTACCGCTCCAAAGGCGCGAACCAACAAAGTAACCTGCCCTGCCAATCACATGGGCAGCAATCGGTGCCGTTATTAAAATAAACACAATAATCGCGAACGAGCGCGCAACCACCCCAACTTCGGCAAAGTGCATGGCCGAAGCAAGCATGATTAAAATAACCCCAAGCGCTGCAGCCTTAGTGGTGGCATGCATACGGGTCAGCAGATCTGGCAGCCGTAACAAGCCGATGGCCGCAAGCAACATAAAGCTTGCCCCCGTTATCAACAGTGCGCCTTTGATAAATTCAATCATCTCGCGGCCCTCCACGTTCCAGATAGCGTGCAAACCCAATCGCGGCTAAAAAGCCCATCAGGGCGATCACAATTGCCGCATCTAGAAAACTCGCCACTCCCGATTGAATCGCATAAACACCCACTAGCCCCACCACCGTAGTGGAAAACAACTCAAGCGCAACAACACGATCAGGTAAGCTAGGACCACGAACGACACGAACGAAGGCCAGTACAAGCGCTAGCCCCATAATTATCTGGCTTATCAGAATAACGGTATCCATTAACGAAATAGCTCCAATGCACGGTGCTCCATCTCTTTTAAGTTATTCCGAAGCTCTTCTTCATTATCCAGAAACATCGCGTGAATATAGAGCACCTTGCGATCGTCAGAGACATCCAGGCTCAACGTGCCAGGCGTCAGCGAAATCAGGTTAGCGACGATCGTAATTTCCATTTCCGTGCGTGCAGCAAGAGGTAGCGCAATAACGCCAGGTTTCATGTGCCAGGGTGGGGTCACTATATCGAAGGCGACGCGCAGGTTTGCCCGCACCAGCTCCTTAATAAAAAAACCAATAAAGCCAATGATTCGTGGCACACGAGCGGGGTAACCTTTTAACGCGTCGACTTGAGGCTCAATCAATAGCAACGCAATATAGCCAAAGATCATCCCAACGAGCAGATTAAGTCCGGAAAAATCGCCACTTAATAGCACCCAGGCTAGCCCGAGCAGAAGGTTCCAAATTGCTCCTGTCATGGGTCATCCTCCGCACGCTCAAGCAGCGCATCTTCAGCACTAGCAGAGACGCCCAGCACAGCTTCAATGTAACCTGATGGGGACATTAGCTGATCACCGATAATCATCATCACCTGCATGATGGCTTCTGCGAAAACACCGATTAAAAACGACATCATGGCCAACACAGCAACTGGGGTGTACATCATCCACAGACTTGGTTTTAGCAATCGGCCATCATCTCCACTGGTGGTTTGCGCAGCGGGCACTTTGTTTTCTTCTGGCAGCGCTTTCCAAAACACGTCATTCCAAATTTTCACCATGGAATAAAGTGTCATGAGCCCCACTGCCAGCGCAAAACCTGTTACTACATACGCCTCCGCCTCCAGGCCAGCACGAACTAGCACAAACTTGGCAAAGAATCCCGATAGCGGTGGAATGCCCGCCAGTGAAAACGCTGAGATAAAAAATGCTACGGCTAACCAAGGACGCTCTCGGTAAAGCCCGCCCATCTTTTTAAGCTGATAAGTACCTTGCAAGCGATGGGTAATACCGCTAATCAGGAACAAGTTCGTTTTAACAACAATGTTATGCACGATAGCAAACACACCGCCTGCAATCGCCAGTGGTGTATACAGCGCCAAACCAAGGATCATGTAGCCAATCTGACTCACAATGTGAAAGGAGAGGATTCGCCGGAACTCATACTGAGCAGCGGCGCCAAGCACGCCAGTCACCATCGTCAACACAGCGCCCCAAAGCATAATGTCCTGCAGGTACCCCATTGTTTGGTCAAAAATAACAGTGAACACACGGAACAACGCATACACTCCCACCTTTGTCAGCAGACCAGCAAACAACGCTGATACTGCAACTGGCGGCGTATGATAAGAAGCAGGCAGCCAGAAAAAGAGCGGAAAAGCAGCCGCTTTAATACCAAAAGCGACCATAAACATCACGGCAAGCACCTCGACCATTCCGCTGTGCTCGGCCTCATCCATACGCAGCGCAATATCGGCCATGTTGAGCGTGCCTACCGTGCCATACAGTAGCCCCACAGCCGTCAAAAAGATCACCGAAGCCAATAGGTTCAGCGTAACGTACTTTATTGCGCCCTCCATCTGCGCCCTTTCACCGCCCAGAATCAACAGCGCAAATGACGCTACCAGCATGACCTCAAACCAGACATATAGGTTGAAGATATCGCCAGTTAAAAAGGCTCCTGCCACCCCTGCTAGCAACAAATGCATTAGTGGGTAATAGCCAAATTTTTCGTGTCCCCTCCCTGTGGTGGCCAGCGAATAAATCCCCATTGCCAAACCAATAATGCCCGTCATTAAAATCATAACGGCACTCAACATATCGGCAATCAGGGTAATCCCAAACGGAGCGGGCCAGCTGCCCATTTGCATAGAGATATAGCCATCGGCTAACACAGCGGCAAACAGCCATACACTTACCAGTAGAAGCGCGACATTACCGGCTACCGCAATGAAGCGTTGAACGGGCCGAGAGCGCCAAAAAATCAGTGAAAGTGCGCCAGAAAGCAGTGGCAGCAGGACGGGCAGTGCAACTTCAGGCCTCACGTGTCGGTATCCTTCATTTTGTCCAAATCATCTGCTTTGACAATTTCATAGGCACGGCGAATTAATACGACAGCAAATGCGAGCACCCCAAATGCAATAACAATCGCCGTTAATACAACAGCTTGAGGCAGCGGATCCGCTACTTCGCCTAACGGTTGCTGCATCCCTTCGGGGATCAATGGTGGGGCGCCTCGCGTCATGCCTGCGGTGGTGAAAATTAGCAAGTTAGCAGCATTCGACAGCAACAGCAGACCAATCACCAATTTCACAATAGAACGACGTAACATCATAAAGATTGCGGCAGCGTAGAGTAGCCCAATTGCTAGTGCCATTAGCGGTTCCATACGGAGCCTCCTGATGCATTAGGGTTCATCCTTATCCACCTCCATCAGCGCCATTACCATACCCATCACCGAGCCAAGAACGGCAAAGTACACCCCCACATCGAAAATGAGCGGTGTAGATGCTTTAAAGTCGATCACGGGGATAGTCCACCACTGAGCGGTTAAAAATGGTTGGCCCATAAACCAAGCAGGTACGATTGAAATCATCCCCAGCAATAGCCCAGCCCCAATTAAGTCACGGGGATCAACCATCCGCAGCACCTCTTTGGTGGCACTGACGCCAAAAGCAAACAGATAGAGAGTGAAAGCCCCCGCGGCGACTAGCCCAGCAATAAACCCACCCCCAGGTTCATCGTGCCCACGCAGCAATAGGAAAATTGAAAACATCAGTTGTAGCGGCATCAAAAACCGCGCCGCAGTGTTGAGTATAATGGTGCCGGATTTAACCATCGTACGGCTCCTTAACACTGTCCTTCTCGCCGTTTACGCCCGCTGCTGGCTTGCTTTCATTTGCGACGTGGCGCAGTTTAAGCATGGCGATAACCCCTATAGCAGCAAGTGCCAGCACAAACATTTCACCTAGCGTATCGAGTGCCCGATAGTCCACCAAAATGACGTTAACGATGTTGCGACCATAAGCCAGGGGAGCGCTATTCTCTATCATGTACATTGAGATAGGCTCAAACTGATTAATACTCCAAGCGGTCATAATCAGTAGAAAAATCAATATTCCCATCATGGCGGCCACTGCACCGTCTCGAATACGCTCCAAGGTTGTGGAAAGGTTTGAAAAACGCGGCAAGCGGAAGAGCACTAAAACCAATAAGATAACGGTCATGGTCTCAACCAACAGTTGGGTAATGCCTAAGTCCGGCGCACTAAAGAGAATAAAAATCAGCGCAATCGAGAACCCCATAATGCCAACCGACACTACAGCACCAAGGCGTGAACGAGAGATAGTGGCAAACAAAGCCCCCATCACCATAGTGCCTGCGACAATGACCTCATGGAAGCGTACGTCAAGCGCCAGCACCAGTTGAGGCGCATGGCGCACAAGTATTGAGTTACCAATCAAAGCAATCAGTACGACTAACATGACGAGAATGTAATTGCGCATATAACCGTTTTGCAGCAGGCGTGTTTGCCATTCCGAAAAACGCACAATGCCATTCATAAAGCCTTCATAACCCGCTTCGGGGCCATGCCGCATTAGCGGTGCCAACATCGCAAGCTTACACCGCACACTATCCCAGCGCTTAAACAGTAAAAAGCCTAGCCCCAGACTGGCAATCGACATGATCAACGCCATATTGACGCCGTACCAAAGCGATAATGACACTTGCAACGGCTCTCCGACCACCGCTGTCGCCGCTGAGGTAAGCAGCGAATCGGCACCCAACAAGGCGGGTGCCAGCCCTAATAGCAGCGAACCAAGTGCTAGTAAGCAAGGCCCGACCAGCATACTCAAAGGCGCTTCATGGGGTGTTTTAGGCGTTTCAATTTGCCGCCCATAAAAGGGGCGGAAGGCAATAATGGCAGCCACTGCAATCGTCAAAATAGCCGCCAGGAAAGCAAACAATGCTAACAACACATCAAAACGCTCCGCACCCAGCACTGCCTCTAGCATTAGCTCTTTACCAATGAAGCCAAATAGCGGCGGTACGCCTGCCAACGACAGCGCCGCAACAAAGGCAATCACCGCCGTGATTGGCATGGCTGACTTCAAGCCGCCCATTGCAGTGACATCTTTGGTGCCTGTCTCATGGTCCAAAATACCAGCGACCATAAACAGCGCCCCTTTGTACATCGAGTGGGCTAGCAAGAACGTCACAAATGCCGTCATGGCGTACTCAGAACCAATGCCTAGCAACATGGTTAGCGTGCCCAGCGCCATAATGGTGGAATAAGCCAGTAGCTTTTTAATATTGGTGTGATGGATCGCTAAAAAGGCGCCTGTCAGCATGGTAATCGCGCCGACGATCGACAGTATTCCGACCCATAGCGCTGTGCCACCCAGTTCAGGGTGTAAGCGCGCTAGTAAATAAATACCCGCTTTCACCATGGTGGCCGAGTGGAGGTAGGCCGACACCGGCGTTGGCGCCGCCATGGCATTGGGTAGCCAAAAATGAAAAGGAAACTGGGCTGATTTTGTGAACGCCCCCAACAGCAAGCAAATAAGCATAGGGGTATAAAGCGAATGTTCACGTAGCTCGCTTTCCATTTGGCCAATTTCATAAAATGACCAGCTTCCGCTTGCCTGCCCTAACAGCACCAGACCTGCCATCAGCGCCAAACCACCAGCAACCGTTACAAACAGCCCCTGGCGTGCGGATTTTCTTGCCTCAATATCGGTGTGGTTAAAGCCAATCAGCAAATAAGAAGTGATGCTGGTTAATTCCCAGAACACGAACAGCGTAAGCAATCCATCTGCGAGCACTAGCCCCAACATAGAAGCCATAAACGCAACAAGCGCTAAATGAAAGCGTGCAATATCCGTATGGCCTTTGAGATAACCACCGGCATAAATCAATACCAAAGTGCCGATAACGGTAATCAGCAGCCCGAATAATAGTGATAGCCCATCAAGCAGAAAGCTCAAGCTGATGCCTAGTGATGGCACCCAAGACCACTCCAGCAGGAGTGGTCCTTCACTCATTACAGCGGCTGCCTGACTGAACAGCCAAGCAGCCATCAAGGCAGGAAACAGCGCCAATACCAGGCTCGTCCGTTCTCCAAACCAGCGGTTGAGCAAAGGCGACGACGCTGCCAGCACAAAGCCCATTAACAC
>Ga0098062_1000288_pt1 | contig 28555 bp, 17 predicted proteins | sample 23_taG_FD_81592 | JGI IMG/M metagenome (GOLD analysis project Ga0098062, IMG submission 81592) | Marine viral communities from Cariaco Basin, Caribbean Sea - 23_WHOI_OMZ | ecosystem: Environmental > Aquatic > Marine > Oceanic | place: Caribbean Sea: Cariaco Basin | collected 2014-11-11 | reverse complement strand
TAGGCACACGTTTAAGTAGTCTAGGCATAGGCATTAGGTATGGTCAAGTTCTATAACATGTACTTACGAGTTAAAGAGGACGTTCCTGATAAGGATGTATCAGCCAAGAAGTTACCAAACGGTAGATTCCAACTGATAGGAAAATCCAAGAAATCACCAGGAAAGAAACTGTATAAATTCGCAAGTGCAGAAGATGCAAAGAAATACTAGTTTTATAAATAAGCATGTGGAAGGATAGACATGCCTATTGTAAAAAAGACAAAGTCTGGTTTTAAGGTTATACACAAGTATACGGGAAAAACACTCATGACAACTAAATCGAAAGCGAAGGCTTATGCCAGAAAAAATAAAGGATACTAGTTCCGTAGGAACGAAGATAACAAAGGATAGCCTAGAGGCTGACAGGGTTGATACATTATTGAGACAATATGAAACAGGTACAATTACCCGCGCAGATTATTATAGGAAGTTGAAGGAGTATAGGGTGTGAATATGATTTTAGAGATATGGAGTTGTGTCGCAAAATGAGAAAATACGGAAACACCGGAGTATCGATGCGAGAGATCGCGAAGGTGGCAGGAGTGACGACAAGTACGTTGATGGCAAGTGTGCGTTTGTTAGAACCATACTTTGATGAATTAGAAGAGAAAAGCCCAAAAATTTAATTTTATACGGAAGGCTATACTGTACAATACATGAGTGTAAGGTCGGGACCGCGAGGTGTAGGCAAAGGGGGAAGCCGTACGACATATGATAGTATAGTACAAAAACAGGCTAGTTCCGTAGGAACAATCGGGACCGTAAGCGAAGCACCGAAAGCCCCAACGAAGAAACCGTTAAGCGTGAACACGCTAATGGGACAGGCGCATGGGGATACAAGTAATACAGTTGCGTTTGCAGAGGGATTCAAGAATCAGGCTATGGATTATCAGGGTATAGTGAATCATGATTATCAGCATAAGGCTATCGCTAATATCGCAATGGAGAAAGCGTTCGCTGGGGACTGGGCAGGTGCCGGACAGATAATACAAGAGAATCCAGCTAGGTTCGCAGGGAACATTGCCTTTGAGGCTGCAACTGCAGCCATACCAGTAGGAACCGTTATGAAATCAACCAAAGTTGGAAGAATGATAGCACAGCAAGCTGTACCGAGAGCGACACAATTCGTAAGATCCGCTGCCGTGGATGTCGTAAGGAATGTTGGTGGTGCTGGGTTGTATGCAGCAGATGTCATATCATCAAAGATTCCTTTCCTGAAACCTGCGTTTGCACAGGGCGTCAATGTGACCCCCGAATCATATATAGCTGATGTTGGATACGAGTCCGCAGAGAGATCACTGCGACGTTCCATTGGTAATCAAGACGATGATATAGCTAGGATATCAAGAGAGATAGATGAGATAGATAACGCACCACCGGAGGTTCGTAAGGCTCTTGCTATTGAGAGAGCTGACCTAGTCAATGAAGCAGAAAATGTTCTAGGATTGGATAAACAATTCACAAAATCCGCCCATGCGCCAAGGAGTCATTCCCCAACTTATTTGGAAATGCCAAGGGGAGAGAACTTCGAATTGTTAACATCAACGATACAAAAATTACCAACACCACTCAGGACGTCGCGGGCGATTGCAGGAGAGCAAACAATGGCAGAAGAGATTATGAAACACCCATACATAAACAAACTTTATGCACAAATCAAGAATGATCCGAAAGTAGTTAGTTTAGGGCAAGATGAAAAACTACAAGATCTGACAACCATCGCATTCAAGAGATATTATACAACAGAAAAACAACATCCATGGATTGACCCATCAAAAAATAGATATTTTATGGAAAGTGACATACTTGGGCATACAGATGATTATGGTGGATGGGCGAAAACGTTCGATCCAGGAGCAGGTAATGTAATTGTCAGATCTCAGACCGCTGATTCTGTGGGAATGTCACAATACCTACAGCATTCCCCTGGAAGTTGGTCAAGTCTTTTTTCAAGACAGCGAGACCTCCCTGTAAAATTCCAATTCTACAAGCAACAATCACTAGATTCAGTGGGTAGGTATGGTGACATGTGGGCGTTTGGTGACCCTCTAAGCCCACCAACACTTGGTCAAACATTCAATGAGATACAACAGAAGATTATGGGAAGAATCAACATTGGTAGACAGAAAGCAAATCCTACCGCTGCAACAGCTAGTGGAAGAGCCGGAGATAAGGCACTTGAAGAAGAGTTCGGAATAAAGATATTCAGAGGTGGTGATTCAACAGAACTTGCTCTTACTGGACATGGTGATACTATGATCGAGAATATACAAAAGACTACACTTGGACACGTCAATTTCGCTACCGAAGGTCAGTATAAGACATTTTTTGATCCTACAATGGATGTTGCTCTATCCACAGACTCACAGATTAATCGGTTTGCCAGAGACATTACGAATACCATACAACATGAGAACTTACACCTCATTCTAGGCAAGAACATTACAGGAGCAGCAGGGAAGGCAATGGATGATATAATGTATAATCAGACATACAGGACTAACTACCCACATGTTAGTAAATCAGTAGAAAAAGGAATACCCGTAGTGGATCCATCAGTTCCATTATCAAAGGCAAATGCATGGGATCCATCGGTAGTGGGCATACCAACGGTTCAGAAGCTTGGTGGGGGTGAAGCTGGAAGTTATGGAATTGCACAGCTCGATGAGGTATATGGTAAACCCAGTGTCTTGGAAGCTCCTGGAGATATATCATACCTCAGACGTGTTTATGAGTTAACATCGAAAACCCCTCTGCACAGTGCTGGCAGTCAACCAGGTATGGGAACAGTATTTGAAAAAACATGGGAAAGAATGCGTCTGGGTGTCGTACCAATTGGTGGAGTGACGAAAGGCGCTAAAGCATTTGGTGGTCAAACATTCAATGAAGGTCTCTCTCTCAACGTACTTGGTACAGTAAGCAAAACAGGTGGTGGGGCACATCTGCAAACGGCAGGTAAAGAAATGGTCAGTGTTCCAATGGACTCAACTATGTGGAAGTCAATAATGGAAACAACCGCCCCAGGTGGCAAGCGACAGCAGGAGAGATTGAATGTATTTTTTAGAGATTCTGATGATTATCTGAAAGTGGCAAGCGATCCATTCAAAACAAAAGAAATGGTCATCCCAGTGAGACACCAAACCAGTCCAACAAGAATGTCCACACAATTCACGATATCACAAATGAGACAGCCGAGCAAGTATATGAGTAAAGCAGTTGCAAGAAGAGTGAAGGGACGACTGAGATATCTAAAGCGGAGGGAAGGAGACGTTCCGGTGGAAAAGACACGTATGTTCGCTGACAGTGGAGTTATATTTCCAGAGCAGACTATGGCGTTTGCATCAGATCCAAATAGTGTAAGTAGGTATGTCGGTGCAATTGGGTCTGGTAATATTAAAATGGGCAAACAACCAGGTATTGGTAATGCCCCAGTGAGTAGATATGCCCAACAGGAAACTGAACGAGCGAATAAGGGGGTAGAAGAGGTAATGGCAATGTATGGAATACCATCAACCAAAAAAACACTAAAAAAAGTATTTGAAGAGGGTCCTGCTGGTGGGCGTAATTTTTACCCTGAAGTACCAATGAAAACATTGAGTGGGCGAAAAGTTGGATATCTGCACATGTTTGAAGGTATTGGTGGATTTGAGATACATGGATCACCAGTGATGAAAGAAATAATCTCTGCACAAAAGAGATTACCAAAAAAGACACCAAGAAATATCCAGACAACTAATCAGACATTCATTGATCCTACCGCTGCACCACCATTACTAAGACGTCTACTGAAACAGGACGCTGATATGTACAAATTTGCAAGAAAGCAGTATAGAAAAGAAAAGACGAAAGAGGTAGCCATGAGAGGAATGGTTATTGGTGGTGGTCTGTTGGGATCAAAGTCTATGTTAGCAGGATCGATGGGTGTGATTGGGGCCCATAATAAAAAGAAACAGAAACAAAAGTTTGAGGATATATGGTGGCGTGATGACAAGGCATGGAATGAATCCTTCAAGACTCAGCCATGGCGTTAACCTTATTCTTATACACTAGGTCAGATCAGAGAAGTCATGGCAAGAATAGATAACTACATGATTGTCATTACTATTGGTATTGTTCTATTAGCGCTGGCTCCATTCTTTTCACCTACAATAGAATGGGAGAAGGAGAAGGCTGTTGAACGTGTAGCACAAGCTGAGATGAACGAAAAGAAATACTTTGATGGGTTGAACGAGAACATTGCGGAAGCTAAGGAAAAGGTCCGAGATCTGATGGCGGAACATGAGGCAGCGAACCCATGAGTATTGAATCGATACTAATCATGATTGGATTCGGTGTTCTGATTGGAATAAGCGTATTCACATTTTGGAGAGTTGAACAGTTCATAGACAAACACAGTAAGCAGAAAAAGAACCAAATTTAATTTTATAAGAACAGTGTGTATGGATAAATCATGCAATGTCGCACATGTTGGAAAGCAACCGAAGATGCAAAGCCATACAAAGGTGAATGGACATGTGAAAGATGTATCACGAAGTATGAAAAGTACCAAAATTAAATTTTTATATCTATGTTTGTGGTAATATGGTCATGATGAATTTGTTCTTCTTGGCATTTGTGACCAAAGCAGTAACAAAATCCACAAATGGTACCGCCAACCTCATGAGTAAAATGGCAGGAAAATGGACTAAGTAACCATGGGTCTATCTGATATGATGTCATTCTTGGTTACCAAACCAGCCGAGAAGGCAGGTAAAACTGGAGGAAAGGTGTCTAGTATGTTAGATGCCATAATGAATAGATGAGAGGCGTAGCTGGTTGGCAGATGATAGGTTCTGCAATGGGATCTGTTGGAGGAATGGTAAAAAGATGTGGATCAAATATGGGTGGAATATTTGACTGGGGACGTAAATAATTCAATTTTATAAGTATCCTTACGCTGTTAATTACATGGTCAGTGGTAGAAAACATAAAGCTGGTTCTATAAAAAAGAAGCATACACGGGCTCAAGCTAGAAAGCAATCAGCCCCAGCTAAAGTCTACAAGAAACCATCTCATCGTGCACCACAAACTCCTAAACAACATACAATTGGAGGGTTTACAGATGGGGTAGCACATGGTATTATGCCTCCAGCTTATGGTGACTCACCACCAGGCACATTGGCAGCAACCCCACAAATTATTGGGTACGCTGCTAGTGGTATTAAGGGACTTGCAAAAGGGGCAGATGAGATATTTTCTATGTTCCGTAAAAATGAATTACAGAAACTCTTCAATCAAGATAAGATAACTCCTAAACAATTGGATGCAATTAAAGCATCACCTAATCCAGATGCAGCAGCAGACGCATTAATCAAAAGTAAATTTGTGAAAGGATACACAGGTGCATTTGGCGATAAGCGATATATGCAATCAAACAAGGCTGCACCTGAACAAAGATTTGACTCAAGAAACGCACCTTCTGCACCATGGGAAAGACAACCAGCAACACAGGCACAAATGACAACGATACGTGAACAAGAAGGAACGTTGTTAAGACAAGGACTAAAACAAGGCGATCTCGCTACACTCGACGCAACACTTCCATTCCTTAACAAAGCAGAAGCAAGTAATATCATAAAGAATCAAAAGAATTTATTAAGCGGAGGTCTCAATCTGGATCCTCAGGGTATAGGAAAATCACTGCCTTCTAAACAAATAAAGGCAGGTGAAGCTTCTCCAGCGCAGTATAAAGCACTATTCAACTTGGGCAAATTATCAGGTGAATCAGGTAAGGGTATACCTGAAACAATGCTACCTATAAGCAAGAGAGAAGCCTCATACATAATGAGTGGTGGAACATGGGACGCAGTAATGAAAGCTAGAGCGATAGGTTTGAAACCGCCAACCCCAAGACAGTCAAGACAACTTAGAAATGATGCAAATCAAGACAAACCTTTCTGGCATTTCCCAAAGACAGGTAGCCAACACGACAATTAGTTAATTCTATTTGACAATTCATTTTTATAACTATGGTAAAACTACTCTAAAGCATGCCATCATACCGCTCATATTCTCATGCAACTACGAGAAATTTAATTTTATATGATAGTGGTTTGCTAGATAAACCATGGCAGCAAAGAAAAGACCAATCAGAAAAGGTAATCGACTTGCAGCAAACGCCCTCAAAAAGACAACCGGCGGAGCAGACAGAAGATTAAAATCTCATATGAGTGGTCATAAAAAACGAATTGGTAAAAGACTATTAGGTCACCAAGGCTAAGCCCACTAGAAATTTAATTTTATACGTGAGTGGGATTAGTATTAACTATGGGTTATTATGATGATTTACACAAGTCTGTGTATGATAGCGTCTATAAACGAAATTTTGCGCGTGATTCAGCATGGAAGATGGCACAGCGTGCTGCAAATATAGCAGTGTATGATGCACAGCAACGAGACGTTAGGGCTGCCGAAAGTGGTAGTGGAAGATTATCAACAGTTTACAAAGCACTGATGGCTGGACAGACGGTCACTCCTTACAAACCACAAGAGAAAAAGGTAGACCAAACAGTAGGAGAATCAATAGGATCAATATACAGGGCAGCCGGAATTAATGCTGATGTTAACAAATATCGTGAGGAAGGAGTCGGTGGATGGCTGACACAAAATATATCAGGCATGACGAAAGCACAGCAAAGAAAGTTAGCTAACATAAGCATGGTGCTTCAGGCTGGTGGACAAGTGACCACCGGCGGAAAGGTATTGAAAGGATCTGATGCTGCACGACTCTTGGGTGCATATGGTGAACTTCCTAGTGATTCTAGGATTCCAGCAGGCGTTACGCCATACATGACAACTGTGGGCGGTGAGACGTCGATTGATTTCTATAAAGATGGTGTACCAATGGATTGGAACAGACAGGAAAAGTACATCGGTGCAGCGATAGCACCAAAATATCAAAAGAAGTATCAGGTAGGTGAAGGAGGACAGATAACTGATAAAATAACAGCAGGTGAAAAATATGATGTTGTTAGAAATACAATGAAAGATGGACCCAAAGCCTTTGTTGTACCACATCATCAAACAGTCAAGTATACAACACCAGAAGGTGCTGTCAAGACAACATCAGTGCCACAAATGAATGCCAGTGAATTGACACAGTTCAGACTTTTAATGGTAAAAGAAGGAAATAAGATTCTCAGTATAGGTGATCCAAGATCACTCGGTGAAGCTCAATTAAAAACAATGATGGCGGGTGGTCAAACATGGGATCAACGACATTTAATCGGATCACAAACAAAGGAATCACCTGCTATAATTAAGGAACATACAATTGTGACACAAAATCTTGAAAGTGGTAGAGAAGTACCACAGTTAATTACAGATTACAAAGTGCTTATGGATAAGATGGGTATGACAGAGGAGAAGGCAAAAAAGACAGTGTCAAATCAAGTAAAAAAATACAAAGCAGAAGCAGCCGTCTTTGGTGTGACATTGACAAAACCAGGTAGTACGACGAAAGTTCCAACATTGACTGGAGATACATATGATGTGTCAACTCCAGAAAAAAAGTTCGACATTCCATTTCCAATTGGTGACAAGGCTACGGAAACATATCAAGGTGAAGGTTGGACTGTATCAAAAAGTGGAGGATCGATAATTAATTTCGGTGACGGTAATGTGGTAGGACTGCAAGGAGTAGAACTGAGTAAGGACGCACAGGATTATTACAGAAAGATGGGTGTAGGTACACAGATTGTAACTAAAGATGGACAGACTAAAGCAGGTGCAGGAGTTAGACGAAAGTCAGCAAATCCTTATGGAGGTAAGTCTGCTATTGGTACTGCATGGGGGGCACACAAGGCTTCAGTACTATCCTCAGCAAGAGGCATAGTTGATGATGAGAATAAATGGATGGCTGAGCAAGAAAAAAGAGCAGCCGAATGGGATGAATACTATGCTTGGGTAGAGAACCAAGAAAAACTATACGAGGCTCAAAAGAAAGCTGAAGAGAAAGCCGAAAAAGAATATCAAGAAGCGTTAACAAAATTCAAAAAAGAACAAAACAAAGAAGGTATTGAAGCATGGGCATCAGCAACACCATATAGAAGGGATCGTGTGCAAAAGCCAAGACGACGAGCAAAACAGAATATCATACAAGATGCACAGGCATCAATGAATTGGGGTAAATTATCTAATCCGTTTGAATCGACAAGTGGCGGAGTACTAAGTCCATATCAAAGACAATCACGTAGACGTGTAATAAGCAAAGCAAGAGGACGACAAATATTACCACAGGGTAGCATGTTCCGTACAAGTGTGATGGGTGATAAACCACTAGCAAAGCGTATACGAAAAGGTCCAAAAGCAACAAAGAGGGTAACAAGGGTTGATTACTTCTCACCTGCATACGCATTAGCAGGATTCTACATGCCACGACAAATGGGAAAAGGGGGTAAGAAACAATGAGCATGGACGGACGTACTTCAAACAGAAGGTTTGGTGCAAAGCAGTATCAAACACAGCCATACAATGCTTATGAGGCAGCAGCAGCCGGAGAGACTACTTATGATGATGGCAGTGGCGATACTGAGTATAACCAAGCTGGTCGTCAGATGCTTAACGAGACACCGCCACAACAAGGACGTCCAGGTAGAGATTCAATATTTTCACAAAAGTCATTAGAAAGACAAGGTAATACTTCTGGTACCGCACCATTCACTAAAGTATATGCAGAGACACCGTTGGGTGATCCAAATGAACGATCTAGTACAGTACTTGGAATAAACAAAGCAGAGTATGACCTAGACACTGCAATGAAGGTGTACAAGGATGTGGATTTTAGACTTAATGATATTAAAGCACAGAAGACAGCACTCAGAGCACAATTCAATGCAAGAAAAGGAACAGTCGCGGTCAATGATTTTGAACTTGCACAAGAATCACCAGTGTACACTGGACTGAAACAAGAAGAAAAAGAATTGAAGATGTCTAAAGAAGATTTAGGCAGTATCATAAGAGAAAAGGAATCACAGATAACAGTAGGTGCATTAAGGTATGGATCAGGTGGAGGCAAATCACAGCTTGTCAAAGAGTTCGAATATGATGTAAAATCAATCAAGGACGTAAACCCTATGGATAAGATAGCAAAAAACCGTGCTGACACAGGTGGCGTTAAATCAGCTTTCAATAGAGGAACAACCGGCAATATGACAGATCCTAAGTTTGATTCCAACAGTGTATCTGTAGATCAAAATTCAATAGACCGTGGTAATATACTTGCAAAGACAGATCTATTATTCAACACAGTGAAATTCACAGAGTCATTCCTACCAGCAGCATATGCTTCAGGACTACAACCAGAACCAAACAACAAGGTTGAGAAGCAAGGTGATGATTATCTTAAATCACTACAAGTGTTTGCATCAGACATGTACACTGGTGTGACAAGAACCGCCCAAGATATAGTTGATCTACCATCCACACCATTCATGTTTAGTGGTAGTGTTTCATCTGCTGATCCTGATATTAGATACACACACAAAGAAACAGGTAAGACAATAACATTTGAGGAGGCTAAACAAAAGGCAGTGAATGATCCAAAGTTTGGAACTGATTACAACGCTGGAATGTGGGTGGAAAGAGACACTGAGAACAGATTCAAGACTGACTATACAAAAGGAATGGGGTTCCCTACATTACCTGGAATGGAAGGTACACCACAGGAAAGAAGTGGTTTAGATCCACATGGTGTTGGTGATCCAGCAAAATCTAGTATGTTTACAAACTATTCATCATGGCTAATACAGACAGGTGCAGACGTAATGACGGGTGGTAAAAACCAAATAACACAGGGTCTTAAACTTCATCAAATACACAAGATAGCATCAGAACGAGGTGCAGTAGATGTTGGGGCAGACTTGTTAACTGGTATCGCATCAGTGGTCGCCCCAATTCCAACCGCACAGAAATTAAAACTTGGTGCAACATTTATGAAAAACATGCCTTCACAGGTATCAAGTGGATTGAAACAAACAAGCTCATTCCAAAAATTAATCAAAAATAACATAGGCAAAGCAGGTAACTTTGCAAAGAATACTATGAAAATAACTAAAGGTAATAAGAATAAGAAACCATACTCAAACCTATCACCTCAGGGTGCTTCCAATCTATACCGTGGTGACACCCCAATATTTCGATTCACTGAAAAGATAAATCTACATCCTGGTACAAGTGCATATGGGACGATGAAGGTAGACCAAATTGGATACAATGTAGCTGGCGCACCATACATGAAACCACCGATAATTACACCAGGTAGTTCTGCTATAGCAAAAACAAATGAAAAACATTTCTTCATACAAGGAACCGCAATGATGCGCAAGGATCTCAAGAAGAACCCAAAATTAATGCACCCTCAGCCAGCAGTTGAAATTATGTTCGGCTTACCCCAACCTGACATGGGTTGGAAGACACTCTCAACCAAGATGAAAAGCCGTAGATTCAGAAGACAGATGAATACTGTTGGCATGGCAGTAGGTGGTGCTGGTGCTGTAGGGTTTGGTATGAATCCACAAGAAGCATATGCATTTCCTGTTGGGGCTGGTGTCAGACAGGGGATAAAAGGACTGAATCAGATTAACAGCTTCTTTAGATTTGCACCTGACATGGGTAAGGTAAGTCAAGGATCATTAAGAATCACTGAAAAACAGGTTAACGCATTAAAGAAATTGGGTGTACCTGTTGCACAAATACCAGCAAGTCGTGGTGAAGCTGGTGCATTGATACGACGACTAAACGCCCAAAAGGTAACCGCAAGAAAGAATAAACAATCAATACCTTCCCCACAAACCGAGAGTGATTGGTTTAACATGGGGTATTACACACAATCAGGCTATAGAGGTAGTTTCCCATGAGAGCAACATGGATACAACCTCAATACGAGGAAGAGAAAACTGTTCACAAACCAACTGGTATTGATAAACTGATAAACAAACGCAAACGTGGTCGACCAAAAAAGATGCGAAAGATGTTCATCTCAGGTGAGAAAGACTGGAACAAGGCAATGCGAAAGTTAAGGAAGCGTGAGAGAAATGGCGAAACGAACTAGATTTCAAGCGGGCAGAAGTACCCAACCTCAAGTAAATACAGCCACAGCAAAGATGGGTACTGTTGCAATAGAACAGCCAAGACCAACTCCTGCTTCACTTAAAGACGCTGCAACACCACAGCTTGGTTATCTTTCTTCTAGTGGGTATGTTGACGTAAGCCGTGACGGTAAGAGGATAGATCCAGAGAGTGAAGAAGGTAAGGCAATACAAGCAATATACTCAAGACAGTTTGAGGAAACAATAGATAATGCTGCCCAGCTTGAACGATTCCTTGCTGTGACAAGAGGTCAGGCATCCATTGAAGATACCTTACTCAACCCAGGAACAACTAACAGATACGAAGGTTCAAACATAAAACCAAATAGAGAACAACTCATTCGTACATATTTTGAAGAGAGAGGTGTACCATTAACTGAGCAATTCAGTAATGTGAATCTAAGACCTGTAAAATACACGGCTGCTCGTGAACGTGCAAGGCTTGCAACTAACACTGGTATAGAGATGGGCGATCTAAGGGATCTGCTTCCTGGCACAAGTGCATATCTGAAAAGTGGTGAGTCAATTCCTGCAGACCGAATAAGAACCGGTGAGATATATGCAAGACGTGATAACTTCCTAAGACAAGCAGGAGAGATAAAAGATGTTGTAGATGGTGAAGTAGGAACAGTTGCAAGAGACCCGTCATATAACCAAGTGGTGTCTACAGGGCTTATACCTGGCACACCTGGTATGCTTTCAGGATTATCTGTCGCACAAGGTGCAGACAGGACATTACAAAACGCTGCATTGTTTATAGCTGGAGGTGTTGCCCCAGTTACAGGTCTTTTAGCAGGAATTGGTGGGGTCTTTAAACCAAAGGCAAAAGGCGGTGCAATACCAGAAAAAGTACCCGATCCTCTCTACAGACCTTCGGCTACCGAAGAGGGACGTGAACAAGTTGAAGAAGAGATAAGTGATGATGTTGCGAGAGATTGGACAATGGACCCAATAATAGAGGGGGGTCCTGATGATTACAGAGTGATTGATGGAAGTATACTTCAGAGAGCTGTTGAAAAAGATGGTGCTTTTGGATTCCTAGTTGGAACAGGAGAGGTATTCAAAAGACTTGGAAAGTCATTAGTAGTGCCTGAAGAACAACTCGGTCAATTAGGATACTATGCAGCCACACAAACACCTATTGAAGAATGGAGAATAAAGGAATCTGCATTAGATCTTGCAATCAATCCAATATTAGAACCAATGGCACCATACCTTGCACCATATGCTGACATTGATGCTTCATGGGATGATGTAGGTGGAAGTTTGGCTAGATTTGGCGGTGCCTCTGCTACTACTGCATCTAATATTGGTATAGGAATGGCTACGCCTGAACTGAGAGACGCGTACTTTGCAGAAGCAGGGCGTGTTGGTGGAGAGTCATGGGAAAAGTTCCAAAAATACCCATTGTATTATACAGGAACCGCACTAGGTGAAATACCACTTGCATTAGTAGGGGCGGGACAGGTTGGGTTCTTAGCAAGGGCTGGTGTTAAAATCACGAAGGCTGCACTAGTAGCAGACGCTGGAATGAAAGGCTCAAGAGTTACCGCGAAAGCCAATGTGCTGGCTGGACAGTTAAAGAATGTTGACAGTACTATAGAATCATTATCAAAGAAACACAACTTCAATGAAAAGGATTTCAACAGTTTGATAAAAGATAGAAATAGTATCCTAAAAGACATAATTGATTTTGAGCATGTGGATGTGAATAGAACAATGAAAGCAACTGAGGTTGACAATATGTTCAAGAATGCAGACGGTGCATACAAAGAAGGTGTATCAAGTAATACAATTGACAGAGTCAATCAACTCAAGGCAGTTGATAGAAAACTCAATGACCAATTCACAGTCCCAAACGAATTAAAGAATGCAATAAAAACACGTGAAGATATACTTGACCGTACAATGAAGTTGGTCGATTCAACCGATCCTTCTTTACGAAATGACCCTATAGCTATACAGAATGCAGTGTTAAAAAAGAAGAAGTTAATCGAGGACACCGCCGAAGAAAAGGCTAACACATTATACCAAAAACTAGTAACTCAGCCTGGTGTGAATTATGGAGCATGGAAGAAACGACAAGCTCTCAGACTAGGGAACCTCATAACTCTTGGTGGTAAATCTACTCTTGGTGGAAGGCTGGATCCAAAAATGTTTGCTACTCCTAGATCACAATACAGGGCTGCTCTTTCACAGGAACGCAAACAAGGATTTGGACTTGCCAGATTTGAACCAAGAACATGGATTTCAGGACTAGCATTTGTCCCAAGATTAACACGTGCATTTGCAGAGGTAGGATCACCGTCAAGTCCAGAAGAACTCGCAGCATATCCAAACCCATTGAATCTATTCGGTAAATCACAGTTAGAAGCTGATGTGGGACGCATGGGTGCAGGTACAGTCCCTGTTGAATATACACCTATGATGAATGCATGGGGTGGTATGCTTCGTGGACTTGGTGTACAAAACGTACAGATCAAAGCAAGATTGATTCAGGATAAAGTTCAGGCTATGATTAAATCGCCTAAAACAATTGATACAGAAACGACAAAGATTGAGTTCGACGTAACTAATCAGATAGTATTCCAGCCTGGTAGAATAGGTCCTGCCTCAACCCAAAAACCAGACACAACGATTAGTATGACCATGCCAGCAGACCAACCTATAGGATTCCAGAAATCATTTGGTATAGGTGTAGCAGGAATAGATCAACCAATGCAGATCACATCAGATGTGACATTAGGTCAATACAGATCACCAGGCTTTACATTTACAAGCACAGAGGATCTACTTACTCAGTATCCATCATTTGAAGCAATATCTAATTTCTATAAACAAACCCCACCCTCAAGTCCATTTGGTGCACTACCAAAAGGATTGAGTAAGACGGAACCTACCGATATCATAGGTGCACCATTTAGAGTAGAAGGTTCGTTTACTGCTGGAAGGAAAATGACAACAGACGAGGTAATTGATCTTGGAGAAGAGCTTCCAATCGTAGCTACCCCAACGTCCCAAGTCACACGTAATTATGAAAAGAATCTAAACAAAATACAAGAAAAGATTGCAAAACTAGACAGTGATGAAATAAAGGTGTGGGGAGACGTATCAAAAATAAACGTCCTTACGTCAGGAATTAGTTGGTCGTCGGTAAAGAATGACATTGGGTTAAACAAGTTCTTCGCAGATGTTACACCTAATGTTAAAACAAATCTCAACACAATTGAGAAAGGAAAGGTAACTGATTATCAAACAAGAATAACTCAATTGAAGAATGTGATTGAAACGAATGAAAAGAATAACATGGACACAACAAGCTTGAGAAGAGAATTAAAGGACTTGTATATTGAAGTCGACAAAATACAATACGACAACCCTTACCCAACATATGATAATTACATAGACTCGATAGGAAGACAGACTGAGTCACTCATGCCAGGTATGGGTGAAATAGGTGAACGCGCAATAAACGAGATAAAGGACTTTGCAGGAAAAGGTAAACTGAAAAAGGCGTTTGGTGAATTAAGAAACACTGAGGAATTAATAAGAAAAGAAAGAGGAGCCATTAAGAAAATTAATCCGGCAGATGAAAAGAAACTAAGACGATCACAAGATAAACTTCTATTACTAGAAAGAAAGGCTACTGCACAAAGAGAAAATCTAGCTAGAGAGATGAAGGATAATGCTGGATTCCTTGGGGCTGAGGTTCAATTTGCAGCCATATCAGATGATAAAATATTCACAAAAAACCCACTAACCGACCCAACGGTATTATTAACAAAACCACAGGCTCAAAAACTTCATGAGATTGCAACAAAAAGAATTGCATTAGAAGGGGAAAAAGAAAAGATTGTGATGGACTTTTCACCACAAAAGGTTGCATTTACATTCACACGTGACGTTCCGTTTGACGCTATGTCTGCGTCACTAACAGACATTGTTGTCACGAAATCAGGAAAAGGACGTTACATAATAGATGCTAAGGCAGGATCAGACGGTGTAATACCAACTCTCAAAGGAGAGTTCCTTGACTTCATGGAACAGGCAGGAGGAATGACACCTGGACAAAAGAAAAAGAATGCTAAAGAATTACAAAAAGCAGCCCTCGGCAATAAAGAAATTGCTGATACAGGAAACACTTTGTTTAGATTCATCACACCTAACAGATATGACAACACGGCAAAACATGACAAAGTCACTCATGGTGTCATTGATACAGATAATAGAATATTAGGTGATAGTAATTTACAAAAACAATATGGGCTTGAACCAAGAGCTATTAAGGTTGGAGATAGATCACCAACCAAAGAAGAGGTTACGACAGGGGTATACACAAAGAAAACTAAAGTTCCGATATGGGCATATGCAACAGATGGGAACGGGAACGTGATATTTGATGTTGTACAACCATATACAGCAGCAGACGAAGTTGATTATCTAAAGTTTATCACAGGAAAAGGATTTGATGATAAGGCAAACCTCAGTGAGTTTGGTGAGCAAACTAAGACAATAACAAAGGATCGTGTGGCTAACATAACACCAAGCGGTGAGAAGGTAATTGAAAAGTTTGAGTATAATGTTTCTACGTTTGCAAATCAATTCAAAATGACACCACCAAAAAGTCAGGATGCATATGCACAGAATATTGAAGTTCTTGAGAAAGGTCTGGAAACAACAATGGGTAAGGTAGGTATTGTTGATGATAGATTAAAGACTGTACAAAAAGGCATATCGGATTATGAGAAAGCATATGCAATAGCCAAAGACATCATGAAGAATGACACAATTGATATAGAATATGAACTGAACAGACTGGCTGATCCAACGGCAATGGCATCAGTAACGTCAAGAAACATTAAAGCAAAGGAACAAAACATCTCTGACATAAAAGATCAGATACGAGAAGTTGAGGATCAAATTAATGCAAAGTATGTAGAGATTGGTGAGAGTCATGTAACAATGAGTACTGCGATAAAACCAGTTGCAACAAAGAAGTTCCTTTTGTTTAACAATGATTATCCAATCAGTGGTATGGGACAATGGGATTACATGGATAGTGATATCTTCACACGTGTTGCACAGAACACACCTACAAATCCAATAGACAATCCTGAAAAGATATTCAACCAAAGACAATACTTTGAATTAATTATTGATGCCTTAGAATCACCTGAGGCATCAACAAAGAGGCTGAATAAATTATGGAAAGATGTAGATGTTAAAGCAGACACCGACGTTGAGAAACTTAACCTTGTAAAAGAAGTGTCAATGAAGTATTTGGACGATGTGAAAGGTGAAGATAAAATGAAAGAGATACGAAAGGAGATAAAGGAAATTGAAAGTGAAAAAGGTAGAACGTATACAGAGAAAATTAGAGCTGTAAAACAATACGTACTCGAAAGTGCAAAGGACGATAGAGATCAATTGAAGGCTAAACTTGATGAAGCATTCAGTTTTGCTGGAGCAACACCAGACCAAAAAATACAGATATTCAATGCAAGAGCAAAAACAATACTAGATCAAACGTTAGGAACAGTGAAAACAACAAAGAATGAAAAAGGTGAGATCGACATCGTTACAGATGACTTCATGGATGCATTTGTTAAAAACAATAACCTCATAGCAGACGCAGAGGAGTTAATGTCAACAAGAAAAATATTAAAACAAAACCTAGTGAATGAACAACAGGACTTAACAGAAATAAAGTTTGACCATCGGACATTACAGAAACTGGCAACACAGATAAAACGTGATGGTGTGGGACGACACCCACTAGATCCTATAATCGCCCCTATTGAACTAGATACACTTCCTAAACTATTTGGTAAATATGTCAATATTAGTTCAGACCGTGTAGAGTGGATACGGGGAACAGGCAAAGGAAAGATAGCAGTGACTGAAGAAATACAAGAACTATTCCCAGGGGGCAACGTCCCAGATGAAATAACCGCACCTGTACAATTTGGAATGGGTGGAGGCGGAGATGACATAATGGAAAACCTATCAAGAGGATCAATGCCATACACTGGAAAGGGCAGACCACCTGTTGGTAAGAAACTAGTACTTGCTGGAACTGTAATGGTTGATATACAACTTGGCACAGTGACAGTTCAACGAAAGCTCCCAATCTATGCACTGCCAGGAACTAACCAGTATCTAGCAAAAGGGAAAGATCTCAGATTCACAATGCCAGAAACACAAAACCTCACAACAATGAAACCAGATCAGGTGCTTGTTGTTGAAACAGGACTTAAGGAAGGATTGAAAGCTAAAAAAACTAAAAAGGATCCAGAGACAGGCGAAAAGAAATACACACCACAACAGGCAGCACTAGAATTATTCAACGCAAGTCAAGGCAGGTCTGAGGGATTCACAGGAAGTAGAACAGCAGGACAGAATGTGTATCTATTACCTACTGCTACTGGTGTCAGACAAGGTCCCGAAATTGATATTGACATGTATGTTAGAAACCTCACAGATCAGATGGATCAGAACCCAAACAGAGAGTTCTTGTTAACAGACGGTGGAGTAATAAACGCTAGTAACTTTATTAATCACTTTGGTGATTTTGTATTTGAAAAGAATGTCATAATTCCAAGATCATTCTTTGAGAAACTTAATCCACAACAGCAAGCAAAATACGCAGCGACACACACGAAAGATGTACTGTATACAGGATTAAAGACAGTTCGTTCTGGTGGTCAGAGAGGTGTAGATCAAGTGGGTGTTGAGACCGCAAAGGATGCAGGATTGAAGACAGGCGGTGTCATGCCTGCAGGATGGAGAGTAGAAGGTGGAAACGCAGAAGCATGGGGAAGGAAATATGGATTCACACAGTCTTCAGACTCGTCATTTACAACACGTACAGACCTAAACGTACAACAAAGTGATGCTACAGTATACTATGGTGCAGTTGACGCTAACGGAAACCCATCATCACCTGGTGGTATTAGAACAGCAGATGCAGCAAGTAGATATGCAAAACCATTCATAGTGAACCCAGATCCTGAAACACTTGCAGAATTTCTTGCACGTAATAATGTGCAGGAGCTTAATGTAGCTGGAACACGTGCTTCAAAACAAAGCACTAGTTTGATAGGTGGTAAAACACCAAATGAATATGCAAAGGAATCACTTGGTGGTGCAATCAAACTAACTAAACCTGCTGTAATGGGTGAGGCTGACGTACCTGACAGATTCACTGCATACCTACCAATGGAAGTAGCAAGACAGGTTCAGGGTGACATTGTTCGTGTAAACAGTGATGTGTTCAAAGATGATATAATCAGAAGTCAAGCTGTAGTGCCAGCACTTGCAATGAAAGCTAGTTCACAGTACATGCAAAGTGTCAGACAAATAAGTAATAATCTGAAAAAACAGATGGAGGATCTTGGAACCAAGAAAGACAAAATCAATAAAGAGATTGAGGTTAATGACTTTAATGATCAACAGGTAAGGGCAATCGTACACCTTGTAAACCAGTATCAAACTGGGTCAAAAACCATCAAGGCAATGCCAGGTGTGAAGGAAAGATACAAAGGAATGTATGATGCACTGGAGAACTTCAAAAACAAAGAGTTCTATAAACAGATAGAAAACATAGCAAAAGGCAAAGACTACAATCTAAAAAAATTCTTCACACCAAAGAGTGAGGTTCCAATATCTGAAATACGTACGAACATAGATTTCCTAAAAGACTTGCTTCTAAAAGCAAAGGAAACGAAAGGACTACAAGGAAAGATAGTAAAGAAACACACAGTCAACCCTACTGAAAATTCAGGTGTCATAGTTGCAAGAGAGATACTTCCTAACCTTCGTGATAAAGCAAAGATCTACGAGGTTGGATTGGGAGGAGGTGTCTTAGAGTTAGGGGCAAAGTGGAGAAGAAACGAATGGTTTGAAAAGAATGCAGAGTCATCATATGCAATAGTTTCAAAGGAAACTGTTGATCAAACTATCGCATCGCTTGAGGTGGCAAAGAACAAAGCAGGATCTACTGGCGCAATGGATGAACTTCAGAAAAAAATAGACGAGTTAACAGGAATGAGTAAACAGCTTGGCGGGGAACAAAAATACGGTGATAAATCAATCATTGCCGATAACTACAATGCATTGACATCTGACGTGAGTATAGTTGTACTGCCACAAAAGAATGTAAGGACTGATGGATCATCTGTTCATTTTGACTATAATACATTCATAAAGAAATTAGAAACATATGAGGCACAGGACTCAATGTTAGAGTCATTAAAAAAAGACTTGGCATTACTTGAAAAAGAAAATAAAACTCTAGCACCAACAAGTTCAAAATACCTGAACAACCAAGGGAAGATTATTTTATTACAGGATAAAATAGAATCAGAGACAGAGATTCTAGTAAGGTATGCAGGTCAGGTGAGAAATAGTGATCCTACAGGTGTACATGGAACAGGTCAATATAATAAAAATCTTCATAGAGAATGGAATGAAGAATTGGGTAAATATGTTGACACAAAATACAAAGGTTGGGTGACAAACAAAGACGGAAACAACCAAACTAGACATACAATAGAATACATGTTAAAAGACAAAGAAAGACGTGATAAACTGTTTGTGTTAACACCTGATACAGATCATGCAGAATTAGAGGCATTCCTAAAAATGAATAACCCAAAACGAATCAATATTGTGGGTGTGGCAGGACCAATACAAAGGACAAAAGGTGGAGAACCAATAGGACCAGTAAACACAAGACAAGCAGAACAACACTTCCAAACAAACCAACTCATTAACAAACATATTTTTGGTGAAGCGATAAAAGTTGGTACAGACAGTAAAGGCAAACCAATATATGAACAGGTTGATAGTGGTACAGAAGTTATTGCACATCTAAAAAATGTTGAAAAATTGGAGGATGTTAAATTAACACTAGGTGAAAAACAGGTAGGCGAGAAAGGAACACTAGAATTTATTTCAAAACTACGTTCTGCGATAACTGCAAATGAGAGAGTGTTACAAAAAGCAGAGAATCAAATAACAAGTGATCTCAACATAATCAGTGGGTCAACCCATACCAACATAAGTAAAGCAAATAGAAAGAAAGTAGAAACATACAGCAAACAGCCTGATGTCAAAGATGATAATATGTTTGAAACAGTGGAAAAATTATATGGTGTGAATGTTGACAGACGAACAAATAATGTCACGACTGACATACTTGCAGAGATAAAAAAGAAAATCAACAGTGAAACACCATCTGTCAGTACATTCAGTAGTACGCAGTTAAGAAATTATGATAGACTAAAACGTCAGTACAATCAGGCAGTTCTCGCAATTGCAATGAATAGAAACATCATAGATAATGAAACCGTCAGTACAATGAAAATTGCAACAGATAATGAGAAGACATTCTCAACAATGTTAAGAGAGATTGAATCAATCAATCCAGATACATCTGATATCAATGTAGAGTTCGGCAAATACGTAGATATTGACAACCCTGATGAGATAAAGAGACTTGCAACAAACGCTGGTATTGACCCAAAGAACTTGAATCAAAAAATCAATGCATGGTTAAGAGAATATACCGGATCTAACATCGGTGGTTTATTCAAAGAAAAAACAAAGAAGGTGATTGAAAAGGAAAGTATGGAAGCCGAAGCCGTATTTGCAAAAGGTGAAGGCGCACAAGTCGCAAAACTAGTTGACCAACAACTTGATTATGGTTTGACTGAAAACCAGCTTGACTTTGTACGCAATATGGTTGGAAAGACTGACTTTGAAGCAGACGCATACATGAATCCTAATGTGATAACAAAGAACGTTGAAGAAATCACTGATGTGGAATGGAATAACTTACAATTCCTAGCATCAAAGAATCTTGTGAAATTCAATAACAAAGGAACCACCGCAGAGTATCAAGATAGTTATCGTATGAGAGCATACCTCAATCCAACAAAACCAACAGGAAAACAAACACAACCTATGTATGTCGATCCTCTTAACCCACAAGCTACCCTGTCTGCAAAGGAGGTAGAAGAGAGGTACGGCGTAAAACAAACAAGGGATATTGCAGAGTTCTTAACACGTACAAAGATAGTGGAAGAACAGTTTGATGGAAGTTATGTTGTAAACCAAGCCAAGGTCAAGGGTATTGGTAAATTCCTAGGGGATACAGAGACGATAAGAGAGAAATACAAAACTTCTATATCAAAACAACGACCAACCATGGACAAGGACGACACTGACCTTGAGGTGATTCAAGCAATAATAAGTGGCGACAAACAACGTGGTATTGCAAAGCTTGACAAAGATATAACAGCAATTGACAGAGAGATAGCCGAACAGATGAGATTGTTAGATGCAGATAAGGCGGATATTAATGCAGGTCAAGTGGCTCGTGCAGAAGGCAAAGTAAACGAATTGTTTGAACTACATGCAGAAGCTCTTGCACGTGGTGATAAAGGAGTTGCAGATAAAATCAAGAAAGAGGTTAGTAGTACATTTGGTGACGCATTTGGTGGGACAAACATATGGAATCAATGGCAATCAAAACAACTAACAAGTTCTGTCAAGGCAGTAATAGCATTAGACTATAGAGAAAAGATAGTTCAGCCAAGTAGGAGTGTACTTGAGTACATAATACAGGGTGGCAAGATGAGTGATCTAAAAGACACCAACGTATTAAAGGGATTGAAGGATCCAAAAGGAAACCCGTTGATTACAGGATTAGACGAAATTATAAGGACAGGTACAGACAAGCGTTTGTTAAAGAAATGGGAAAAGGCACATGAAGATAAAAAACTATCAGAGGTTGAGTGGGCAAAACAAGAACATGAAAAGATGAGTGTACTTGATGATACATTTGGTGATTATGCAAACGCATCAATTACTAATGGAACACTGACCTTGGAAACAAGAATACTCCCTAGATCAAACGTTGAAAGAAAACTAAAAAATCTAAAAATAGAGATTGAAAAAATCAAAGAGAATGATATAAAAAATCACACAAGAATAAACAAAACTGTATCAGACACACTGGAGAAAAAACAGAATGAATACAACAGACTCAAAACTGGAAGAGAAGAGTGGGAGAGGATTATCGATGGTCAATATAATGAACGTGCGGTATATGATGTAGAATACACAAAACCTGATCCTGAATTTGACGACGGTTCGCCATATGTTAGAGATGCAGAAATGACATTTGATACAGACGACGTCACACGTAATGAATATTTCATAAGTCAGGTGTATGGTAAAAGAATCAAGAATATTGATATGGGTGGAACCGATAGAGACACCTTAAGAAGATTCTTCGGTGACAGTGTAAGATCATTCAAAGGTAAAGTCTACGAAGAATTGACACCATGGGATGAATCCTTCATGAGAGATATACTCACACAGGTAAAGAAAGAGAAAACCAAAAAGGTGAAGGATCTTTCAAATGACATAGGAAGATACACAACACCACCACAATCACAGAAAACTAAACAAGCCAAACTGAGCATTATAAACAGTATGAGTGATGTTGATAGATTGAAAGATAGTTTTGAAGTTATGCAGAAAAAATCTGGAACTATTCCAGTATCAGATATCAATGTAGGAAGTAAAATAGAACAAGTATTCGTCTTGAATCCATCGAAGAGAGATAGTACTAGCGCAATAGTAATTGAAGAGTTTGCCAACAAACAGAGATTCTGGAGGAGTGAAGATGCTGACGTAGTAAAGAAAGGACAACCGAAGAAGGGTAAAAAAGATCCTAAATTAAAACAAAGAGTTGGTAAAAAGGACGATGTTGACCCATTCGAAGAAGCTGAAAATAAATTAATTGATGATAGAAGAGTTAAGGTGTACGGTAGTACATTGAGACCAGAGGGTACTGAACGAGCATTGTCGAGTGAGGCTAAAGAGATAATGGGTGACAAATTAAAGAACGTGCGATTAGAAATGACCGCAAAAGAGGAACAAACACGGGGTCTAACAAAAATGTTGAAGGACATGGAAGATCAAGTGAAACGTGATAGAAAACAGGCATTAAAAGAAACTGGTTCTGGAACAAGAGGTAGGTTTGCAGATATAATAAAAGATGCCGATGTGGAAGGTCACGACAAATCAAACACCAGAAGTGCAATGATAGTCATAACAAAGAAAGACGGAACAGATGCAAAATACACAAAAGATGGCAGAGTGATACTTGGTGATGGTAAAACTGGTGACTCAAAAAGTCCTTTACTACGTTTGATATCAAGATACTCAAAAGATGCAAAGGACAAGGAAGTCTTACTTGATAAAGATTCAGACGGAATGCCAATCCAACTAACTAACAAATTCGGTGATCCTGTGATGGTAAGACCAGAAAAAACCGACACCAAACCAAGAGTTATTGTGATAAGTGATCCAAGTGACCCAGCACAAATAATGGAGGTGAAGAGATTGCTACATGAACAGAATGTGAGATACCTTGGTGTCGTTGGTGATAATCTTGATGATTATTCTATTAGAAAACAAGTTAGTAAAAACATGAGGAAGACAGAATTGGATCAGGGTGTGTTCCTACCAGACCCAGTATATAGTGTAAAAGGAATGATGGGTCAACTATTCGGCACTAATATAGATAGTTCTAAACTTGGAATGAGTTCAGTTCGTGACGGATTAATCGACATGGTGGAAACCAACAAGAATAAGGAAATACTTCCACAGAAGCTAAAACAGGTGGAAGATAAGATACGTGCTGCAGAATTAAAGAAAGAAAGCCGTGACAAAGAGTGGATTCCACGTACTGAGAATTTATTATTTGAAGGATTTGAAAATTCATTCAAAGACAAGTATAGTGGAATTAATAGAAACAAACTACTAGGTACTGAGAGAGTACTTGAACTGATAAAGAAACGTCTTATCAAAGACGAAGGTAAACAGAGAGAGAAGGTAAACAAAGAAGTAACAAAACAGCAAATTGACTTTGTACGCCAGAATGATCCTACCACCATATCTAACTTTGTGAGATCTGAACAAGAAGTATTGATTGCAGGTAATAAGGCAAATGACATACTTAGTGCTGCAATGAAAGGAGACACCAGTCAAAACGATGTGAATAAATTCTTATGGTCACCTACAGGTGACCCAGGAACACCAGGAACATCGATTGTAAAAGTCAACACGTATTTGAAATTTGTACCAACACTTGACACACCAAAACCAGAAGTAGGTATAATGTCAAGGATACAGAGAAGGGTGTTAGGTACACAAGAAAAACAGAAAGCAAAAAGAGACGAGACGTTCTATAGTGCACTTGACGATATGACAGCACAGGATCCAAACACAGGGGAATTTACATCATTAGGAACGCTTAGGAGTAGTACTAGTGAAACGTGGGATACTAGCGAAGGATTGAAAGCTTCACTGACAAAAGAATATCTTATTTCACTACACAATACAAACAACCCAAAAGACCAAGTAAAGAGCTGGAACCAATTAATCATGAAGACACGTGGTTCTGATTACAACAGGATATTGGGCTGGGTAGTAGATGGTTATACGCTAAAGTCAGAAAAACTACCAAGTAGTATAGTAGGAACCACCAAGACAAGACCAACCTCGTTGTCTGGTGATGAAGTGTTTTTCAAACTGTTGAATAAAGAAGCAATAGGTCCTGAATCACAAACAAAATCAATTGAGAAGGCAAGTAATGTATTCCAACCGGCTGTGAGTGATTTGAGTATGACTGATTGGTGGAAAGGACCAACCAAGGGTGATAAGGTGGTTTACAATATTTTGAAACGCGGTGGTCATAGAATAAAGTCACGACTTCCATTATATGCAAATAAAAAGAATGTTGGAGGATGGGTTGGTCAATTAAACAGACCTCTAATACCAGAAAAGGTACAAAGAAGGTTGGATCTATTCTCATTCATTGAAAGGGGTAAACCAAAACAAACAGTAGAGCCTGATCCTCAAAGACCTATGGAACAAGCAAAGCTTACAGGACAGTACCCTGTAGAGAGAGAAAGTTTGTTTGAGGGACAAGTGCAAGCCGTGGGATCTATTGTGTCTACACCTAAAGGACAAAAACTACAAGCACCGATGATACGTGAAGAGTTATTCACAAAGGAATATGCAGACGCACCTGAATTGGCAAAGGACGTTGAAGCTATATTCAAAGCTGAAAGAAAACAAAATGTACCAGACTGGTTTGTTACCACAAGTAATACAGATGAAGCAACATTAAATTCATGGATTAGAGAACGGGACACAACAAAGAGACTGTATGACCTAACCCGTCAAGATATAGATGAGAAGGTAAAAGAGAAAGAAAAGATAACACGTGCTGCATCCGGTCTTATTGGCAAGTCAGATGATATTCTATCAAAAGAAGATTTACAAAAACTAAACCAAGCTGAGACTCAGCTTGGTAAAATAGCAACAGAGATCAACAACCTCAAATCAACTAACAAAACACACTTGAGCCAAATAGATGAACTTACTAAGAAGATTAAACTTAGTGTCCAACCAATACCTGGTGTACCAGGTGCCACAGTGACAGATGAGTTTGGATTTGCTTCAAGAGTGAGAAATGTGTTTGGCTCTATAACTTCACCATCAACACCAAGACTTCCAACATGGGCTGGTAAAAAATCAGTGTCAGAACCATTTGAGGTGGTTGTTGATTATGATGTCCCAGCACAACAAATACCAGGTCGACAGGAAGTAACAAAAGAAACAAGGCAAGTTATAAGAAAGTATCTAGGCACTGGATCTGATTTCAATATAGAGATTGAACAGGTCGGAACAACATTTGCACCAAAAGGAAAGAAAGTAGCATTTGGTAGTGGTGAGTTTCCATTCCAAATAACAGACGCGGGTGGGGTTAAATCAATTGTTGATGCTGTAAAGGGTGCAACCGGAACAACAGAAAGCTTCACTAAAAGAGAGACGTTCACACCAAAGACAGGTGGTGGTGCATATGGTTATGACACAAGTGGTGGATTCATAGGTGATACAGCACAACAGACAACACAGAAACAAAAGACAAAAACCACAGCAGAGACAAAACAGGATCAAACAATGACAGAAGCGATGGAAAAATCCACAAAGGCAAAAGCCCCTGATACAAAAGACATTCAACGTTCAATTGGAATGGGCGTTTACGGAATGGAGTATTCACAATATGTCAACCAATTCCTAAGTGGACCACCAACAGCAGAGGCACAAGAACAAAAACCTGTGCAAAGGATCGACACCACATTACCAACAATACGTATGAATTTAGATAGAGCAATAACCAAGAATGTCAAACAACCAGCAGTAAGAATATCAAACATGATGCAAGGTGTAGTTGCAGGTGTTAATTTCAATACAGCCAAAAAACTAAGCCAAGCAAGTGCCATGATAACTGCAACAACACAGTCATATTTCCCAACACAAGCAATGGCAAGTCAAACAGATTTGGAGAATTTGAGATACACTGAACAGCTACAAACTAGACTTAAGATTAAACCAACATTCAAACAAAGTCCTGATATGAGACTTGCTCTTGAACCAAGAGGACTACAATTACCAAAACCAAAACCTGCAGTGATACCAAGAACAATACCAATACAACCAGCATTAATGTTCCCATTACCACCGTTTGATGGTGGGGCACCTAAAAGACAAAGACCAAAACCAAAGAAGAGTAAAAAGAAAAAGATTGGTTGGCAAGTACCTGATGTGTGGTTTGGCTACTACAGTCCTGATGAGTATACAGTGTTTGGTGGTCAAGAACCAAAAAAATTAAAAAAACAGAATAAGAGGTTGGACTAGAAGTGTCCTGCTTTGGCTCTTCTAATCTCCTCTTTATCTGAGTTGTTACATTCAGAGGAACAGTATTCTGTTGGTATGTCACTAACGATCTGACCACCACAATATCTACAGTTTGATCTAGCTATTGTTGGTAGTTTTTTTGAACATTCTTGTTGTTGTTCATATGAATGTTCGAAGATCTTTTTGTTGCATATTTCACAGACTGCACCACGATCATCATCTGGTTGTGGTGGGGCACTCATTTCCATTTGACTACCTCCTCTTTACGTCCAACCTTCTTTCGAGCTAGTTTGTTCTTTTTTATGTACTTCCAAATACCTTTGGTCATTTGGGCAGGGGAAATTGATTTCTTACCAAAGACCTCTTCTAACGTAGCGTTTGCATTTGTGAAGTTTAGAACGAATCCGCCGAATGCTGGTTTCTTTGTTTTCTTTTTCATTCTCTATACTTCCTCCGATCCTTTTGATAGAATCTTTTCTACAGCAACATCATCTGCTTCTTCCAATTGAGATTCCTTTATGGTTTGGGTTGCCTCATCGTCTGAAACACGTTTCATCTCAGCTTGAAGAATTGTTCTTATCAATGCCGATGCCGACAATGATTTAACCTCAGCTTGATCCTCAATGAAGTGGAGTTGCTTTGGGGCAAGATAGAAAGTCTTAGAGATGAATCTCTGTGTGATAGGTTTACTTGTTGCCATGTATGTATATACACATACCCACATAATAAGCATTACCATTATTGTGAGATATGTTAGTTGATTGATTGTTGAAAACACCTTTTAGAAAAACGTCCTGCAAAATGGACATAATTAGTGTAGACATACAATACACCCACATTATTAATTATTGACTGATTCATGATTGTTAGATTAAATAAATTAACATATAGGACAAAAAGTGTATGTTCATGCGTTTTAATGTAGGTGTATTGTTTCTTAGTATGTATTTTGTTTGTATAGGTGCATTTTAGTATTATTTATGGTTTTTCTTTTTTTCTTTTTTTTCCTTAATCTCTTTTTCAACAATCAATCAATCTGTATTATACACATACCTATCCTAAACGCATTTTCATATAGTAGATCATGAACATGAATACCATGGGGAATTTAGAGAAGCGAGTAGCAGAGTTTGCAGAAGGCGAGTGTTCAATTTTTATTGCTATTTGGGATGTTGTCTCTAAACAAAATAGAGATATGTCAGAGAGTGCAAAATTAGGTATCACAGATTCTCTCTACAGAGAATGGAGTCATAGACGAGGTATGGCTGATGTAGAGATAAAAGCGGTTGATCAGATGAAAGATATATTTAGTAAGTTCAAAGATCACAGGTGACAGCTTTGGGGAACAGTCATAAAAACTGGAAACGTGACCCGCTTGAAGGGGAAATACATGACTGTGAGTTTTGCAAGGAACATATGTATCTCAGGTGGAAAGATGACCTAAATGACAATAAGAGAAAATATGCTTGGAAGAGGGCTTGGGTATGAATTTATCCCTAAAACGATGCTTTTCAAAATTTTGAGTGTCAAAGAAGAAGAAGGCAAGCGCTCTATGTTGTGCCTTCATTACTATTAGTAATGAATGGACACAACACTCTACGAGCAAC
>Ga0098062_1000277_pt1 | contig 28995 bp, 25 predicted proteins | sample 23_taG_FD_81592 | JGI IMG/M metagenome (GOLD analysis project Ga0098062, IMG submission 81592) | Marine viral communities from Cariaco Basin, Caribbean Sea - 23_WHOI_OMZ | ecosystem: Environmental > Aquatic > Marine > Oceanic | place: Caribbean Sea: Cariaco Basin | collected 2014-11-11 | reverse complement strand
TCCGAGCCTTGCCTCCCGATTACTTTACCCTTATGCGTCGCCCGGCAGCTTCGGTGCCGGCGGCTTAGTCCAACAGACATTTAAAGGTCATGCTGCGCACGACCATTAAATGCTTAGGTGTTACATGGCGCTTCACCAGAGATAGTCAGGAGGAAAGGATGACTGACCCTGACCCCGTATTAGGTCCACCCAGAGTTGGAAAAATCCGGTTAAGTGATTGAATAACAGAGTCTTCTGTTATAGCAAAATAAAATACAAATATTGAAAGATGTAAACGCAATATTATCAATAAAAACAGTGAGATTGTCTTTTTGGTTGAAAGCTAATCGATGAACGTAGTTTTGGCATTTCCCAATTTTATGATTTTTTTACTTTGTTTTTTCGAAATTGACATAAGAAGCATCGCCTGCTATACGAATATTTAAGATGGAGCCTGTCCGGTAGGAGTGATAGAAGCCTTTGTCGAGATTAAAAGGGATGATGGAGTTTAAGGATGAGCAAACAAACGGTTGTAATCGTTCATGGCATGGGTTCAACAACGAAGCAAGAATTTGAGGATAATTTCGTTCTCTCATGCGAGAACGCATTTAATCTTTACGATAAACTGAAAGGTAAAAACGTCAGGGAAAGTTTCAACATCGAGACGTTTGATTATAATGAGATCTTTGAAGGCGTCAGGAAAAAAATGACCTCCGGATCTCCGACTATAAAAGATTTTGTGTCGAGCAATAAGAATGGAGCTACTGCTAAAGCACTGCCGGGGTTTGTTGATTCAATCGATGGCATTTACGACTTCATCAGTGACGATAACATTTTCTCAACTCACTGGCTTGATGTTCTGATTTATAGAACGACACTTTTCGCTGAAGATGTTCGCGTCCATTTTGCAAAGTTCCTATGTGATGTAATCGAGAGAAAAGGCGATGGAACCGGTGATGTTCATATAGTTGCTCATTCTCTTGGAACTGCGGTAGTGCATGACACTCTCGCAAAGCTGTATGTTGATGATTTCCCATTTAAAAGGAAGTTGGACATAGAGGTACCACGAAAACTAAACCTGGATGGTTACAGACTATCTAGTGTCCATCTTTTCGCGAATGTAAGTCGCGTTCTTGAGTCCTTTGTAGACGTAGATGAATCTGTGGTAAAGCCAGGGTCAGGATGCACCCAATACCTAAATCAGTACCTTAACGTGCTTGATCCGATTCCGAGAGTAAAGGCGTTCCATCCCAGTCGTACCGATGGTTGGGTCAGTCCAGACGTGTGGAGTAGGCGATACCGGCGGGTCGAGACCTCGAGCATCACAGCCGGAAATCCTCATTCTCTGAGTCATTATCTGCTAGATCCAGAGAATAGTTATGAGTTGTTCTACCATATTTTGCCTGATGCGGCTCTAACAAAGGAGGACCAAAAGTTCGCACAGGAAAAGTTTGACGCTCTCACCCTTGAAGCTAAAACCAAAAAATTAAAATTAGAATTCAGGAACCTAGACCTCTCTGACAGAGCGGGATTCAAGGATCTTTTAAATGCTATGAGTGATTTAAAGAACTTTTTAGATGGGATCGGTGAAGAGTGGAGAAACTGATATGTCGCTCTCGAGATGGATTTTAGGAGTTATTTTTGGAAGCCTTTCGTCAGCTGTTATGGCGAGTAGTGTCGAAGTCCACACAATTGACAAGGAGAAGTGCGAGATCTCTGTTCAAATAACAGGAGAAGATTTTCTTCCTGAGTATACGAAGGCTGTCGAACAGTTCCTAAGAGATAGATGTGAGAGACCAAACGATCCGGAAAATTTCATGAAGATACTTGAAGCTCTGAATACAGGCACAGAGGAGGTCCTGGCGGTACTAGGCGAAGAAGCCGATGAGGATGGCCTAGAAATGCTTCAAAAAGAGGTTCAGGTGCCAGCCTATGAGCTTTTATCCGGTGACTGGTTTAATCCAGCTGAATTTAATGTGCCGTCGTTTGGTGGAGTTCGGGTAGTTGAGGAAGCCATAGTTATACCAGAGGGGGCGAAAGACTTTGTGTTGGCGCAAAATGAGGCTGAATGTTCCGAGACAATACGGACTAAAACAGAAGGTGAGCTGGAAGATGATTTTGGGAAAAGCGCGTGCAATCAGTTATTCGATCAGTATCAGCAACTCTACAGCAAAATGCAGGGCGATCTAGCAACCCCAGGGCTTGAAGCGTTAAATCGTTATCTCTCCAAAACGCTTGATGATTGGGCTAGTTTCCGAAAAGAAATTAAGCCACAAACTCCGTGGGAGCTTGCGATTAACAGGTGGGTGTTCATTGATGACTATAATAAATATTTTAAGTCACCACCGAGTTGGCAGTGGGTCGTTCTTCATCCCTCCATTGCATTTGATATCGTTCCTGAGGCGGAGGATGGCGATCAGCAGACAGAGGCATTCGTTATCGAGGCTGTAGGTGCTCATTGGTGGGGTGTTGATAAATGGTATCTGCCCTCTGGAGTAGCCGCAGTAGCTGTTTTTGCTGATCGAGCCACTCAGCCTGATTGGAGACCTGGGCTGGCAGCTTATTTCGATGAAACGTTTACCTTGGGGGTGACTCTCAAAGGTGGTGATCACGGCGTATTCCTATCAGTTGACCTAGTGGAGCTTGTACAAGACCGAGAAAATTTATTGAATTCATTGGGTCTGGATAAAGTTCACGAGAAGTTGTCGAACTAGGGCAAGCTTTGAGGGCTTTGGGAAACGTGACCTGTAAGTTCCTGTTCTTGTCTTTGAATGGGCTTGAGGTCAAATCTTAGATAGTTAGTAAGTTTTTTTGAGTATACCTGTGAGTTAATTTCGAGTAGCAAAGTATAAGTTTATAAGCGAGGAAGAAAAGGAGAATTCGTATGAAAAGGCTTTTACTTACCGCCTTGCTACTGGTTTTAACAACGCAGGTTACACACGCTAACTGTTCAGATCTAGCGCTAGTGTTTTCTGAGTCACCGGATGATTTGGAAATAAATGAGTTAGCATTATTGAAAAAATGCGTCTCAGATAAGCTACAAAGTAAACTTTTCCCTGGAAATAATCCAATTGCTCCGCTACCAATGCCAGAGCCAGGGGGAGCGCTGGGGCCAGAACCAAACCCATCCCCAGGGTATGGACCCGGACCTGTCCCTCCACTTATGCCACATCCTTCCGAGATCTAAAAGCAAGGTGACTTATGCCTCCTTATCTAAGTCATATAGAGGTTTGGAAGTCTATATGGCCAATTTTATTACTCGTAACCCTTTTAACCTTGACAGTGTCATTGGTTTTTGGAAATAAAGGCCAGAGAAAAGAGGTGTTCTTTGTTGTTCTTGCTTTCTCCATGTTGGGAATCGTAACTGGCTATTTAACTGGTTTTAGCCGAGAACCGGCGATAGACGCTGTTGTTCCAGCGATGCTCTCTTTAATGGGCGGTATATTAGTCTTCCTCATAGGTAAGAATAAGGAAAGTCGATCAATTGTCAGCGTGTCCATATTCTCTTTTACATTCATGATTTTGTTGGGATCTAGCTGGGGGTCTGTAATGCGAGATGTTGCCATCGAGTATAAATTCAGTGTTCAGTACTTGAAGCAACAAGCATTTATTGAATCTGAAGTAAACGAGTTTAGGTCGAATTTAGGTCTGGAGCCATTAGAATTAAATAAAAGTAGATAAAATTTATGAAATATTTTTTTGTGTAGTTTATTCAACGTTCGAGAGTACTATTTTTATACTTGAAGTTGAAGTGGCTCCTTATCTGGTAGCAACCGATACCCCTGTATGTAGTATTTTTTTATTGGGACTTCGGGCGCTACTCAAAAATATTAAAGGTATAGCCGGAGTCGAATTATGTCAAAGTTAGTTTTTGAAACGAGTGACGAACTAGAAAGCGCAAAAAAGTTACTGTCAAAGAGTGTGCCCACATACCGGCAGGCTTATAGCGATAGAAGTGCTTGGCTAATGGCATGCTTTTCTGAACTGGCTTATATAAAATTTAATCCGCCCATGATCAATGAGAATCTTGGTGAAAAAATCAAAAATATGCTTGTCGTTTCTGAAAAGAACGACCGAACTTTTAAAAGCGTTATTCAACTGGCTGTAGATAAATTTACATATGATCATGAGGATGAGAGGCGACAGCTTAAAGAGCAGCTTAGTATCCTTGAAGCTGAACTGGTCGCAACTTTCGATGCAGGGGGTAGCCAGGCGTTACTTGTCAAAACTAAAAAATTCATCGTATTATCATTTCGGGGCACTGAGCCAACGGAATTAAGAGATATAAAATCAGATGTTGATGCGATCCTCATGAAATGTGTTACTGAAGGCAAAGTTCATTCAGGGTTTCATAAGGCCTATAACCTGATCGAATTAGATATCAATCAAGCTCTCAGAGAGTTCGTAGACTATCCTTTGTTTATAACCGGACACTCTCTCGGTGGAGCCCTCGCAACAATTGCGGCGAAGAGGATAAACCACCTCGGCGGTAACGCCGCATGCTATACCTTTGGGGCACCACGTGTATCAGATGACTATTGGCTCATGACGATGAAAACGCCTGTTTACAGAGTTGTGAATTCGTCGGATGGTGTAACTATGATTCCGCCTCCTGACTTTATCATTACATGTCTATCCTGGGTGATCGGGTTTATCCCAGCAATAGGAGATATACTGAAGACGGCTCTGCGTGAACGGTTCGGTAAGTATATTCATGGTGGTGACATGCGCTTCCTTACCGATGTTAGTGCTGGAGAATATGATAAAGCCCGATTGCTGACTCATGTTGATATTTGGTATCGACTCAAAGGGTGGATGAGGAAAGAGTTAACTTGGAAAAAATTTGGCACAGATCACAGTATGGCGGTATATCGTTCAAAACTCGCTTTTATTGCATTGCGACGGAATTGATAGTTTTTGTTTTTGAGTCGAGTCAATGTCTATCGCGATCTTAAGGAATGTTTGCGTTAATTTTTCCGGGTATTAGTAGAGCTATTGTGCATATTCGGCGCTCTAGTTCGCGCAGTCGATAGAACCTCTGGTCGGATAGAACGGTTTGGAACCTTATCAATAAGGCCGAGGAAATCCGGGCAGGCGTCAGCGTTACTGGTTTAAATGAAAGCGGAGTCTCAAACTCAGCGCACATTACTCTCCAAACATTCAACACTTCAAAATCAGATTCACCATGCCGAATTATAGATTTGGTTCTATTTGCAGCTAAGGCGACGTATGGATGTGTCCCGGTTGGAAGTGTAATCCCCCCAGAAAATATTCGAGATTTTGAGTAGAGACGGGTTCTACCCCGTTTCCAAGGACGGCTTTAAAATGGCCTTGGACTTACCCCTATACACATACGCGCCGCAGCCTCAAACGGAGGCCCTCGAACTCGGACCTGAATGTTCGCTTTGCGACCATCCCGCATCCCGGACAGCACCTTAAACAAATGCGAACATTAATAATCGCTTTTTAAAGACTTCCGCTTGCATTGGTCTCAAGCCATTCTCGAACATACTCCACAGGTGAAAACGCCGACAGTGTGCTAGTTGTACTTGACTGAAAGACACCCTGCTTCGGTTCCAGAAAAAGGGTTTGACCGGAAAAGTATTTGAACCGGGATCGTTTGATTTTTACAATTCTTAACAATTTTTTGTCCAATATACTAGGTTTCTAATTGCTTGGTTTAGAACGTTTTATTAGCATTGTTATAAAGCTGGAAACCGAATTTGAAATTTTACGCAGAAATTAGCTCAGTAACGCAGTACCCCTTTAGTTGCAACTCATCGCATAATTTGGTGTCGACGAACCAAACCGTTGGCTTTCGCACTTCTGTCGAATCTCCCTCTGATCCAATGGTTCGGAGGGTTAGCCAATGACTTTGCGCCCCCTTGCTCATCTCAATCAAACGTCAAGGCAGTTCGGGAAGATCTGGCATAACGTCGATATCTTTCGTCAAGCAAAAGGCACCGATCTCCCGAATTGGCCTTCTTGGTGTTTTCTACCAATGGCGGCCTGGGTTGCAATAGCTTCAGAAGGCGCTGAATTTGGTAGCGTTGAAATGCTTCAGGCAGCCTCAGATGCTTCAAGGCTCGCAGCGATTGGAACGTGGCGCTATACCCAGGGTATATATCGCTTTGATGAATACCTAGCGGAAGCTCTTACAGAAACACGTCTGGACGGCAAGATTCCGACAGATCTCTTACTGCGACTACCTGAATGGTGTGTTTACGTGGAGACTCCCCGGCAAGAATGGTGCGGGGCTACCCTCTACGGATTCTGGGCCCATGTCGAGCACGATATTAACGATGCTCGCCCCGAACTTCGATTTCTTCTGGATACTGAAAAAGGGCTGATACCCCAGATACTCCACATCGGGCCTTGGACGATCGATGAAGCCATTTCACGTTGGGCCCGCGAGGCGGAAAAAGAGGCCATGCAGATGGGGTTGATGTTCAGTAGCGGTAGGGCGGAGTTCATTCGTACCTGCACTTTAGCAATCCAACCTCTTTTATCGATGGTCTTATATCTTTGCAGTGAGGAGCCCGAACTAAAAGACAGAAATTCTCCCGATCACGGAGTGTGTTTGCCTAAGGCCAAGCGCACCAAAAAAGGATGGCGACTCTTTCCGCCTGCAAAACCGCGGATTTGGTCCGTTGGTCAGCACACGGGCGATATTCTTCGCAGGGGGTGCGACAAGCAAGCTGTCGAACGCAATTTGCGGCCGCATCTTCGACGAGCGCATTGGCATGGCTATTGGTCGGGACCCCGTGATGGCGAACGAAAATTTTCGTTTAAGTGGCTTCCGCCTGTGGTTGTTGGATGGAAGGTTTATGAAGAAGAAATCTCTACTCCCTGATGGCCAGCTGAAGTTGATTGAGTCGTGGTGATCGGATGCATGAGGAGGTTTGCCGTCTCAAATGAAGGAGTATGAGGTTCTTTCTGTTAAATGCCGCTGTCAACCTAAAAAGGTTGACAAAAAAGCAATTAAATCAAAATGTTATTGACTTTATGGTTTGGCTCGCTATAATAGTCGATAAGGTTGAGGTAGGCGTGATGTTTCAACCTTTGTTCACCGCCCTATGGGCGGCTTTGAAAGACCGAGTCTGATCTTGAAGCCACTTTTGCTTTGATTTCGACTTGTATCGTTGACCGCCCCTTGGGCGGCTTAGAAAATGCATCTAGGACGTTGCGAGCAGGATGCTCCGATTTCAACAGATGTTATTTACCGCCCTGTGGGCGGCTTTGAAAGACCAGGTCCGATCTTGAAGGCTGTTTTGCTTTGATTTCGACTTGTACCGTAAACCGCCCTGTGGGCGGCTTAGAGAATGCATCGAGGATGTTGCGAGCAGGATGCTCCGATTTCGACAGATGTTATTTACCGCCCTGTGGGCGGCTTTGAAAGACCAGGTTCGATTTTGAAGGGAGTTTTGCTTCGATTTCGACTTGTATTATATACCGCCCCGTGGGCGGCTTCGCTCAAGGATGAGCACATTTCCCATCGGTAACCCACTGAGCTATGGAGAGATGAAGGATTTCGTGAAGATAACGCCTCAAAGCCTTCTCTGATATTCCCTCTCGCTGTACGTGATCGCTCGCAATCCCAATCGCTGAGTGGAGATTTGCACCGCGCAGCTATGCTTCACGGTGCTCCAAGATAAGTTAGCGCAGAAGTCTATGAGACATGCTCGATCAACTTCTTCACGTCATCTGCACTGAGCCCCTTTTCGAGCATTGCTTTCTTAAGCTCCTCTTCCGGTCTCGGCCCGTCCTCATAGCGTCCGGTATCCAGGTTAAACCATTGCCCATTGGCTAACTGAATTTCAGAGATCCGGCGATCGTTTGGCTTAATTTCGCGGGCTCGATTCGCGATGGCTTCCTTGAAGGCCGTTTTGCCGTTATCTTCTCCATGATTGATGAAAATAACCGTCTCTCTCATTGATGCGGTGTAGCCCTCGAGATTGAAGATGTGATCAAGCAGTTTTGTTTGATCCCCATGTGCCGAGTAGTAGTGAGACATCTCAACGACGTCGGCTCCGGTATGGTCACTCATAGGATCCAGTGCTTTAGAAATAAATCTTTTGCCGGCTGAGCCTGCCGACATGAAACCTGTGGTGATCAGAGTGTTTTTGGAATCCTTCCCGAGTTCCTCCAAATGATGCTTAGCTGGTCCGTGATCGCACATACCGGCGCTGGCAATAATGACATCGGCCCAATCGCTCGCCCTATCACCGTCTTGCGAACCCCCGGAAACCGGCTCTATCTCGAGGCCGGGCAGGGCGACCTTACGGCCCGCTCCCAGTTCAGTAAAAACTTTGGCGAGTTGATCGCCATTCATGCCGATCCGTTCAGGAAGCTCATTATTCAAATACTGGTATTTTCCGGATGAAATACGGGCACTTAAATATTTCCCGAAGACTTTGCAGAGCTTTGCAGCCAGAGCACTGTGGAGCGCCACTCTAAGTGGGCGGCGCTCGTGAAACATAGGTTCAATTTCGGAAGCCTCTTCCTCAGCCAGCCAGATGAAGTCCGTGATAATTTCCTGAGCCCGGTGAAACGAAAAGCTCGGAATAAAAATTTTCCCACCTTTGCCGAAAACTGTTAGTTCTACAGCATCCGACAGAGCAGCTAATCTATTCTGAGCAACTTTGTGCTCTGGATTCCGCACGGTTGCGCCATATGTTGACTCGACAACCAAGTAATCGGTGTTCGGGAAGGGTTCGAAGCCATCCTTCATCAGGGGAAGGTAGCAATTAGTTTTATCCTGACACCCAATGTCCCCGCTGAAACATATGCTTTTCAAGAGGGGTTTACCGCTCTCATCTGTTTCGCTCGTCTGCCATGCGATCGAAACCATCGCCGCACCAAGTACGTGACTGCTGCGCATGAAATTGACACTGAGCCCATCGGCCAGTCGCAGCATCTTTCTCCAAGAAAAATCGTCTTGGTCTATGGCATGCCACTTGATTTGATCAACATGGCGTTGTTTATAGTCGTTGTTCTGCTGTCGGGCGGAATCCGCGAGAAGGAGTTTTGCCACATCTCGGGTCGCTGAAGTGCAATACACGTGGCCACGGAAGCCCTCTTTGACCAAGCGAGGCAGCAGGCCACAGTGATCAATGTGGGCATGCGTCAGCAGGACGTACTTAATCTCGGCAGGGCGGAAAGGAAATTGTTCATGATTTTTGAATTGGGTGTCGTGGGTGCCTTGATGCATTCCGCAGTCCACCAATAACTGGGTGTTTGACGCTTCATGCTTGAGCCAGGAACAGGAGCCAGTTACACCATCAATTGCACCGACAAATTTGACCTTCATAATTTTTTCCTCAAGACGATTGGGTTGATCAAAGCGGGCTTTAAGCCCGGTGATCAGAATCAGTCAGTGCAGTGCACTACCAACCCCTAAGAGGAAAAAATTTCATTTTTTTCGGAAAAAGTTTAGTAACTCACTGAATTCGTGGGCTTCATTCAGCTTACGATCTATTTCAGTTTTGATGGCGAGAAGCTCAGGGGTGCCAGAGCTTATCTGAGAAGACAGTTTCTGGGCGGCTTCCCAGTCCCCGTTCAGGTAAGCAAGAAGAAACGAGTCCGCAGGTTCCAGTGACGCGGCCTGAGCGAGGAGGGCGTGAAGGAGAGTGGTGTTCTCCCCAAGTGCCACTTGGGGCAGCATTTGAAAGGGGTTCGGCATCCTTTCTTGGCGTAAGTCGCGTTCGGTATCCGCAAGAAATGAGGCCATCTTGTCTGACGAGCCTGACTGAAGTGCCTCGCCCAATACCGATCCGCGATCAGTCAGCAAGCGTCTAACGACCGCAGCACAATCAGCACGGTACCGCTCATCCTCGAAGATCCTTTTCACGTCTTTCGGGTTAGGAAACACCGCATTCAAGATCAATGCATTGTGAAGGGCATGACCCTGGTCAGCTTTTAAGTAGACTGCCTTTCGATCGACCTTTGGTTCCTTGCGAACCGCAATGAGTTTGTTGCGGACAAAAGACATAGCCTTGTTCTTTAACAAAGGGCTTTCTTTCGCCACGTCTACGCCAAAGAGCCTGCGGATGGCTTCCGGGATTGAAAGCCCTTCAGTATCCACACGCGTGCTCTTCAAGAATATCCATCGTGGTTGTCGTCGCTGATTCTTGCTGAGTCAGATTCAGCGACGCTATTCGCTTGGCATTTTCAAACCAACCCGCATTACCTAAGCAATATTCGCTGTAAGCGTCCGAGAATTGCTCCAGGACACCAATGCAGTAGCCGGCACGAAGAGCCTCGGAAAGAGATGTTCTGTAAGCGGCCAGGTAGCCTGTTTTTTCATGCGATGAAAAAACGTCAACCGCTTCCTGGCATGATTGGATCAATAGGCTGGCATCTCGGTACTGGAACGGTCCTTCTTTGGCGAAAAGGACTTGGGGAGCGGTTAATATTGATAGGCCCAGAATCGCGTATCTTAATGTCACATTGCGTCCTTACAAGTTATTCTCAGCTGAGTGATTAAGAGTTGGTGGCTCTGGCTCTGAACTGTTGCCTGAGTTCTTGGCTTCTTGTCGCCCGGGCATCGGGTTTCCTTCCGGATCCGTTTGATAGGACAGTGGAGGCAAGGGCGTAGCACCGTAAATCGCGACAATGAAGATACTGAAAACCCCGTACAGCATCAGATCGTCCGCTCCCCCGGCGAGCTGTTCATTAGCCAACTCAGGTTCCACAAACAAAATAGAAGCCATAATCCCCAGTGCCGAGAGCAGGAGCAACGTAACAAAAGTGAGTATAAAGGCGAACCTTTTCAAAAGGGGCCAAAGCGTTGCTTGGCTCTGTCTTCCGCGACGGAAATAACGCCAAGTGGCTAGGGCAAGCAGCGCCAGGGCGATCAAATCAGCCAACGCAATATCATCCTGCCCGTAACTATATTCGAAAGGCGCTGAGACCAGCAGCACATAGCTTGATACAGCGATTGTGGCAGTGGCGATGAAGAATATGCCGAAAGAAAGGACGCGTGTTAGATGGCCAAAAACCAGGCTTAATTTATTGAATAGTTGCAGCATCAGTAGATTTCAAAAGTTGTTTAAAAGTCGCTTGCCCAGCCAGGATAGTTAGCAAACTAGAAAGCGTACTTACAAGGGTACTGGAAGAAACCTTCCCAAGCCACTAACAAACATAGAAGTATTGATTAATGCCTTCACTCGGAGGAGGGGGTTATGTAGACCGAAAGGGCTTGCTCGCCACTAAACTTCGTTCCTATGGCCCAACCCTTGGATTTCGTAGAAAGAGCTTCCTACATTCAGCCATTCAGTTAACCTCTGCATACTTGCGTTTTGTGTTTCATTCGATCTTGATCGAATAGAGCATTCCCAGACAACGCAGACCCTCCACCCCATACTTATGATTTTCTGATAGTTTTTTTGGTCTCTATGCATGTTTTCTAAGATTTTCGTTTTCCAAAACTCCTCGCGTGTTTTTGGCCATTTAAACAGAGGGCATTCGTGGCCATGCCAAAAGCAACCATTAACGTATATAGCGGCCCGATACTTCGGAAGAACTATATCCGGATTCCCCGGTAAGTCCTTCCTGTGCAACCTGAACCGATATCCTTCCGCATGCAGAGCCGAACGCACCATCTTTTCCGGCTTTGTGTTTTTTCCTTTGATTTTCGACATCATCCTAGAGCGGGCAGCTGTGTCGACAATGTCCGTCATGAATCACACCCTGGTTTTGTTGAGTGGTGGTGGTATCCTAAGCGCTTCACGCACACAAAATGGGTCGAAATGAGTTCTAACATATTGATAGTTGACCTTTTTGCTGGGCCCGGAGGGCTCGGCGAGGGATTCTCGTCCTTTTCTGATTCCGGTCGTCGACCCTTCAAGCTTGCTGCTTCTGTGGAGCGTGACGCCAGTGCACATAAGACGTTAACGCTCCGGGCCTTTTTTCGCCAGTTCGACCGCGCTCCTGACGAATACTACGACTACGTAAGGTCTGGGAGACCGGAGCTTAGGCAGGAACTGTTCAGGCAATTTAAGGCTGAAAGTGAGGCGGCAGAAGCTGAGACTTTGGGCGGTCCCAGAACGCTAGGTGACGAAAAACATCACAAAGAAATCGTTCGCAGAGTAAAAAGGGCCACTCGTTACCATGATGGGCCGAAAGTCGTTATTGGAGGGCCTCCCTGTCAGGCATACAGTGTGGTAGGCAGAGCCCGCAACAAGGGTATAGATGGCTACACCCCTGAGACTGATGGAAGACATTTTCTGTACAAGGAATACCTGGAGATCCTGGATGAGGTTCAGCCGGAAGTTTTTGTTATGGAAAACGTTCGCGGCATCCTCAGTGCAAAAATCCACGGAAAGCTGATCTTCGATGCCATACTCAAGGATTTGAAAAATCCCGGGAAAGTCGTTGGCGACTTACAAGGTTCTGAGTATGAGATCTTTTCTCTTGTCGCGCCCCTTCCTGAGGCAGACGCTCTTGGTGACCGTTCGTACTCCTCAAGCGCTGACTATCTCATAAGGGCCGAGGAATATGGGGTGCCTCAAACCCGGCATCGAGTAATTCTTCTGGGTGTTCGCAGAGATGTTCTGAAGAGGCAGTCGCCGTCTGTAGTGCTGCCGGAGGTTGGGCCAGGTCTCACAACTCAAGATGCCATTGGAGACCTTCCGCAGCTGCGGAGCGGCCTTACGAAAGTGGCCAATACGTTCGACGTCTGGCGTGAGAACCTGCGACAGGCAGCTGACGCAGTCCGCCGTGAGCTGCTGGCAAAGGGGTATGACTTACCCGACGGGTTTCCATTGAATGGAGCTGCGTCCTTGGAGCTTTCTCAAGGGGGAAATTTCGTAAGCTCTACAAGTAAGGATACAGGGCTTATCGAAAGTAATCCGCTGGCAAGCTGGTTTTCAGATCCACGCCTGCACGGATGTCTTAACCACAATGCGCGTAGTCACATGCCGGCAGATATTTTTCGTTATCTGTTTGCCAGCTCATTCGCGATGCTGAATTCAGGTGCTTCACCAACAGCAAAGGATTTTCCGGAATCGCTCGTTCCGGCCCACAGGAACTGGAAGTCGGGGCATTTTGTAGACCGGTTCAAGGTCCAGGCTCGAACGCGCACCCCCAGCACCGTAACCAGTCACATAGCAAAGGATGGTCACTACTTCATCCATTATGACCCTTCGCAGTGTCGAAGCCTCACAGTACGAGAAGCTGCAAGAATCCAGACATTTCCAGACAATTATTACTTTGAGGGGAACCGGACTGAGCAGTATGTTCAAGTCGGTAACGCTGTGCCGCCCTTGCTGGCGAGAAAAATTGCGGGTGTCGTCTATGATTTGCTGAGGTCCTGACAGTTAGGTAGGGTGATAAGCAAATCGGGCGTTTCTTCAGTGCGAACAAAAGTGTTTTTAAGCGCCTAACTTGGAAGGCGGATATATGGATCGTATACCCTTAGCCCCGGAGGCTGGGCCTTTTCTGGATAGTTTGCGAAGCATTGGATATTCGCTGGATTCAGCAGTTGCAGATGTAATCGACAACTCGATCTCCGCTGGAGCCTCACAAATTGACATCTTCGCTGATTGGGGCAACGGTTCTCCGAGGCTTGCGATTAAGGATGATGGGAAAGGGATGTCGCCTGGGGAGCTGGCAGATGCTATGCGGTTAGGTGGCCTGAGTTCGAAGGCCACTCGATCCAAGACAGACTTGGGTCGATTTGGGCTCGGTCTTAAAACGGCGTCTTTTTCTCAATGCAAAAACCTGTCAGTCATATCGCGTAATCATCCTGGGACTGAGTGGTATGGCCTAAGATGGAATCTGTCGCTGGTCGAGAAGGAAAACATCTGGGCGGTGGAGGTTTTACCAGAGGACCATTGCAAACAGATTCTGGAAGAAATCGACTACCTGTTTGAGGCTGGTACTGCTGTAGTTTGGGATGATTTGGATCGGGTCATGGATTCGACATCCGTCAATGCTCAGACGTTTTTTGAGAAGCGCATACTAGAGGTTAAAGAGCATCTTGGTTTGACGTTTCATCGTTTTGTATCTGGCGACGAAGTGAAGCGTGTAAAGATATCCGTAAATGATAATGCCGTTTCTCCAATGGATCCCTTCGGTGTCCGCCCACCCCCCGAGGCCCCTGCTTCCACGCTTCTTTCCGACGAACAACTTCGAGTAAGTAACCACCGAATCAGGGTGAGAAGCTACCTCCTACCTCACCCCTCAAAGCTAAGTCATAACCACTTGAACTCGATATCAAAGAATGGCGATTACCATTCGGGGCAGGGCCTTTATGTCTATCGTGCCGGACGGCTGATTCTCCACGGTGGATGGCAAAGGCTCATTCGGACATCAGAAGCAAACAAGCTGGCCAGGGTTCAGGTTGATTTCGACAATGACTCTGACGACCTTTGGAGTCTCGACGTTAAGAAATCCCGAGTGGAGCTACCCGCGACGCTTCGAGACCAGCTCAAGCGTGTCATCCGAAACGTGTGTCAGAAATCGAACTCGACATTCACGAAGAGGGCCAGGATGCCTTCACTGGATCTTCACCCGATATGGGAGAGGGTCTACGACCGGGATAGGAACCAGATTCGCTATCGAATTGACCGGAATCATTCATTGGTAAAGGGTTTGCTGGGAAAGTCAGCAAGGACGCCGGGTGAAGCAGCTTTGCTGTCTCTGATAGAGGAATCCTTGCCAGTCGAACTGATAAAAAACGACCTCTCCTCTGACGATATTAAAGTTGGACATTCTGATGATGAGGCCGAGTTGCAGGAGATGGTCGCGAGTCTACTGAATGCCGGTATTGATGATGAGATCATTGCAAACTCGATCGCGAGCGATAGTAATTTTGGCTTCTCTTATGAGGCGATCAAAAAATTAATTGGACGAGTCGAGAGCGGGGAACATGAGTAAGAATGCAAAAAAAGTAGAGATGGTTGCCACTCAGATAGAAAAGGACTCCCATGACATCCCCGGCGATGTGACCAAGGATTGGCTGGATGAGCAGCTGTCCGAATTTGCTGAAGACCTTAACCTTGATGAACAGACTGTTGAAGAGATCGAAGCCGAGGTGCGAAGGAGGATTGCAATCACTGTTGGCGAAGCCTCAATTCTCATTGACCCGGAAGACCAGAAAGAGTGGCTTACTGAGGACAGAATTGCAGACACTGAGTGGAAATTCTGGAGTCGATATGCCGACTATTTCAATACAAAGGGGATACCCGGCAATGTTCTCAGGCGAACGCATTCAGATACCAATCGCATCCTGGGGCTCATAGGCGATCCCCTCTCCGAGAAGCCCTTTCGTCGTCGCGGTATGGTAATTGGTGACGTTCAAGCCGGGAAAACCAACAACTACACAGCCCTTATTAATAAAGCGGCAGATGTAGGGTACAAGCTGATCATAGTCCTTACCGGCACCGTTGAAGATCTCAGGCAGCAAACCCAGGAGCGGCTCGACGAGGACTTTGTCGGAAGCATCTCACACGCGGGAAGTGGTGGTAAGGACGCTAAAACGAGAACCATTGGCGTGGGGCGCAAGGTTGGAGCTGAGTTGCCATTCTGTATTACCGATCAGAATGATGACATCAAAACGAATCCACGCTACAGAATATCGGGAATCAATGGCCCCATTCTCGCAGTTACCAAGAAGAACAAGTTCATGCTTGAACGTCTGGTTCATTGGTTAAGATCAGACGTGAATAGCAACGAAAAAATGATCTCAGAGCCAGTACTTTTGATTGATGATGAAGCCGATAATGCCTCGGTGAATACTGGTGAGGCCGATGAAGATCCGAAAACAATAAATCGACTTATCAGGGAAGTGATCCATTCCTGTAAAAAAATAAGTTACGTCGCTTACACCGCCACCCCGTTTGCCAATATTTTTATACATCCCGATTCAGAGGGTGACACCTCTGACACTGATGATCTGTTCCCAAAAGACTTTCTTGTGGCTCTTGAGCCGCCAAATAATTACTGCGGCGCGAGATTCTTCTTCAGGAACGACGATCGATCAGAGAAAATTTGCGAAGTTATCAATGATGCCGATGAGCATTTACCCCTCGTGCACAGATCTGGAACTGCTGTTGAATCAATTCCTGGGTCACTCAAGGAGGCCATCAGGGTTTTTCTTCTCGCGAGTGCAGTGAAAGATATTCGTCGGAAGAAAGGTGTTATTAAAAAGATCCACGACTCGATGTTAATTAACATGTCCAGGCTGACATCTGTGCAGTCGGACATCTCGCCTCATGTTGATGCATACCTTGATGAGATATGGGGGGCAATTCAACTCTACATACGCAAGCCGAGGCCTCAGGAGAGGTCGTCGAATCTGGCTGCTCTATTCGATGATTGGAACAAGCATTATTCGGATCTCGATGGGCAAGAGTCTTGGCGTGAGGTGTGTGACGCTCTTGGCGACATGAAAAAGCCGGTTGTTGTCACCGTGCATAGTAAGTCTGGCGACTCGCTCATTTATGAGGATGGTGGGCCGGAAAAACAGATAGCTGTGGGCGGTCTGAAGCTCAGCCGAGGTCTTACATTGGAAGGCCTTGTCGTGAGTTACTTCTACCGTCGCTCAGTGATGTACGACAGTCTTATGCAAATGGGCCGCTGGTATGGCTACAGGGATCATTACCAGGATCTTTTGAAGCTTTGGATTACCAGCGAGTCGTTAGATTGGTATGCCCATATTTCGGAGGCCTCAGACAATCTCAGAGAGCAGGCAGCTGAGATGCAGAAGAAGCGGATGACGCCCAGGGAGTTCGGCCTTCGCGTCCAGGCTTCTCCCGATGCACTTATGGTTACCGCACCAAACAAAATGCGAACGGCGACGACGATGACAACAAGGATGCGGTTCGACGATCGATTACTTCAGACAGATTGCGTCTACTCTGATTCAGGGAGAATCGAGGATAATCTAAAGGAATTCGTTGAGTTCTTGGATTCGATCAAAGGCCGAAGGATTCCGGAATCAGACTTGCCGGAAGTACATCGGCAACACGTAGGATTCGGGGATGTGCCTGCGTCAGACGTAATAGACTGTTTGAATAGGCTGGCGAATCACCCGAGTTGCGGGTTCTGGTCAGAAAACGATCTTTTTATTAAGTTTTTAAAAGAGGGCGCGAGCGAGGAATTTCCCTTCTGGGACGTATTTGTATACCAGCCGAAACAGGAGCGTGAGGGATATTGGGATGATTTTGGAGGCTGGAAATTCAGGAAAATTATGCGGTCTGTCGTCAAGGATGATCCGAAGAACCCCAAAAATCAGGATGAGCTGAGGCTGAGCCGGAAACGAAACAAGAATATTGTGGATCCGGGCGTAGAAGCATTCGGTCTAACAAAAACCGAGTACGAAGCGGCTCTCAATGAAAATGGAAAGCTCCCTGATGCTGCTGCCAGGCGAACTCCCAACAAGAAGCCGGTGTTGATCTTTCATGTCATTAACGCCTGCGAATTTGACGAGAGCGGGAAGAACAGAGTCAGAGAAACTACGGTACTTGGCTGGGCAATTTCAATTCCTCCTCTTTCGGCACCGCAGCCGGATGTGCTCTGGAGTGTAAACATTGATTGGTTCCAGAAATATGGAGCTGAGATTACCGTGGAAGCAGAAGTATGAGTGTTGCTGAAGTTCCCTGGAATCGACTTGAAAGACCCCAATCCGGAATGCTCAATACGCTCTCCGTTGGCGGGGAGGGCGTAAACCGTTGGTTTTGGATAAAAACCAAGAGCGGTGAATATGGTCTTGCCATGCGAGTTTCGAAAAAAGATGAGAACAGCATTGAAGGTGCAGACCTCAGTTCGACGAAAAGACTCAAGGGACTAAAGGTTGGGGATAAAGGGTCGGTCTACATCGGTGTAGTCATTGGAGAGTCTGAGCTGTCAACCGTATTTCACCGGCTTTGTCTCGATCTGATTGATAGCTGTTCAAAGCTACGGGAACCTAATGAAACCCACGCAATTCTGCGACGGAGAGTAAGATCCTGGCAAAGACTTTTTGAGTCCGGAGTAAATCGGCTTTCTTTGCAGCAGTGTCTTGGCCTGGTGTCGGAGCTGTCCTTCCTCCGTGACCAATGGTTGTTGAGGCAGAATGGAAATGGAATTCATGGCTGGCTGGGACCTTTGGGTAGATCACAGGACTTTCTTTGCGAAAATGAGTCTTTGGCCGTTGAGGTCAAGGCCTACAGCCCTGATGACCGAACGATAAAGATTTCCTCGATACAGCAATTGGAGTCCACACAGGACCTTTACCTGGCTTGTTATCCATGCACTCTGAGCACTGAAATGAAAGGGACTAGCCTCCCCGAAATTATTGATACCGTGCGTGACAAGCTTTCTGAAAAACAGGAGCCGTTCCTCGATGAGCTGCTCTTGGCTTATGGGTATGTGGAAGAGCCGTACTATCAATCGATGAGTTTTGTTGTGGGCGAGCCGACTTTTTACCGTGTCCATTCCAAGTTCCCTAGAATCACCCCTTCGACTGTGTCCGCAGCTATAACAAAAGCGCAATACGTAATTGATCTTGAGCAGATATCTGTTTTCCGGTGCGAGCCTGGTTCCTTCTGAGGTAGTTGTCCATGGACGAATTGACTGAGTACTACGTTTCACTTGTCGAGCATTTGCACGCATCAGCAGACGTTGAGGGGAGCGTAATTACCTATGAATATTTGTCCTACATTCTTGAGCTTCTTTCGGATGCTGGGGAATTTGAAGACTTTTCGATTATAGAAGATGGCATCGATGGTGCTGGTCGTTGGGCGTTTGATGGCTACTCCTATGATGAGAACAATTTCTGTCTCTCCCTGTTTATTTCGATTCTGGATACAGCGGAAGAGCCAAGGCGTCTTTTGAAAGCTGATATTGAGTCTGCTGTGAAGAAGCTTTCCAGGTTCGCGGTCCGCGCTATCAGCGGAAATCTGGTGGATTATTTTGAGCCAACCAGCAACTGCTACCTTGCAGCAAAATTCATCAGGGATGGTTGGCCAGAGATTGCACGAGTGAAGCTCGTGGTACTTTCAAACCGTCCCCTTGCAGAACGTGCGTCGGTCCCGAGCTTTGATGATCTCGATGGCCGCCCATGTACTGTCGATCTCTGGGATCTGCGAAGAATCTACAAGCTGGAGTCTTCCCGGAGAGAGCGTGAGGAGATGATTGTGGACTTCTCTGATGCGCCTCTGCCCTGCATCGTATCTAATCGTCCAAAAGGTGGAGATGGGGGATTATCGGTTCTTACAGTCTTTCCTGCCCAGCTACTGGTTGATCTATATGGTAAGTGGGGTAGTCGGCTTCTCGAACAGAACGTAAGGAGCTTTCTCCAGCATCGAGGGAAGGTAAACAAAGGGATAAGGAACACCATTATTCATGATCCCGGTAACTTCTTCGCATTCAATAATGGGCTTACCGCAACTGCCAAGGCCGCAGTTGTCAAAGATGGAGATAGTGGTCAGTTCATAGAAAAAGTTGAAGATCTTCAGATTGTAAACGGTGGGCAAACTACGGCCTCGATTTACAGTGCGGCCATTCGTGATAAAGCCGACATGTCCGGCATTTCTATACAGGTTAAGTTGACCGTCCTGCCCGAGGAGGATCCGTCCTCCCTGGTCGCAAAAATCGCAAGGTTCGCGAATTCACAGAATAAAGTCTCGGAAGCAGACCTCTTTTCCAATCATCCATTTCATATCCGATTGGAAGAGATTTCTAGGCGGGTCTGGGTGCCTGTAAAAGCTGGGCAGTCGGCACAAACACACTGGTTCTATGAGCGCGCACGGGGGCAATACCTCGATGCTCAGGCTTACCTAACGCCAGCCAAGAAAAAACAGTTCCAGAAGATCAATCCTCGCTCCCAGCTCCTAACGAAAACGGATGTCGCCAAGATCATGAATTCGTGGGAAGAGCTTCCCCATGAGGTGAGTAAAGGGGCTCAAAAGAACTTCGCTGTGTTTGCCGACCTTATAGATGGGCAATGGGAGTCGGATGATACGAAGTTCAATGAGTTCTTTTTCAGAAAACTGGTTAGTAGGGCCAGTATATTCCGGGCGCTTGAGAGAGCGATCCTCAAGGAACCATGGTACGCAGGATACCGGGCAAATCTCGTGACCTACGCAATTGCTCGGCTGTCACACGAAATAGCGAAAAAGAAGCAAGAGTTGGACGTAGACGCAATCTGGAGGGGGCAGGTAATCCCGGAAATTCTCACCAGTAGACTTCTGGAGCTGGCCCGCTCAGTAAATGGATTACTGCTTGATGAGAACAGGCCAGTTGGTAACCCTAGTGAGTTGGCGAAACGAAAGGCTTTCTGGGAATCGGTCAAGCAGATCGAGTGCCGAACGGATGATCTCGGGGCTGTGCTGATTTCTCGAGAGGCGGCCCAAGACAGTGAAAAAGAGGCGAGGAAAACCCAGACGCTGGACAAGGGCATTCAGGCTCAGAGTGATGTTCTGGCGACTCCTGCACATGTTTGGTCGAGGCTGGAGGAGCTGTTGATGGAGGAGGGAGAGGCGACTCCTTCATTGATGGGGATTCTTCGGGTTGCGAAAAAACCAGGACAGATTCCTTCTGAAAAGCAGGCGAATGTGCTTTTCAGACTTAAAGAGAAGTATAAGGACTTCCTTCATTCCTGACTGCTCGAGCCCCGAGGGAAGGTCTGTATTGCCAATAGAAGAAAGTAGCTTGAGCTTTGGGTTAAAGCATTGGATCTTTGATCAAAGACCTTTTAGGTTCAAACTTCCAAGTTGAAGACTATCGGCGGGTTATTTGGTTCATATCGTGCGTTGCATGTGCTGGCATTGACCATTCGAGTGTTACCTCTTTTATACTCACCATACCCCTCGTGGATATGGCCAAAGACGTGGATCGTGGGGGACAGTTGAGCTACCCGATCAGACAGGTGAATACAGCCGACATTCTGGGCCTTGAACCCAAGGTGCACTTCGTCTCCAATGCCATGTGGCGGGCCGTGCGTGATTAGAACGTCAGTGTTGTCAGGAATTAGCTTCCATTTTTGGTACAGCGGATCGCCACGGTCCAGCATAAATGCCCAGTCCATGAATGTTGGCGTCCAGGGCGATCCCCAGAATCGAATACCGCAAATCTGCACCCCACTATCTTCGAGATATATGGCGTTAGTCAGCGCCGCTCTCGCCAACTCTGGAGTTTCTTGAAAAGCCCAATCGTGGTTGCCGGCAATGACGATCTTGTGTTCGTGGGGCAATGAGCCAAGCCATTGGTTGAATTCTTGAATATTCTCCAGTGTTCCTTGGCCAAGACAATCGCCAGCATGGATCAGCACGTCACCGTCCGGAATTTCTGGGATCTGACGGTGTAAACTGTGCGTGTCTGAAATACAGACCAGCTTCATAGTTGTCCTATTATGTGCGCTTTTTTATCCAATCACCCAAATGGTGCATAAACAGGGCTGTTACGTTCATCGAGGCCAAGTGCAGGGCACTAAGGGCACAGAATCGCGGACCTGTCGTTTCGGCGGTAACTTTCAGTTTATACTGATTTTGTGTTTTGTAGTTGTCAGCGCGAGGATAGGTAAGACATGGTAGATCGGCAAAAAAGACCTCAGAGGGCGGTTGAGGCTGAGTTCAAACCCACGCCTGAGCGTCTGAGAGAAATCGGCAAAAAAGGTTTGGAAACGATGGAGAACCTGGCCCCTGAGGATATTGGCAAGATATCGGAATTGCCGCCGTCAGAAAAGCGCTCAAACTAACAGATGTCTGTTATGCGTTCGGGAAGATCGGTGCAGGTGCTCATAGGAACATCACAGAACATTCGCAAACGCTTTACGTTTGCGGGCAAATCATTGGGGCCGCCAGGGCGAAAAAGACCATCTGTAAAGACTGTGCGCACCGAGGTGCCTCGATCGTTCACGAATCAACGTCTTCCGCTATCCGACATTACGCCCGTCTCATAATCACCAGAGGGACATGGCATTATATTCCCCAGCATCTGCTGTTAGTGTAAGTTCGTCCAACACCTTCATGGTCGCTCTCAATCTTCAAATGGCCCATAAAGAACTTTCCATGGCACCCATCGTCTGGATCCAGGCGCTCTCCAGGACTCGCTGAAATCTGAACTTTGCCAACTTCATGCACTGAAAGACCCAATTCCATTACTGCCGCATCCAAAACATCGGCCAAACTGCTGGCCATCGCGCTTAAGCCTGTATAGCGAAAGAGATTGTGGACCTCGAGAGTGAAGTCTCCTTCCCGTTGTTTCGTCACCATCAGCAGAAAACCACCCATCAGCAAGCCCCGGCTTTCATCAAGCAGGGGAGAGTGATGCGACTAGATTCGCTCGAAGTCTGTTTCAACCTCATCTCCCCGCTGGTTAAGAAATTTACCATCCTTGTACTGGACTATCTCCCGCGAATCGTATTTGGCGCTGCCGGTTTGGCAGAACTCAAGCCAGTCTCCCTGCTTCAATTGTACTTTAAAAAGTTTTCGCTCGGTCCAAACACGAGCAGACTGCTGCTTCCTGTCAACCAGGTCAGCATCCAGAAAGCTTCTGCTTCGTACCATCTTATGTTTTTCGTTGTAGTCAAGTCGTGCTAGCCAACATTTCTTTGAACCCTTGAAAGCCCTCGCTCTCAGGACAAGTTCAAATTCGGCTTTCCCTTCTTCCGGGTTGCTTTCCAACTGCTCAGTTAGATCTGACTCAGCTTCGGGTTTGACGAGAGCCATTGAGTCATTGGACTTATTGGCTAGCAGCGCGGATGCTTGAGCAATCAGCTGAGAAAGCTCTTCGTTAGTCATTTCTTTCAAGTCTTTCATGGATTCCCCAATATTTATTATATGATAAACTAATAAGGCGTATTTGTCAATTCATATCCATATAAAATTAGTATTTCCTGGTTCCTACCAAGAAAACGGTGATGAACTAAGGATTAATTTGGAGCTTTGCGACACCGTGTCGCAGACAGGAGTAGCGAATAGCAGATCGCTGGCCAAAGTGATGCTGCCGGTTCTATTGGTATTTTTACCGGGATCCAGTATTTCCTCGCTCCCATCAAGAATACGGTGATGAACTCAGGATTAACTCGGAGCTTTGCGACACCGTGTCGCAAACATGAGTTGCTAATAACACATCACTGAACAAGGCGGTGCCGAGAGTTCTATTGACACTTTGATCAGTGATAGCCAGCGATAAGCTCGCTCCCCTTGGCTATCTTGCGCGACAGCGCTGCCATCCTGAAGCATCTTTAACTGCGTTTTGTTGTGGCTCCGCTGCCGCAGAAAAGTGTCCAATTGAAGGTTGAGATAGCTCTAAGATCATATATAAGGGCATAAAAACTCTATCTTTTCACATTGCAGTATTGCTGAAACCCTTTCAGGGCGCGGCTTTCGGAGGGTTACAAGGGGTCCGGTTTCGTGCAAAAAATGTTGCAAAACTTGTCAATATTTTTGCCCCTTTTTCTAACTAAAAATACTAAAAAGGCAATGTAAATCAGCTATTTAAATTTTTAGATAATCATAAAATAACTTGCACATCATTTTAATTTCCAGTTAAATAAAAGTATGGCCGCTGACCCGGCTTAACCTGAACCGTGGAATTAATATGAACATAACAATCACGCGCAACGCTGCCGCGCTAGAAATTACCAAAGACAGCGAAACCAAAATAATTGAGTCTTCCGACATTCGCACACAGGTCGCCCTACAAAGCGAAAATGTTGATGCGAGCATCACTATCCACTCCAACCCCGAAAACGCTTTTGACGACGTCGAGATCGCCCTGGAATACGGCGCGAACATCACATCAGGGCCGGACTATTTATGCGCGGATTACAAGGCTCACGAGCTTGCCTTCTTCAGGCTGAACAACGCCCGCAACCTGATTGAGTACGACGCTGCGGCGAAGCAAGTTGCTTGCTATTACCTCTCCAGAGTTCCTTTTCAAATTCCGAGCCAGTTGGAAGCTGAGAAAGACATGGCGAAGAAAATCCATGACCGCACCATAGACAACGGCTCAACACCGTTGCTGGGCGTTATTGATATGTTTCGCAACATGCTGAGGGCTGAGCGCCAGAGGGCCCACAACATGGTGAAGATTAACCCGAACAACCCGAACGTGAATTTCTTCACCGGCTCCAACGAAGAGATCAACGAAGTCATCAAGCAGGGCGGCCCAGTTCTCATCAATTCATGGCTGGGCTCTGGCAAGAGTAAAGAAAATCTTTTCACAACTTTTGAAAGTGCATGTCAACGCAACGCCTCGCCGCTGCTCATTGCACCACGCCGCTCGCAAATTGCACCAATGAAGAACGACCCGAGACACTATACCAACGCAGGCCGCTCAGGCTTTGATTCGGCAGGCGTTATCGGTGTTGTGAACTCCACGATTGGGCTCCCTGCTTTTGAGCAGCACAGAAACAACACAAGCATGGTCTTGGGCGACGAACTGGAGCTGTTGCTAAGTCATTGCGCATCCGACGCAATTGGCATATTCGGAAAGCTTTCAGAGCGTGGTGCAGCAACTGCTGGGTTTTATGAACTCGTCAAAAAGGCGGCCAAAGAGGGAACCGCGGTACTGGCAGATGGCTTGATGAGCGACTACACGGCCACCAAGATCGCCGAGACCCTCGGGATGAAAGTGACGGTCGCAACCAAGACCCAGGGCGAGTTTGCTCACAAAATCAATTTGCATCCAACAAAAGCCGCCATGATCGCAACGGCGCAGGCCAGTTTGAGAGCAGGCAAAAACGTCCTGGTCATCTCAGATGAGTCTCACAACAGCAAGAACGACAAGCTCGAGGGCACATTCAACACGCTTCAAAAAAGCGCGACAGGGGAGTCCATGCTGCTTGACGGGGCTGTGTTCGGGGACTCAGAAAAAGCTGAGTTTGTGAGCAACCTCGCCGAGAACCTATCGGGGTATCAGCTTGTTGTTGCGTCTCCGGTTGTTTCCTCTGGGGTAAGCATTGAGACAGACCATTTTGATGAGGTCTTCGTCCTTGCAGCTGGCACAGTGCTCCCGACCGAGGTCATTCAATCAACCAGTCGAGTTCGCAACCTGTCGGAAACCCACTTGGCATTTGCAACCAAAAACAGGAACCGCATTGATGACATTGGCTACGTTTTTTCAAACATGGCTGCAAGAGAGTTTGGAGATGGCGACGACTACAATCAGGAAAATCTGGACAAGCTTTGGGCCATGCCGGGCGTTCAGGACGTTGTTAAGCGGATCGCATACGAGAACAGAATGCGCCGCAATTACAACAACCAGACTCTGATGATGATGGAGGCTCTAGGCTTCACTATCAGCCACGTGTCCGCCGATAAAGTTGCCGAAGACAAGGCCAAGGAAGAGATCAAGGAAGGAAACGACGAAGCCGAGAATAAGCGCATTGAGCAAATCCTCAACGCTGATGACATCTCAATCCAAGACGCCCAAAACCATCGCAAGTCAGAGCAAATGACTCGGGAGCATGAGTATCAGGTGGAGAAGTGCGAGCTGCGTGAGTTTTACAAAACCAACCAGATTGACGTGGAACTCGTGAAGGCAGACAAGGGCGGAAGACAGCGCAAGCAAATCACCAACCTCCGGCTCGGCGTAGAGTCAGCAGCCAGGAACTTGTCGGCATTCGATGCTAACCGCAGAAAGGTGATCAAGAAGCTGATGAAGACGCTCGAAATAGATCTTTCTGAAATTATGCGCGGTGAGTCGGCAATCATCACCAGGGTGCAGGCACAGAGATTTGCAGAATGGGTTCAAAACAAGCGCAGCGTTGTCACCGTGGGCGGTAAGTCCACGAAAGCCAGCGAGGCATACAGCCAAGCGTTTGGCGATCGCAGGTTCAACTCAAAACAGGCTCAGCGTTGCATCAATTCGGTATTGCACGAAGAGATGGGTCTCAGCGTCAAGGAACACAATAAAGACAGCCGGAAGGTTTCAGCAAGCGCGGATCGCTGCATTTATTTCAACCTGCACATGACTGGCATTGCGCGTCCGAACCATAAGCTGACCGAGGAAGAGGAAGCTGCCCGCGACATGGCCTCAGGATATTACGACCCGACAACGGGCAGCGAAATCCTCAAATGGTTTGAGCAGACTCGGGGAGTGGGTTCGGTCAACCAAGGTAGCACCTGGGAGACAGGCATGGCGTTCGAAGAACTGATGGAGTCACTCAAATCAGAGCAGGATTGCCAAAGTCGATTGATGGAGGCGCGAGCATCAAATCAAAACAAAAGCGGTGATCAATCTATCAGATCGTGGATCAGCGAGCTGGCAAGCGCTGCTGGCGTTCAGGTCATGGATTTTGAGGCAGAGGAGGCCCGCATTGCCAATGAGCAGTCCAAGCAAGAAAAACGGGAAAATATGGCCCAAGCCAGCCCAGCAAGAACCGTGGAGGCCCTCGACTGGTCCGGTGCAAATCGTGAATACTATCGCCAGCTGGAAAGGGCCGACACCCAGGAAAGCGCAAGAAGAAAGCGCAAGGTGAAAGCTAAATACAGACGCAGAGATATGCTCACAGCCTAACCAGCAACCGCCCAGCGAAGGGAGAACGACGCGCCCCCGGGCACCGTCCGGGCTTTTCCGATATCCACGGGAACACGCATCGCGCCCACCATGGTTTGACTAAAAAGTTACTTGGATACAAAAGAGAAGCCCCTCCGAAGAGGGGCCTGAACCTGAAATGGAATTACACCACAAGAGAGGTATTTCACTACCGGGCTGACTAGACTCGGCGACGGAGCACGAGGAGATCCCCGACTACCGTATAAGCATTATAGTAAAAAAAGTTTCGTCCCGTAAATATAATATACGGTTTTGTTTGCGTTTTTAAATGCGTTTTTATATCGTTTACTGCTGCGACTAAATAGCTGCTTGGGGGGGGCTAGTCCAATGGGTTCTCAGAACAAAAAAAGACTTGGCGTTGGGCGCAGAGTTGGCTCTGGTATCAAGGTCGAAGAGGAGCAGCTCGAAGACCTGGTAGGGGTTGCAGAAGCTCAAGAGATGCGTGAAATGAGCGATGCGTTGGACTCCATCATTGACAACGTCACGAATCATATGCGGGAGTTACGTGAAGCGGGCATCAGGAATCCAGACCCGGACGACAGCGTTCCGGATGACGAGGACACACTGCGACCGGGCTGGGATGATTAGGACTGCGCCAGATCCCTCAACCGCCCAACCGGAAAATCCTCGGGCATATCATCCAGTAGCGAGCCGAGTTGCGCCCAGCGTGCAATAACTTCTTCCAAGGGTTTGTCCTGCTTGATGGCTGAGGATTGCGCCAGCTGCATCAGTTTTTCAGGTAGGATTGTGGCATCTGGTGCTTTCGCTTTTTCGCCAATGTGTTCGAGGAAGTGGTTGACGATTTTGTCCACCTTTTGCCGAATTTGTTCCCGCCCGCGCTTGGTATAAATCTCTATGACTTTCGTGCGCTCGTATGTTTTATGATTGACCAACATCTGAATTATCGTCTGGTGCACGTCTAGGTTCTGGCCGATTGTGATGAAGGTCGCTCGGAAGTCGTGAGCCTTATGACCCGAAATTCCTGGAACTTGGCTTTTGATAATTCGCCATTGAGTGGGCATGTTTACGTCTACGTGTGGCTTTCTTCCATTTCCTAATGATTTGAACAAATAGCCCTCGCATTTTCCGGTCAGCTCAAGCTCCCGCTTGCGCATTTCTTTCAGCATGTCCCAGACATAATTGCTCACGGGTAAGTGGAACACCTTCTCCCCAGTTTTAGTTTTTTCGACGTCCTCCTTTGCGGTCCAGGATATCGTGCCTTTTTCCAAGTCGATCTGCCGCCATTCGATTGTTGCTGTCTGCCCACCCCTCAATCCTGTGAATAGAAGCATTTTGAAAAAGTAGTGTGCAGTCACGGCAAGAGTTGGGCGCTTTTTGTCGTTTCGGTTGGGTACCCTATTTTTCAAATTGTTAATCGCTTCCCATAGGTCGGCCCAGTAGTCATCAGCGATCGGCTCCCCGGTTGTTTCGGCTTGCCCACCTTCACCGTTCCACGCTTTATGGTATTTCATGGTTTGAGTGACGATGTTGTGAGTTGGCTTGGTATAGTCCGGCGACGGATTTTCGATTGCGCTGTTGATTAGCGTGCGAGCATACGCGATGGCTTGATCCGCAACCCGGACCCCGTTCTCTGTCGTGATCTTTGTATGTAGAGCAAGGACTTCTTTATCTTGCAATGTGGATATCTTCCTGTTCTTCCAGAGTTGCAAGTATCGAAGGAATAACTCGCCATATTCTTGCCGTGTGGATGCTTTCATTCTGTGATGCGCTTGCCGCTGGTCGTGCAACAGCTGGAAAGTGGGGGAGAGGTCCAGCTCCTCCGGCTTGGGCGCGTCTGGTGAAAAGTAAACGTCCCGCCCTGCAATAATGTTCTGCTGCATCTCCTGCGCTCGAGCAGTGACAGCAGCGAGTGGTTGGTCAATTGATGCAACCTTGAACCGCTTCGGGCTTTTCGTTGTTTTGCTTGCTGTCTTCAATCTCTCCCGAATAATGAAATCAGCTGACCCGGTTTTTGTAATCTTCAATTGCAGCTTTGCGCCGTTATCCCGTGCATCCTTAATGTATTTGACGTCGACCCCATCCGGTAGACAGAATTCAACCTCGCCGCGCTCTCTGGCTTCGCGATACTCTCTCAGTTGCTTTCTGAGTTCGTTGATTTTGCGCTGACTAAATTCCAACGTTTCCACAACTATCTCCCCGAATTGATAGACACAGGAGAATAGCTGTATGACATAGACATATGGAAGCACTGAAACAAAATTTTACGATTTCTCTGACACGAATATGACACAACAAATCCTTAAATAATCGTTTTTAATCATTTAAAATCGCTAATAAACGATTACTTATAACCAAAGAACATTATAAAAAATAGCCATTTAAAATCTCATATTCAATGACTTAGAGTTTTTTTGACTGCTTTTTGACCAGATAAAGGCTATACACTCAGGAAACTTAAAATCTCTCGACCGTCAGGTCGTGCCGGTTCGATTCCGGCCCGGAGCACCACCTTTGTTGTCAATGTCCCCAAGTGTTTTCTTGTGGTCCTCGTCAACCCGCAGGTAT
>Ga0098062_1000274_pt1 | contig 29153 bp, 41 predicted proteins | sample 23_taG_FD_81592 | JGI IMG/M metagenome (GOLD analysis project Ga0098062, IMG submission 81592) | Marine viral communities from Cariaco Basin, Caribbean Sea - 23_WHOI_OMZ | ecosystem: Environmental > Aquatic > Marine > Oceanic | place: Caribbean Sea: Cariaco Basin | collected 2014-11-11 | reverse complement strand
TGCCTGTTATTTACAGGGCAACAACGTTCTCTGCCTGAGGGCCTTTCTGGCCGTCAGTTACGGTGAATTCTACTTGCTGGCCTTCAGCCAGAGTCTTGAATCCGCCGCCTTGAATAGCGCTGTAGTGAACAAAAACGTCTGGGCCGCTTTCACGAGTGATAAAGCCAAAACCTTTTGCTTCGTTGAAGAACTTAACGGTGCCGGTAACTGTAGACATAATATATAACCTGATTTTAATCAATAATTTGCTGCCAAGAGATCGTTGTGATCTTTGATCAGCGGAATGCGGAAACATGAACACGTGCAGGGTCAAAAACAGGACTAGAAGTATGACTACTTGAAAGGTCTTATTCGTGAAATGCTTTGCTTAATCTTTCCAACGAGAGACAAGGTACGCGAATTCAGAGGCGTTGCAAAGTTTTTTTACAATTATTTTCTAAACTGCATTCGATGATGTTGAGTGAGCCCGGTAGGCCGACACGGTGCTTCTTGAGGATATTATCGGTGTAGAAGCGGTCAACGTAGTTGAACGAGGCCACTTTGCAGTGGGAGTCGTGGCTCCATTTGCTATGATCGGCCGCGAGTAGGCGGGTTTGGGTGTTGGCAATGATGGCTCTGCTGACTTCCGCTTCGCGAATTTCGTGATCCATCAGACCATTGACCAGATCCATGCTGCCGGTACTGACAATGCCGAAGTCGGTGGTGAAAGAGCTGAAGAAGTTTGTAACCTCCGGTCCTACCACATCGTGATGGGCGTGGCGGTATATCCCCCCCGATACAATCACTTCAATGCCGGGGTTCCCCGAAAGCGCGGCCGCCACACGGAAGTTGTTGGTTAATATGCGCAGTGCCTTGTGCCCGATCAGCGCCTGGGCGATCAGTTCTATCGTGCTGCCCACGCCCAGGCTTACCGTGGCACCTTCCGGTATGTCGGTGGCAATACGGTGGGCGATGAGCTGTTTGGCCCGAACGTTGGCAACCGGTTCTTCAGGGGCAGGCGCCAGAGCGGGCGCAGGTTTGGCCGGCAGGCTGACGCCGCCGTAGCGACGCCGCAACAGGCCTTGCTCGCACATTTTGTTGATGTCGCGGCGGATGGTTTGAGTTGTAACGCCAAAACGTCGGGCGATGTCTTCAACTTCGACATGCTCCTGTTCATGCACCCATTCCAGGATGCAACGCTGGCGTTCTCTCGCGCTCATCAGACTCCGTGCTCAATCAGGTGCGATGTTGCAGCCAGACCTCTGCCATTTCAGCAAAACCCAGCCCCGATGGCTGGCTGGCAATCGCTGCCGGTTGGTGCGTCATCACAGGTAAATGCTTGCGAATGTTAGCGACCCCGACGCTCATTGGAAAGTTGCGGAACATGCTTTCGTCGTTCGGCGCATCGCCAATGAAGACCGCGCGCTTCTGCAGGGCTTCGATATCCAGGCCCAGCACTTCCTGGCCGACCCGAACGGACATGGTGGATTTGTCGAACTCGCCCAGCCAGATGTTGATGTGGATAGAGCTCTGCCGAACGCTGAAGCCCTGCGCCATCAGAGGGTCGTGAATGGCCTTCACCTGTTCCGGTGTGAGCGATTCCTGCTGGTTGTAGTCGACTGCCACATCCACAAAGCGGAACGCTTGGTCAGTGGCCAGCTTGGGTTCGAAGTCCAGTTCCAGGGCCGCAACGGCATCCAGGATGGCTTGTTGATCGCGGCGGTGCTTGGTTTCGTTCTCCCAGAAGTGCCAGGCAACCGTCTGCGGGGCAGTCCGTTCTGCATAGAAGGCGCCGCCTTCGCCAATCACCGCTTTAACGGGCCAGGTGCGGATGATCTGGTCGCACCATCCGGCACAGCCACCGGTTACCGGGATTACACTGATGCCCGCTTCGGCCAGGCGGCACAGGGCCAGATAAGTTTCCGGCAGCAGCCGGCCACCGGTGGTGAGCGTGTCGTCCACATCGGTGAACAGAATATCGGCATTGGCAAAATCGATACGATCTTTCATATGAGGAAGGTTCCACTTCACAGCGAGCCTGCAGGCCGCCCAGGGCATTCGGGCGGCCTGCAGGTCATGGTCAGATCACTTTCTTGCGCAGGACGCTGGTCAGCGCCTCGCCCAGAATGACCAATACAACGATGGCGAGCAGGATGGTTGCCACGGTTTGCCAGGCGAACATGTCGATGGATCCTTGCAGCAGCACCCCGATACCACCGGCGCCCACCAGACCCAACACCGTGGATTCGCGGATGTTGATGTCCCAGCGCAGAATGATGATGGCGAAAAAGGCAGGCATCACCTGCGGCACAATCGCGTACAGCACCACTTTTAGTTTGCTGGCACCTGTTGCTTCCATGGCTTCAACCGGGCGGCGGTCGATTTCTTCAATGGCCTCGCCCATCAGCTTGCCGATGAAGCCCACAGAGCGGAACATCACCGCCAGAATACCGGCCAGTACACCGGGGCCGAAAATGGCCACGAACAACAACGCCCAAATGATGGTGTTCACCGAGCGGCTTGATACCAGAATAAACCGGCCAATCCACAGGGTAACCTTGTTCGGTGTGGTGTTTTGCGCGGCAATGTAAGACACCGGCAAGGCGATGAAGATTGTCAGCATGGTAGACAAGGTGGCGATGTGGACGGTTTCCAGCATCGCGGAGAAAATCGCCTCCCATTTGCTGAACTCCGGCGGCCACATGCGCCCCGCGAGGCTTTGGATCTGGTTGGGTGCATCCCACACCCAAGGCCAGAAGATGTTGATGTCGCTTACCGCCCAGACAACGGCGATCAGGGTGACCAGGTAGACCACATAGCGCGTAAGCTGTTCTTTACGGTTGTAACGCGACCACACTCGGTCGGTCAGTTTAGCTGCGTGATCTACCATACTTTTTTCCTCACCCATCCGCTTAAGCCTTCACTGACCAGAATGATTGCAATGATCATCAGCAGAATGGCAAAAGCGAAATCGTAATCGTAACGTCCGAACGCGTTCATCAAGGTGCCACCGATACCACCGGCACCGACAATTCCAACCACGGCCGAAGCGCGAAGGTTACTGTCGAGCTGGTACATCGAAAGGCCGATCTGGCGTGGCATAATCTGCGGGAAAACCCCATACACCAGAATCTTCATGTAACCCGCACCCACTGAACGCATGGCTTCCACCTGGCCCCAGTCGATTTCTTCAATCTCTTCCGCCAGTAGCTTTGCCACAAACCCTATGGAATACAGGGTCAGGGTAAGAATGCCCGCCATGGGGCCAAAGCCCACAGCCGCAACAAACAGAATGGCGACAATCACCGGGTGAAAGCTGCGGGAAACGATTATTAACGTGCGGCCCAACAGGTAAACCGGCAGCGGTGAAACGTTGCGCGCGGCCATCACCGCAATGGGAACTGACAGCAGAACCCCGAGCATGGTAGCCAGAAAGGCGATCTGGAAGCTTTCTTTGAAGCCGGTCCAAAGCAATTCGGCCCGCTCAAAGCTGGGCGGGACGGCACCACCAAAAATTTTGCCGGCACGGGGCAAGCCTTCGGCAATGCGCTGCCAGTCAAACGGCAGAGTGGAGAACGCCCAGTACAGGTAGGCCAGGATGATCACTCCCAAGCCATAGCGAATCCAGGGATTGGCTATAAACGGGGGCTTTTTCCAGACTCTGCCCGATGTTGTATCGGATGCAGTTCTGCCGGATGTCATGCGGAAGCCTCCTCGGTTGGGGATGCGGGTTCACCGGCATCTTCTTCCGGTGATTCGATACCGCCGTAAATGGCATCCAGGGCATCCTGATTGAAGTCTTTGGGTTCACCGTCAAAAATCATTTGGCCGTGACGCATGCCAACAATGCGGTCGGTGTACATGCGGGCCTGAGTGACGTTGTGAATATTGATCAGCACTGGCAGGGACATTTCATTGGCCAGGCTTTGCAGCAGGCTCATGATTTGCTGAGAGGTTTTCGGGTCGAGCGAGGCAGTGGGCTCGTCGGCCAGAAGAATTTCAGGCTCTTGCATCAGGGCACGAACCACAGCCACACGCTGGCGTTCGCCGCCGGACAACTGGTCGGCACGCTTATCGGCGTAATGGGCGATCCCGACACGTTCCATCAGGCTGAAGGCGCGGTCGATATCCGATTGCGGGAAACGACGAGTCAACGCCTGAAAGAAAGACACATAGCCCAAGCGCCCGGAGAGCACGTTTTCCATAACGGTCAACCGGTCGATCAGGTTAAAGCCCTGAAACACCATGCCGATGCGTCGGCGGGAATGACGAAGTTCGCTGCCGCGTAGATTGACCAACTCGTGGCCGTTCAGCTTGATTGAACCCGAGGTTGGCTCGACCAACCGGTTGATACAACGTAGCAGGGTGCTTTTACCGGCACCGGAGGCGCCGACGATGGAAACAACGCTGCTACCCTCGACCTTCAGGTTCAGGCCTTTAAGCACAGGCTCGTTTTGCCCGTAACGCTTTACGAGGTTGGTAATCTCTAACATGTGGTTAACTCCGGGTAGAGCCTCTGGCGGTTTGCCAGAGGCTCCTGGTCTGCTTATTTGAGGTTTTCGCGGGTGTACTGGACGCCGTTAGAGGCCTGAATGGTACGAATGACCTTCCAGTTGTCTTTGTAGTTGATGGGAATGAAGGTTTCTACGCCTTCAAACTCTTCGCCCAGCTCGGTGCCGGCGAACTTGAAGGTGTAAAAGGCTTCACGGATCTTCTCAACCAAATCCGGGTGCAGGTTGTGCGCGTGGTTGTAGGAGGTGGTCGGGAAGCGGTCGGATTCCCACACCAAACGCACGTCTTCGGTGTCGTACAGGCCACGAGCGGCCATGCGCTCTACCACTTCAGACGCGACCGGAGCTGCGTCGTAGTCTTTGGCAACAACGCCCAGCATGGACTGATCATGGCTGCCGGAGAAGGTGATTTCATAGTCTTCACCCGGTACTACGCCCAGTTCCGGGAACAGAGCCCGTGGCGCCTGGTTGCCGGAGTTAGACGTTGGCGAGGTATGGGCTACACGCTTGCCCTTCAGGTCAGTGATTTCATGAATGTCGGAATCGCTGTGAGTGTAAACCTGCAGCGAATAACCGAACTGGCCTGAATCAGAACCCATAAGCGCAAAAGGAACAGCGCCGGCCAGGTTAACCGCAAACGGCGTCGGGCCTGTGGAGAAACCAGCAATATGCAGACGGCCGCTGCGCATGGCTTCTACTTGAGCGGAGTTGGACTGAACGGCAAAGAAACGAACATCGCGGCCGGTCACTTCTGACAGGTGATCGATGAACGGCTGCCAGATGTCGGAGTAAATAGCGGGGTCTTCAACCGGTGTGTAGGCGAAGATCAACGTGTCGGGATCGTTCCACTTAGACTTATCTTTAGGCAGGTCGGCAACCATGTCGCCGTTTTCGTCGCAATACAGCGTGTCCAGTGCGCCCCTTTCGCAGTCTGCCAATGCCTGACCGCTAAAGCCTGTCATCAGAACGGATGCCGCCAAGGCAGCAGTGGGCAGTACCCCGGGAAGTTTCTTCTTCTGGAAATTCATTGTGATTCTCCGTGGGGGAGCGGTCCATGCGTTTTTACTGAACATCTGGGAGGGCCGGCTCCATTGGTTTTTATTTCTAGATGTTCAATTGAACATTTATGGTAACAGCATACGTCTATTAGGCAAGATAGTTCGTTTCTGAGATCACAGGAGAATAAATCGAAGAGAGGCCGAGAAAGGATGGAGGGCGGGGTGCCCTCCATTGTTAGCTAGGCGAAGTCATACTCCCCGCCTTTTTCCAGCGCCGCTTTATAGGCTGGCCGGGCGTGCACGCGCTCTACCCAAGCGGTGATGTTGGGTCGGTTCTGGCCAACAATGCCTCGAGCAACGGAGGCTTCTAGCGGAAAGCTCATCTGAATGTCCGCCGCGCTGAGGTTATCCCCCAGAAACCAGGTGTTCTTCGCCAGATGGGCTTCGACAAAATCCAGGTGGGTTTTGATCATCGGGCCGATGAAAACCTCATTGGTTTTATCTGAAATGCCTTTGGCCACGGGCTTGATGAAGAAAGGCATCGGGCTGGTTTTTACTTTCTCGAAAACCAGGCGCATGACCAGTGGAGGCATCAGGGAGCCTTCGGCGTAATGCAGCCAGTAGGTGTAATCCAGCCAGGTCTGGCCACCGGCTTCTGGCAGCATGGTGCCTTTGCCGTAAGTGTGGGCCAGGTATTCGATAATGGCGCCCGATTCCGCCACCACCAGATCACCGTCGGTAATGACTGGTGATTTGCCCAGCGGGTGCACCTTCTTGAGGCTTTCCGGCGCCAGCATGGTTTTGGCATCGCGCTCGTAACGTTTGATCTCGTACGGCACGCCCAATTCTTCCAGCATCCAGAGAATGCGCTGTGAGCGAGAGTTGTTCAGGTGATGGACGGTAATCATGCAGAACTCCATTTGCATTGGAATTAAATTAAGACTGATAGAGTAGTCCGAAACTGCTTTTTTGGATCACCTCACCTTGACGACGTTTTGGTCAACGGCCTGCATGATACTGTTTTTGTAGCAGTTGAATCGTTTCGGCCTGTTCCGGGAATGGGCCTTCAACCTTAACGTTTGGCACGACGCTATTAATGGGTAGTGTTGCTACCGGGGGTTGTGCCACGCCCATCTCATCCAGCCAGGCGCTGAGCTGTTCCGAAGAACTGGCGTAAACGATGCGGCCCAGGCCCACCCAGCCGTGAGCTGCAGCGCACATGGGGCAATGCTCGCCCGAGGTGTACACGGTGGATTGGGCACGTTCTTCAGGCGTCATGTTAGTAGCCGCCCAACGAGCAATGGCAAACTCGGGATGCTGCGTACTATCACCTCCGGCGGTGAGGTTGTGGCCTTCGTACAATACATTGTCGTTTGCATCTACAAGCACCGACCCGAATGGCGGATTGCCGGATTCCAGGGCTTCAGCGGCCAGTTCGACGCATCGGTCCAGATAATTGATGTCAATTTGATTGCTCATAACTTGCTCCTGTTTGTCCTGAAAACCAGTAGTTGGTTATTTGCAGGCATCGAATGGTTTTCTGACAGGGTTAAACCCGAATTTTTTGCCAGTTTACTGATATCTTCCAAATCCCGGATGCCCATATGGGCCGCATTGGCCTTCAGGTGTTGGTCAAATTGTGCGTTGCTTTCACTGGTGTAGCGGCCCTGATTGTTAAACGGGCCATACAGACAAAAGGCGCCTTCCTTGGGCAGGCGTTCGCCAATGTTGCGGAACATGTGTTTGACCTCTTCCCACGCCATAATGTGGGCGGTGTTTGCCGAGAACGCCCACGTGAAGGATTCGACGGGCCAAGAAGAAGTGGCTACGTCCAGTTCAAGCACCGGTAGGATATTGGGCAACGCAGCTTGTGCCAACCGGGGGCGACAGGTATCCACGGCATGTGGATGGTCGGTCGGCTGCCACTGAAGGTGCGGCATAGCATTGGCGAAATGCACGGCGTGCTGGCCGGTGCCTGTGCCCACTTCCAACACTTTTCCCGGCGTAACAAAGATATTTTGAAGCTTTTCGAGAATCGGTGCTTTGTTGTTCTCGCAAGCTTGAGAATAGGGGAGGTCTGTGGGCATTGCGCGGCATCTCCTGATACTTGGCTCGTTTGCTAATAGATTATGCTTGTTAAGCACCTTTGAATGCCACCGGGAGGCTAAGATGAACGAACAATGGCTGAAAGCGTTACCGAAAGCGGAGCTGCATCTGCACCTTGAAGGTGCCCTTGAGCCTGAACTGATGTTTACGCTGGCCCGGCGTAATGGCATTGAGTTGCCGTGGAGCGATGTTGATGCGCTGCGCGAGGCATATTCCTTCAATAACCTGCAAGAGTTCCTTGATCTGTATTATCAGGGCGCCAACGTGCTGCGCACGGAGCAGGATTTCTACGATCTCACGTGGCTTATCTGCAGAAGTGTAAGGCGCAGGGCGTGGTGCATGTTGAGCCTTTCTACGACCCTCAAACCCATACTGAGCGCGGCATACCCTTTGAAGTGGCGATTCAGGGCATCAGCGCGGCTTTGCATGATGGGCGTGAACAGCTGGGTATTTCCAGCGGGTTAATCCTGAGTTTTCTACGCCACCTGTCGGAAGACGAAGCCTTCCGCACCCTTGAGCAGGCGATGCCGTTTCGTGATCAGTTTTTTGCGGTGGGGTTGGACAGCTCCGAACAGGGTCATCCGCCCAGCAAGTTTGAGCGGGTATTTGCCAAGGCACGGGCCGAAGGCTTGCTGGCGGTTGCTCACGCGGGTGAAGAAGGGCCACCCGAATACATCTGGCAGGCGCTGGATTTGCTGAAAGTGAACCGTATAGACCACGGCGTGCGTGCCGCAGAAGATCCGAGATTGCTAGACAGGCTGGCGGATGAGCAAATTCCGCTAACCGTGTGCCTTTTGTCGAACACTAAGCTGAAAGTGTTCCCGGACATGAGCCAACACAACATTTTGGAGTTGTTGGAGCGGGGTTTGAAGGTCACCGTGAACTCGGATGACCCATCCTATTTTGGTGGTTATGTGTTGGAGAACTTTCTGGCGCTGCGAGATGGCTTAGGGATGACCGAACAGCAGGCCGGGCAGCTGGCACAAAACAGCATGGATGCGCGGTTGGCCTTCTAAGCCCATTGCGGCGTTCTTGTCAGCCCATAGACAATGTCGGCCATTGAACCCAGCGGAGCAAGAGTAAAGATGGCACGAGTTACGGCACACGATGGCGCCAGGCTGAAAGTACGGCGAATTGGCCGGGGGCCGGTGGTTATCCTGCTTCATGGTTTTGGTATGGAAAGCCGCCATTGGTTGCCCATTGTGTTGCCGTTGGCGCATAAGTTCCGGTTTGTACTGCCAGACTTTAGAGGGTTTGGTGGGTCTTCGCGGCTGAGCTGCAGCGAACCCTGCGTACTGACCAGTCACGCCAAGGATCTGGATGCCGTCATCCGCGCATACGGTCACGGCAAGCCGGTGGGCTTGGGCGGTATCTCCATGGGCGCCAGTACATCCCTTCGCTATATGGAAATGTTCGGCACCGATACCATTCGCCATTACGTCCATATTGATCAGGCCCCGCGCATTTCTCATGCCCCGGATTGGCCGTGGGGTATTTTTGGAGAGCAGGGGCCGGAGCGAATTAGGGGCTGGGCGCCGCTATTGGACGCAGTGTCTAATATTGATCCACGAACACCTTATGAAGCGCTACCGGTATCGATGCGAAAGCAGTTGCATGAGGGGTTGGCCGGTTTCATGGGCGCGGCGCTGAGTCGCGATTGGATGAAATGGAGCGCGGGGCAGCTGATGCGTGTGCCTCAAGTTGCCCGGCAGCTTGTGCCGCTGGATAACTGGCACACCTTGTATCAGCACATGCGGGCCTACACAGAGCGTGAATACGATTTCCGAAACCTTCTGCCAACCTTGGATGTGCCGACCACGGTGATCGCGGGTCGCCGTTCGGAAATGTACCCGTGGGAGGGGCAGGCGCGTATGGCAGCCGCCTTGCCCAACGCGAGGTTGGTGACGCTTGAGAACAGTGGGCACGTGCCGCTGATTGACCAACCCATCGCCTGCATCCGAACGCTGGGGAGAGCGTTCGGATAAGACAGGCTAAATGATCGGGTGCCGGATTACTCGGCTGGCGCCCATAGACCCTGCAGTTGCCCCAGCAGTGAGGAGCCTACGCCCTGATTGCCCAGGAAACCCAGAATAACCGGAACAAACTGCTGCACCATGGCGGCATCCATTCCCAGCGCCGAGAAGGCTGACTGCACCCCGTCCATAGATGAAATATTCGAAAGCAGGCCTTCGGCCAGGCCACCACCGCCGCCCAGAAGGCTGGACAGGCCAGAGGCTTCACCGCTCAGGTTGTTGATGGCATCTTGGCCTAGTTGGTTTTGGGCTAACTGCAGCAGGGCGCCGGTCCCGCCAACAGCTTGCGTTTGGGTAACGCCTAAATTGTTGGTCAGTTCGCCGACCAGCTGCTGGGCTTCGCCGCTTACTTCGGTGGTTGGTGATAGCGCCATGGCGCCGGTGTTCAGTGCATCGTTCAAACCGAAAGCACTCGCGTTGGGGGCAAGCAAATAAATACTCGAGACTAAAAGAAACTGTTTGAGAATGGTGTTCATGCGGGAGTCCTAGTTTGGGTGTGCGGGCGAATGCTTTTTATATTGGGGCAAACTGAATCTTTTTACAGTGCAGGAAACCGAAACATTCCGAAATGGTAATGAGGGGCCGGATTTTGGTTTTTAAATCAGTGCGCTTATGCTGTTGCTCAGGATGAACGACTAGGATGGTATCGAGCATGGTTGAGGCCCTTCAGGCTAACGGTTTGTTGCAGATTTTATTACTTACGTTGATGGCCGGGGCGGCCATACCCGTAGGGGCGGCTTTAGCCTCGGTGGAGCGAATTCACCCGGGGTGGCTGGAATCCGAGCTGCATCACAGCGTGATTGCTTTTGGTGGCGGCGCACTCTTGGCGGCCGTGGCGCTTGTTCTGGTGCCAGAGGGAACCGCCAATCTGGCGATACCAACGGTGGTTGCCTGTTTCGCCGCGGGCGGGATTACCTTTATGTTGATCGACCGCTGGCTGGCGGCCAATGGCTCCTCGGCTAGCCAGTTGGTGGCGATGCTGACGGACTTTGTGCCGGAGGCCCTGGCGCTTGGGGCGACGTTTTCTGTCTCCAGCGAGGGTGGGGTGTTGCTGGCCGGTATTATCGCACTTCAGAATTTACCGGAAGGGTTCAACTCGTATCGGGAGCTAGCCCAGTCAACCCATTATCGTGGGCTTAAGATCGTGGGTATTTTTGCCCTGATGGCTCTACTTGGCCCCGCCGCAGGCGCTGCAGGCTATTTCCTGTTGTCGGACTCCCATCAGTTAGTGTCCGGGATTATGCTGTTTGCGGCGGGAGGCATTCTCTACATTATTTTTCAGGACATCGCGCCGCAGTCGCGGTTGGAGAAACACTGGGGCCCGCCTTTAGGGGCCGTGGCCGGTTTTATGCTGGGGTTGATTGGCGAGATGATGTTGTCCGGGTAAGACGCAGGCTCACGCTTTGGGTATGATCCGGGCGTTCGTATCTATCTTTCCAATTCAGGCCAAAGGCCGTATTCCCATAAGGAAGCCGTAATGAGCGATAACCCGTTAGCCCAGATTCTCGAGATGGATGGCGAGGAACGATACGACTACTTTCTGGATGCCGTCGTGGAAGAGCGCGAGCTCTGGATACTGATCAATTCAGACAATCAATTTCTGAAGATTGTGTCTGAAGAAGACGGTGTTGGTTATCTCCCGGTATGGCCAAGTGAGGATTTTGCAGCCGACTACGCCGGTGGTTCCGGTGATCTTGCACCGAAATCATTGTCACTGCCGGATTTCTTCAAGAAGTGGGTGCCCGGCCTAAGCCGAGACAAGCTCGAAGTGGGCGTGTTCCCCGGTGCCGACAGCGAGCTTTGGATTACTGATCCCGAAGCGCTGAAGAGCGACCTTCAGGACGTGTTGTCCGGTTCGTTTTAGATAAGAGATTAAAAAGTCCTCATTTCAGGTTCCGATCCTTGTGCTAGATTGAGGTTAGCCATCTGTATTCAATTTTGGGTGGCGAAGCCGAAATAGCAGTTATCAATACTGATAAGGAGGCACGATATGGAAGCAAAATCGGATAAGAACGAATACGATCAGGTTCGTGAGGATCTGAGAAAACTCCAGGCAGATCTTTCCACGCTTGCTAAAAGTGTGGCTGATGGCCAGAAGGGCAACATCAGTAATCTACGGGATGAAATTCGCCGGGAAAGCCTTGCCGCGTTTGATCAGGTAAAACAGCGTGGTGATGAAGCGCTCACCCGGGCCCGGGATGCCAGTGGCAAAGCGGTGGAGAGTGTAGAGCATAAGATTGAGGAAAGGCCCTTCCTCAGTATTGTTATTATGTTCCTTGCTGGTGTTTTGGTAGGTCGGTTTTTGGATCGCTGATCATGCCTGATTCGGATTGGTTGCAAGGCGCCCTGCGCAAAGCCATAGCCGCTTTTCTGGGTTTTATGCTGGGCTTTGTGTTGCTGGTTGCCTTGTTGCTCACCGGCTTTTACTTGCTCGTCAACGCCGCCACCATTGCGCTGACTCCTTATGTGGGTGGGGCTGGTGCTCTGGCAGTGACGGGCTTGTCCTGCCTGTTGTTATTGTTCCTTTTTTTCTATCGCATGACTCGGCCATTGCCTTCAAAATCGTCAGAGGGTTCGGATGAGCCGTCGAGTAGTAGCCCGATTGGAGCCGTTAAGCGGCTCATTCAGAAAAACCCGTTGGAAGCAGCGATCGCTGCCTTTGCCTTGGGTGTTGTTGAGCAGGGTGATCCGCGAATGAAGTCTCTGTTGATACAGGGTGGCATGGCGCTCGCGAAAGAAGCCGGGCGTCAGCCGGAAGAGGGCGGTGCAGAGAGCGCAGCTTCGGAAGCAGCAAACGACGCCCCGGAAAGCCAGAGCTCCTAAAGATTTACGCGTCGGCCTATATATCCCGTCCCTAAAGCGTGTTAAAACGCCTTCGCACACTCAGCTGTGCAATTGTGGCTGCGTGCTCACATTCAAGAAGAGCTGTGGTTAAGGCCGTTTTGAGATTGGGAAAGCTTCTATGACAATTTGTGGTGTTGAACTGAGTGGCAGCGATGCCGTGATCTGTATGCTGAACCTGGACCGGGGCCAGTTCAGTTTGCCAGAGTGTAAGGTGCGCAAACTGTCGCTGCCGAAGAATCACACCCGCGAAGACTTGCAACAGTTTCAGAAGGCGTTTTCCGAGTTAATGGCGGAACATGGTGTGACCAGTGTCGCGATCAAAGAACGAATGCCGAAAGGTAAGTTCGCCGGCGGCGCGATCAGTTTTAAGCTCGAAGCAGCTATTCAGTTGATTGCCGATGTGCCGTTAGACGTAAGATTGCTGACACCTGCATTGATCAAATCCACACTGGCTTCCAAACCGCTGCCGATTCCCTTCTCCGAGACCGGGTTGAAGGTGTTTCAGGAAACGGCGTTCACCGCAGCCTACGTTGGGCAGATGACGAAGTAATCGGGTGATTCCCCCTCAAGTACGGAGCGCACGTGGCAAGAGCCCCCATTGAAGCAAGACAGCGAGCAACGCTTAAGCGGCTGGATAAGTTCAGCCGCTTTACCGACAGCAGCATTGGCATCCCGTTTACCAAATTTAAAATCGGTGCAGAGGCCATTATCGGTGTGGTACCGGTGGTGGGTGACGTAGCGGGTCTGGTGCTGGCCAGTTATGTGTTGGTGGAGGCTCAGCGAGCAGGGGCGAGTAAAGGCATCAAACTGCGCATGCTCCGGAACATGGGCATCGACTTTGTCGGTGGTTTGCTGCCGGTATTCGGTGACGCCTTTGATGCGATTTATAAAGCGAATACCCGCAATACACGGTTGCTGAGAAACTATCTGGAGAAGCAGCTCGAGGTAGAACCGCCTGCGCCGCCATTTCCCTGGAAAACCTTGGTTTGGCTGTCTGTGTTGTTTGCCCTGGTGACGGGCGGCTTAACGCTGCTGTTTTAAAACAATCCAAGCTGGGGTTTTGAAACATCCACGGGGAGTGGTTCAAGGTTCGGAATCTGCTCTCGCAACAGTTCCGTCCAAAGCTCCGCCAGCGAAATCGCGTGCGCGTTATCGGGCATGTGCATGAAGACGTAGGGTCGTATGCCGGAGTCTAACCAGCCTTTTACTCGCTTTACCCAGGGAACTAGAAAGTCCCGGTTGGTTTCCAGATCCGGGTGACCAATGTAGCGGATGACGGGTGGCGCTTCGCAGGGCAGCAAGTGAACCGGTACCCGGGGCTTTTTGCGCTGGGCGTCTACAATCACATCGTTGTCGGGGATTGCTGAGAACAGCGCTCGGCTATCCATGCAAACCCGAGCCAGTTTACGCTGACGCAGCCCTTGATTCAACGCCTTCTCCTCTTCGCCTTTGGCAAAGAACACCGGGTTTCGTACTTCCACTGTCCAGTCCAGGGTATCGGGTACCGTATCCAGAAAACGCCACAGTTGCGGCAGTCGGTTGGGGCCAAAGCCTGCCGGCAATTGCAGCAGCATTGGCCCAAGAACATCCGATAAAGGCGCGATCACATCGAGAAACGCCTGCAGTTCTGATTCCACATTGGTGAGCATGCGCTCGTGCGTCAGTGCTCGTGGCAATTTGAACAGAAAGCGGAAATCATCCGGCACCTGTTTCCGCCATTGTTCGCATTGCGCTTGGCTGGGCGTGGCGTAAAAGGTGGTGTTGCCTTCAACAGTATTGAAGACCCGAGCATAGCGGGCGAGAGCGGATGTTCCGGGTGGTAGTTGTGTGGTCCAGTTTGGGTCTTGCCATTGCGGGCAGCCGAGGTAGTAGGGCAGAGGCATGATCTTCCGGAAAAGGGTGCAAAAGTGTGTTGACGGTAAAGATACCAATGTGCAACCGTTTGCGCATTTTTTACCATGGGGTTTTAGGTTGGAGTGGTGCTGTGGATCATTTGGTTTCTGAACAAGCAGTGGCTGAGTTACTTCAGGCTAATGAGGCCGTGTTGCTGCTTTTTGGCGGTCGTCAGTGCGGTGTATGCCAAGCGATTAAACCCCAGCTTGAACAGCTCGCCGCGAAGGAGTTTCCGGAGTTAGCGATGGGTTATATCGACTGCCAAGACGTTGCTGGCACGCCGTTGTGTGCGGCGCGGGGCATCTTTTCGTTGCCGGTGGTTCAGCTTTGGTTTCAGGGGCAGCGTTTTTTGGAGTTCGCCCGGGTGTTTTCTATTGGCGACATTCGCGAGGCCTTGGCGCGGCCTTATGCGGCGCTTAAATCTTGATCTTCCCTCTAAGCGCTTTGGTTTTCCCTTTCTGAGTTTTCTTGTCCACGCGCCGGCGCTGAGAACCCTTGGTGGGGCGCGTTGGTCGTCGTGTTTTTTGGATTTTCACCGCTTCCAGGATGAGTTCTTTCAAGCGCTCTAAGGCGTCTTCTTTGTTGAGTTCCAGGGTGCGGGAAGACTGTGCTTTGATGATCACAATGCCGTCTTTACTGATGCGCTGGTCGGAAAAGGCCATCAGCCGTTCTTTATAAAAGGGCGGCAAGGAAGAGCGTTGAATGTCGAAGCGAAGGTGTACCGCCGAGGCCACCTTGTTGACGTTCTGGCCGCCGGGGCCTTGGGCTCGAATTTGCGTGATTTCGATTTCCCAGTCGGCAATTTCTACGGCATTGGAGATTTTCAGCATAGGGCATACATAGTTGGTGGGATAAACAGCTTCCGCTTCCTGTTAGTATCATCCTACGCAATCAGTCACTCGATCAGAAGTGGTGAAACAGCAACGGAGCGCTTTATGAAGGTTATGGTTCTGGGTTCGACCGGGTTAACGGGTGGTCTGTTAGTCAAGAAGCTGCTGGGTAATCCCGCTATTACGACTGTGGTGGCGCCGGTGCGCCGGCCTTTGGAGTGGAGCCATCCGAATCTGGACGCGCCGGTTTTCAATTTCGATGACATGGACGCCCATGCCGGAGTGTTCAACGTTGATGTGCTTGTGTGCTGCTTGGGCACCACCATCAAAAAAGCCGGTTCTCAAGACGCGTTCCGCAAGGTGGATTACAATTATGCACTGAATGCCGCTAGTTTGGCGAGAAAGGCGGGCGCAAAAGCCTGTATTTTGATGTCGGCGATTGGGGCGTCGCCGAAATCTTCGGTGTTTTACAGTCGGGTGAAAGGCGAGTTGGAAGAAGCCATTCGGGCATTGGGGTTTTCTTACCTCTCGATTTATCAACCGAGCTTGTTGCTGGGCCAGCGACAAGAGCATCGCACGGCAGAAGGTCTGGGTATGGCGGTGATGCCTGTGGCAAACCGAGCCTTGGTCGGGCCGTTGCGCAAGTACCGTGCGATTGAGGCAGAGACGATTGCGGCGGCCATGGCGAACGAGATTTCCCGTATCGATTCTGGCCACCGCGCAGGTGTTCAGAAATCTGTACAGCAGTACTCAGACATCGTGGCACTGGCGGGCCTTTAAGCGAGCCAGCACCTTCTCGCCATTGCTGTCTCCGTTGTCGATACCGGCCGCTTTCAGGCGGGCGTTCAAATCGCCGTTATTTTGTTCCGCATCCAGTTCGGTCAAGGCGGCTTCTATTTCTTCCGCCTCGGTTTGACGGGCACGAATTCGACTGGCAGACACGTTGAGCTCTTCCATGTGGCTGTGCAACCCACTTGCATGGCCGCGGAGCTGTCTGGTGACCTGCTCGGCATGTCGGTTGGCTTTCGCCAGACGCATTTCACTGTGGAAATGTTTCAGTGCCCGGCCCGAATCCCGCAGCTGGCGGCGCAGCTGGCTTTCCTGTTGCTGAAGCTTGGCGTGTTGTTGTTGCTGGCGTTGCAGCACGGTTTCATCCTCCGCAATCAGGTTGGCCAGCTCCAGCGCCAAGGCTTCGTCGCTTTGTTCCAGCGCCTGGCTGGCTTGCTGTTCTCGTTTAGCAATGGCAGCTTGCAGGCCGTCGTTGTCCCGTTCCAGTCGGGTTTTTTCCGCCATCAGGTACGCCAGTTCGCGTTTTGATCGCTTAATGGCTTGCTCCGCGTCTCGCAGTTCCTGTCCGAAAATTCGAAGGTCGTTTGCTTCCACCAGCTTAGCGACCGGTTCGTGGGCCGAGGCCCGAAACAGCGTGTTCAGTTTGCGCCAGATGCTCATGATGTTACTCCCCGTATTCTTTCAGAAGCTGATGGGTACGAGCTTCGGAAATGCGATTCGCAATTCGGCTCTGCTCGTGTTCATCGCGCAGCGTTTTTGACAGTGTGATGGTGGTGCTGACGAGAAACAGGGCGCTGATTGCCATGTAGCCTTTTACCACCATGTCCACAGGGGCAAGCACCACACCCGCGGCGGCTGCAAACAGTGCAATCGCGAATGAAACCTTCACAAAAAATACCCAGGAGTTTGAGTTGCTCTTCAGTTCGCTATCCATGATGTCTTCCTCATTGGCGTTGTTGCTGGGACAACCGAACTTTGCGCCATCGCCGGATGTGTCGCGAGCGTTTCCCTAAAGGTATTGAGCGTGTATCTATTGGGTATCGAATGGTGATACTTTTTGTCAGGTGGAGCTCAGCGGGAGGAAAATCGATGGCTCAAACCAGTGCCATTATCAGTGAACTCAAGCGGCAATTAAGAGCGCACGGGCTGACGTATCAGGACGTGGCCAATGCACTGAGCTTGTCAGAAGCGAGCGTAAAGCGGCTGTTTTCGGAGAAGCAGTTTTCGCTGAAGCGGCTGGATCAGGTATGCACCCTGATGGGCATGGAAATCAGCGATTTGGTGCGCAAGCTGGCCCCCGAACCGAAAATGGAGCAGTTGAGCCTGGAGCAAGAGCAGGAACTGGTGTCGGATGTGCGCCTGTTGCTGGTGGCTGTCTGTGCGATGAACCGGTGGCAGTTTCGGGAGATTCATCAGGTTTACGATGTCTCGGAAACCGAGTTGATTGGCTATCTCGCCAAGCTGGATCGCATGGGGGTGCTGGAGCTGTTGCCCGGCAACCGGTTCAAGCTTTTGGTCAGCCATGACTTCGCCTGGCAGCCGGGCGGCCCTATCCAGAAGTTCTTTGAAGCCGAAGTGCAGCAGGATTTTCTGAAGTGTCGTTTTAATCACCCCGGCGAGTTGAGGCTGTTCGTGAGTGGCATGTTGTCCACCCAATCCAATGAAGCGGTTCAGCAGAAGCTCAAGCGGTTGGCTCTGGAGTTCCGTCACTGCCACGAAGAGGATCTCTCTTTGCCGTTGGAGCACCGTTTTGGTGTGAGCTTGTTGATGGCCATGCGGCCCTGGGAGATTGACGCGTTCAATAGTGTTCGCCGGCCTGAAGCAGCGAAAGACTACCCACCCTATAGCCGTTAAGGACAAAAGCGGGCCGGTATCCAGTGAGTGCTGAGGGGCCGTGGGACTTTTCTGATAGTATCCCGACGCATTAACAATAAATACGTTTTGTCTGTTGGAGGCTTGTTTATGGCGGCTCAAACCGTTTGGATTACCGGCGCTTCGTCGGGCATTGGGGAAGCACTGGCGCTTCAGTACGCGAAAGATGGCGCGGGATTGGTGCTGTCTGCCCGTCGCGAAGATGAATTGAAGCGCGTGGCCGCCCGTTGCGTTGAAGCGGGCCTGCCCGAAGATAACATTCTGGTGCTGCCGCTGGATGTCACAGACTGGGCATCCCACGAAGCCTCCGCTCAAACGGTGGTGGATCGTTTTGGGGCGATTGATCTGTTGGTGAATAACGCGGGCTTGTCGCAAGGTTCGTTGTGCGCTGAAACCGATATGTCGGTCTACCAAAAGCTGATGGATGTGGACGTAATGGGCCAGATTGCCCTGACCAAAGCGGTACTGCCACACATGCTGAAGCGGGGTAGGGGCCATCTGGCTGTCACGGCCAGTGTTGCGGGTAAAGTTGGTGTGCCCAAAATGACCGGCTACTGTGCCGCTAAACATGCGATGGTCGGCTTTTTTGATGCACTGCGGGCGGAAGTGGAAACCAGCGGTTTGCACGTGTCTACCATTCTGCCGGGTTTTATTCGTACCGATATTGCGAAGAATTCCTTGTCTGCCGATGGTACGCCAATTGGCGAAACCGATGATGATGTAGCGTCAGGCATGGACGTGGATGAGTGCGCGGCCGTTGTTTTCAAAGGCCTGAAAGCCCGCAAGCGTGAGATCCCGGTGGGCAAGGGGAAAGAGATGGCGGCGCTCTGGGTGAAGCGGCTGTCGCCTGAGCTGATTTTCCGCCTGACCCGACGCGCTAAACGTTAATTGCTACACGAGTTTTTCTGATGAAATTTCCTATTGTTACGGTGACTCTGGTGATGGCTGCGCTGGGGTATGTGTTCTGGAATCAGACGCAGCCCGACGCGGCTGACGTTGGGGCAGCCGATTTCGCCAACCTTGAAGCCAACCCCGTGGATCGCAGTGCAGTGGTGGACCTGGCCATTTCCCGTATTTCAGACTTGTGTGAAGAGGCCACGGCGAACGCAGACAGTTCCGAAGCTCAAGAAGAGTGCGTTTCGCAGGCGGAGTCTCGCACCTCATCGTGCCGGCGCGCAGTGTACGACCAATTCCCGGATAAGGTGCGTTCAGATGCGGTTTTCCGGGATATCACGATTACCACCATGAATTGCCTGGTTCGCCAAACGGGTATCGTGCAACCTTGAGTGGATGCCTCGGCGTTTGATTGCGTTGCCGAAAATCGGCGCAACCTATACAGTTAACAAACGCTCACTTAATAAAATGAATTTAATGAGGATACAGCGGTGACCGATCTCGTAACTTACGAACTGAACGATGGCATTGCCACGATTACTCTGAACAATGGCAAGGCTAACGCCCTGAGCCACGACGTGTTTGAAGCGCTGAACGCCGCACTCGACCGTGCCGAAGAAGACAAGGCAATTGTTATCCTGACAGGCCAGCCCGGCATGTTCTCCGGCGGGTACGACCTGAAAGAAATGCAGAAAGGCATAGATGCGGCCATGGCTCTGGTGAAAGTGGGGTCCACGCTGACTCGTCGCCTGGCCGCCTTCCCGACACCGGTGATTGCTGCGTGTAATGGTCATGCAATTGCCAAAGGCGTCTTTGTGCTGTTGTCTGTGGATTACCGCATTGGTGTAGAAGGCAACTTTAAACTGGGCCTGAACGAAGTGGCGATCGGGATGACCATGCACCACGCGGGTATTGAGATCGCTCGCCACCGTATGCCTGCGCCTTATTTCTACCGCTCCGTGGTGAATGCAGAAATCTTCAACCCGGAAAGTGCGACCGCCGCCGGTATTCTGGATGAAGTGGTTGCACCAGAGCAGCTGATGGACCGTGCAAAAGCCGTTGCTACCCAATACAAGCAGCTGAACATGCGCGCACACAAGCAAACCAAGCTAAAGGTGAAGGCTGAGTACTTGGCCACACTGGATCGCGCCATTGAACAAGACGCAGATAAGTCTGATTTGATGGGGTGATGTGTTCGGCGGCCGCTGATCGCGCGGCCGCCTGAATTATCCTTGGTCAAATTACCGGCATATTCCCCAAACCCGCTCGTACCAAGCCTTCCAGTCCTGTGTCCTTATCTTGCTAACACAGTTTTCCACAGACTTTGTGGGTAACTGCTTGTCGTTATCCCCAGCTATCCTGAAAAAACGTCCGATTTCGCTTGCTTTTAACAGTGAAAAACGGGTCGATCGGTATTTTTATGATGCAGTATTCGGCTTGGTTAAATTACCGACAAAATCCGCAAAGCCGCTTGTAGCGCGGTTTTAGCCTATGTGTCCTTACCTTGCTAACACAGTTGTCCACAGAAATTGTGCGTAACTGGATAAGGTTATCCCCATGCTGGCCGGAAACCGAACATTTGCTGTGTATTACTTCAATGCGCAGCCTTTATTGTGTATTTTGTGTTGTTGATAGATACCTTGGTTAAATTACCGACAAAATCCGCAAACCCGCTCGCAGAGCGGTTTTAGCCTATATGTCCTTACCTTGCTAACACAGTTGTCCACAGTATTTGTGGGCAAATAACAGAAGGAACGCCTTTCAATGACTGATAAACCGGCCAAGCCCGTTTCGGCTTCCGCCATTGAGAAGCATGTGTATAAAGTGTTTCCCAATGATATGAACTCACACGACACGGTGTTCGGAGGCATGATCATGGCCAAGTGCGACCGTTTGGCGCTGGTTGTGGCTGAACGGCATTCAGCGCATGTGTGTGTGACGGCTGCGGTCGATTCCATCCACTTTCGTGCACCCGCAAGAGGTAAGGATACCCTGTTGTTCAGTTTGACCTTGAACCGTAGCTGGGGCTCTTCTATGGAGATTGGTGCCCGGGTAGAAGCGGAGAACAGCTACACCGGCGATGTTCGGCACATCCTGTCCGCGTTTTTCACCTTTGTGGCCGTTGATGAAGAGGGTAAGCCGGTAGATGTACCGGAGGTGATTCCGGAAACGAGTGAGCAACGCCGGCGGTATGCCAATGCTGAAATTCGCAGGGCCGGGCGCCTGCAAACACGCGAGCAGTTGACCAAGGCGAATAGCTGAGGAAAGTCGCATATTTAGCCCAGTCGTGGTATATCACGGCCACGGTGATCAACTTATATTGGAATAGGTGACATGCCAAAAGCGAGTGAGATTAAAAAGAACCAAGCGGTTGAGTTTGATGGACGTGCGTTTTTCGTAAAAGACATCGAGCGTTCGGTGCCCCAGGGCCGTGCCGGTGGCAGCCTGTACCGCATGCGTTTGTATGATGTGGTCACTGGCCAGAAGGTAGACGAAACCTTCAAAGATTCAGACATGCTGAACCTGGCAGATCTGGTTCGTCGTCCGGTTATGTTTTCTTACTCAGATGGCGATGAATACGTCTTCATGGACAACGAAGACTTTACTCAGTACATGCTGAACAAGAGTGCGATTGAAGACGAACTGCTGTTCATCACTGAGGAAACGCAGGGCGTGATGGCCATTCTGGTCAGTGATACCCCGGTGGCCCTGGATTTGCCCCCAACGGTTGAACTGACCATTGAAGAAACCGATCCCTCGGTGAAGGGCGGCTCTGCAACGGCGCGTACCAAGCCTGCGCACCTGACCACCGGTCTGGTTGTGCAAGTGCCTGAGCACATTTCCACAGGCGACCGCATCAAGGTTAATGTGGAAGAGCGGAAGTTCCTGAGCCGGGCCTGATACGGGGTCTGAGCACGGTAGAGAGGGGCGCCTAGCCTCTCTCTACAGTTCCATCACTTCCAGTTTTTTCCTCAGCTTTGCCCAGCCTATGGGTAAGCGCTTTTCCAGCTCCGCACACCGCGACGAATCTATTTTAACGTTGCTGAAACCTTGCTTGCTGCCGTAAATCACCCAGTTATTGGTTTTGCTTCTGAACACCAGGAGCAGTGGGAATTGCCGGCGTAGCTCACGAACCAGGTTGCCATTAGCCTCAGGCATTTTGTGGTAGTTCAGGGCAAGCCATCCCGTGCTGGTTAAAGCTCGGCTACAGGCTTTAATGAATTGCCTTTGAGCCTGAGCCGGGCTCATTTTATCGGCGCTGTAGAGATCTGTGAGGATCATGTCGGTGCTGGCTTCCGGCAGGTTATCCACAGCCAGTCGCGCATCTTGAATGGTCACCTGTAGCCGGTTGCTGTTCGGCAGGCCAAACCATTTTCGGGCAATCTCCGCGACTTTCTCTCGCAGCTCGAAGACCTGAATCTCGCTCTTGGGTAGCAGCTTGTGTAAACCGTGGGCAAGTACACCGCCGCCCAGGCCCAGCACGGTGACATGCTGAGGTTCGTGAAAGGCGACGGGTAACAGCATGGCGCGATTGTATTCATGTACCGGCACGTTTGGCGCGGCACGCACGATTTTGCTTTGTTCAAACACCGAATCAAAACTGAGTATCCGGTGTTTGCGGTCGTCGATCACCAGAATATTGCCGTATTTATCCCGGTCCACATGAACAATGTCACCGGGAATGGCGACTGAGACAATGGGGTTGCTCATCAGTTGGCTGCGTAGCGTTGGTGCAGGATGCCTACCCGTTCCACGTAAGCTTTGGTTTCGGCGTAGGGCGGAATACCTTTGTAACGTCGAACCGCACCGGGGCCCGCGTTGTAGGCTGCTGTGGCAAGCCGTGTGTCACCTTTGAAGCGTGCAAGCATCTGAGACAGGTAATTTACGCCGCCCCGAATGTTTTCAGAGGCGGCCATCGGATTTTTCACCCCAAGTTCTTTTGCGGTGCCCGGCATCAATTGCATCAAGCCTTGGGCGCCTACAGGGGAAAGCGCCTGTGGATTAAAGGCAGATTCGGCATGAATAACCGCGCGGACCAGTGCCGGATCTACGCCGTATTCTTTGGCCGCGTTTGTAATTTCGTTTTTGAACGGGCTAAGAAATAACGGTGTTTTGTGCCAATCCACGGTGGAGTTCGGGTCGCAGGCGTAGCAATGGAAGCTGATAACGTCGAAGTCTGAACTGGCCGGTCGTTGGCTGCTGTAGGCAACCACGCCGTGCTGATCTTTGTATCGGTAAACGGTTTCGCTCTTGGTGGATGGGCGCGGCTGGCTTTTGCTTTTGACGTTGGTGAATTCCACACGGCCGTCCGGGTGCACAATCCGTTTGATGGTGTCGGCGGTTGCATTGGTGGCTGACGCGCAAGCCAGCAGGATAGTCAGGACTAAAGCAAAAATTTGGCTGGTGGTAATGCTCGACTTCATTTCATAACCGGAATGCTGGATCGAAGGCTTCAATGTACCGTTAATGCCAACGGACAGGTACTGAGAAGTGTAGGCTTTTTGTTTGTTTGTGAGAAATTTCGCTCGGTGGGGATTATTTCCGCTATGCTGCAAGGAAGATACCTAACAAGGAGTTTCTTATGCCTTTCTCGCCGGTTCATCTTGCCGAATTGAATCTGTTGTTGCAGTTTCCTTCCACCTCCACGCAGGAAGGTATCAAGGTCCATGCCAGTCAGGCGGCCCCTGAAACCGTCCGGGCTGCTGCGTCTCTGTTCTCGAAAGGTCTGATTTCGCAGGAAGACGGTGGTTATTTAACGCCTATGGGGTGTGAGGCGGTTGAATTAACGCAGAAGCTGCAGGCTATGTTGGCCAGCGATTGATTGGCAAGCAGTAACATGGCCCTGAAAAGTCAGGGCCATGTACATTTCTAAAGACCCTAGACCTTCGGGCCCTTTCCTTTAAGCACGTTCATTACGACTGTTACGACGAGCAGTACTAAAAAGATAAAGAACAGAATCTTAGCGAAGCCTGCCGCGGTTCCGGCAATACCGCCAAAACCTAGTACACCGGCAATGATTGCGACAACGAGACATACTAAAGCCCAGTAGAGCATTGGTTATCCTCCTGTTTTGCAATGCCCTTTAAACGTGGCACAACCTGGCCAATTCCGCAATTCTCAAGGTGTTATGTGAAGCGATGGTCATCGTGTGGTCAGGTTTCAGTCCGTGTTTTCAAGCGGGTATACAGACGGAGCCAGGGTCGGTGAGCAACCGATTATGCCACGGGCTTGTTTGTGTGCATGCAGGTACCAGCGCTGGCCACCGCGAGAGAAGGTGTCCGCCCGGACTGGAAACGTTGCGGTTTCAACCGTAGCGGGGATGGGCTGACCGTCGGCCAAACGGTAGACGCACGCTGTTTCAATCGTGAAAGGCTGGCCTGCTGGTAAGGCAATGAATCCGTCATCCCGAACCGCTGGTTTGTTCCCGTTAATCTCCGTGATTTTGAGACAGGGGCCGTAATGAATGCGGTTGTTGTCGCCCACAGGTTCTTCCAAACAGTGTTGAGCACTCAGGAGTACGGTGTTATCCCCAATGTCCGGATCGACGCCTGGCAGACTCTGACATGCTGTTAGCGATACAGCGATAAGCAAGGGGGCAAACGTTCGACTCATGGGTGGCTCCTGGGCGTTAGCTGCAAGTTTCCTTTGGCATCCGATCTTAACGCATCAACCAGCCGGCGGTCCCGTCCGTAAACGTCCTTGCGTATTTGCAACGTGCCTGTCTTATCGACCCAGGTTGTCCAGTATTGCAGGTGAACGGGTACCGACTTATCCAAAACGGCCTTCACCGGTTCATTTTCTCGCCGGGCCTGACGAATGTTTTCTCGGGTCCAGGAGCTGTTTAGGGTGAGCAGTCTTTCGGCCAGTTCGAAGGGGCGTTCAACCCGTATGCAACCAGAGCTTATGGTGCGCTGCGCTCGACTAAAGTGATACTGGCCCGGTGTGTCGTGCAGGTAAATCGCATGCTTGTTCGGGAACATGAATTTAATCTGCCCGAGTGAATTGTTGGGGCCCGGTTGCTGGATGAGTTGATAGGGGAAGTAATCGGCCGTTAGTGCATTCCAATCGATTTGTTCCGGATCCACTTCTACACGATTGGCTCCCCAGCCTTGATAAACTTTAAAGTTCATCCGCGACAGATAGCCCGGGTCGGCCTGCAATTTGGGAAGCTGATCGTTAATCATCAGAGTCCGGGGTACGGTCCAAGTCGGGTTAAACACCAAGTACCGAATGCGATCGCTGAACACCGGGGTTTGTCTGAAAGGATCTCCCACGATCACCCGTTGATGCATCACTTCCTTGCCGTTTTCCACCAGAACCATATCGTAACCAGCGATATTGACCAGCACATAGGTGTCGCCGAGCGAATCTGGCAGCCAGCGCCAACGCTCGAGATTGGCATCGATCTGGCGAATGCGCTCAATGGGCATTGTGTTCAGAGCTTCCAGTGTTTTTTTCCCGACAAGGCCGTCAGGTTCAAGGCCGTGGCGGGCCTGAAACGCCGGTATTGCTGTAATCAGGTTGCCCGCATAAAGCTGGCTTTCGGGGGGGGCGAGGGCACTGTAATGGGTGTCGTGGTCAGCAGGTGAAAGATCGCCCAGCAACCTGAGCTGCTGACGAATTTGGGGTATGCGTGGGTCGCTGTCGCCCGGGTGTATGGTAGGCCCTGACTCGTGCACGGGCCAAGGTCGGCCGAGTAGGCCGGAAAGCTGGCGCCGGTAGTTACGCAGTTTCTGATAAGCAGGAGTCTGCGGTTTAAAAGATTGCAGGGTCTGGTAAACGGTTTGGTCTTGCAAGGCTTGCTTCAGGGCCGACTGCAAGAGGGGGTTCTGATTCTGATGGGTCCATTGTGCCTGAATGGTTTGTGAGTTCACTTTTCCGTCACGAAGGTGGGAAGCGAGTAATAGAAACGCATCGGTAAAAATCAGGTCCCGCTCTTCTGGCAAGGTCTGCTGGTCACCGTCCATCGATGACTGAACAATGTCTTGTATGGCCTCTTGGTTGTAATCAGCCGGATTCAATCCGTCATCGGCCAGCTCATCAATGGCCTGAAGCAATTCTTGGCGAGCAATGGGGGATGTCCAGGCCGGCTGGTCATGCCGGTTTTCGTAAAACCGGGCCGCCTCGCTCTGGGCATTTTGGGCAAATGCCAGTAGCATTATGACGATTAGGCAGCTTTTAATATTTGCCTGCGATTCTGCATCCTGCACATCGTTCTCCTCATGAATAGCTTGCAAACTGAGCCGTCAGGCTTGCTGGAGTTTTTAGTACGTTATGTCTGACTTGTCAGTTATCCAGTATGTTCTTATTGCGCTGATTTTCGTTTGGAGCGGCTTCGTACGCTCTGGGTTAGGGTTTGGCGGTGCCGTTTTATCTTTACCCTTTCTATTGCTGGTGTTGGATCAGCCGCTGGTTTTTTTGCCGATTATCTCGATTCATCTGTTGGTGTTCTCGTCGTTAACCATTTGGATGAACAACCGGAAAAGTCGGACCTCAATTGAGGGTGCGCAACATGCCGGCACCGTTGATTGGCACTATTTGGGGCGGATGCTCTCGATTTTGATCGTGCCAAAACTCATCGGCGTGTTCGGCCTGATTACCCTGCCGGGCCACATTCTCAGTGCGATCATATTCGTTATTGTAGGCCTGTATTCGGTTTCTTACATCGTCAACAAGCCCTTTCGAAGCGGGAGCAAAGCGGTTGATGCTGTGTTCTTGATGCTTGGGGGCTATATCAGCGGCACCTCGTTGATTGGCGCACCTTTAATCATCGCGGTCGCGGCCCAGCATCTGCCGAAAGAAAAGCTGCGGGACACCCTGTTTGCGCTGTGGTTTATTCTGGTGATGATCAAGCTGGGAGCGTTCGTGTGGGCCGGTGTTGATCTGCAGTTGATTCACCACGTCTGGTTGCTGCCGGCAGCGGCGATCGGTCATGTGATCGGCTTGTACGTACACGACCGAATGCTGCACGCAGAAACCTCACTGTTTTACCGGGTGTTGGGCACTATCCTGCTTGTGGTAAGCAGCATCGGGCTGGTTACTGTCTGGATGTAGCTGTGACGTACGCCTGCTTGCTCAGGAGCCGAGCAGGCCCGAGTAAGCGGTGTAAAAGAATGCACAGGAACCTAACAGAATCAGGCTCCAAGCGGGAACAATCATGACAGAGCGAGCGGGTCTGATCATCGCAACCTCCTTCGGTATGGCTAATCATTACGCGGTCATTGTCAATTTAGACCAATCTTGAGGAATGTCACGAACCATTTTCTGAATATTCGTCTAGTATGGAGTTTGCTAAAAGCGAGTATTTTCGAGCAGTGAAAACAACAATAACAAGGACTCCGTATGACAGTAGATCCCCAGAAGCTGACGTCTGCCCATTGTTTATTTTATTGGGCGGAGAAAACCCCGGATAACGTCTATCTGACTCAACCGTTTCCCGATGGGCGCACGGAAGACATTACCTGGGCTCAGGCTGCGGATCAGGTGTGCCGCATGGTGGCCTACCTGACCAGCCTCAATCTACCCGAGGGAAGCAAGATTGCCATTTTGGGTAAAAACAGTGCCCATTGGATTCTGGCCGACCTGGCTATCTGGTCATCGGGCCACGTGAGCGTGCCTTTGTACCCCACCCTGAACGGTGATACCGCCGCCTACGTGTTGGACCATAGCGACGCAAAATTGTTGTTCTTGGGTAAACTGGATGGCACTGCGGATGGTTGGAACGATATCAAACACCACATTCCGCAGGATCTGCCCATTGTCTCGTTACCGCTTTCCCCCCGTGACGACACCCCGATGTGGCTGGATCTGGTGGCGCAGCACGCCCCGGCCAAACCACGGTTGCCAGCCCCGGATGATCTGGCGACGATCGTTTATACCTCTGGCAGTACCGGCCGGCCCAAGGGAGTGATGCACAGCTTCCGAACCATGATCTCTGTTGCCGATGGCCTTCAGCAGCTGTTTCAGGTGACACCAGCCGATCGGATGTTGTCATACCTGCCGTTGGCGCACGTGGCCGAGAGAGCGGCGGTAGAAACGCAATCGTTGTACTACGGTTTTCATCTGTACTTTGCGAATTCGCTGGAAACCTTTCAGGAAGATTTGCAGCGCGCGCGGCCAACCATGTTTTTCTCGGTGCCTCGCCTTTGGATGAAGTTTTACCTCGGGGTAAATGCCAAGCTCCCGCTCAAAAAACAGAAAGTGCTGTTTAACATTCCCGTTCTGGGCGGTTTGGTAAAAAAGAAAGTATTGAGGCAGTTAGGCCTGGATCATTGCCGGGTTGCACTCACCGGCGCTGCGCCTTTGTCCGCCGAGATCATCAACTGGTATCGAAACCTCGGGCTTGAGTTACTTGAAGTGTATGGCATGTCCGAGAATTTCGGGTATTCCCATGCCAGTCGTCCGGGGCAGGCCAAAGTAGGTTATGTTGGGGTTGCGAATCCCGGTGTGGAACAACGGATTGGCGAGGCCGAAGAAATCGAGGTCCGGAGCCCGGGGCAGATGCTCGGCTATTACAAGAATGACGAGAAAACGAAAGAAGATGTCACCAGCGACGGTTTCCTGAAAACCGGCGATATGGGCGAAATAGACGATCAGGGCTATTTGCGAATTACCGGGCGGGTGAAAGACCTGTTCAAAACCTCCAAAGGTAAATACGTGGTCCCGGTGCCAATCGAAAACCGTTTTAATCACCCCATGGCTGAGGTGGTTTGTGTGGCAGGCGCTAATCAGCCTCAACCCTGCCTGATGCTGCTGTTGTCGGAGGAGGCACGAGCCGCGCTGGATTCCGGTATGGACCGGAATGCGTTGGAGCAGGAATTAGCCCAAGAACTGGAATCCGTAAATGCGGACTGTGAGTCGCATGAGAAAGTGGCGTTTCTGGTGGTCGTAAAAGAACCCTGGAGTATGGAAAACGGCATGTTAACGCCTACCATGAAGATCAAACGCAATGTGATTGAAGAGTTTTATCGGCAGAAGATGGATACTTGGTTCGCGGAGAACCGGCAGGTGGTTTGGGAGTTCTGAGCCAACCCCAGGCCACAAAAAAACCGGCATGGAAAACATGCCGGTTTTTTTGTGGAGTCAAAGCGGGTATTTATACGCCGCCTTGAGCCTGTGGCAAATCTTGCACCGCCGCTACGGCTTCGCGATTCGCTTTACGCAGCTTGCGGCTTAAAAATTGTAGGCCCTGTTTGACTGCAGCACGGGTATACTCCCGACGCATCTCCACTCCGTTGTGGAGGATGCCGGATGGCTGTGGGCGAACGCTCACATTGCGCTGATGAATCATGATGCCTTCCTCCTTTTTAGGGTGGCTTGGTTTGTTAGGTTTTAAACTATTCTAGAGGTTCTTATTTGCAGTTTGAATACGTTAAACTTCGTACTCATGTTGCAAATGTGCAG
>Ga0098062_1000254_pt1 | contig 30439 bp, 29 predicted proteins | sample 23_taG_FD_81592 | JGI IMG/M metagenome (GOLD analysis project Ga0098062, IMG submission 81592) | Marine viral communities from Cariaco Basin, Caribbean Sea - 23_WHOI_OMZ | ecosystem: Environmental > Aquatic > Marine > Oceanic | place: Caribbean Sea: Cariaco Basin | collected 2014-11-11 | reverse complement strand
CCCGAAATTACAGATGATAGCCCCAAAAGGATCCTTTCGAATGCTGAAAAACCGTCTGCCCCGCTCTCTTGGTTATGTCGTGGCTGGTTGCACGTTGGCTGTACCGGTTCTGGCGCAAAACGGAGCAGATACTGCCGTGTTGATCCGGGTAACTGAAGGTCAATCGGCAGAAGCCGCTCGTCTTTCGGCCGCGGAATGGATGCACCGAAAACCGATACGGACCTATACCGTTTGGAAGTGGGGGCGCCGGTAACCGATGGCAGCTGGAACCTGATGCTTTGGAAGGCGGATGTCGATCACGTGATGGATAATTTCAGCCTGCGTCAGGCAATGATGAAAATGCAGACCAACTCGAAAACCCGAACCGAAGGTGCCCGGCTGGTGCTGGACCAAACCCTCAATGACACCAACGATATTGCTTTGGGTATTGATGTAGAGCGCAATGACTGGGATGCCACCATGTTCAACGGTATGGCTCTCGCTAATGAGGCTTCACTGATGTGGCCGGGCGTTGAACGAGAACGGGTGGGTGTGTTTGTGGAGGGCTTTCACCAGATTCGTGCAAATGCGCGTTTGGGGGCCGGAGTTCGCTATGATCGCATAGAAATGGACGCAACCCGTGCCGGGCAACGCTTCACCCCTATGTTGGGCGGAATGATGTCATTCACTCCGGCTGAGTTGTATGCCAGCGCCTATGGCACCGACAGAGTTAGCGCTAACGATGACAATGTCAGCGGATTTATGACGGGAGAGTGGCGTTTCTCACCTGGGCAGGCTCTTGAAGTTACTGCCAGTCACAGTGCGCGGTCGCCCGGTGTCAACGAACGCTACGTCGCTCGCAAAACCATGTCTGGCTCATGGGTGGGTAACCCGGGTCTGGATGTTGAAAAACACAACAAACTCGATGTAACGCTTTCCGGGCGGGCCGGAAATTGGCATTGGCGTCCGTCGCTTTGGGTGGATCAGGTTGATGATTACGTACTACGTTCTGAGAGCCGGTATTACAACGTGGATGCTCGCTTGCTCGGAGTAGAGGGAGAGTTTGGTTGGAGCAACGGGACTTGGAGCACAACCAGCCGGTTTGCTTCGGTTCGCGGCGAAAACCGGGATGACGATCAAGCGCTCTCCCGCATTCCGCCGATCCAGTTTAATCAGACGGTGGCATGGACTCATCAAGGCCATGCTTTAGCCATTGAATGGCAGTTGGCTCGTCGACAAGACCGGGTATACCTCGAAGAAGACGGAGGGCTGGATCCTGCTACTTCCCCCGGATACGGGGTGCTCAACCTGAGCGGCTCCCACCCTTTAATGACCAATCTCAGCCTGACCTGGGCGGTGGACAATGTGTTTGATAAAACCTGGGCCCGGCATGTCAGCAAAGACAATCTTTCGGATGAGGGCGTTTACCGTGTCAACGAACCCGGCCGCACCGTTCGCGCGGCCCTGACGGCGCGTTGGTAAGATTAATTATGGCGGTTGCCCGCTTCTCATAGCCGGCGGGTGACTTTTCCCCCGGGGCAGATGTTGTGTCTGCCTCGGGGCTTTTTTGATTCAGTGTCCATGTTGATCTGGTGCAGCGGGGTTAATTGCCATCCCAGTAACGTTGCATCTTCATAAACAGAAATGAAGCGCTCCAGGTTATCAGTACCAACCCCGTGAGCCCCTCTATTCCGGTTAAAAAACGCAGTGCGCCAACGGGCTCAATGTCGCCATAACCTACGGTGGTGAACGTGCTGAAGGAAAAGTAGACACAGTCCAGAAAGCTGCCGTTAAAGTTACCTTGCAGCGAGCCCCAAGTGTCGGCGTGGTGCATGAAAAAGTAGGCAATCGCAAACACCCATACCTGTGCGGTGTGGGCTATGAGCACGCCTATGACAGCCGTCACCAAGCGAAGGTTGTGGCGTGCGTGCATGACTTTTAATAAAGCACTCAGGCGAACGAGCGCTTCGCGGTGCATAAGCACCACAAGCACGACAATGAAGGCGTTAATGACGGTGGCGCTTGCAAGATTGGCATAATCTGCTGAGAACAAACGTATAGTACTCCTAAGCGTACGTTTTATAGCAATCTGAAGATGCCTTTCAGAGGTATATTGTCATTCGTCGCCTGATCAGGGCGGAACTTAATTTACCTTAGCCGGCTAACTCGTTATGTCCAAAAGAATTATACCTGTAATTATTCTGATCGCCGGGGTTTTAGGATTCCTGTTTCTGAAAATGACCCGGCCGGAGCCCGCTCAGGTAACAGCGGTCGAGCGTAGCTGGCGAGTTCAGGTTCAAGTGGTTGAGCCCAAAACTTACACCCCTGTGCTTCCGTTATACGGCGAAGTCGTTGCGCCCGAAAAGGTATCGGTGGTCGCGGCGATGGCAGGGCGCATTGCGGAGCGGCCAGTGGCCGAAGGGCAGAGGGTTGAGCGGGGGGCGTTGTTGGTTGCGCTGGATCGTCAGGATGTCGAGCCGCTTCTGGCACAAGCGCAAGCTCAGGTTTCTGACCTAGAAGCGCAAATTCGGTCAGAACAGGTGCGTTATCAGAACGATTTGGCCTCGTTAAAAAGTGAAAAAGCCATCCTGAGCAATGCCCGCCGACAACGGGATCGCACTCAGGCGCTGGTTGAACGCAAGTTGGCTTCCCGAGAGAACCTGGAGGCAGCAACCGATGCTGCTGCGCGAGCGGAACTGACACTCAATGTGCGGCAACGAGCCGTAGACGAACACCCGACGCGTTTGCAGAGCCTGAAAGCCCGATTAACACAAGCGCAAGCGAGCTTGGCGAGCACCCGGCGAGACGCCGAGCGTGCCCGGGTTGTTGCTCCTTTCCAAGGCGTGGTCACCGATGTGCAAGTGGCCGAAGGCGATCAGATAACCCGTAACCAACCACTGTTGTCTATATACAACACAAACAGCTTGGAACTCCGTGCCAGAGTCCCTGACCGGTATCGGGAAGAATTGGTTGCTGCTTTGGCGGCCGGCGATCGGCTTGTGGCTTACGGCGAGCAGGGGCAGGTTCGTTTCCGGCTGGAGCGCTTTGCCGGAACCAGCGACCCGGCGGGAACTGAAGTCATTCTCACGCCAACGGTCGGCGCGGAAGGTTTGCGGCCCGGGGCGTTACTGCCCGTCAGCCTTGAGCGACCCGTGCGGGAACAAACCGTAGCCATTCCATTCAGCGCACTGTATGGCGCCGACAGCGTGTACCTGATGACCGATGACCAGCGCCTGAAGCGGATTAAGGTAAACCGCATCGGCGAAGCTCAAAGCCATAACGGTGAGCGCCGGTTGTTGATATCGGCAGAGCAGCTAACCCCCGGAACACAATTGATTACGACGCACCTCCCCAATGCGGTGACAGGGCTAAAAGTTGAAGTGGCCGATGCAGCGGGAGGTGTCTCCCGGTGAAACGTAAGAAAGGCGTGATCGGATTTTTTGTTCACCACCGGGTTGCCGGCAATCTGGTGATGCTGGTTATGTTGCTGGGCGGTGTCTTGGCGCTGACTCGAATGAACATCCAGTTTTTCCCGACCTTCGCCTTGGACATGGTGAGCGTGCGGGTGGTCTGGAGCGGGGCTTCCGCCGAGGATGTGGAGCTGGGCATTACCGATCCACTGGAGCAAAAGCTTCGCAGTGTGGACGGGTTGAAGAAAATGACCTCGACCTCAGCCCAGAGCGTGTCGTCGATCACGCTGGAGTTCCACGAGGGCACCGACCCGGTTCAGGCCGTGGATGATGTACGCCAGCAAGTGGATGAGTTCAACAATCTTCCGGCGGATGCGGAAGAGCCCCGGGTCACGCGGATAGAGCGTTACGAGCCGGTCGCCCGTTTGCTGGTGTACGGTGATGTGGACCGCAGTGAACTGCGTGACATGGTGTATCGCTTTGAAGATGAACTGTTGAGCCGGGGTATCGACCGGATCAGCATCCGCGGTTTACCGGAACAGCAAATCAGCATCGATGTGCCAGTAGAGCGTCTGGACACCTTGGGGCTGACACTGGAACAGATCGCAGACCGGGTTGCCTCGATCTCGCGGGATTTGCCCGCCGGGATGATGGCACAGCAGGATGCAACCCGCGAACTACGCTCGGTGGAGCAGCGCCGGAGCCCTCAGGAATTTGAGGCATTACCGATTCTGAGTAGCGACCGTATCCGGCTGCAACTGGGTGATGTTGCCATCATCCATCAAGAGAGTCGCGACAATCAGACGGTGATGGAAAATGCCGGCCTGCCCGCTGTGGAGCTGCAATTGCAGCGAGTGGAGAACGGTAATTCTCTGGAGGCAGCCAGAGTGTTGGAGCGTTGGCTGGAGGAGACTCGTCCGGGCTTGCCGCCTACTATCAAGCTCAAGGTCTATGACGAAACCTGGCAATTGCTGGAAGACCGAATTTCCTTGTTGGTCAACAACGGTTTGAGCGGTTTGGTTGTCGTGATCGCCCTGCTGTACTTGTTTTTGCCCGGGCGCGTGGCAGCGTGGGTCGCAATTGGCATCCCCACAGCGTTTATGGCGGCCTTGGCGGTACTGTGGCTGCTGGGTGGCTCCATCAACATGATGTCGTTGTTTGCGTTGATCATGGCGTTGGGGGTGATTGTGGATGACGCCATTGTGGTGGGCGAAGACGCCGATGCCCACGCGCGATTAGGGGAAGAGTCCATTTATGCCGCCGAAGGGGCGGCGAAACGCATGGTCTGGCCGGTACTGGCCTCGTCGCTGACCACGGTTGCCGCGTTCATGCCGTTGCTGGTGGTGGGCGGCATTATCGGCAACATTCTGGGCGATATTCCGCTGGTGATGATCTGTGTGCTGGTGGCATCGCTGCTGGAATGCTTCATTGTCTTGCCCGCACACTTACGACGCGCTTTCATCACCAAGACCAAAACCGGCCGAGGCGAAGCCGCTCGCACGAATCCCGTAACCCGCTTTCGAGATCGGTTTGAGCAAGGTTTTGACCGCTTTCGTCAGGGGCCGTTTCGGCGATTCTCCCGCTACAGTCTGGCACATCGGGGTGCCACCGTTGCCACAGCGGTGGCGCTGGCTTTGTTGACTGCGGGTTTGTTAGCCGGCGGGCGATTGGGGTTCAATTTCTTCCCGACGCCGGAACCCTCGGTGTTTTACGCCAACGCCAGTTTCGTTGCCGGCACGGATAAGCGCACAGTAGAGCGCTTCATCCATGACATGCAGCGGTCGCTCGCAGAAACCGACGAGGCTTTTGGGGGCGGTCTGATTTTAAACGCGGTCACCACCTATGGCGCGACTTTAGGCGCTGAGGGCAGCTCACGGAATGACGATGAGCTGGGTGCGATGCTGGTTGAACTGGTGCCCTCTGATCGGCGTTCTGTCCGTAATCCCGATTTTATTCGGGAGTGGCGTAGTCGTCTCACCTTACCCGCCGGTCTGGATGCGTTGAACATCAGCGAACGACAGGCCGGGCCGCCGGGTCGGGATGTCAACGTGCGATTGACCGGCAGCAATGCGACGGATCTGAAAAGAGCCGCCGAGGAACTGGCGCAAGCCCTAGGTACGTTACCCGGTGCGCTGGATGTGGAAGATGACATGCCTTGGGGGCGGGAGCAGTTAATCTATCAGGTGAGCGCCTATGGCGAAGCGCTGGGATTGACTACGGTGGATTTAGGCCGGCAGCTAAGGGCGGCGTTTGATGGTCGTGTGGCGCAGATTTATCAACAGGGCCGCGACGAGATCGAAGTGCGCGTGCAGTTACCGCAAGTTCAGCGAGAACGGTACGCCACGTTGGAGCGTATGACCGTGCGTGTGCCGGATGGACGTTTTGTTCCGCTGATGCAGGTGATGAATCTGGATCACCAACAGGGGTTTCAGGCCTTGCGCCATGCCGACGGCAAGCTGGCGGTGGAGGTGACATCGGCACTCAACAGTCGGATAACCACCACGGACCAAGTGTTAGAAAGCCTGGAGGCCAATGCGTTGCCTGACATCGCCAGCCGGTATGGCGTGCGTTACAGCTTCGAAGGCCGGTCGGCGGATCAACGAGAAACCATGGATGACATGAAAACGGGGCTGATCATCGGCGTCGGTTTGATGTACGTGGTGCTGGCGTGGGTTTTTGCCTCTTGGCTACTGCCCGTGATTGTGATGGCGATCATTCCGTTTGCTTTGGTGGGCGCGTTGCTGGGGCATTGGCTGATGGGCCTGCAGCTTACGATTTTATCGTTATTCGGTCTGTTCGGGCTGTCCGGTATCGTGGTGAATAACGCGATTATTCTGGTCGCCTTCTACAATCAGCAGCGACAGAAAGGACTGGGGATAACCGATGCGCTGAACGAGGCCGTCGTTCAGCGCGTTCGCGCTGTGCTATTGACCTCGCTCACCACCATTGGTGGGCTCACACCGTTGTTGTTTGAGACATCACTGCAAGCCCAGTTTCTGATCCCTATGGCCACGTCCATCGCGTTTGGTCTGGCGTTGTCTACGGTGCTTGTGCTGCTGGTTATTCCGGCCCTGTTGTCGTGGGTTGAGCACTTCCGGGCGTGGCGGACCGAACATCAATGATGGTTTCGCCCTGTCGGCTACTCCTATGAATCAGCTCTCTCAGGCGCATGCGTTCTTCTTCTTGGGGTTCGTACATATCAACAATGATCTCGACCCGGCGGTTTTTGGCGCGGTTTTCTGAAGAATCGTTCTCAACCCGCGGTTCGGTATCCGCGAGCCCTTTAACCGCCAGCCGGGTGGGTTCAACCGCTCCGGTGGCCAGCAGTGCGTTGGCAACGGCTGCGGCGCGGGCCGCCGACAAATCCCAGTTGCTGTAAAAACGCGAGTTGCGAATGGGAATATCGTCGGTGTGGCCCTCGACGGTAAGCTCGCCGGGGATATCCGCCAGTACCTCGGCCATTTCCAGCAACAAGGTTTCAAACTCCCAGGTCAGCTCTGCAGAACCCGACGGGAAAGACCCCTTCTCCTCAACCCGAATAACGATACGGTGCTGATCCGAGTCAGCCTCGACTGTAATTCGCCCATCTTCAAGCGCTTCGGCCAGCACCTCGCGAATCCGTGACGCGTTGTCCTCGAGTGCCTCCTTGGCCGCCTCTTCCCGGGCTTCCTCGGTTGGGCTCTTGAGTGTTTCCAACTCCGGCTTTTGGTCGGTGGTGGTTTGGCGGATTTCATTGACCACCGTTGGCTCGGGGGGAGCCGGAGAGAACTTATCAAAAATAGGGCTGGTCCCTTGAGGTATCTCAAGAGCGGGCACGTCGCGCTGTACGCCGAAGGCTTTCGAGAGCTCGCCGGCAATCTGCTTGAACTTCATGGCGTCGATCTCAGAGAACGACAGCAAAAGCACAAAGAAGCACATCAACAACGACATCAGGTCAGCGAAGGTCACAACCCACGCCGGAATCCCCGGTTTTTCTTCTTCTGGCAGCTCATCCATAGTGCTTATCCGCCGCTGGTCTCTGCCTCGGGCGCTTTATCGCGCTGGTTCGGGGGCAGGTAACTTGACAGCATCTGTTCGATAACGCGGGGGTTGGTGCCTTGTTGTATAGCCACCAAAGCGTCGGTATAGAGCATTTGCATGCGCGCTTCTTCGGTCATCCGAAGGGAGAGCTTGTCAGCAATCGGCGATGCAATCATGGTAGCGATCATCGCGCCGTAGAGCGTTGTCAGCAGTGCCACTGCCATGGCCGGCCCGATGGATTTCGGGTCTTCCATGTTGGACAGCATTTGTACCAGGCCGATCAGGGTGCCGATCATGCCCATCGCCGGCGCAACATCGGCCATGGCGGTAAATACTTTGGATCCGGAGCGGTTGTAATCCAGCGTCATCAAACGCTCTTTATCCAGCAATTGTTTGATGGTTTCGTCGTTTTGGCCATCGACCAGCATCTGGATGCCGCTGGCGAGAAACGGTGAACTGACATCCCGGCCTTCAAGGCCAAGCGGGCCTTCTTTGCGGGCAATGCTCGCAATTTCGACCAGTTCCTCAATGCTGTCCTGGGTTTCCGGCAGTTTGAATTTAAAGGCCCGGACGGCTGCTTTAAAGGCGCCGAGGAACTGAGGAATGCTGAATTTGGCTAACACCACGAACATGGTGCCGCCCACGACGATCAGCAGGGAGGACGAGTTAACGAAAACATCAGGGGACACGCCGAGAATAACGGCTGAAGCGATGAGTAACAGTGCGCCGACAAGGCCGACCAGAGTAGCGAAATCCACATGCGCTCCGGGAAGTTATTGATTAAGGGTTGGGAGAAGATTACTGACAGTGCACGGCTCAGGCAATTGCTTTATGTATCTATTCGTTATCTGATGATAGTTCTTTCCAGGCAGCATATTTGTGCAAATCCGCTTCGACCCATTTCAAGCAAAGTGCCACGACACCCGCATCGTCAAGAAACCCGAATCCGAAGATGAGATCAGGGATCAAATCCAGCGGATTCATCACGTACAGTAAGGCCCCGGCAACCGCGGCAATGGTTTTCCATGGCACGGTGCGGTAGCGACCGTTCCAATAATCCCGAATCAGGGAAAACATCAGTTTGATGTCGGTGCTGAAGCGTTGGAGGCGGCCGCTGCTTTTTACTTTTGCCTCGATCGCCTCCTGTCGTTGCAGCAGTGTTTCCAGATCGTTTTTACGGACCTTACCGGCTTCTTCACTCAGTTGCTGTTCTGCGGTTCTTTTGGAAAACACTGCCATGACTGTACGCCTATAAGTTTTAGCCTACGAAGATGCGTTTGGCCAATCCGGCACCTTTTAGACCCTGAATGGAAAGCGTGGTAATCAAGCCGCCAATCATCGCGCCCACAAGGCCGCAGGTCAAAATGTCCTGCCCGGTCAGGTACAACCCGGGGATGTCGGTCTTGGGCTTAAGCCAGCGCTGTTCAAACCGTTCCGGGGTATGGTCCAGACCGTAGAGCTCGCCTTCTTCGTAGCGGCAGAACCAGGCGGTGGACAGCGGCGTGGACGTTTCCACGTAATCGATCTCACCGCGTAGCTGGGGCAGCTTGTCGTAAACCTCTTCCAGCAGCTTGTCGGTAATCTCGGCTTTAAGTGCCTCGTACTCTTCGCCGCGCTTGCCCCAGGTGCTGCCCTGCCAGGACTCGAACATTTCCCAGGAGGTAGGTGCCACCACTTCCAGCGTTGAGGTGCCCGGCCAGCGGTTTTGATAATCCGGATCTTTGGCGGCGGGGAACGACAGGTACACCACCGGGAAAGGCGCGTTGTGTGGGTCCTTCAGAAAGTTATCCACACTGGCATCGTGGTCTGGCCCGGGATAGATCCAGAAGTTGGTGCGAGGCAAACCGAGTTCTTCCGGTGTGCCTTTCAGACCAATGTACAGGCCGATGTGGGCCATGGACGGTTTAATGTTCTTGCGATCCTGTGGATAACCGACCTTTTCCGAAACCTCTTTCGGCAACAGCCGCTCATAAGTGTTGATGACTCCGGCTCCACTGATGATTTTGGGGGCGCGGATTTCTTCACCATCGGCCATGCGAACGCCTACGGCTTTGCCCTTCTCGATCAGAATGTCGGTGACATCGGCGTAGGTAAATACTTCGCCGCCTGCGGCCTGAATGCCCGGGATAATGGTTTTGGCGATTTCGGAGGCACCGCCGACCGGATAGTAACCGCCGTGCAAATAATGTTTGGCGATGATGGCGTGAATCATGAAGCTCGACTGCTTCGGGGTTACACCGCAGTCGCCCCATTGGCCGGTAATGGCACCGATGAGTTCTTCGTTATCGGTCAGTTCCCGCAGTACATCGTACGTGGTGCGGTTGAAGCAATCGGGCAGTACGGTGTCCAAGCCTTTGGACACGAGCGGGCTGATCAGCGACGGCGAGAGTTTGGACAGGGTATACCACTGCATGCCGCTGGTGACCTGATCGAGCAGCGCAACGTAACGGTCGATAGCCTCGCCTTCGTCCGGGAATGAGGCCAACAGCGAGTGACGCAGGCCTTCTTTGCCCGCTCGCAGATTGACGACTTTGTCGCCGAGGAAGAAACGGTCGTAGTTTTCATCCATTGGCGCCCACTTGAGCTTGCTGTCGGTGATGTAGTCGAACAGACGGCGGGCGAGTGTGGTGCTTACGCCCATATCACCAATGTAGTGAACGCCCACATCCCACTCATAGCCGTTGCGGGCGTAGCTGTGAGTGTAGCCACCGGCGGTGTAATGTTGTTCGAGAACCAGAACCCTTTTACCCGCACGGGCGAGACAGGCGGCGGCTGTCAGCCCGCCGATGCCTGAACCAATGACGATCGCATCGTAGGGGCCTTTTAAACGGTTTGCGCGGTATCGGGTGCCGATTCGGATGGTGCTGGGTTTGAGCTTTTTTGGAGCTACTGCCTCTGCCACTGCGGTATCCTCATGATCATGCGTCGGTGCGGTCTGTTGGCGCCATCCAGGGCCAGCCGAACCGGTATTATTTTTAGAGTATCTTCAGCATCCTATGGTTGGGTTGGCTTGTCCAGACCCGAAAGGCGAACCTCGGAAACTTCATTCAGTTTTGTTAACTGACGTCATCAACCTTGCAGCATGAAGATTTTGTACTCCGGAACTTATAGCGCCTGATGCGGTCTAGTGGAAGTCGTTGGGAAGAGAGGCAGGTATGACAGATATTCGGTTGTGGGATTTGCCGACGCGATTGTTTCACTGGCTTTTGTTGTTGGCCGTAACGGGCGCGGTTGTCACCATCAAAACGGGAATGCCCGAGTGGCATAGCCGCTTCGGTTTGTTTGTGGTCGGTTTGTTGAGCTTTCGGATCGCTTGGGGTTTTTTGGGGTCTACCTACGCCCGCTTCAGTTCGTTTGTCCGCGGACCGTCGGCGGTTTTGCGCTACCTTCGTGGTCAATGGCAGGGTGTGGGCCACAATCCTCTGGGTGCGCTGTCGGTGTTGGCACTGTTGGCTTTGTTCGGGTTTCAGGCTGTCACGGGATTGTTTGCCAATGACGAGATTTCGTTTCAGGGCCCGTTGTACCCTCTCATTTCCTCAGGCTGGAGCGACACGCTGAGTAGCTGGCACAGGCTGACCGAGTGGTACCTGTACGGCTTGGTTGCTCTGCATGTGCTGGCGGTGGTGTGGTACACGAAAGTGAAGAAGGACAACCTGGTGACACCGATGATTACCGGTAAAAAACGAGTGCCACCGGGCCTTGCTTCAGATGCGAAGGGGGGCGGCGTCGTGGCTTTTCTGGTGTCTCTGGTATTGGCTGCGGGCGTTGTTCTCGGCGCCAGCGGCAGCCTGATGTCACCGCCGCCGGCTCCGGAACCACCACCCCAGAATCTGGGATGGTAAAGCGTGCTACTTACTTAGCACGGAAGTTGTCGTGGCAGGCCTTGCAGGTCTTGCCCACGGCCGCAAACTGGCGAGCCAGTGCGGCTTTGTCACCCTCGGCGGCAACCGCTTGAAGTTTGTTGGCTTCACGGCCAAAGTTCATGCCCACTTCGCGGGCTTTTTCCGGTTGTTCGAAAAATTCGGGCTTCAGGCGAGTGTCGTCAGCCTTGTCTAGTGACGATTCCGGGCTGAACAGTGCGCCCATGCCGGAGTTGGCAACAGCGGCAATGGCGTTTGCGGCGGCTTTCATCTGGTCCGCGTTGTAGGCAACGTCGCCATCGACGGCTTGCGCTTTGATTTTGCCCATGTTCCAGGCCATGAACTGGTAAGCGCCCTGACGTGCTGTGATCTGGTCTTCAACGCTCATTTGGGCGGCTGCGGGCAGGGTAATCGACAATGCCAAAGCAGCGGTGGCGATTAGGCGTGTTCTTTTCATTTTAATCCCTCTCTTTCTAGTTCTGGTGGTAAATGATAAAAGCGTTTATAAAGGCGTGGTTCTAAGCATGCTACCTGTATAGACTCACCCCATGACAACTATATGCGTTTAAAGTTCAACCCGGAGACACTTCACAATGGCAATTTGGACAGTAACCCCCAGTATTGAACAGATGACTGAGGCCAGCAAGAACACAGCGGTCGGTCATATGGGTATTGAATACCTCGAAATCGGTGACGATTACGTGAAAGGCCGTATGCCGGTGGATGAGCGCACCATCCAGCCGTTTGGTATTTTACATGGAGGCTCTTCGGTGGTGCTGGCGGAAACCCTGGGCAGCATGGCAGCCAACTGTGTTCTGAAAGACAAAGGTACCGTTGCGGTAGGACTGGATATCAACGCCAACCATATTCGCCCGGTGAGTGGTGGTTGGGTGTATGGCACCGCTAAGGCCCAGCACATTGGCAGTGCAACTCAGGTTTGGGAAATTCGCTTGGAAAATGAACAGGGTAAGCTGACCTGTATTTCCCGTTTGACCATGGCTGTGACCAAACGCCGGTAATCGTGGTGCTCCAGGGAGCAGGGTCAGTCGGTATAAAGCGAGATTCGGTCGCGACCCTGCTCTTTGGATTGATACAGCGCTTGATCGGCCCGCTTAAGAAGGGCTTCCAAATTGGGGTCGTTTGGCCTGTTACTGGTAATGCCAAAGCTGGCCGTGAGTTTGATGGTATGGCCTTCGTGCGGTACGCCTAAAGCGCGGATGATGACCAGCAGTTGCTGAGCGATTTCGCGGGCTTTGTTGATGGGTGTTTCGGGTAGTAGCAGAACGAATTCCTCTCCGCCCATTCGGGCTATAAGGTCTGATTCGCGTAGCCGTGCTTGCATGACTTTAGAGACACGAATGAGCACTTCGTCACCGGCCTGGTGGCCATAGGTGTCATTCACTCTTTTGAAAAAGTCGAGATCGACCATCACCATCGACAGCGTTGATTGGTTGCGCAGAGCCTGATGCAGCATTTGATGGCCAAACTGGAAGACGGCCCGGCGGTTGGGTAGTCCGGTAAGTTCATCTTCCAAGGCCGCTGCCTGTGCACGTTCGTGAGCTTCCTGCAAAGCCAGCTCGATTTCTTTTCGAGCGGAGATGTCGGTGGCAATTTCGAGGCGAACGAGTTTGCCATCGGTCCAGGGGATGGCTTGATCCCGGCACTGATACCAGCGTTGGTCAACACGATTCTGGAATTCCCACACGTGGGGCGGTGTGGGAGAACCCTCGGGTGTACGTAACAAATGGTTGGTGCAGAAGCGGCACGGGCCGCCGGCATTTTGGAGCACCTGCCAACATTTCCGGCCGTCAACTTCACCCCATCTCTGTCGCCCATAGGCGTTCATATAAAGAAGTTCATGGGTTTCGAAGTCAGAGACGTAAACCAAGGCATCGAGATTGTCGAGTACAGCTTGCAGTCCACCCGCAGAAATCATCGTTGCTGGCGCATGCGTGTCCAGCTCGTCCGGGAGCTCGGTAGAGGGTATTTTGGATGTCATGGCGGGTGTAGCCTGCGTTCAGTTCCGTTGATCGGTAAAGTATGGCCCAGTTAGCGGTGATTGCCAGTGCGTCGCTTTAATTTGCATGTTGCGACGAGTGCGGGGCGGGTTCAATTAGACCATAGCCGTCAGGGCTAAGATTTATTGTTTCAGGAGTGAGTGTTTATGGAAGCAGCTAACTCACCGGCACAATGCCCCTGCGGCAGTGGTGCAGATTACTCACGTTGTTGTCAGCCTTGGCTCCTTGGCCAGCCTGCACCCACGCCGGAAGCGTTAATGCGCTCCCGATACACGGCTTTTGTTCAACACAACGTTGAATACCTACTGGCGACTTGGCACTCATCGACGCGCCCGTCGGCGTTGGAGCTGGAAAGCTCGCCAACATGGGCGTCGCTACACATTATTGAAACCGGTGAAAAATCAGGCCGGGGAACCGTGCATTTCCGGGCGTTTTATCGGGCGGGTTCCGGTTGGGGCTATCTCGAAGAACAGTCTGATTTCATCCAGGAAGGTGGCCGCTGGTTCTATCTCAGTGGCGCAACGAGTGAAGGCGAGTTCAAGCCCGGTCGAAACGATGCCTGCCCTTGCGGCAGCGGCCGCAAATACAAAGTATGTTGTCTGCGCAAGTGAGTAATTCATGAACAAGGCAGTTCCGGAAACCAGTAAAGGTGTAGCTTATGGTTTGGCGGCCTACACCATGTGGGGCAGCTTTCCGTTGTACTTCGCACTCTTTGAAGGCATTCCTGCATGGGAGGTGCTGATACATCGAGTGGTGTGGTCCTGCGTATTTCTTGCAGTGGTTATTTCGCTGCTGAAACGGTGGAGCCCGGTGAAAACCGCATTGAAACGCCCCAAACGGTTGGGTTTTGTACTGGGGTGCGCCATTTTCATTGCTTTGAACTGGGGGATTTACATCTACGCGGTGGAAACCCGGCAAGTGATGCAAGCCAGCCTGGGTTACTTCCTGACACCGTTGGTGAATGTGGCGATGGGGCTGCTCATCCTGGGCGAGCGCATATCCCGGCTGCAGGTGGCCGCGGTGGTGTTGGCGGCGGTGGCGATTGTCTACCAAATTGTTTTGCTGGGTGTGTTGCCTTGGATAACCCTGGCGCTGGCCTTCAGCTTTGGCACCTATGGGCTGATGCGTAAAAAGGTGGATCTGGATGGATTGTCGGGTTTATTTGTTGAAACACTCTTGTTGTTGCCGCTCGGGCTGCTCGCGTTGGCGTGGTTGTCAGCTCAGGACTTGTCGCATCTAACGGACAGCACCCGCAGTGCTCTGCTGTTGATGTCCAGTGGGATCGTGACGGCTATTCCGCTCTTGGCCTTTGCCGGTGCTGCCCGCCGGTTGCGACTGTCTACTGTCGGGTTTCTTATGTACATCAACCCTACCCTGCAGTTTTTGATTGCGATGTATGTTTTTCACGAGCCGTTGGGTGCCGAGAAGTTGATCAGTTTCGTGATGATTTGGGTGGCGTTAGCGATTTATTCCTGGTCGGCATGGAATGGCAGGTCACGGGCATGAAGCAGCGGATTACGGGTTACCACAAAGATGATGAAAGCCATTGGGTTGCGCAATTGGCGTGCGGGCATAACCAGCATGTACGCCATGATCCGCCGTGGGTGAATCGGCCGTGGGTCATCACACCCGAAGGCCGGGAATCTATGCTGGGGTTCGAGTTGGATTGCAAAAAATGCGATCTTGCTGCCCCGGCGGATGAGCAACCTTAAACCATGGTTTCCAGATAGGCTTCCAGCTCGTTTGCCAGCCAGCCGACGACGGCACCCCCCTGGGCCTGCTCCGTTTCCAGTGCACTGAAAACTTTCCACCATCGGGCGCTCCGGTGGTTGATGGTTTTCAGTTGCTCTTTTCTCAATGCTTCGGCAATCAGTGGTAACGGCAGGTCGGCCCAGCCCGCGCCCTCTATGACCGCATCCCGAATCAGTTCGTATTGGGTGAAAGCCAGATAGTTGGCGGTTTCCGGTGACTCTGCCACCAGCTGATCGTCTTTCATGTAAGCCATGGTGACTTCCGTGTGGGCTACGAGCTGATCCTGAGTAACCCGTTTCAGTTGGCACAGCGGATGGTCTGGCGCAGCGACGGTGAGCATGCGCACGTCAGCCAGTTCGCGAAACCATTGGTAGCCTTCGCTCAACAGTTCGGGCATTAACCCGTAGGCGACATCGACGGATTGGTTGCGGACCAGGTGCGTGAGTTCCCGTGGCGGTGCCAGATACACCGACAAGCTGGTTTGGGGGAATCTCTGCTTCAGGCGTTTCAAAAGGTCACGCCAGATGACTTCCGGTATCGCATCGTCGCGGGCGATGCGCAGCACCGATTCCGCCCCGCTTAGGTGGTGTTGGCAGCGTGACCGAATCTGGCCCGCTACCTGGTCGAAGCGTCGGCAGTCGGTCACGATGGACTGGCCGATGGCGGTCAGGTGTAACTGGTTGCCGCTGCGCTCAAACAGTTCGACGCCTAGCTCATCTTCCAGGGCCGCTAACACCGTGCTGACGGTGGTGCGGCTGCGATTTAGGTGTCGGGCCGCCGAGGCAATGCTGCCGTGATCGACCACCGATAGAAATGTTTTGATTTGTGATGCTTTCACGGTGACTTCTTTCCGACGGATTTTCCGTCGCTCAGTGACTCACGCCGACGAATTGATCCCACTAATATGGCCGCTTATTCACAGGAGGTCAAAATGTTCACTTCTCTAGCGCGGGAAAATATGGCGCTGAAATTGTCTGCTGTCGGTGCCGGTTTGTTTGCGGTAGCCGGAATTGTCTGGGGCCTTTGGGTCGATTCCTTGGTGATTCTTTTTGACGGTGCCTATTCTTTGGTCAGTTTGGCGCTGTCGCTGCTGTCCTTATATGCCGCGCGTTTGGTTCGCCGGCCGGCAACGAAAGACTATCCGTTTGGTATGGGTGCCGTAGAGCCGCTGGTTATCGCGGTTAAAGGGTTGGTTATTGGCTTGGTGTGTGTGCTGTCATTTGCCTCGGCGGTGGTTTCAATTATCCAGGGTGGCCGCCCGGTGGAGGCTGGCATGGCACTGGTTTTCGGCACGGTCAGCGTTGTTGGCTGTTTGGCCGTTTGGGCTTATTTGCGTTGGACCAGTCATCGCAATGGGTCAGGTCTGGTGTTGGCGGAACAAGACCAGTGGCTGATGGATACCGTATTGAGCACCGCCGTTATGCTCGGGTTTGCGGTGGCATGGTTGATAGAACGTAGCGAGTGGTCGGCTTGGTCGGTGTACGCCGACCCGGTCATGATGTTGTTGATCTCCGGTTATTTCATGACCGTGCCGGTGAAAATGGTTTTAGGCGCCGTTCGGGAGTTGTTGTTGGCCGCCCCTGCCGACGAGAGTAAGGATGAAATTCGTGATGCCTTGGAAGGCTTAGGCGTCAATCCCGAGTCTGTCAAAGTAGCGAAACTCGGACCGAACCTTCTGTTGGAGGCGAAGTTGGTACGCATGAGTTGAGCTGGCGCTCCGGGCTAGACATTTGGCTAGACTGCACTTAAGTTGCGGCGATAATGGTCGATACCTATGAAAGCGACCGCTGCCTATAGGCTATCGCCAACACTAACAATAACCCGGAGCCACCGATATGCCCCTGATAAGCGCCCTGCGAATACGAACTCGATTATTAATCGGTGTCTTGGTGCCGGTACTTCTGACCGCGGGAGCTATCGCCTGGATCACGGTCGTGGAAATTAACGCCAACGGCCAGGCTGAGCTGGAACGGCTGGAGGCAGAGTTGTTTGCAGCCAAGAAACAGGGGCTTCGCGATCTGATTGAAGCCGTCAATGACGTCGTCGAAGAAGCGAAAAACAATTCCTCTCTCTCGCCCGAAGAAGCGAAAAACGAGGCGCGAAAGCGCATTCGGACCATCTCGTTTGGCGAATCCAATTATGTGTTCGCGTACACCCGGGATGTCTTCAATCTGGCGTATGCGCCAAACCCCGATCGGGAAGGCCCAACCACCAATCCCAAGGTTCGGCGGTTGGTAGGTGATCTGTTTCAGGCGGCAAGCCGAGATGGATTTTACCAGTACGAGTGGCCAAACCCCGCATCGAACGGTGCTATTGAACCAAAACTGTCGTACACCACCTTGGTGCCCGACTGGGGCTGGATGATCGGCGCAGGTGTCTATATTACCGATATTAATCGGGTGCTGGCTGCGGCAGAGCAAGACATCGACGACACTATCTCTTCAGCCATGTTTTTTATTCTCATTGCAACCATCGGCGTTGTGATCGTCGCGCTAATTGTGGGGTTGTTGATTGGCCGCACGGTGACCGCACCGCTCAAGAAAGTCAGCGATACGATGCAGGAGATTGCAAATGGCGATGGTGATTTGCGCCAGCGCCTGCCGGAAGATGGTTCGGATGAGTTGGCCGAATTGGGGCGTCGGTTCAACCAATTTGTCGTCAAGATGCAAACGACTATCCGTGAAGTGGGTATCACCACCGACCAAGTGGCCTCCGCCGCCGAGGAACTCAGCCGGGTGGCGAATGAAACCAGCCAGTCGGTGCAGGAGCAGGGTTCTGAAACCGATCAGATTGCCTCGGCGATTAATGAAATGGCCGCCACCATCCAGCAAATATCCGGTAACACCAACGAAGTGGAAAGCGCGGCATCCGATGCCGACCGCATGGCCCGTGAAGGCGGCGAAACCATCGCCAGTGCTCAGGGGGCGGTGACACAATTGTCGGGTGAAATCGAAAGCACCGCTGCCAGCATCAATGCGCTGGCCGAGAAGTCCGGCGACATTCAGCAGGTGTTGGATGTGATTCACGCAGTCACCGAACAAACCAACTTACTGGCATTGAACGCAGCGATCGAAGCCGCCCGGGCGGGTGAACACGGCCGTGGTTTCTCGGTGGTGGCCGATGAAGTGCGCCAGCTGGCGCGCCGGTCTGCCGAATCGGCGGATCAGATTGGCGAGATGATTGGCGGCTTTGTGGCGGAAACCAAAGCCTCGGTAGAACGGATGAACCATTCCCGCCGGAGTTCCGAGGAAACGGTTGAGCGGATCAATCATGCGACCTCCGCTCTGAATACCATCGTGAATTCGATCGCTCAGATTCACGATCAGGTAACCCAAATTGCCGCGGCGGCAGAACAGCAAAGCCAAGTCGCGGAAGAGGTGAACCAGAACGTTGTGCGCATTGTGGATGCGGCACAGCGAAGCGATACAGGTGTCACGCAAACCAATGAAGCCAGCCATGAACTGGCACGCTTGGGCGAAAGTCTGCGCGAGTTGGTTGGCCAGTTTAAGGTGTAAGGTTGATTGCAGTCTTGCCGACAAGAGCACAAAGGGCGAGACTGTCGGTTTAGTGTGGTTTAATAGCAGGTTACTGCCTGTGACCTATAGCGATAATAACGGAACCTTTTACTATGTTTATGCGTAACACCTTCCTGGCCGCCTTCGCTGCGGTTGCTGTTCTGGCCAGCCCCTTTGCGGCAGCAGACAAAACCTACACCATTCGCCTGGCGGAAACCTGGGGGCCTAACTCCGGGCTGCTCGGAGACACGCCTCGCAATATGGCCGCCATGGCCGAAAAAATGTCCAATGGCCGGTTGAAGTTTCGGATCGATTCCTCCAACAAACACAAAGCACCGTTTGGCATTTTCGATATGGTGCGCAACGGCCAGTACGATATGGGGCACACCGCCTCGTATTACTACAAGGGCACCATCCCGAACGCCATGTATTTCACCACCACACCGTTCGGCATGATCGCACCGGAAATGTACGCCTGGTTCTACCATGATGACGGTATGGAACTGATGCAGAAGGTGTACGAGCCGTTTGGTTTGTTGTCGTTCCCGGGTGGCAACACCAGCAACCAGATGGGCGGCTGGTTTCGTAAAGAGATTAACTCACTGGAAGACCTGAAAGGTCTGAAAATCCGCACACCCGGCTTTGCCGGCGAGGTGATGTCCGAGCTGGGTGTGGCCGTGACTAACTTGCCACCGGGCGAGCTGTATACCTCCCTTGAACGCGGCACCATCGATGCGGTGGAATGGGTGGGCCCGGCACTGGACCTGAAAATGGGCTTCCATCAGATTGCCGACTACTATTATTCCGGCTGGCAGGAGCCAAATGCCGAAGTGCAGTTCCTGATCAACAAGAAAACCTGGAACAAACTGCCGGAAGACCTGCAAGAAGTGCTGCGAGTGGCGATGCGCACGGCAGCTTACGATATGTATATTCAAAGCACCCATGAAAGTGGCGCTGCCTGGGCCAGCATGAAGGAAGAATATCCGAATGTGACCCACAAAGTGTTCCCGCCGGAGGTGATTGAAGCGCTTCGCGAGACCACCAACCGTTTGTTGAATGAGTTTGCGGCGGAAGACGAGCTGGCAAACGAAATCATCACGTCTCAGCGCGAATACCTGAAGCAGGTTCGTCCCTGGACAAACATTTCCGACAAGGCGTATTTGAACAGCGTAGCTGACCAGTAATACCGGCCTGTGAAGCCAAGGGGCGCGGGGTTGTGGAATACCCTGACGCCCCTTTTTGTTGGCCGGGGTTTCTGGAAAAATACGCCGCTAACTTTTTAGGCGGCGGCCGATGAAACAGACACTGCTTTCTTTGAGTAAACTCTCCAAGCAATTTGATGACCGCAAGGTATTGGATTCGCTGGATCTTGAAATTCTGGATGGTGAGTTTATTACGTTGCTGGGCCCTTCGGGCTGTGGAAAAACCACGCTTCTGCGCATGATGGCCGGGTTTGAGCACCCGGATGAAGGTACCATTACACTCGGTGGCCAGGACCTGACTCATACGCCCCCTGAAGCCCGACCTCTGAATACCGTGTTCCAGAATTACGCGTTGTTTCCGCATATGTCGGTTTTCGACAATGTGGCCTATGGTCTGAAAATGGAAAAACGCCCGAAGCCGGAAATCCAGCAGCGGGTAGAAGAAGCTCTGGCCATGGTGCAGCTGGAAGAGTTTGCCAAGCGCAAACCGCACCAGCTTTCCGGTGGGCAACAGCAGCGGGTGGCTATTGCCCGGGCCGTGGTTAAACGCCCAAAAATGTTGCTACTGGACGAGCCTCTGTCCGCGTTGGATTACAAACTGCGCCGCACCATGCAGGTGGAACTCAAGCGCTTGCAGCGAGAGCTGGGCATTACCTTTGTGTTCGTGACCCACGATCAGGAAGAAGCCTTGTCTATGTCGGATCGCATTGTGGTGCTCAAAGATGGCCTGATTCAGCAGCTGGGCACCCCCCGTGAAGTCTATGAGCGCCCCGCGAATCTGTTTACGGCCCGGTTTGTGGGCGAAACCAATTTCTTCCCGGGCTGCGTGGATGCCCTGAACGATGACGGCACTATTATTGTGGATGTCTTCGGCCTGAAACGCAGGTTCCGTAAACCAGACTTTTCCGTGGTGGAAGGGCAGTCCTTGCACGTGTTGTTGCGGCCGGAGGACATTCGGGTACTGGCACCGGGTGACGACGACGGCGTTGCCGGTAAGGTCGTAGAGCGGAACTACAAAGGCAGTACATTGGATTCGGTTATTCATTTAACCGACGGTACCGAAGTGCTGGCCTCGGAATTCTTCGATGAAGATGACCCGACCTTCGACTACCGCTTGGGCGAGCCGGTCCGAGTCAGCTGGGTTGATGGCTGGGAATGGTTGCTGCCAGAAGAACCCGCGCCTGTCACTGAGGAAGACACCGTTGATGGGTAACACATTGCAGCAACCGTTCAGAACCGCCGTACTGGTGCTGGTATGGGGTTGGTTGCTGTTTTTGGTGTTCGCACCCAACCTGCTGGTGGTCGGTGCCAGTGTGATGACCCGGGACCCGAGCACGTTCATCTCGCTTCCGTTGAACCTGGACGCCTATCGCCAACTGCTGAACCCGCTCTATCTGGATGTGTTTTTGCACTCCCTGTATATGGCGGCTATGACCACGTTAATTTGTTTGCTGATCGGCTACCCGTTTGCGTGGTCGTTGTCCAAAGTCGCCAGGAAGAATCGAGTATTACTGATTTTCCTGTTGATTGTGCCTTTCTGGACCAACTCCTTGGTGCGAACTTACGCCCTGAAGTTGATTCTGGCGACCAACGGACTGCTGAATAACGGTCTGATGGCCATGGGCATCATCGACGAACCTATGCAGATGCTGTACACCGAGGGTGCCGTCATCATTGGCTTGGTGTACCTGTTATTGCCGTTCATGATTTTGCCGTTATACACGGTGTTTGAAGACTTGCGTGAGGATTTCCTTCGCGCGTCCCATGATTTGGGCGCGGGTCGCTGGTCTACATTCATTCACGTTATTGTGCCGTTGACCCTGCCGGGCGTGCTGGCTGGCGTGATGCTGGTATTGCTGCCGGCTATGGGCTTGTTCTTCGTGCCCGATGTGCTCGGTGGTTCGCGCAACTTGTTGGTGGGTAACGTGATCAAAAACCAGTTTTTGGATGCCCGAAACTGGCCCTTCGGTGCCGCGGCCAGCATCATGCTGACCTTGGCCATGGCATTTTTGATGTTTGCCCACCGGTTAAGTAAACGGCGAATCGGGGAGGAGGGTGTATGAGCCGCTGGCTGCCCCGGACCTATCTGACCCTCGTGTATCTGCTGCTGTATGTGCCCATTGCCGTGCTGGTGGTGTTTTCGTTCAACGATTCCCGTACCGGCTATGAATGGGGTGGGCTCAGCCTGCGCTGGTATGAGGCGCTGTTTAACAACCGGGCCATGGTACAAGCCATGTGGAATTCCCTGTGGCTCGCGCTTTCTGCAGCGACGGTATCAACCCTGATAGGCGCGCTCACAGCACTGGCTTTGCACCGATACCGTTTTCGCGGCAAACAAGTGCTGAACGGCATGCTGTTCATCGTGATGATGTCGCCGGAAATTGTACTGGCGATCTCGCTGCTGGGGTTGTTCCTGATGGTCGGGCTGCAACTGGGTTATGTGTCCTTGCTGCTGGCGCACGTTACCTTCTGCCTGCCCTTTGTGGTTATTACGGTGATGGCGCGCTTGAGTGGTTTCGACGAGCGCCTGCCAGAGGCGGCCCGTGACCTGGGCGCCAGTGACTTCACCATGACCCGCACGGTCTTGATCCCGGTTATCATGCCGGCACTGCTGGCGGGGTGGCTGCTTGGGTTTACGCTGTCACTGGACGATGTGGTGGTGAGCACCTTTGTCAGTGGCCCCAGTTATGAAATTTTGCCGCTGCGCATCTACTCTATGGTGCGAGTGGGCCTGAAACCGGAAGTAAATGCCCTAGGTACCCTGTTGCTGGTGTTTTCACTGGTGATGCTGATGTTATCCCAATGGATCCTGTTAAGGAGTAAACGATGAAGAAACTGGCACTGGCCACGATGCTGGCGGTTGGCCTGACCGGCTGCAGCAGTTCCGAAGAAACCCAAGTGTTGAACCTGTACAACTGGTCGGAGTACATGCCGCAGGAAGTACTGGATCGTTTCACCGAGGAAACCGGCATTCAGGTGGTTTACACCACCTACGATAGCAACGAAGCTATGTATGCGCGGCTGAAACTTCTGGACGACAGCGCAGCCTATGATTTGGCGGTGCCATCGACTTATTACGTCAGCAAAATGCGTCAGGAAGATCTTCTGATGCCGATCGATCGCAGCAAGATCGAAGGCTTTGATAACCTGTCGCCGGAGCTGGTCAATCTGGATATCGACCCAGAGAATGCTTACAGCGTACCGTTTTTATGGGGTACCACCGGTTTGGGTGTCGATACCGCCGATGTAGACGGCGAAGTAACCGCCTGGGCTGACCTCTGGGACGAGCGCTTCGACGGTCGCATCGTGCTGACCAACGACATGCGTGAAGTGTTCCACGTTGCTCTTAGAGTGTTAGGTCATTCTGGCAACAGCACAGACCCTGAACATATTGAAGAAGCGTACGAGAAGTTGGCCGAGCTGATGCCGTCGGTTCGCACCTTCAACTCTGACGCTCCGCGCATGCCCTTCCTGGAAGGCGAAACCGACATTGGCATGATCTGGAACGGCGAAGCCGTAATGGGCCGTGACGCGCTGCCGACGCTCGAATACGTGTACCCGGACGAGGGCATCATCGCCTGGCTGGACAGCTTCGTGATCCCGAAAAACGCGAAAAACCCTGAAGCCGCCCACAAGTTCATCAGTTTCGTGCTGAAGCCTGAAATCTCGGCGCTGATCAGTGAAGACATCGGTTACGCCACGCCAAACCTGGCCGCCCGTGAGTTGCTGGATGAATCGGTCGCCAGTGATCGCGCCAGCTATCCGACCGCTGAAGACATGATTAACGCTGAGTTCCAGACCGATATCGGTGACGAAGCGTTGCAGGTTTATGCGAAGTACTGGGAAAAGCTGAAGTCTGGCCTTTAAGGCGTTTTAGCGGTTTGAATTGAAAAAGGGAGGCCTCGGCCTCCCTTTTTCGTGGGCGGTTTTCACATAACCGTCATATATGGTCTATAACTTCCTGATAACAAGAAGTTAGCGAAGTGTTTCGCCACAAAAATCAGAGGAAGGAACGACCATGAACGCGAATAAAACACGGAATGCGGCACTGCTGTGTACCTCTCTGTTGGCCGTAACAGCTGCCAGCCCGTTGTTAGCTGAAGAGCTCCGGCTTATTACATGGGGCGGTTACGCACCCGACGAAGTAGTGGCGCAGTTTGAAGACGAAACCGGCATCGATGTAAAGATTACCTTGTCGAACAACGAAGACATGATTTCCAAGCTGCGGGCCACCGGCGGTGCAGGTTTCGATCTGGCTCAGCCGAGCCAGGACCGGATCGTTGGCGTTCAGCGTCAGTTCAATGTCTACAAGCCCATCGATTACAGCCGAATCAATACCGACCAACTACAGCCGTCTATGGTCAAGGCCACTCAGGAAGCTACCGGGTTAAATGGGAAATCCTACGGTGTGCCGGCCGTTTGGGGCACCAGTGGTTTGATTGTGCACAGCTCTGTGGCCGATACCGTCAAGGATTACACCGACCTGTGTGATCCCGCGGTCGCTGGCAAAGTGAGCTATCGCCTTAAACGCCCAACCCTGATGGGCTTCGCTTTTGCCATGGGGCTGGATCCGTTCGCAGCCTACAACGATCGTGACGAATACGCGTCGATCATGGCGAAGGTGGAAGACAAGCTGATCGATTGCAAAGCCAACGTGAAAACCTATTGGACCGGTGGCGATCAATTGCTGTCGCTGCTGCGCACTGAAGAGGTCATCGCGGCCATGGCTTGGGATGCCGGTGGCTGGAAACTGAACGCCGAGAACCCGGAGATTCAATTTGTTGCGCCGGAGTCCGGTGCTTTGGGTTGGATCGACACCTTTGCGATCCCTCGCCGCAGCGAAAACGAAGATGCTGCCTACAAGTGGATCAATTTCGTGATGCAGCCCGAAATCGCCGCGCAGATTACCAATGCGTCCGGCAACTTTACCGCATCTAAAGGCGCAGACGAATTTGTGAAAGCGGACTTGCGTGATGCCTACCGGGCGAGTTTCGATGAGCAAGCCATCACCAATATCAAATGGTACCCACCTGTGCCGCCGAGACTGGAAGCCACCGAAGGGCAAGTACTGGATCGTGTGCAAGCGGCGAACTGATCTCCATGGCGACACAATCTGACCTTTCCTGTGACGGGCTGGTGCGGCGCTTCGGCGCCCACACAGCGGTAAATAACATCTCACTGGACGTGCCGGCCGGCACGTTCTTCTCCATTCTTGGCCCGTCCGGTTGTGGTAAAACCACGTTGCTGCGCCTGCTGGCGGGGTTCGATAAGCCCAACCAGGGCGATATTTATATCCGTGGGGAGCGAATGAACGATGTGCCCCCCAACCACCGCCCGGTGAACATGGTATTTCAGCATCTGGCTTTATTTCCCACCATGTCGGTAGGCGACAACATCGGCTATGGTTTGAAACGCCGGAAAGTACCCGCAGCCGAACGCCGGATGCTGACGGCAGAGGTGCTTGAGCAGGTTGGCCTGCCCGGGCTTGAAAACCGGAATCCGATGGAATTGTCCGGTGGCCAGCGCCAACGCGTGGCTCTTGCCCGATGTTTGGTGCTGAAGCCTACCCTGTTGTTACTGGATGAGCCGCTCGGTGCGCTTGATCTGAAACTGCGTGAGCAGATGAAGGTGGAGCTTAAGCACCTTCAGAAGCAGTTCGGTACAACCTTTGTGTACATCACCCACGACCAATCCGAAGCCATGGTGATGTCTGACCAAGTAGCGGTGATGAAAGACGGCCGTTTTGATCAGGTCGCCCCACCGGAAGAACTCTACCGTGAGCCCGCGACTCCATTCGTGGCGGGATTTGTCGGCGACAACAATCGTCTGGGCGGAGAAGTCGTCTCGCTGGCAGACAATTTGGCACAAATCCGGCTGGATAGCGGCGAGTTAGTGCGTGGCCGCGTGGCTTCGAATGAATTGCAGCCGGGTTCGCGAGCTGAGCTGTATATTCGCCCTGAATCTCTGGTGTTTGCTGATTCTTTGCCGCATAACGGTTATTCAGTAATGCAGGCCAGCGTGAAAACAACGCTTTTCGATGGGGCGAACAGTCGGGTTGAGGCGGAATGCAGCGGCAGCCCGATATACGCCCGCTTGCCCCAAGACGGCTCCGCGCCGACATTGACCCCCGACAGTTCAATCAATCTTGCTTGGGACCCCAAGCTGGCCCGGGTATTCGGGGCTGGTCAGTCATGAAATCGTCAGCGAGCCGTCTTTCCCTTTGGTTGCTGCTAACCCCTTTCCTGTTATGGATTGTGTTGTTGGTGTTGGTGCCACACATACAGATGCTCAGGGTGTCGTTTCAGGTTCGCGAGAGCTGGGATACGCTGGCGTGGGGGCTGGAGCAATACCAGAATTTCTTCACGGAATCTTATTACTGGCGAACCTTCGTCCGCACCGGCGTGATGTCGCTGTTCACCACGTTTCTAACACTGCTGGTGGCTTTTCCCATAGCTTGGTACATCGCCAAAATGGCCCGCGGCCGCAGCAAAGGCATTCTGTTTCTGGCTTGCCTGATACCGTTCTGGGCCAGTGAGTTAGTACGTACTTACGGCTGGATGATTCTGCTGCGCGAAAGTGGCTTGTTCAGCTCGTGGCTGCAAGCGCTCGGCTGGGCCGATGGCCCGGTGGAAATGCTTTATAACGACGTCGCCGTGATTGTTGGGCTCGTCTACAACGGTCTGCTGTTTATGGTGGTGCCATTAGTGACGACACTGGATGGCATGGACGAGAATTTGGTGGAGGCCGGGTACGATCTTGGCGGCGGCCACGCGACAGTGCTACGGGAAGTTGTGGTGCCCTGGGCCATGCCAGGGATTGTATCGGGCTGCATCGTGGTGTTCATGCTAACCCTAGGTAGTTATTTGACCCCAGTTTTGATGGGCGGCAAAGACAGCGCCTGGTTCACCGAACAAATCTTCACCCAGTTTATTACCCGTTTCAATTGGGAACAGGGGGCTGCTTTAGGGGTTCTGTTACTGGTGTTGTCGTCGATGATGGTGTGGCTGGGGCTGAAATTGTCAGGCCAGTCTCTGCGCAAAGTCATGGGGTGACACGATGATTCGCTCCGTACCTCGCTCCCGATTGTTTGATGGCCTCTATCTGGCCTATCTAGTGGCTTTTTTTATCTACTTGGCCATGCCGCTGCTGGTGACCGCCGCCTTTGCGTTTAACGATTCCCAGTTCCCCTCGTTGCCTTGGAAGGGGTTCACGCTGGATTGGTATTTGGCGAATGGTAACGAAGGTCGAACGGGCCTGTTCCATGACGATGGTTTGCTCAGTGCTTTGTGGGTCAGTACCAAAATCGCCTTCTGGGTGACGCTGGGCAGTGTTGCCTTGGGTTGCGTGAATGCTGTGTTGTTTGAGCGCCTGCAGTTTCGCGGCAAGGAATTCTTGTACTTGCTGATGCTATTGCCTCTGGTGATACCCGGGGTGATTCTCGGGGTGTCTATTCTGGTTTTGTACAGCGGCACCGCGAACGAGGTGTCTCGATTGTGGGGTATCGAGCTGGATATTTTTCGGCCGGGCATGACATTGGTGGTTATGGGGCAAGTGACGTTTATTACGACTTTGGCAACGCTGGTGATTGGCGCACGGTTGCGCAAGTTTGATCCACAACTGGAAGAAGCCGCACTGAACCTGGGGGCAACGCCATTGGTGGCTTGGTTCACCGTGACCTTACCTTGGTTACTGCCTTCAATATTCGGGGCGGCGGCTATGGCGTTTCTGATGTCGTTTGAGAACTTTAATACGACGGTCATGCTGACGGGCAGTGACACGCCGCTTACCGTAGCGCTGTTCAATCGGTTGCGAGAGGGGTCTACGCCGGTGCTCAATGCGGTGGCGTTGTTCTTGATGGCGGTATCGGGCTTGTTAGCGATGCTGACTTTGCGGCAAAACCGAGGGGAGCAATAGATTGGGGAAAGGAAAGAGTTGCCCTGCAGCTATCACTGGATAGCTGCAGGGCATTGCACATTAGCGCCAGATACTGCTGTCGATTTTCTCGTCCAACTCTGGGTAATCTGCGGATTTGAACTGCGGTACTACACCTTCCTTACGCTGAGCCAGATAGTCTTTGGTCAGCTTAATCACAGTGCCCGACAAGAGCACAATGGCAATCAGGTTGATCACTGCCATCAGTCCCATGGACGCATCCGCGGCGTTGAATACGGTGACAACCGCTTCGTAACCTCCCCAAATCACCATGCCCAAAGCGGCCAGGCGAAGAATGGTCAGGCCAAGGGTGTTGCCGCCTTTCAGGTACACCAAAGCGTTTTCAGCGTAGGTGTAGTTGGCAACGATGGAAGTAAAGGCAAAGAACAGAATGGCCACGGCAATGAAGTAGCTGCCAAACTCGCCAAGGTGAACTTCCATAGCCTGCTGGGTTAGTTGGGTACCGGTCACGCCGGAACCTGGCTCCAGAACACCCGCCAGCAGAATCATGATTGCTGTGGCTGTACACACAACGATGGTGTCAACGAACACGCCGAATGCCTGTACCAAGCCTTGCGACGACGGGTGGTGCGGTGCAGGTGTGGCTGTAGCAGCGATGTTCGGCGCCGAGCCCATGCCGGCTTCGTTGGAGAACAGACCGCGCTTGATGCCGTTCAGCATGGCCGCGGTAACCGAACCCGCAGCGCCACCGGCTGCTTCTTCCAGGCCGAACGCGCTTTTTACGATCAGCGCTAATACGCCCGGTACTTCGGTGATGTTCATCGCCATCACGCCCAGTGCCAACAGTACATAGGCGCCGGCCATAAACGGCACTACAAATTCCGCAAAGCGAACGATTTTGCGCAGACCGCCGAAAATCACAACGCCCGCACAGGCGGCGATCACCACGCCAACGCCAAGTTTGGGTGCGCCGAACGCACCTTGCATGGCATCGGCAATGGAGTTGGCTTGCACTGCGTTGAACACCAAGCCAAAGGAGATGATCAAGCAAACTGCGAAAATGGCAGCGGCCCAGGGAGCTTTCAGGCCCTTGGCAATATACACAGCGGGACCGCCGCGGTACTGGCCTTTGCCGTCGCGAACCTTATAAAGCTGTGCCAAGGTGCTTTCTGCATAGCCCGTGGCCATGCCCACCAGAGCGACCATCCACATCCAGAAGATCGCACCGGCACCGCCCAGATAAAGGGCAACCGCGACACCGGCAAGGTTGCCGGTGCCAACGCGTGAGGCGAGGCTGGTACACAGAGCTTGGAATGGGGAAATACCGTGAACGTCGCTTTCGCGGGAACCGCGGATGGCGCGGACCATCTCGCCAAAATGACGGAACTGTAAAAAACCGAGGCGAACGGTGAAGAAAATGCCTACGGCGAGCAAACCGTAAACGAGAACATAGCCCCAAATAATAGAGTTGAGAAAATCGACAATTGCGGTCATCGACAAGCGCCTTGTGATTTGTGAATGAAAGTTAACCTAGAGGCGCGGCAGTTTAGCACGGTGAAATTTCACGCAGCTTGCGGATATCCGTTATACCCCAACAGCAAAAATTCTGCTGTCGGGGGTATCCAGAAGCCCGGTAAAAGCGTTAGACAACCAATACGGGGCATTTTGCCTGGGAGGCTACTCGGTGAGAAACACTGCCCAAAAACATGCCGTCTTTATCACTGTTGGTGCCTTTGGTACCGACCACGATGAGATCGGCCTCTTTTTCCTTGGCGAACTTCACAATCACCTTGGAAGGCCGGCCCGCTTTCACGAAACCGCGCACTTTTGTGGCGCCGTGCTCTTTCGCAAACTCCTTCGCGTGGTTAACCACTTCTTTAGCGAATTCCGATAAAACTTTATCCGGGATGTCCATATCGTCGGGGCGCCCGATGGATAAGGAAGCTTCGAATAAGCTGTGATGCTTGTAAACACAGATGATGAAAATCTCCACCTCTGGTAACAGCCGTTGCAGCTCGATTGCCTTGTCCAGTGCCCGAAGCGATGTTTTGGAACCATCCACGGCCGCCAGAATTCGATTAAACATAGCAGTCTCCTGTTATTGGCCGGGTATCCGGCTTACTGTGGGTAAGCCAGATCCCTCAGGAACAGCGCAATTTGCGGGAAGGCGATGATCAGGCCTGCGGCAGCCACCAACATGAATATAAACGGCGGCGTGCCGCGGATAACTTCCAGATACGGCCGTTTGAAAATCGCAATCGCGGTGAATATGTCGCAACCGAACGGTGGTGTGGCAGAGCCAATGGCCACCTGCAAGGTGATCAGAACACCCACCAATACCGGATCAAGGCCCGTAGACTGAATCGCAGGGGCGAAAATCGGGGTGAGCACCAGAATCACCACGATGGGGTCTACAAACATACAGGCGATGAAGAACGCGACACAAATCGCGATCAGAACGCCTACCGGGCCAGCCTCGTTGACGCCAACGGACTCCAGAATGGCTTGCGGAATCTGGGCAAAGGAAATGATCCAGGAGAAACCGTTACCCACAGCAACCAGAATGAAGACCACGGCGGTGATCAGGCCGGTTGATTTGGCAATTCGATACACATCGGTCAGTTTCAGCGAGCGGAAAATCACGAACTCCAGCAGGAACGCATAAAGCACGCACACGGCGGCCGCTTCCGTTGGGCTGAAAATACCGCCGTAAATACCGCCGACAATAATGACCGGGAACATCAGTGGCCAAGACGCATCCCGAACTGACACGGCACGCTGTTTCCAGCT
>Ga0098062_1000253_pt1 | contig 30528 bp, 25 predicted proteins | sample 23_taG_FD_81592 | JGI IMG/M metagenome (GOLD analysis project Ga0098062, IMG submission 81592) | Marine viral communities from Cariaco Basin, Caribbean Sea - 23_WHOI_OMZ | ecosystem: Environmental > Aquatic > Marine > Oceanic | place: Caribbean Sea: Cariaco Basin | collected 2014-11-11 | reverse complement strand
GTCTGGCGCACCAACACCTGCGCCAATCCCACCATTTGCCGCTGACCACCGGACATTTCTGACAGCCGCCGCAGGGCAAGTTGGCGGATACCTAAAGTATCGAACACGGTTTCAATGGCCTGCTCGGTTTGTTCTCGCGTCCAGTCGCCCCGCGCCGAGCGGCAGGCACTGAACACGGTTTCGTAGGCCACCAGCGGTATGGCCTGCGGCAAGGGCTGAGGCAGATAACCAATGCGGCGGGTGCGCTGATGCGAACTCAGCGCCGCCAGATTTTCACCAGCAAAGGTCATGTCACCGGATATTGGCAACAAACCGGCAATGGATTTCAACAGGGTGGATTTACCCACCGCGTTCGGCCCGATCACCGCCACCAAGGCACCCGCCGGTATTTCCGGCAGCGACAGGTTGTTGAACACGGCACGGTTTCGGTAGCCGGCGGTTACGGATTGCAACTTCAACGTCACAACGCGACCCTCCGGCTACGACCAATAATCAGCAGTATGAACAAGGGGATGCCTACCAGCGCGGTGACAATGCCCACCGGCAGCACCACACCCGGCACCAGCAGTTTGCTGGCGATGGAAGACAACGACAGCAATACCGCCCCGGCCAGCGCGCTGCCCGGAAGCAGGAAGCGGTGATCTTCGCCCAGCATCAACCGGGCAATGTGCGGGGCCACCAAGCCGATAAAGCCGATTTCGCCAACAAAACACATGGCGGCGGCGGTCAACAGGCTAACTCGCATCAGCACGGTCAGGCGCAGCCGCTCAACGCGAATGCCCAAACTCCGCGCCTGTTCTTCGCCACTGCGCAGCAGCGTCATGGCCCAGGCGTTGCGCAGTGAAAACGGCACGCAGACCACCAACACTGCAGCGACGATCATGACCTTATCCAGACTGGCCCGGGCCAGACTGCCCATGGTCCAGAACACGATCTGCTGCACCGATTCGGCGTCTGCAACAAACTGGATCAACCCCACCACGGCGTTGATGCCGAACAACAACGCAATGCCGAACAGCACCACCGCGTGTACCGACGCACCCAAGGTGCGCGACAGCAGCAAAATCAACAAAGAGGCTACAGCGGCAAAGACAAACGCCGACAATGGCAACAATACATGGGCGGCCAGCCCCAGAAAGGAGATGTTGAAGGCAATCACCAGCGATGCGCCCAGCGTGGCCGCCGCGCCCACACCCAAGGTGAACGGGCTGGCCAGCGGGTTGTTCAACACGGTTTGCATCTCGGCCCCGGCGAGGCCCAGACAAGCGCCCACCACCACGGCCATCAAAGCATAGGGCAATCGAATGTCTTCAATGATGACCCGGGTGCCGGCATCAAGACTGTCCGGGTTCAGTAAGCCGTGAATCACATCGCCAAGGCCCAGCATCGACGGCCCGCTGGCGATGTCTACCAACAAGGCAATCACCGCAGTCAACGCCAAAGCGGCCAGACAAACAACCCTGCGCCAGACAAAGCGGCGGTATTGACTGGCCAGTGACCCACCGTTGGCAGAGTTATCCACAGCGGCAACAGACGACGGGACACTGCTCATTTGGTGGCCTCCTGCGCGTTAATCCAATACACACCCTGCAGATCAATGGGCTGGAAGCGCTGATAGAACTCCGCCAGCGTGGCCTCCGGGCTCAGATCGGCGAAGGCATCAGGATGAAACCACCGGGCCAGCGCCTGAACGGCAACCACGTTCATCGGAGTGTTGTAGAAGTGGTGCCAGATTGCCATGGCCCGGCCTTCACGAATGGGCTTTACCGCACGTAACCCGGGCCGGTTGGTGGCCTGCGCCAGCGACACTCGGGCCATGTCGGCATCGATACCGGCACCGAGCATCACGTAGCTGTAGTCCGCATCCGAACGGGCGTACTTGCGCGATCCGATGGCCGTGGCCACGTAATAATCCGGCGGGTTGCTGATCAGGTATTCCAGATTCAACACACCACTGACCCCGGGCACCTTGCCTTGCGCAATGTTGCGCGCACCCGCTGCCTGAAGGAAGTGCCCCATCATGCCTTCGACCATGGTTTCACAGCAGCTGTCGTGCAGGCCTAACCGGCTGTGCAGGAACACGGTGGGTTTATCCGGTTGCGGAATCTGCTCCACCACGTCGGTCACTTTCATCAGCTGTTGGCGGTAGAACTGATTGAAGGTTTGCGCCCGCTCTTGGCGGCCAAGCACTTCACCCAGCAAGGCCATGCTTTTCGGCGTGTTCACCAAGGGGTTCTGCCGGAAATCAATGAACACCACGGCAATGCCCGCCCGCTGCAACTGGTCGATCAGCTGGCCGTTATGCGCGCCAGGGCCGTGGCCTTCCAGACTGAAAACAGCCAGATCTGCGCCCATGGCCAGTACGCTTTCCAGACTGAAACTGTCGGCGGAGGTGTGGCCAACTCGCGGAACATCCGCCAGCTCAGGGAAGGCTTTCAGATACTGGGCGTAACCGCCCGGGTCGGTCATTTCGAAATCGGGCAACATGCCAGCCAGACGCTCGGGCAAGGCATCCCCCTCCAGAATGGCAAGGGCGGGAATGTAGCGGCTTTCGCCCAGCACAATGCGGTTGACCTCATCGGGAAGCTCAACCGAACGCCCGGCCAGATCGGTCACCGTGCGGGCCGCCAACGAGAGGTCGGCCCACAAACAGAAAAGGCCGCCCAAAAGGGCGGCGATTACTCGAGTGCGTAACATCAGGGGCCTCAGAAACGCATGGCCAGACCAAGGCGGATATCGCGGCCCGGGGCGGGCAAACCAATGACCCCTTCGTAACCGGCAATATGCTCATAGTCGGCGTTGCTGGCATGATCCAGGTATTGATTGTCGCCCACGTTTTTAACCGCCAGGGTCAGACGCAGATCTTCGTTGCCGGTGGGCAACCAGTTTACGAACAGGTCGTGCACGCCGTAGCCGGGCTTGTCGATCGTGCCCACTGAGGTTTCCAGTTTGTCGATGCCCTGAACGAACTGCCCCTGCCAGCCAAACTCCAGATTGCGGTTCAAGCGGTACGCAAGGTCGGCCACCCAGGTGTCACCGATGGTGTTACCCAGCAGGTTATGCTCATACACGGTGAGGGGCTGGCCATCCACTTCGGCATCGTTGCTGTGGAAGCTCAAGCCTGCGCTCAGGGCGTTCCACTGATAGCCTGCAGAAATTCGGTAGCCGTCGGATTCCAGATCGCCGATGTTCTCGTAGATAACCGGGCGTGGGTCCAACGGATCAGAAATCGCATCTTTGATTTCAGACCGGTACACCTCTGCCGACAGGCTGAAGTTCTGGTACACGTAATCGAAGCCGACTTCCGTGTTCTTCGCCTTTTCGCCTTTCAGGTCCGGATCGTTCTGGCCACGGTCAATCTTGAAGGCATCGTGCGGCATAGGTCCGCGAAACGCTTCTGCGTAGCCTGCCTTCAAGGTCAGGCCTTCCAGTACGTGCCAGGCCAAACTGGCGTTCGGGCTCACTGCGTCTTCGCTGAATTTCTGGTCGTTGTTGTCACGAAGGTTGTAATCATCGTAACGAGCCCCCGTGCTGAGCAGCAATTGCTCCGTGAGCCACAGATCCGCCTGCAAATACACGCCAAGCACATCGCCGGTTTCTTCTTCGGCACGCTTGTCGGTTTCGCCACCGGCGTTGATTTTATCTTCCCGGTAGTCAACGCCGTAAGTCAGGCTGTGATCGCCGAGCTGGCTGGTGTTGCGCAAATCACCACCAATGCTGCGGCTGAAACCGTAGTAGCGCCCCCAGCGGTCTTCTACGTTCTGCTCGATGTCCGATTCGCTCTGGTACAGGGTGAATTCAGCATCCAACCAGGGATTACCTTCCGGCGCGACAGCGTAGTTCAGGGTGGTGGTGTCGCGGCGGCCATCCAGGTCGTAGAGTTTGTTGAAGCCACTTACAACCCACTGAGGGCGCTGCGGGCGCTCGCCTTCATCGGTACGCACTTCGTGGCTGAGGCGCAGGGTTTGGCCGTTGCCAAAATGCCCCACCAATTTCGCCATACCCATTTGCTGGCGCGCATCGGTGCCCGGCACTTCGTCGCCGTTGCCATCTTTATAGCGCTCGTGGTCGCTCTGGCTCACGGATACCAAAGTGCTCCACTGGTCGTTCAGGCGGCCAAATATCGTGGAGTTCACGCTGTATCCTTTGGTGTTCGAGAAGGAGCCCAGTTTCACCAGCGCACCTACGTTCTCACCCTCACGCAACAGATCTTCCGGATCTTTGGTCACGAAGCGGATGGCACCGCCCAGCGCGCCCGCACCCGCCGTGGCTTTGCCGGCACCGGTTTCGACTTCGACACGCTTCAGCAAATCCGGGTCAACCGCAATCCGACCGGTGTGGTGGAACAACACGCCGGCCTGAGTAGCCCCGTCCACGCTGACGTTCAACAGCGGGTCTTCAAACCCGCGCACGTAAACTTTCTGGGCCACACCCACGGAACCGCCCACACTCACTTCCGGCTCACCGGCAAAGACATCCTCAAGATCGTCAGCCTGGTACCGCTCAAGAGCTTGAGCGTCTACCACTGCGTCTGAATCGGCCACGCGCTCGGCGGTTACCTGAATGGGGTCCAGGGTGACGGGTTCAGCATGAGCCAGTGGCGCGGCCAATAAGGCCAGCCAGAGAGCACTTCGGCGGAATTGTGCGGGTTGTGCGACCGGGGATGAAACTGCCATAACGACCATACTCCATTATGATAACCATTCGTATTTGGAATGCATTCTCGATAACTTGTGTCGCTAAGGGAACCGGTTTTACATTTGTTACATCTTTAGCGTGAACCAATGCCGCGATCCGGCTTACAGGAAGCAATAGCCTTTGCCATGGACCGTTTGCAGCCGATCGCCCGCCACGCCGGCTTCCATCAGCTTGCGGCGAATGCGGCTGAGGTGCATATCCAGACTGCGGTCGTATCGGCTGAACTCTTTTTCGAGCACAACTTGGTAGAGGTAGGGTTTGCTCAGGGGTTCCCGTTGATGCAGCACCAGAATCCAGAGCAATCGAAACTGAATGGGAGTCAGGCTGACCGGGCGCTCCTGGTAGAAAACCTGCAGGGTTTGGCGGTCTAACTGCAGTTCGCCCACCGAGAGGGTTGGTGGTTCAGCGCGGTGATCGAGGCTGCCGCGGGTGCGCCGCAGCAGGGCTTCGATTCTCAGAAACAATTCGGTGAAGTTGAACGGTTTGGGCACGCAGTCGTCTGCGCCCTGTTGATAACCCAGAATACGCTCATCTTCGGAACCATCGCTGGTCAGCATCATGACCGGTGTCTGGCAGGTTTTTCGAAGTCTCTTCAGCACTTCAAAACCGTTCATGGTGGGCAGAAGCACGCCCAGAAGAATCATATCCAACCGCTGCGCCAGTGCCGCCACCAACGCCTGATCGCCTTGATGGCTTTGCAACACCCGATACCCGCGGGACACCAGCTGGCTGGCCAGCTGTTCACTCAGGTACGGGTCGTCTTCAGCAATGAGAATTTTCGGGGTGTTGCTGGCAGGCTCGGCCATTTATTGACATCCAATATCAAATGATAATGAATATCATACTCAGCACTAATACCTGCCTCAAGTGTCGTAATTATTCGCCCGTTTCAGACAGCGCTTCCTGCAGCAGGGCCAGCAGATGGGGCGGCAGATTGCCCGCCAGCTGCAGCGCAACCTCGTGGCCTCTCGGGGTCATTTTGGCCCAGGTACGACGGACAATGGTGAGCCACTTGTCTTTGTCGTAGTCCGGGTTGTCATCGTAGAACTGAGCGAAGTAGCGCTCCAAAAACACCATGCAGGCCACGTCTTCCAGCAACTGGGTGTCCGGATCGTTGCGCAACTCCCGCTTGGTGAGGATGGTTTCTACCCGCGCGCACTCTTCCTGTGGATAACCACACTCGGCCATGATTTCAGCCGCGCGCCGACCGTGCATGCGACCGCAGGCCTGCCGCCACTGGTAGTAATTCTTCCGGCCTTCGCCGAAATCGCTTCTGGGAATGGCCCAGCGCTCGATGTGCTGAGCGCGGCAGGCGATCTGCATCCGCTCGGACGGCTCTGCTTCCAGAGCAAACAACCAACGCGTCATGTGCAGGCTGTAGGCGTATTCCTTGGGCAGGCTTTCGCCCTCAACCTGTTCCCTGTTGGGATCGGCCCGGTTCGCGCGATCAATGGCTTCGAGGGCCAGCGTCAGTTTGGTGCTTTGCGTCATTTCAAATCCTTATAACAAGCGGATGCAGCCGCTGATCACTTATGCCTGGGAAGACGGCCGTGCCTTGATGCGGTCGTACCAGGCTTGCAGGTTGGTTTGCTCCGGTGTGGGGCGAATGTTGACCACTCGGGCGAAGGCCACGGTGGTGAAGGCATTAATGTCGGCGGCGGTAAATTTGTCGCAGCAAACGTATTCCTTGCCTTCAAGGTGCTTGTTCAGGAAGTGCAAAAACTTTTCCACACCCTGCCCGCACTCTTCACCCCATTCCTTGATCGGGTTCATACGATCTTTGAAGTACCCGGTGGTGTGCTGGAAACACATGCCGGTAGGCATAAAGAAGTAGAAGTCGATCCAGCGCAGCCATTGCTCGATCTGGGCTTTCTCCAATGCGTTATCACCCAGCAACTTCGGCGCATCGGGGTAGTTCTCTTCAAAGAACCGGCAAATCGCCATGGTTTCTGCGATGCATGTGCCGTCGTCCAGCTCCATCACCGGGACTTTTTTCATCGGGTTGCGGGCTTTAAATTCCGGGGTCAGGTTTTCACCCTTTTCGATGTCTACCTGCACAAACTCGGCTTCATCCAGCAAGCCTTTCTCGGCCATGAAGATGCGGACGCGGCGCGGATTCGGTGCACTTTTCGTTTCGAAGATTTTCATATTGTTGTTACCTTCGGTTTAGGGGTTTTCGATATCCGATTTGAAGGCCTTGATGGTGTCTCCGGACTGGGTTTTCAGTAACAGTTCTCCGTGACGGCCAATCTGGCCGGAAACCACTTCAGACATCAGGGTCAGGAACTTGCGCTCCTGGTTCATCAAAGAATCGTGGCACGCCATCATGGTGCTGCCCATCTGGTCGAACGTCAGGTTCTCACCGGTCAGAGAATAGCTGCCCATGTAGCGGTTACAAGAAGCGCGGCCACTGATTCGGTTTTCATCATGGAAACGGATGGTCATCATGGAACGGTCAATGATGCCGTCGCCAGCCAGATCGTCCACAACCCATTCGGCGCCTTGAAACAGCCGTTCACGATCACCCCCACACCCTTCAAAGGTATTGCCATCCACCGTCAGGCGTACCTGCGCCGGATACTGGGCGCCGGACATGGGGTTCTCACACAACTGGTGAGCGACCGACACTTCGATTTCGCGCTCTTCGACCTTGCCTTCGTAAACTCGACCGTGGCGGTTGGCAACGGTTTCACGCAGCCATACGCCTTCGAGAACTTCGCCATCGTATGGCAGAGTCAAATCCATTCGGTTGTTTTCGATTTCAGCCGACCAGTTGGGCTCGGTGCCCATGGCCTTAAAGGTAGATTCGATCGCACCGGGCTCGAGGCATTCCGGCAGGGCATTGCCTTTCAGAGTCAGAGTTGCGCGCTCACCCTTGGCCCAGAATCGGGTCTGGGTGTCGCCCGGCGCAACATAGAGTGCGCCTTCGTCGGTCGGAGACGGCTTCAGCAGTACACGCCGGTTCAGGTATTCGATGCCCAGAAGCCCGCTTTCTTCAACTCCGGCAACCTTCAAATCCAGCTGACCACACTGGTATACCCCGTAGTCTGACAAGCTTTTTACTTCGGGTTTGGTGGCACAGGCTGATACCGCTAGACCTGCCGCGATGACAGCAGAAACAGAAAGAGCGCGACGTAACAACATAAAGACATCCTCTGGCATGACAGACTGTAGCAAGCTAGTTTAGTGATTCCCACGGATTTTCACCATGACCAACCAGGCAATTGGCTGGCCGGGCTCGGCGGTTGCCTTTATGGCCATGGGAATTGGCTAAAAGTACGGGTAATCTTGGCCAAACATTTTACGGAAACCTTCTCATGGCCATTAAACTCTATCAGTTTTGCATTTCACATTACGCAGAAAAGATACGCTGGGCACTGGATTACAAGGGCATCAACTATCAGACGGTGAATTTGCTGCCCGGCCAACACGTTAAAACCATCAAACAGCTGACCAAAGCCGAGTCGTCGGTGCCGGTACTGGACCACAACGGGCGCATTGTTCAAGGCTCGTCGGCTATTCTGGACTATCTTGATGAAACCTTCCCCGAACAGCCCCTGACCCCCGAAGCCCCCGAAGCCCGCGAAGAAGCTCTGGCGTGGGAAAAGAAACTGGACGACCTGGCCGGCCCGGCGATCCGCACCTGGGTTTACCATTATTTCCTGCAGCGCCCGAAAGTGGTGGTTCCGCTGCTGGCCGCGGGCACGCCGTTTTACAACAAGATCCTGCTGAGCCTGGCTTTCAGCCGGGTTGATGACATCATGCGCAAGTGGATGAAGATCAACCAGACCACGGCCGATGCCGCTCAGCAAACGCTCGAGGCGGTGCTCACCGAGTTGGCCGAGGTGTACGCCCAGCAGTCTTATCTTGCCGGCGACCAGTTCTCACGAGCGGATCTGACTGCGGGTGCCTTGCTGGCACCGCTGTTCCAGCCCGAGCAATACCCGGTGCCCTGGCCCAAGCCTGCGAAAATTCCGAGACCGGTTCAAGCGGTACTGGGGGAGTGGCACGACATAATCGCGCCGGTTGAGGCCATGTATCGCAAGCACCGGTAACACAAAGCGCTGTCGCAAAGCGTCACTCACAATGACGCTATAGGACATTGGAGAAAACCGCGCACGTGCCATGATATAGCCTGAATAATAACCAACATGGGTTTTGTTATGGCTCTGATCGATATGATGCACTCGGTGCTTGAAAACAGCGGCCTGCTTGCACTTTGGGAGACGCTGGCCCCTTGGTTGGCATTGGATGAGCGGCAGCTGATTTTTGTTGTCGCCACACCGGTCTTTATTGCCGTGGCGGTTTGGGAATACCTGAAAATCCGCCACGATCCGAAGCTGATGGACGTGCCTGAGGCGATCCGCAACTTCATGTTAGGCGCGGGCTATCAAACCACCGAGCTGCTGTTTGCCGGGATTATTGCCTTTCCGGTGTATGCACTGTGTTACCACTACCGTCTGTTCGACATCGAGCTGAATGCCTTTACGGCGATACTGACCTTCATCGGTGTGGATTTCTGCTATTACTGGATGCACCGCTCCAGCCATCGAATTCGCTGGTTCTGGGCCGCTCATGTGGTACACCATTCTTCCGAGCGCCTGAACTTTTCCACCGCCATGCGCCAGAGTGCAACCAACATTTTCAACGGCAACTGGGCGTTCTATTTGCCCATGGCGTTGCTGGGCTTCAATCCGGTATGGATTGGCGTGGCCTACGCGCTGTCGCTGGTGTATCAGTTCTTCATTCACACCACGCTGATCCATCGCCTGCCAGCCGCCGTGGAATTTGTGTTCAATACCCCCAGTCACCACCGTGCCCACCACGGGCGCAACAAACGGTACATCGACCGCAACTACGGCGGGGTGTTGATCATCTGGGATCGTCTGTTTAACAGTTTCGTGCCGGAAACTGACGATCTGCCGCCAACCTACGGCATTCCCCGCCAAGTACATTCGAACAATCTGCTGGTACTGTGGACTCACGAATATGTGGATATGTTCCGCGACATGGGCAAACCCGGCAGTCTAAGCTCTCGTTTAAAGCATTTGTGGAAACCGCCGGAGTGGCAACGCCCGGTTACACAGGAACCGGCTAACGTTTATGAACCAGCACCCTCTGAATCTGACCGCCGCTGACGGCCACCAAATTACCGGCACGCTGTTCCAGCCTGAAGTGCCCCGCGCCTGCCTGGTCATCAGCCATGGCATGGCCGAGCACGGCGACCGCTATGCCAGCCTTGCGCGGTGGCTGGGGCAACATCAGATTGCCGTGATCAGCTACCATCACCGGGGCCACGGCCCCGATTGCCAGCCGGGTGATCTGGGCCACTATGCCGACTCTCAGGGTTGGGCCAAGGTGGTCGGTGATCTGGAGCTGGTGGTGGCTCATGCCCGAGCTACCTTTCCTGAGCTGCCGCTGAGCTTGCTGGGCCACAGCATGGGCTCGTTTATTGCCCAGAGTTATGCACAGCAGCATGGGGCCGCCCTCGATGCGCTGATACTGAGTGCATCCAACCGCATCAACAAAGCAGAATTGCTACCTTCGCGCTCGCTCATCGGTCTGATCAAGCGGGTTTGTGGCAAACGCCACCAGAACAAACTGATTGCCAAGCTAACCTTTGGCAAGTTCAACCGTATGTTCCGGCCTAACCGCACCGAATGCGACTGGCTCAGCCGGGATGAGCAGCAAGTGGATCAATACCTGGCCGACCCATTATGCGGATTCGAATGCAGCACCGGACTGTGGCATGATTTCCTCGGCGGCGTGCTCACCATCAATCCGATGCGATGGCGCAAAGATTTACCGGTGCATCTTTTTTCCGGCAGCGAAGACCCCGTGGGTGAAATGGGCAAAGGTATCCGCCAGCATTTTCAAGCAATTCGCGAAGCCGGCATTCAGAAAGTGACCTTCCGGCTTTTTGACGGCGGCCGCCACGAGATGCTGAACGAACTCAACGCCGAGGATGTATGGCAACACCTGCTGCAGTGTATTCCTACCGCTCAAAGCGCATGCGCCGAGCCTTTGTCGGCCTGATCACCGCCTGCCTGTTGTTGGCCACCGGGCAAACCCGGGCCGAACAAGCCACGGTAGCCGTGGCCGCTAACTTTACCGCCACCATGGCGAAACTGATCGCACTTTTCGAGCACGAAACCGGGCATCAGGTGCGCGCCAGCTTTGGCTCAACAGGCAAGCTGTACGCGCAAATCCGGCACGGTGCACCCTACGATGCATTCATGGCAGCCGATGCCGAACGCCCTCGATTGCTGGCCGACCAAGGCCTGGCAGTGGCCGGTTCGCAGATTCCCTATGCCGAAGGCCGGCTGGTGCTTTGGAGCCGCGACCCGAATCTGTTCCGGGACGGCCGTGAATATCTGAACAGCCAGCCTCAGCGTCTGGCAATCGGCAACCCCAAAACAGCGCCCTACGGCATTGCTGCGATCGAGGTTCTGGAGAATCTCGGGCTCGCCGGCGCTCTCTCGCCGAAGCTGGTCAGCGGCGACTCCATCGCGCAAACCTTTCAGTTTATCGCCACCGGCAATGCCCGCGCCGGCTTCGTGGCGCAAGCCCAGGTGCGCGCATACAACGGCGAGGAAGGCTCTGCCTGGCAGGTGCCAAAAACCCTGCACAAGCCGATCAGCCAGCATGCGGTTTTGCTTAACCGGGGCCACCGAAACGCTGCGGCCCATGACTGGATGGCATTTTTGAATGGCGCAAAAGCACAGGCGATCATCCGTGAAGACGGGTACGATATTCCGCGACAGTCCACTCACTGAACCGGCGGAGATTTCATGAGCCCGGAATGGCAGGCCGTTTGGCTGACATTAAAACTGGCGGGCATCACCACGGTGTTGCTGTTGTTGACCGGCACTCCTATTGCGTGGTGGCTGGCCCGCACTCAACACTGGCTTCGCCAACCAGTTGCCGCAATTGTGGCGTTACCACTGGTGTTGCCGCCGACCGTACTGGGTTTTTATTTGCTGATTGTGATGGGACCGGACGGGGCCATTGGTCAGCTAACCGAAAGCCTTGGTTTGGGGCTGCTACCGTTTACCTTTGAAGGTTTGGTGGTGGCTTCGGTGATCTACTCACTGCCCTTTACCGTGCAACCGTTACAAAATGCCTTTCTCGGGTTGAACGAGAATCTGCTGGAAGCAGCCGCCACGCTGCGAGCCTCGGCCTGGGATCGCTTTCTAACCATCGCCATTCCATTAGCCCGCCCGGGGTTTCTGACCGCTGCAGTACTGAGTTTCGCCCATACCATTGGCGAGTTCGGCGTTATTTTAATGATTGGCGGCAGCATTCCGGGTGAAACCAAAGTGTTGTCGGTGGCCATTTTCGATCACGTGGAAGCACTGGAATACACTCAGGCACACTGGCTCTCTGCCGGCATGCTGGCATTCTCGTTTGTGGTGCTGGTGACCTTATATACCCTGAACGGGCGCTTTCAGCCGGGAGTGGTTCGATGAAACATTCGGACCGCATTCAGGCTCGATTTCAGTGCCACTTCGACAAGTTCGCGCTGGATGTTGATCTCAACTTGCCTGGCTCTGGTATTACCGCCATCTTTGGCCATTCGGGCTGTGGAAAAACCACTTTATTGCGGTGCATTGCGGGTTTACAGGCCACCCATGGGCAACTCTCGGTGCTGGGCGAGCCCTGGCAAACCGCCAATAACAGTTGGCCAGTTCACCGACGGCCTTTGGCCTATGTATTTCAGGACACCAGTCTGTTTCCGCACTTGTCGGTCCAAAAAAACCTGCTGTATGGCTACCGCCGGGTACCTGCCGAACAACGCAAGATTAGCCCGGAACAGGTCCATGACTGGCTCGGCTTGTCGCCGCTGCTGAAGCGCATGCCCGCGGGACTTTCCGGAGGTGAACGCCAGCGTGTAGCTATCGGCCGAGCTCTGCTGACCAGCCCCCGTTTGCTGTTGATGGACGAGCCGCTGTCGGCGCTGGACCAGCAAAGCAAACAGGACATTCTGCCCTATCTCGAACGCATGCGAGACAGTCTCGAGATCCCGGTGCTTTATGTGTCCCACTCGACCGCCGAAGTGGCGCGACTGGCCGATCATATTGTGATGATGGAGCACGGGCGCGTAGTAGCCCACGGGCCGCTTCAGGAAACGTTAGCGCGAACGGATCACCCGTTCCGGCTGGAAGAAGACGCTGGCGTAATTCTTAATGGAGAAATAGCGGAGGTGGATGTCCGCTGGCAACTGTGCAGAGTGGTATTCGATGGCGGCGAGCTTTGGCTGCGTCATCACGATCATCTCGACACTGGCATGTCGGTACGTGTTCAGGTGTTGGCCCGGGACGTCAGTATTGCTTTGCAGGAACAGCGTGACCAAAGTATTCAGAACTTGTTGCCAGCAACCGTGGATCATATTGCCAGGGAAGTCATACCGGGCACCAGTCTGGTTCGTCTGTTAGCCGGTGATACTCCGTTTTTAGCTCGCTTGACCTCTCGCTCGGTACACCAGCTTCGGCTTTCCCCCGGGTTGGCCGTGTGGCTGCAAATCAAGTCGGTCGCTTTGGCAGACTAGCGCCCACAAAAAAACCGCTGCGAGGCAGCGGTTTTTTTTCATGCTCTACGAATGCCCATTAACGAGTGCCGTAGACCACCATGGTTTTCCCTTTCACCTGAACCAGCCCCTGCTCTTCCAGGGTTTTCAGTACCCGGCCCACCATCTCGCGGGAGCAACCGACAATGCGGCCGATTTCCTGACGAGTGATTTTGATCTGCATGCCATCCGGGTGGGTCATGGCATCGGGCTCTTTGCACAAATCCAACAGCGTGCGCGCAACCCGACCGGTTACGTCCAGAAACGCCAGATCGCCTACTTTACGGGTGGTTTGACGCAAACGAGAAGCCATCTGTTCGCCGATGAAATACAGAACCCGAGGATCTTGCTGGGCAATTTCACGGAATTTGGTGTAGCTGATTTCTGCCACTTCGCATTCGGTTTTGGCTTTGACCCAGGCACTGCGCGAATCCATGTTGTCGAACAGACCCATCTCACCGAAGAAATCACCGGTGTTCAGGTAGGCCATGATCATTTCGCGGCCATCATCGTCCTCAATTATGACGGTAACCGACCCTTTAACGATGTAGAAGAGAGAGTCACTTTTATCGCCCGCATAAATGATGGTGCTTTTGGCTGGGTAACGCCGGCGATGGCATTGGGATAGAAAGTAATCCAGATGTTTGGTTTTCTGCTCAACCGGCTTGATGATAGTAGCCATAATGCGAGACGTGCCTCCTCAGCGTAATGCCGATCCTGATCTTTGTTATATCCCCGCTTTTCCCTGCAGGTTACGGGTTTTTCTATTTAGCCACGCAACTTATAACAAGATGGCTGCGCCGGGGCAACTCGAATGCAAAGGCGCGGGTTTTCGAAAGTCTGTGCTAGCATCCGTTCTCATCACCGATTCAACATGGGAGAACCTCACATGAAAGCAACCATAGACTGGACGGGCAATGTCAGTTTTAAAGCCACCAGCGGCACCGGCCACAGTGTTCAGATGGACGGACCACCCGATCTCGGCGGGCAAAATCTAGGGCCACGCCCTATGGAAATGCTGCTTATGGGTGTTGGCGGTTGCTCTTCCTTTGATGTGATGTCTATCCTGCAAAAAAGTCGCCAAGACGTCACCGCATGCCACGCCGAACTGGAAGCCGAGCGTGCCGATGCTGTGCCGGCCGTGTTTACGAAAATTCACCTGCATTTTGTGGTGACCGGCCGAAACCTGAAAGAAAAGCAGGTTGAACGCGCTGTGAGCTTGTCTGCCGACAAGTACTGCTCGGCCTCTATTATGCTGGGCGCAGCTGGCGTGGAAATCACCCACAGCTTCGAAATTCGAGCCGCTGAATAAGTTGTTAAAACCCCGCGAGCCGCAGCTTTGCGGGGCATTTTCGGTTAGTGAAAAAAAGTCCCTGCAAACACTATCCATTGACATAGGTGGTATGCATAATACGCAACTTTCTCCGCCGGTCTGCGCAAAAGGTGAACAATTTGTTTACCTGGTCAGTAGTCGGTGGCGGCCTCGGTAGGGGGACTAACCTCACCCTGTCACCATTCATCTCCAATCATCGGAGGGGCTGAGCATGGAATCAAAACTCCAGCTGCACGGTTTTAACAATCTGACCAAATCCCTGAGTTTCAACATCTACGACATCTGTTACGCGCAGACCAACGAGCAGCGTGAAGCTTACATCGACTACATTGACGAGATGTATAACGCCGAACGCTTGACTCAGATTCTGTCTGACGTTGTGAAAATCATTGGCGCGAATATTCTTAACATTGCCCGTCAGGATTACGAGCCTCACGGTGCGTCGGTCACCATGCTGATTGCCGAGCACGACGTAGACGACTGCGAAGAGAACTACGATGAATCGCCGGGCCCACTGCCAGACACCATCGTGGCGCACCTCGACAAAAGCCACGTAACCGTGCATACCTATCCGGAAAGCCACCCTCACGACGGCGTGAGCACCTTCCGTGCGGATATCGACGTGTCTACCTGTGGATTGATTTCACCGCTGAAGGTGTTGAACTACCTGATTCACAGCTTTGATTCCGACGTGGTTACTGTCGATTACCGGGTACGGGGCTTTACCCGCGATATCGATGGCACCAAGCATTACATTGACCACGACATCAATTCGATTCAGAACTACCTCACGGAAGACACCCAGAACGCCTATCAGATGATCGACGTGAACGTGTATCAGGAGAACCTGTTCCACACGAAGATGATGTTGAAAGAGTTTAATCTGGATAACTACGTGTTTGGCACCAACGCAGAAGAGCTTGACCCTGCCGAGGCCAAATCCATTGAAGACCGGCTACGCCGGGAGATGCTGGAAATTTTTTATTCCCGCAACGTGGAATGATCGCTTTGAGAGGCAGCTGCTCCAAGCTGCCTCTCAGGCAAACGCCTTACCTGCCATCAGCCTCTGAACCATGGGGCGCACAATCAAATCCATCGCCAGAGGCATTTTCGGACCGGGAATCACGAGCGTGTCGTGCCGGGACAAGCGGCTTTGGGGAATCGCCTGCAGCAACCAGCTGAAATCCACATCCGCCACTTCACGAAAGTGGATCACGATCATGCTTTCATCTTCACTCGGTACTTCCCGGGCGATGAACGGGTTGGACGTATCCACCAGCGGCACACGCTGAAAGTTGATATGGGTGTGGGAGAACTGCGGCACTATGTCTTTTACGTAGTCGTCCATACGGTTAATGATGGTTTCCACAACCGCTTCCGGGCTATAACCACGCTTGTTCGTATCCCGGTTAATCTTCTGAATCCACTCCAGGTTTACGATCGGTACAACGCCGATCAACAAATCCACATACTGCACCAAATTGAAGTTTTCGCTCACCACACCGCCGTGCAAGCCTTCGTAAAACAGTAAGTCGGTATCCGCGGGCAAGGAGCTCCAGGGCGTGAAGGTGCCCGGCTTATGGCCGGCCGCAATAAGCTCGTGATCTTCATCGTGAACGTACTGACGGCACCGACCATTGCCCGTGTGACTGTAGTCATACATCAGGGCTTCGAGCCGGTCGATGTGGTTGGCGGCAAGCGCGAAATGGTTACGCTCACCAAACTGCCCTTTCGCCGCCAGGCGCGCCATCTGCTCACGGGTATAGCGGTGAAAGCTGTCACCACTGACCATCGCGGCATTGATGTCTTCTCGGGCAAACAACCGAGCAAAAATCTCACCAGTGGTACTGGTGCCCGCTCCGGAGGAGCCGGTCACCGCGATAATCGGGTGGCGCTTAGACATAAAATGACATAATTCCTGAGGGTCAGATCAAACTGTTGAGTAGTTTGGGTTTTTCGATAACAAAGCCCTGAGCATAATCCACACCCAACTGCGTCAGCTTATCCAGAACCTCACGAGTTTCAACCTGTGTCGCCACCACTTCCCGATCCATGAAATGCGCCATATCAACCATCGATTTGACCATGGCTTGGTCAGTGGCGTTAGTGGCCAATTGATGAGTGAAGGCACTGTCGATTTTGATCAGGTCGATCGGCAGAGAACGCATAAAGTCATAAGCGTTCGGGCCGGTGCCAAAGTTACCCAGACAGAAGCGGCATCCAAGCTCTTTCATTTCACCGATAAACCGGGCAACGGCCTGCACGTCGTGAATAGCCGAGGCTTCGGTTATCTCAAACCACAAACGTTCGATAGGCGCGTCTTTCTCACTGAGCTTTTCGTAAATAAATTCCAGCAGGACCTGATCGTTCAACGAATGACCCGACAAATTAATACAGATGCCGCCAACATCGCGGGCATCGGGCTTTTTCGCTTGCAGCCAATCCAGCATATGGCCCACAACCCAACGATCTACTGCCTGCATTCGGTCATAGCGTTCCGCCATACGCACGAGATCTCGGCCAGTCACCAACTCGCCGTTATCGTCATACATACTGATCAAAATTTCATACTGGGCGGCCGACATACGGGCTTCCGAATGCAGCGGTATGATCTTCTGACACCGCAGCAACATTCGGTCATCTGCCGGATCTCCAAGATTTGCCACACGGGCCGCTATCTGATCCTGCCGCGCCTGATCTTCGCTATCTTCACTGTAGACCGACACGTACCCAGCGCCTCCGCGGCGGGCCGCGGACAACACCTGTTCCGACGTTCTTAGCCAGCGTTCGGCTGAGGTCACCGCGGCGACCGTCGGCACAATGCTAACATTGGCGCTCAGTTCATAAACTTTGCCATTAAAACGGTATTCTCCCGCTTCGATGGCTTCGACCAGCGATTTAGCTACCGCGCCTGCTCGATCGTCTGCTACCAACATCGCAAACTCTGTGCCTTCCACCCTCGATACAGGCATGCCCTCATCCGCGTGCTTACACACGATATCCGCCACCTGCTTCAGGGTTTCATCGGCGGCTTTTTGGCCGGCTACATCACTCAATAGGCGGAAGCCTTTCAGATCCAGATGCAGCAGCGTGCGCGTGTCATCACTTCGAGTCAGTTGATGCTCTAATAACCGTTCGAATTCACGGCGGTTCAGCAGGTGTGTCAGATCATCGTGGGTCGAAACCCAGGACAACTGGTCGTATACGTTCCGCACCATGCGATCAATGCTTTCATCGACCAGCGGTTTTTCGTATTGGCTGTCCAGAATGAGGGCACCTTCGCGCATTTTTCGCGCCAATGAAGTCGCGTCCAATTCGACGACACGCATACCCTGATGATTCACGAACACAAAGCGCGAAAAGTTGTCTGCAACCCAAACCAGCCGGATGTAATGCAGGTCATCCGATTTACTTTGATCTTTAAACCAGTCTCCGACCTGCAATTGCTGGGCGCGATTGATCCAACGCTGCAGGCTTTTCATTTCACGCTCGTCTGCGTCCGGCTTAGCAGGTTTGTCGGGCTGAGCCTTCGGTATTTCAACCAAATCCAGTGGCTCGCCGGGTTGCCGAACCATCAATTGTTTCAGCTCATCCCGTATCTGAGACGATGGCGTCCTATTGCTGGAAATGGAGGCCAAGCCGTCCTGAATCAAACGAAGGAGTTCCGGCAGGTTACTGCTGTTACCAGGGCTTTCGGCGTAGGCCATCAATGAATCAATAACGGCCAGATAGTCCTGCCACAATTGCCCGTCTTCGCCCTGCCGTATCCAGGTCAAAGAAAGAAGGTCACGCCAACCGCCATCCAGAAGGCTAACAACGGCCTTTGGCACCTTACGACCACCCAGTTTTGCATCCAGCGCTGCAGCCACCGCAGCCTTTGATTCACCAACTTTCTGGGCACCCTGAGCGGCTGCGGTTACACGCTCTACGTTGCGACGGTAGGCGAGGTTTTGCCGTTCGATCAGCGTGTCGAGTTCCTCGACGGCCTCATCAAAAATCACGGTATCCTGATCAAAGTCGGTCGCTATGCGTTGCACTAATTCATCGACCTTCCGTTGCACCACAGGATTGGGGCGAGCGCCTTTTGCGCCAATCTGAGCGAGCCGATTCATCACATTTCGGACCGGACTAGCCTGGTCGTCAAAGAAGCTGGGATCTCGCATCACGACTTTTAGCACCGGCACCTGTAGCTGGCGCATTTTGTCTTGAGCAAAACGGCTGAGTTTGGGGCTTTCGGTCACACTGCGGAAGAACCGGTCCACCACATCCAGTGCGCTTTCGCTGTCTTCGTTAAGGCGCGCATTTTCATTGCTGCCCTTCACCTTCGCCACAACCCGTTCCTTCAGCGGAACATCGGGTTCGTTGAGATCAGCGGCCTGTATCTGCAGCTCTTGAAGTTCTTGGTTCAGTTCACTGCTGGTCAGCGGGCGCGCATTGGGTTCGAACGATTCGGATGCGGGTACATCCTCCGCAGAGCGGCTCGCTTTCAGGGATGATAAGAGATTTCGAACCGTGGCAAAGGCATTCTGCGCATACTTGGAGTAACCGCGGAATTCACCCGAGGCCTTCGATTCAACTTTGTCTTCAGACTGGACTGGCGAGGGTTTTATCGCCTCCACCTTGTCTTTGCGTTTAGGTTGAGGCTCCGGAGTTTTGGGCGAAACCCGCTCGGCGGCTTGTTCACTGAGGTATTTCGTCAAGTCGAGGTCTGGCAATACACCGTGTCTGATTAGAATATTGTTCAGTTCACGATACATCGGCGCCAGTTGGCGGATCACCGCTTGCTCGAATACCTTCAGGCATACCTTTTCTACGTCGCGGTTCACCTTCAGCTGCACCAAAGCATGATGGAATGCTTCACAAACCAGCGCTGGCCCCAGTGGATTATGGTGGCCGGTCCGGTTGGAGATACCCAGATGATCTAACCGCAGTTTGAGTTCAAGCAAATCGCCCCGGTACAAGGTATCCGCCCGGGTGACCATGACTTTAACCGCCAGCCAATCTTCGAATTCGTCCTTATCGACAACGGACAATAGTGCCCCCGGAGCGCCTTTTTGTTCCGGCTTTAAGGGCGACTCCAGGCTGCGGGCCATGTGGTGCCACAAGATGCGCTGGCGACCTTCGATTTGCCCCGACGCATCCATGTATTCGTTGGCCAGTTGGTCGCTTGACGCTTTCTGAGCGGCCGTTTTTAAAGCATCCACCGTGTTTACAAAACAGGCGTCCATTAAGGGTTCAATGAACTGGGTGATGGCGCGGGCACATTGATGCAGTACAAACTGAACTCTATCGCTGGGCGCTTGCAGTGAAGACCGGCTTTGATTGTTACCAGTGCCACAAAGCCCTATTAGGGCCTCAATGGCCTCTGGGTTCGACCGGGCAAAGGAAACCCCCATGGCCCGTTCGATTCGCCGTGCAGGACGAACGTGCAGCTCATGGTGGACGTTGCTGTCCAGGCCTCGAAAACGCACGACAACGTGTTTCGGCTCTGACTTCTCAAACACACGCCCCAGTTTGAGGGAAGTCTGCCCCGAATAACGGATGTACAAACCTTCCGCGCAAAAGTCTGCGATTTGGCAAGGTAATGACTCACCGCTACCCACATCGATTTGGGCAGCGAGCTTGATTGGCTGTCGGGGGCTACTGCGACGTTCTCTCGGATCCATCAATAATTGACCAGTTGTTAAGCCGGTTCCGCCACCGGGCGTTAGTTACCCAGTCTATGTCCCTGTTCAGGTGGAACGTACCACCCACTAAAAATCGGTTAAAGTGGTTGAAGAAATAGCCTACAACTCTGCTCGCACAATGACAAAATATCGAATGCGAGTGCTCACTTCACCATAACATGATGATTCATGAAACAGCTTAGTCAGGTCTATCTCATATTGCTACTGTTAACGGCACTTCAGGGCTGTTCATCAATGGGTTATTACACTCAGGCTATCTCCGGTCATGTTTCGCTAATGATGCGCAGCGAACCGGTGGAGGATGTTTTACAGCAGCCCGACACCCCACCCGAACTGTCCAAGGCTTTGTCGACGGCCCAGTCCGCACGAACCTTTGCTGAGCGAACACTCAAACTTCCGGTTGGCGGTGCGTTTTCCAGTTTTGTAGCACTTGAGCACTCTTGGGTCGTGGTTAATGTAGTGGCCGTTCCAGAGTTTTCCCTGTCGCCGAAACAGTGGTGTTATCCGTTTGTGGGCTGCCAGGCTTACCGGGGTTATTTCGACCTGGCGATGGCACAGAAAACTCAGAAGCACTTCGACAATCAGGGGTACGATACCTTCATCGGGGCGGTCACAGCCTACTCCACTCTTGGCTGGTTTGATGACCCACTGCACACCGGATTCACCAACCTGTCTGAAGACCGGATGATTGCCCTGATGTTTCATGAACTGGCCCATCGGGTGGTCTATCTGAATGGAGATACAGCGTTCAATGAGAGCTTTGCCACCGCGGTCGAGTTGGAAGGGTTGCGCTTGTGGCTAGAGCGCGAGGGCCAACCTGAGGCATTCGAGCGTGCACTGCTGCGGTTGGAGCACCGAAATCGCACGCTGGAACTGGTCAGTGAAACCAGCGAGGCGTTACGCCACCTGTATGCCCAACAAGACGAATTGGATCGCGATCTACTTCGGCAACGTAAACAGCAAATGCTGGATGACCTGGCAAGCCGGTACGAAGCTTTGGCGACCCACTACCCGGAACCCGGCCCCTTTGGCTCGGCACCGGTGCAGCTTAACAACGCCAAGCTGGCACTGTTTCAGCAGTACAACCAGCATGTTCCGGCCTTTCGGCAATTGCTGAAAGAATCCAACTTCGATTTCGAACGGTTTTACGAGGCGGTTTCCCGGCTGTCAGAACAACCGGAAACCGAGCGTGCGGATACCCTCAACGCCCTGTCAAAGCGGTTTCACGAACACTTTTGATTTGCGAAGCGGGTTGTACGTGGCCAGCTTTGGCCCCGGCAGGTTTTCCACCTCTGTTGGCTCAAACCCTCGTTCCCGGAACCAGTGTTCGGTTTGGGTGGTCAGCACAAACAACTTCTCAATATCCTGCCCTCGAGCCTGTTTTTCGATCATCATGAGAATGTCGTCACCGCGGCCGGCACGCCGATAGGATGGATCCACTGCGAAACAGGACAACTCACCCGCCGCTTCTTCAGGGTAGTGATACAGGGCCGCACAACCGACTACGGTGCCGTCTCGTTCGGCGACCACAAAGCGGTCAACTTCGGTTTCCAGCATCTCACGGGAACGCCGCACCAGTATGCCCTGCTCTTCCAAAGGCTGAATCAATTCCAGAATCCCGCCGATGTCTTCTACCCGGGCCGGGCGAATTTGTTCGTAATGGTCGCCGCTGACCAACGTGCCCGAACCATCCCGTGTGAACAGCTCTTCCAGCAACGCACCGTCTTCGGCGTAACTGATGATGTGCGCCCGGCGCACGCCTTTTACACAGGCATCGCAAGCTGCTTTCAGGAGAACGGCATCGTGACCGGTAACGTTGTTGGCGTTCAGCCGCTCCGTTGCTTGGTGGGCGCCCAATTCACGGATCAGCGAGCCATCCTCATCAAGCAAACCTTCGTCATCGATAAACACAATCAGCTTTTCGGCTTTCAAGGCTGCCGCCACCTGGCTGCCTACGTCTTCATAGGACAGATTAAAAGCATCGCCTGTCGGCGAATAACCCATGGGCGGCAACAGCACAATGTGACCCTGTTCAAGCAACCTCTCAATGCCCGGGGCATCAATTCGGCGCACTCTGCCGGTGTACCCGAAATCGATGCCATCCAGCACACCCACCGGCTTGGCGGTGACGTAGTTGCCACTGCTGACACGTATTCTGGCGTTGTGCATGGGGGAGTTCACCAGCCCCATCGACAACTGACTTTCCATATAGGCCCGCAAACCACCAATGGCTTCCATGACCAACGGCAGGTGATCATCCGGTGTCACCCGTAGGCCCCGTTCAAAGGTGGTTTCCAGACCGGCATCTTCGAGGCGCGACTGAATTTGCGGGCGGCCACCAAATGCTACCACCAGGCGCACACCCAGGCTGCTGAGCAACGCAATATCGTGGATGATGTTAATGAAATTGCGATGCTCAATGGCATCCCCGGGCATGGTCAACACCACGGTACGGCCGCGATGGGCGTTGATGTACGGAGATGAGTGGCGGAACCCATGCAGCCAGTCGTTTGATTTCAATCCAGTCTCCCTTTTGAATCCATGGCGGCCGGTTATATTGACGCGCTCTCTATTACAAACAATACCGTTTTATCAGCCCGCTCAGAACCTCAATGGTCGGCTGCAACTGAGATAACTCCAGAAACTCATCAGGCTGATGGGCCTGATCAATGGAACCCGGCCCCATCACCAGAGTTTCGAGCCCCAGTTTTTGCAGCCAAGGTGCCTCGGTGGCGAAGGCAACGGCGTGTGCCTTATGGCCGGTCAGCGCTTCACAGGCTTTTACCAAACCAGCATCGGCCGGGGTTTCGAACGGCGGCACGCCATCGAACAGCGGCTCAAACGTCAGGCTGAGCTGGCGGCGCTCGGCCAATGGCTGAATGCGGCTCAGAATAGCCTGCCGCAGGGTTTCCATGTTCATGCCCGGCAACGGGCGTAAGTCAAAGTGCAGTTCGCACTGAGCGCAGATACGGTTCGGGTTATCGCCGCCGTGAATACACCCTAGATTCAAGGTGGGTACCTGTACCGCAAAATTGGGGTTTTGATATTTCTGCTGCCATTCGGACCGCAACGTCAGCAGTTCCGTCATGGCTTCGTGCATGCCTTCCAAGGCATTGCGGCCCAGATCCGGATTGGAAGAATGGCCCGACTGCCCTTGGAATTTCAGCCGTTCCATCATGATGCCCTTGTGCATCCGCACGGGCCGCAAACCGGTCGGTTCGCCAATTACCGCATAGCGCGCTTTCGGTTTACCCGCTTCGGCCAACGCCCGGGCACCGTTCATCGAGCTTTCTTCGTCTGCGGTTGCCAGAATAATCAACGGCTGCTGCAACGGTTGGTCAATAAAGCTCTTTGCGGCCTCGATGGCCAGTGCGAAGAAGCCTTTCATGTCGCAGGTACCCAAACCGTACCAGCGGCCGTCTTTTTCGGTCAGGGTAAAGGGGTCGGTCTGCCAACGCTGATCATCGAATGGCACGGTGTCGGTATGACCAGACAACACAAGACCACCCGGGCCACTTCCCAAGGTTGCAATCAGGTTGTACTTGCCCGGCATGCCCGGTACTTCAAGAATTTCTATGGCGAAGCCAAGTGCTTCCAGCCACTCGGCCAGTGTTCGCACGACCGCTTCGTTGCTGTGATCCCAATCCGGCGATGCACTGCTGATGGAAGGCAAGGATATCAGCCGCGCCAACATGTCGTGAACGCCCGGCACCCGGTTTTTCGTATCCGTACTTTGAACCATGCCTGCCTCCCGGCTTCAGGTCAGTTTGCCCGGCCCCTCCGCCAGACTTCGAAGCGCGCAACCGCGCGGATTAACATGGGATAGGCCACTTCACCACCGGCGATCATGCGGGCTACTTCCAATTCCCGCTCACCGACACTTACCAGCCTGCCCTCAACGGACTTTCCGTTCGAAAGCGTGACCCTTACGGTTTGCCCCTGCCACTCACTGGCGTTTTCCACAGCCTCCGCGAACCACTGTGGACGGCTCGATGTTTCAGGGTAAGTGACTGGCTCGTAGGCTTCGGGTATCACTTTCGGTTCCGTTGGCTGCATTCGTGCCAAATATACATCCGGCACCTGAGCGCCGTTATAGCTCACCTGCCAAGCGGCTCGCGGACTCGCTTCGGTCCGTACCGGCACTCCGAATGTCTCGCCACCGATATTGACGCTGAACTGAAGCTCACCGCCTTCGGTCAGCCACTGACGATACAGCGCAATCAACTGCTCACTCGCTTGATACCCCCGCGCTTCCAGCCCGCGCGCAAGGGCTTTCGCTGCCTTCACACTCCATTCGTTGACGGTCAGGCCGGTTTCCCGTGAGCAATACGCTGAAATGCGCCGCATAAACCCACCGTCTCGCACGGTTGCCTCCGCCGGCTGTTCCTGGCCAGTTAAATCGACGCCGGCTCGGGAAACGTGCAATCGCGCACCCGGCCAGTTCAGATCGAGACTTCCTACCGCCGAGGTATGCAGCGAAACCGCCAGGCCATCTCGATTTTGTGTCAGCTGAAAATCGCCGCCTATCGAATCAATACCCATACGCTTCAGATCGCCACTGCCCAGATGCTGTCTGGGGTCCGGCGCACAGGCCAAGGCAATCAGTGGGGTGCTGGCCGAAGACTCGTCAACATCTTCGGTTACCCAATTCCGGAACATGGTGGGTTCCAGAATCATACGGGCCTGCTCGATGACTAAAGTCCAGTCGCCCGTGACCTTTTCGGGATCCGCCAATCCGGCCACCAAATCAATCGGTGACTGCGCATCCAGCTCCACCAATCCCATGGTCAATGGCTGGGTCAATCGGAAGTCGAGCCAACTTGCGTCTTTCAGCAGCAGACGCCCATCCAGAGCTGAGCTAATTTGCCCCCTTTCGAGAACGCCCACACTCGACAACTCGGTGCGGGCTTCTGCCAGGCGTTGGTCCGCCAACCACCAGACACCGGCTTTGTAGCCAGCAAAAGCGAGCAAACTGAATACAACAATAAAAGACAGTAGACGCTTCATCCAATGGCTCCGGGTCAGACAGATCAGTTGCGGGAAATCAGAGTACCAACACCCTCGTCGGTGAAGATTTCCAGTAAGCAGGCATTAGCGACTCGGCCATCGATGATGTGCGATGTGCGCACACCATTTTCCACGGCACTCAACGCGCAACGGATCTTCGGCAGCATTCCGCCATGGATGGTGCCGTCTTCGATCAAGTCGCTGACCTGCTGAGTGGTGAGGCCGGTCAGGACTTTATCCTCTTTGCTCTTCAAACCAGCTACGTTGGTCAATAGCATCAGTTTTTCCGCCTTCATGGCTTCAGCAACCTTACCAGCCACCAAATCGGCGTTGATGTTGTATGAGGCACCGTCCGGCCCTACACCAATGGGAGCGATGACGGGAATAACATCGCTTCGTGTCAGCATGTCGATAACATTAACGTTCACACTGGCCACTTCGCCCACGTGGCCAATGTCGATGATTTCGGGACGTTCAAGCTCCGGTGAACGGTCAACCACTTCCAGCTTGCGAGCGCGAATCAGATTCGCATCCTTCCCGGTTAAGCCGATAGCCGTGCCGCCTTGTGCATTAATCAGGGACACAATTTCTTTGTTGACCTGACCACCCAGCACCATTTCTACCACGTCCATGGTTTCGGCATCGGTTACACGCATGCCGTTGACGAAACGGGACTGGATGTTCAAACGCTCAAGCAACCCGCCAATTTGCGGCCCGCCGCCATGAACAACAATCGGATTGATACCCACCAGCTTCATCAACACCACGTCACGGGCAAAGCTGCTTTTCAGGTCTTCATTTTCCATGGCGTTGCCGCCGTATTTAATGACAACCGTTTTGCCCGTAAACCGTTGGATATAAGGCAGGCCACGGCTCAGTACCGAGGCGACCTGCATGGCTGTTTCACGATTCAGCGCCATGATGATGTGTTGATCCTTACTGTCAGAGAATAGTTAAAGTCAGAAACTTGCTTCCAGATCAGGAGCAGCCTTCTGTAGTTGTTCCCGGAACACGGTCTTGATCCGCTCCAGAGCCTCTTCGGTTTCTGCTTCGAAACGCAGCACCAGAACAGGCGTGGTATTAGAAGCCCGGCAAAGGCCCCAACCGTCGGGGTAATCCACGCGAATGCCATCGATGGTGCTGACATTGCCATCACCGAAATCACCCACTTCCCCAAAACGTTCAATGATCGCGAATTTATCGCTTTCCGTCACTTCGACATTCAATTCCGGAGTGCTGATGTCTTCAGGGAAATCTTCAAATACTTCGTCACTGTGTCGGTCTTCGATGCCAAGAATCTCCAACAGCCGCGCTGCTGAATACAAACCGTCGTCGAAACCGTACCAACGCTCGCCGAAGAACACGTGGCCGCTGAGTTCACCCGCCAGCAACGCTCCGGTTTCCTTCATTTTGGCCTTCATCAGGGAATGGCCGCTTTTCCACATTACGGGGCGGCCACCGGCTTCGGAAATCACCCCTGCCAAGCGGCGGCTACACTTCACATCGTATAGCACGTCGGCCCCGGGGTTGCGGGATACCACGTCTCGCGCAAATAACATCATCAGCCGGTCCGGCCAGATGATTTTGCCTTTGTTCGTAACCACACCCAGACGATCTCCATCGCCATCGAATGCAATGCCGAGGTCGGCGCCAACTTCCTGCACTTTGGCGATCAGATGTTGCAGGTTAACAGGCTTGCCGGGGTCCGGATGGTGGTTCGGGAAATCACCATCAATATCGCAGAACAAAGGCACCACTTCGCAGCCCAGCTCTTCAACCAGAATAGGCGCAAGTTCACCTGCAATGCCGTTGCCGGCATCCACCACCACTTTAAGGGGAGCCGCCACTGCAATATCACCCACGATGCGATCCAGGTATGCCCGGCGGACATCGTCTCCGGTCTGTTCACCCTGCCCGGAGGTGAAATCTCCGGTCTGGATACGCTGGTAGAGTTTCTGAATGGCATCGCCAGAAAGAGTTTCACCGCCCAGCATGATTTTCAGGCCGTTGTAGTTGGCCGGGTTATGGCTGCCGGTCACCATGACACCAGACCCTGTGTTCAGATGATGCGTGGCAAAGTACAGAACCGGAGTGGGCACAGCGCCCACGCGAATCACGTTGCAGCCGGCTGACATGACGCCTTTTGCCAGCGCATCGGCCAGTTCGGGGCTGGAATGGCGGCCGTCGTAGCCTATACACAAAGAGGCGACACCCCGTTCCGTTGCCTCTGACCCGATCGCCTGGCCAATAATTTCCACAACGCCCGCTGACAGGTTTTCGCCCACGATGCCGCGGATATCGTAGGCCCGAAAGATCTCGGCTTCGACCTGAATATCCGGTGCCGTGTTTTCAAGCACATCCGGAATGTCTTCATCAAACAATGGCGCATCGGAGCTCCCTAACCCCAAAACATCATCGTCGCCATCAAGCATATCCATGCCCAGCGAACTATTACTGCCGAACAAGGCTTCCTCTTTTTCAGCCGGCGTCGGTGCTGGTGCTGGCGCGGAAGCAGCTTTCGAAGCAGCGCTATCCTTCGCCTGTGACACCCGTTTCTCTACCACTTGGGACACCCGGGACAGGACTTCTCCGGTTGATGCGACCATATCCCATTGCGTGCCGGGTAGTTTCTGGCGTTCGCCACTGAAGACTTTATAAGCCCACTGAGTCAGGGCACTTACATCTTCGCGCACGCTTCGCTGCGCTTTACCCAGCAATAGCCACACGATTGCCGCCGCCACAAGAACAGGGATAAGGACCAACAGCGCTAACAGCAGGGTATTAACAGGAGGTGCCGGAGTTTTACCGGGCTGGTACACCACATCCCAGTCGGGATTCATCAAACTACGTGTGATTTCGGTCCCGCTACCACTACCGACGCTGATAACGGCGCGTTTACTGCCCGCTGCTGTTTGCATCAACGCCAGACGGCCGCCCAGCGTTTCATTGCCCACTTGCAGCAAGGGGGCCAGATGGTCGGCCTTGAACACCACCAAAACCGTGCCTATCACTGCCTTGCTAACCGAGCTTCTGACCGGAGCCGCAAATTGCAGATACCACTGGTTATCCCGAGGAAACGCGTCGGGCAACATCGGTTGGCCGTTCTCTGCTCGCTGTGCCAACTCCAACCCCGCGAAGCCAAGCAGGCTCTCGCTGTCGCCGGTTCTGGGAATTCCGCGGCGCGGAAACACGAACACAGCTTCAGCACCACTCACTGCCGACACAAGCTGGCGTGACAAGGGCCTTAGATCAGACTCGTTAGACACCCGGTCAATCACATACTGCTGATTTGCCACGGCCTGAACCTGCCCCTGCAGGGCCTTCAGATAATGATTCAGCCGATGTTGCGCACTACTCGCCTCAACGTTTACGGCGCGCTCAAAATCTTTTGTCGCAACGGGTTCCGACACCAGGAAATGCAGTAAGGCCGCAGAGATCACACCAGCAAAAACCACCACCAACGCCTGAGAAACCGCTACCGAGCTGAGTTTTCTCAGACCGTTACTGGCTCGGCTGCGTTTTACTTTGGCTTTTGGTGCGTCGGTTACCGGCTGCTCTTTAGCGGTCTCGTCGCTGGCCTTTTTCTTACCGAATTTCATAGCGCTTCCCATCGTTATTTTCTTGTTCCGGACAGACACTTACCTTCGCAGTATAGTCGTCAGACTTGCGGCGCGCTGCCATCTGACGGCTACCGAATCAGTGACTTCCTGTCGATCCAAAGCCGCCTTCGCCGCGGTCACTGGTGTCAAATTCGGACACCACTTCAAAATCTGCCTGTACTACCGGCACCAACACCATCTGCGCAAGACGCTCGCCAATTTCGATGGTGAACGCCGTCTGGCCACGGTTCCAGCACGACACCATCAATTCGCCTTGGTAATCCGAATCGATCAGCCCCACCAGATTCCCCAAGACAATGCCGTGTTTGTGCCCCAAGCCACTGCGAGGCAGGATCATGGCAGCCAGAGCAGGGTCGGCTATGTGTACCGACAATCCCGTTGGAATCAAATGAGTGTCACCGGGAGCCACGGTAAGAGGCTCTTTCAGGCAGGCACGCAAGTCCAGACCGGCAGACCCTTCGGTGGCGTACTCAGGAAACGGAATGTCTGAACCAATGCGATCATCCAGAATTCTTACCTGCAATTTCTTTCGCGTCATGACTTGTCGGCCTTCTTGCTGTGTTCTTCGATTAGCGCCACCAAACGAGTGGCAATGGTCTGTTTGCTGTCGGGTCCAATCGTTTCCTGGCCTTCTGGCCAAAAAACGGTGACCGCATTCTGATCACTGTTAAAACCCAATCCGGGGGCGGATACATCGTTGGCCACAATCATTTGCAGTTTTTTGCGCTGCATTTTATCCATCGCGTAGCGGGCAACATCGGTGGTTTCCGCGGCAAAACCCACTGTGAATGGCGCATCGGGTCTACCGGCTATGGTGGCCAAGGTGTCCGGGTTACGCACCAACGAAAGACTCATCTCGTCGTTGGTTTTCTTGATTTTGTCTCCCGCGCAGGTTTCAGGCCGGTAATCCGCCACTGCAGCCGTGGCAATAAAAACATCGCAGCCTTCACCGACTGCGTGCTGAGAAGCCTGAAGCATGTCTTCGGCGGTGACCACAGAGCGTACATCGACACCTTCAGGGGCCGACAAATTGACCGGGCCACTAACCAAGGTAACCTCGGCACCCGCGGCCACGGCAGCCCGTGCGATGGCGTAACCCATTTTGCCGGAGCTGTGATTAGAGATGTACCGTACCGGATCGATTGGCTCCCGCGTGGGGCCGGCCGTAATCACAAAGCGCTTACCGGCGAGTGGTCCGGTTGGCTGCGGCACCTGTTCGGTGAGAATCAGCGTGGCGAGCGCAGAAGGTTCCAGCATTCGTCCGGGGCCGGTGTCGCCGCACGCTTGTTCGCCCTGATCCGGGCCCCAAATCGTTATTTGCGGGTCTTCTGACAATAAACGGAGGTTGCGCTGGGTACGGTGATTTTTCCACATGGCCTGATTCATCGCCGGAGCCACCGCAATGGGCGCTTCGGTGGCACAACACACGGTGGTGAGCAGGTCATCGGCCATGCCCTGCGCCAATCGCGCCAGAAAATCAGCAGAGGCTGGCGCGATTACCACCTGATCGGCCCATTTTGCCAGTTCGATGTGACCCATACCGGCCTCGGCCTCCGGGTCCAACAAGGAGGTGCGCACCGGCTCGCCACTCAAGGCCTGAAACGTCAGCGGGGTGAC